>WNFI01061696.1_pt2 | contig 16630 bp, 16 predicted proteins | sample 5400471 | NCBI WGS metagenome assembly WNFI01 (sample SAMN13153348, study PRJNA577476) | soil metagenome | isolation source: 100 cm saprolite on Douglas fir-dominated hillslope | place: USA:California | collected 2013-09-17 | reverse complement strand
CCGCGGCGTCGGAGTGTATTTGCGCCTTTTGGCGTAATTGCCTGACGGGGCCCCGGCGCGCACTTGCACGGCGGATGACCGGGCCTAGATTCCTCCAACACGCGCCATGCTTCACCCGAACTCGCTCTACTACGACCACCTCAAGCCCGCGGAGCTGGACTTCCTGAAAAAGGTCGCCGACTTCTGCGCGAAGGAAATCGCGCCGCATGCGACCGAGTGGGAGGAGAAGGAGGAACTGCCGCGCGATTTGTTCACCAAGGCGGGCCGCGCCGGCCTGATGGGCGTGATGGCGCCGGCCAGCGTCGGCGGCCAGGGCCTCGGCAAGCTCTGCTACGCGCTGGTCATCGAGGAGGTGGCGCGGCACTGCGGGGCGTTCGCCATGAACCTCGCGGCGCACAATGCGCTCTGCGTCGGCCACCCGCTCCACTTTGCGAGCGACGAACTGAAGAAAAAGATTTTTCCCAGCATCCTCAACGGCGACTGGATGGTCGCGTGGGCGCTGACCGAACCCAACGCCGGCTCCGACACCGGCGGCGTCACCACCACGGCGACGCTGCAGCCCGACGGCACCTGGGTGCTGAACGGCCACAAGACCTACATCACGATGGGCAACCACTCCGACCGCATGATTGTCATGGCGGTCAGCGGCCTCGACGAGAAGGGCCGGAAGGAATTCTCCGCCTACTGGATCAACAGCGCGGATGCGACGAAGCTCCGCAAGGTCTACACCACCGGCGTCCGCCCGAGCAACACGAGCGAACTCAAGCTCAACCAGGTGAAAGGCGAGCTGATCGGCGTGCGCGGCAAGGGCCAGAACGCCGCGCTCGCCTGCCTCGACATCGGCCGGCTGGGCATCGTGGGCATGTCGCTCGGCCTTGGCCGCGCCGCGATGGAGATCGCCAAGCAGCGCATGCTGACGCGCAAACAATTCGGCAAGCGCATCGCGGAGTTCCAGGCGCTGCAGTTCATGCTGGCCGATTGCGAGGTGGAGCTGCGCGCCGCCGAGGCGCTGCTGTTGCAGGCCGCCGTCATGTCCGATCGCGGCCAGCGCCACACCCTCGAGGGTTCCATCGCCAAGCTCTACGCCTCCGAGGCCGCCTCGCGCGCCTGCAACCGCTGCCTGCAGATCTGCGGCGGCTGGGGCTACACCCGCGACACGTTCGTCGAGCGCTACTGGCGCGACGCGCGGCTGTGCGAGATCGGCGAGCCCGGCGTGCGGGCGAAGGGGATGACGTCGCGGATGTTCGCGACGCCGGTCACGAACATCAGCATGCGCTCGAAGCCGAGGCCGAAGCCCGCGTGCGGCACACTGCCGTAGCGGCGCAGATCGAGATACCACCAGTAGGCTTTTTCATCGAGATGGTGCAGCGTCATGCCTTCCTTGAGCTGTTCGAGCCGTTCCTCGCGCTGGCTGCCGCCGATGATTTCGCCGATGCCGGGCACGAGCAGGTCCATCGCGGCGACGGTCTGGCGGTCCGGCGCGTCGCCGTCGTTCTTGCGCATGTAGAACGCCTTGATCGCGCGCGGATAGTTGTAGACGGTGACCGGGCACTTGAAGTGCTCCTCGGTCAGGAAGCGCTCGTGCTCGGACTGGAGGTTGTCGCCCCACGCGACGGGGTGCTCCCACGTCTTGCCGGATTGATTGATGATCTCCACGGCCTCGGTGTAACTACAGCGCTGGAAGGGCCGCTCGAGCACGAAGTCGAGGCGCGCGAGCAGCTCCTGGTCCACGAACTTGGAGAAGAACTCGAGGTCGGCCGCGCAATGCTCCCTGGCATCGCGAATGAGGTATTTCACGAATTCCTCGGCGAGGTCCATGTCGCCGGGCAGGTCGCAGAACGCGACCTCCGGCTCGATCATCCAGAACTCGGCGGCGTGGCGCGAGGTGTTGGAGTTCTCGGCGCGGAAGGTCGGGCCGAAGGTGTAGATGTTGGACAGCGCGGTGGCGAAAATCTCGCCCTCGAGCTGGCCACTGACGGTGAGGAAGGTTTTCTTGGCAAAGAAATCCCGCGCGTAGTCCACGGCGCCCGACGGATCCTTGGGCGGATTTTGCGGATCGAGCGCCGTGACGCGGAACAGGTTGCCTGCCCCCTCGGCGTCGCTGGCGGTGATGATGGGCGTGTGCACGTAGAAAAATCCCTTCTCCTGGAAAAACCGGTGCACGGCGTAGGCCAGCCGGCTGCGCACGCGGAAGACGGCGCCGAAGAGATTGGAGCGCGGACGCAGGTGGGCGATCTCGCGCAGGAACTCCAGGGTGTGGCCCTTCTTCTGCAGCGGGTAGGTGGCGTCGGCCTCGCCGAGCACGGTGAATTTTTCCGCGACGACCTCCCACTTCTGGCCCGCGCCCTTCGATTCGACGAGTTTGCCGCGCACCTCGACCGACGCGCCGGTGTTGGCCTTCGTGATGTGCGCGTAGTCGGGCAGCGCGGCGTCGACGATGACCTGCAGGCCCTTGAGGCAGGAGCCGTCGTTGAGCTCGATGAAGGAGAAGGCCTTGGCGTCGCGGCGGGTGCGGACCCAGCCCTGGAGGAGGATGGCGTCCATCGGGCCGGCGGCGTTGAGGGCGTCTTTGACGAGGATGCGGGGCATGGGGAAGTTTTGCAGGCAGATTGGCCACAAAAAGCACAAAAAACGCAAAGGTAGAAACGCGTCGTTATGCGGCGGCCCGTTTGACCGCCGCTTTTGCGCCTCGACCGGCTTGTCAAGCGGGGGCGAGGGGGCCTATGTTCGCGACATGAGCACCGCAGAGGTTTCGGTCCGGCCCGCCGTCATCAACCATGTGGTCAAGGCGCTTTTCTTCCAGGGTCTCGTCTTTTCACTGGCGCTGCCGGCCGCGCAGTTCGGGTTTCTCGACGAACCGATGCAGGATCGCGGCGCGCAGCTGGGGCTTGCCGCCGCCTTCGGCGCCGGCGCCCTGCTGGCCGCGCTGGCCGTTTGCCGCAACGTCGTCGCGCTGCTCCGGCCGCCGGAGCTGAAGCTCAACGCCGAGGGCGTGCGGCTTCGCAGCTGGCGCGGGGTGGGGTTCAAGGGATTTTTTCTGCCGAACTACCGGATGCGCGAGGACTGGATTCCGTGGGCGGAGTTCGGCCAGATGGAGGCGTTCACCCATCGCGTGAACGGCATCCCGATCGAGCAGGAGCTGCGGATCCAGGCCAAGCCGGGGCTCATCGCCTTCCGCTGGGATGTGTTTCGCCCCAGCGTCCCGCGCATCCAGCGCACGATCCTCGACTACATCGACGAGCTGTTTCGCGGCCCGAAGCGGGCCGCGGCGCGCCTGCCCGATTTCCAGCGCCTCCGCTGGCATCAACCGTTGCTGCTCAAGTTCTCCACCATGCGGTTCTGGGTGGCGCCGCTGCTGCTGGTCGCCGCGGTGCTGGTCAGGTGGGGCGGCGAGGCCATGCACGTGAAGGGTGACTGGCCGGGCTTCGTCATCTTTCTGTGCCTGCTCGGGGCCTTCGTGACGGGCCGCATGTGGCTGCGAGGACGGCGCAATGCCGTGGTGGAATTCCGCAGCGACGGCCTGGCGCTTGGTCCATCCGTCAATGCGCTGAAGGTCATTCCGTGGACGGACATCCAGATTGTGCGGCCGCAGACCTCCACGAGCTCCTTCGGCGGGGGATCCAGCGGACCGGCGGTCCTTGCCGGGCTCGAGCTGCGCAAGCGGGATGGCAGCTATTTCAGCTTCGAGGAGCTCAACAGCGCGGGGTATGAGAGGCTGCACGCGCTGCTCGAGCCGCCGCTGGACGCCGTGATCGCCGCGCAGGAGCGCATCGCCCGCGGCGAGGCGCCGGAGGCCGCCGCCCGGGCGGCCGGGCTGGCGCCGCGCTGAAACGGCCGCGGCTCAGCGCTCGATCCCGACGGGGTAGAGCAGGTAGCGCTCGTCGTAGAACTTGCTGCGCTCGTAGAACCACTGCAGCCGGGCGGTGGGATCCGCCGCGAACTTCGGGTCGGCCACCAGCTTCGCCGCGAACTCCACCTTCAGCTGCGGATCGTCGGCGAGCATTTTCTCCGCCAGCGGCGCGACGACGTAGCCCTCGATGTATTCCGTGCGCTGGAGGATCTCGTTGAAGAAACCCCAGGCGAACAGCGAATCCTTGCTCTGCGGTTCGAGCATGATCACGGCCAGTTCGCCCAGCGGCTGGTCGGTGGACACGCGGACGGAGCCGGCGGGAAAAAACTCGGAGTGCGGCTCGGCCTTCACGCCGGTCGTCAGGGTGTAATGGCCCTCGAACGGCTCGGTCGCGGCCTTGGGGTTCACGAGCCGGTACAGCTCGACGCCGACGGTCTTCGCCGCGGTCAGGGGTTCCATCTGCACGCCGTGCAGCTTGAGCCGGTTGATGACCTCCGGTTTGGTGGCGGGCACCCAGTAGGCCTTCGGGCGCGGGAGCACCACGCCGGGCTTGTCGTCGAACACCGGGAGCCCCGGGTAAAGTCTCGGCGTGCCGAGCCAGCGGACCTCCTTCACGCCGGAGGCGGGCGAAACATATTCGTCGTAGGCGATGCCCCGAAAGTCGGTCTTGGTCGCGTCGCCGGGGATGTCGCCCCAGTTCATCGGCACGGTGGCGGGGCGCGCGGCGGAATCGGCGGCGATGGCCTGCTGCAGTTCCGGGCCGTGGGCGCCGAGGAGCTTGAGCGCGGCCTCCAGCAGCACATAGGTGCCGAGCACGCGCTGCGGGTAGGGTTTCAGCGAGTGGTTCTCGACCAGGATGGCCGGGAGGTGGCGCAAGTCGCCGTAGGCATTGGAAAAACGCGGATCGCCGTGATAGTTGCTGAGACCCGCGGCGAGGTCGCGGTTGTTGACCGCGAACACAAGCGGCCCGGGGATATGCCCGTTGGCGGAGAGGGCGGAATCGAAGGCCGGGCGGAGGGTGTGGTCCAGCCACGCGGCGATCCTGGGCGACCAGGCAAAGCTGCCGTTCCAGCCGTGGTAGCCGTAGGTGATGTCGTAGGCGTAATCGATGCCGTCGGTGACATGCAGGTCGAGGTAGAGCGTGGGGCGGGTCAGATTGAGCAGCCAGAGCATGGCCTGCATCTCCGGGCTGTCCGCTTTCACGTAGTCGCGGTTCAAATTCAGATTCTGCGCGGTGGTGCGCCAGCCCTGGTGGACGGGGCCGCGCTGGTTGGGCCGGTTCCATTCGGAGGCGCGCTCGTGGCCGTCGGCGTTGAACACGGGGACGAAGAGGAAGTTCGCCTTGTCGAGCAGCTGGTCCTTGCCGCCAAAGGCGATGTCGCGGAGCAGCATCATCCCGGCGTCCTTCCCGTCGATCTCGCCGGAATGGATGCCGCCCTGGGCGAGGAGCGTGGGCTTGCCGCCGGCAAGCAGCGCGGCGGGGGCGAAGTCCTTTTCCTTTGTCGCGACGACGACGTAGAGGGTGCGGCCCTGGGCGGTCTGGCCGAACGGGTGCAGCTCCAGCAACGGCGAGGCGTCGGCGAGTTTCCGGAGCCACGCGATGGTGTCGTCATAGTTCGGCGAGTCGAGCAGCTGCATCTTTTCCGCGGGCGTGATCCACGGGTTGTCGGGCTTCGCGATGAGCGCCTCGCTGGCCCCGTGCCACGGCGGGGCGGGCGGGAGATAGTCCGAGGGGCGGGCGGCAAAAGAGGTGGAGCCGAGCAGGGCGGCGAGCAGGGATAAGCGCATGACTGCAACAAAACGCAAAGACCGCCAAAGACGAAATGAAATTGTCTCCGCCCGGCACAGTCCAGCGGATTTCGCAACTTTCACTTTTCCCGGGGAATCGTGATGCGGCCAGTTCCGTCCATGAACCTGGCCCGTCCTGTCGTTTTCTACCCTGGCTTGCTGGTGTCCGCTTGCGTCCCCGTGGCGCAGCCCTGAAGGCGCGGTCAGGCGGCCGGCGCGGGCTTGAACTCCTCGAACTTGGCCATCAGGTCGAACATCGAGGCCGGGATGATGAGATCGCCAGTCAAGTCGGCGGCTTTTTCATTCACGTTGCCCTTTTTGTCGATGGAGATGGTTATATTCTGCACCCGCAGCGTGCAGAACACGGGGCATTGGGCCGACCGCTTGAGCAGGAGGCGGGTGAACACGGCGGCGTTGTCCGCCTTCGGCCTGGCCGAGACGATCGGCATGATGTCACCGGCCTTCAAGGCGGCCAGCTGCGCCGGGTCGGTGATCGTCTCGAGCGTGTTGATCTTTTTCTGCTCATCGAGCCAGCGCCGGGATTTTTCGCAATAAGGGGTGTCCTTCACGAAGGCCCACGGCAGGAGGATGGCAAAGCCGACGATGAGACCCGCCTCGGCGATCCACACCAGGGCGAGGAAGATGCCGGTGACATTGCCGCCGCTCTTCATGCCCCACGAGCCTTCCTCATAAAGGATCTTCATGCCGCGCAGGATTTCCTCGGGGGTGCAGACCCACGGGGCTTCATCGAACAGGGTGTGGATGTGCCCGCTCCATTCCCCGTAGAGCGCCAGCAGGCCGGCGCCGAGCCCGCACAGCGCGGCGAGCCCGGTGTTGCGCACCTGGCCGGCCTTGAGGAGGCGCATGGTCATCCAGCCGAACACGCCGCCATAAGCGCAGGTCGCCAGCATGTTGAGGTAGATGAACGGCACCCAGCGGATGAGGTAGGAGTAGGCCAGCCCGAGCGGGAAACCCGCCGCCGCGGCCGCGCCGAGGCTGAGCCCCACGGCCGAGAGGTTGAATTTCCCCGAATGCCGGTATGCTTCCAGTGTGTCGCTCATGGTGTGTGCGCCGAGAGAGATTAAGGGTTGAAGGCGGATCCCGCTGACGCGCGAAGTTGAAGGAGCCAGCCGAGCGCGGCAAGGTTGAACGCCGCCTTTTCGCCGGCGCTGCCAACCGGCGGTTGCCCGCCCGATTGGCGATCCAGGCCATCGAGCAGACACGCGTCTCCACTAGCGGGCCGGGCTTGTTTCCCGCGTGGCTTTCGGATAGACGTCCGGCGTCTGCCATTCCCGGCGGGCATCACCCCAACCCCGGTTACCCCATGAACAAGCAGTTCCTCATCTCCGTCGTGGTCGTGTTCATCGCTTCCATGCTGCTGGGCTTTTGCGTCCATGCCGTGCTTCTGAAGGACGATTACGCAGCCGAGCCCGCGCTGATGCGCAAGGAAGCCGACGCCCAGCGGCACTTCCCCGCGATGCTCGCGGCTCATGTGCTTATCGCGCTCGGTGTCACTGCCATCTATCGCCGCGGGCGCGAGTCCGGCAAGGGCTGGCTGGGCCAGGGCGTGCGCTTCGGCTTTTGGTTCGCCGTCGCGTCCGGTGTCCCCGGTTTCCTCATCTATTACGCCGTGCAGCCGATGGGACTGATGCTCGTGGTGAAGCAGATCATCTTTGGCGGCATAGCCACTGTCTTGCTTGGCATCGTCGTCGCCGGGCTGAACAAGTAGGCTGTACAAATATCCGCCCCGTCGCGTGGCGGGAGGGTCGTGCCTTTCGGGTTCAGCTCGGATTGGATCCGCGCGAGGTCAGTCTCTATCGCCATCGGTGGCGACGAGCAGGGTGAGGGCGGAGAGGATGATGACGGTGGTGATCATGGTAGGAGAGTTAAGGGTGTTCAGGTGAGGCGGACGCCGCCATCGACGGTGATGTTCTCGCCGATGATGAAGCTTGAGTCCTCGGAGAGGAGGAAACGGGCGAGCTTGGCGACCTCGTTGGAGGTGCCGAAGCGCTTGAAGAGCGATTGGGCGGCCATGCTGTCCTCGAAGCCCTTCTGGGCTTCCGCCGGGAAGCCGAGCTTGTTGTAGATGGGCGTCTTGATCGGTCCGGGGCTCAGCGTGTTGATCCGGAGGCCACGCGGGGCCAGCTCAACGGCGAGCGACTTGCCGAGTGAGACTACGGCGGCCTTGGTGGCCGAGTAGATGCTGGTGGTCGGGAAGCCAAGTTCCGCGACGACCGAGGCGTTGAAGACCACCGTGCTGGGGTTCGCGAGGACCGGCAGCAGTGACTGCAACTGGAAATACAGACCGCGGACGTTGACGCCAAACATGTCGTCGAAGTGCTTCGGGGTCATCGCCTCGATCGGGCCGAACTGGCCGATGCCGGCGTTGAGGAATGCGCCGTCGAGTTTCGCGGCGTGCTGGGCGGTCGCCAGGCCGATGCCGGTGGTGCCGCCAGTGATGAGGATGGTTTGGTTTTTCATGGGAAAGGTGGGTTATTACGGAACAAACGTTCCAAAATAAATAATGGAAATCAGTCGAGGACCTGCAAGGCCAGGCGAACGGTTTGCCCCAAGCTTGCCTTGTCGCCCAGCGCGCGCGAGGCGACGGCGATGCCGAGGATGGTGTGATAGAAGAAGTGGGCGAGGGCGACGGGATCCTTGGACTTGGCGAGCTCGCCTTTGCGCTGGGCCAGGCTGAAGCGGGAGACGAACAGCCCCTCGATTTCGCGGGCATGGGTTTGGGCCGCCGCGCGGGTGTCGGCATCGTGCGGTGAGAGCTCGACCATGGCGTTGACCATGAAGCAGCCGGGCGAGCCATTCGCCCCCTTGCTGCAGCTGCCGGCGATGATGCCCTCCAGCAGCCCGGTCATGATTTCGCGCACCGGGGCGGGATCGTCGAGCTTGCGGCGGATGCTGTCGAGCGCGCGGTCGAGGTAGCGCTTGAGGGCGGTTTGGTAAAGGGCCTGCTTGTCGCCGTAGGTGTCGTAGAGGCTCTGGCGGCTGACGCCGAGTTCCTCGGTCAGGTCGGAGAAGGAAGTGTGCTTGAAGCCGCGCGCACGGAACAACTCGAGCGCCTGGTCGAGCACTTCGGTCTCATCGAACTCTTTTTGGCGAGGCATGAAGCGATATAAGAACGGCCGTTCCAGAATTGGCAAGAACTTTCTTGGTAAATTTCACCGGGCCCGGGGCCGGGGGCGGCGAGGCGACCCCGGGGCGAGGGATTCCTTGCCTTGCCGCGGGCGGGACGGAGGCGCAGGCTGCGGGCGAACCCACCCTCACCCATGACCTACAAGAAGATCGCCATGACCCCGCGGAAGCGGATCGCCCTCGTCGCCCATGACGGCCAGAAGCAGAACCTCGTCGAGTGGGCCAAGTTCAACCGCAACGTCCTGGCCTCGCACGAGGTGTGGGCCACCGGCACCACCGGCGGCATGATGGAGAAGACGCTCGGCTTCCCCGTGGCCAAGCTGCAGAGCGGCCCGCTGGGCGGCGACCAGCAGATCGGCGCGATGATCGTGGAGGGCAGGATCGACTTCCTCATCTTCTTCTGGGACCCGCTCGAACCGCAGCCGCACGATCCCGACGTGAAGGCGCTGCTGCGGATGGCCGTGGTGTGGAACATCCCGACCGCCTGCGACCGCGCGACGGCGGACTTCATGATCTCCTCACCGCTGATGCACGGCGCCTACGAGCGGTTGGTGCCGGACTACGAGAGCTACCGCCTGCGCCGGCTCCCGGCAGAAGCGAAACCCGCCGCCCGCAGCGCGAAGCCGAAAGCGTGAGCATTGAGCGCACAAAGGAGAAAATCGCGGAGAGGGGCGGGCGGCTTGTAACGTGATACGTTACAAACTGCCGGGACCGGTGTGGAGTTTATCATCCATCAGCTGACAAACCGGGAGGGGCGGATGGCAGCAGCAGGTCGACGCGGTGCATGCCTGGGCCCCAGCCGTCAGGGGTGCGGCGGACTTCCTTCGCCCCGAACTTCGAGAAGAACGGCGCGGACTTCTGGCTGGCGGCAATGTGCAGCGGTTCACCGCCATGCGCGCGCACCGCGGCGACAACGCGGGCCATGATCGTCCGGCCAAGTCCCCGGCCCTGCGCGTCCGGCGAGACATGAATCCAGCGCAGGCTCAGGCCGTGTGCTTCGCGCAGCACGCCGAAGGCCCCGACGATCTTTTTTCCGAGCAGGCAGACCTCATAGCCCGCCGGCACGGGGGCCAGAAATTCCACGTAGTCGGCGCGTTCGTTTGGCGCGAAAAACTCCGGGCAGTTCCCGTCGAACAGCGCGAGGCACGCCGCGAGATCGGCCGGCTGATAGGGGCGAAAGATGGGTGCACTCGGCATGGAACGAGGCAAAGGCGATTTGTCCCGGACTCAATACTTTCGACCATGGACGCCCGACAGCTCTGGTTGTCGGCGGCCGGAACAGTGCTGAGCGCGATTGCCAGGCGGAGGATGGCAACTAGAGTGATGGCATGCTGAAGACGAAATCAGTGCATTCGCCCATCGAGCCGGGCGATGGGCTGCGGATTCTCGCGACGCGCTTCCGCGGTCGCGGGCTGCCGGCGGACCATTATGACGTGTGGATGGCGAACCTCGGCCCGAGCGAGAAGCTGCTGAAGGCGGTCATGGGCGGGAGATTACCTGGCGGGAATTCTCCAAAAAATTTCGCGACGAGCTGTTTGCGCCTGCGGCGACCGACGCCGGCAATGCCACGATCAAGAACCACGGCCAGAAATTCACGCTGCGGCTGCTGGGCAAACTGGCGGCGAAGGGGAACATCACGCTCCTCTGCCATTGCGCCGAGGACGCCAAGGAATGCCACCGGTTCCTGCTGCAGAAGCTGATCGAACGGGAGCGCGAATAAGGTGCCCCAATAGCGTAGCTAGAGTAACCTAGCGCGGTCGCACTTCATCAAAGTCTTCGATGGTAAGCGCAAAACTTTCACGTCGAGGTTTAGCCCGAGCAAAAATCAGCGGAGTTTCCCAATTCGCGCACCACGATCTGACCAATTCGATTCCTGCGCTGTCAGCCTTTGCGCCGAAAATTACTCTTCGTAGCAGGTGAGATGGGAAAGAGACAAAGCCCGGCGAGACGCGATAACGGAATACGCGGAGTTCACCCTCGTGCGCCCAAAACGGAGCTTTTCTCCAAATCAGAATGTTCGAGATGTCATCGCGAATTCGAATGTAATTTAGATCAGGAAAGTTTGGTGGATAAACAACGGAAGCGGCGCTACCGATTTCATGCTCCATGCCTACTTGGAACTCGAGACAGATTCCTTTGTGACCATCCGCGTAATATGAGAACATCAGGATGTCATCCGGTCTTCCAGCCCAACAAAACACGCTCGATTGCTCCCTAACTAGCTTCAGGTTGTTATCCAAAACATACTGAAGCACGCCAGGATTTTCCCATGGGCGCTTAGCCATGATGGCCGCAACTGATTTCTCCTTTTCCGTTGGACTGAGAAGGCCTTCCGTCGCCAATTTTTTAGCGAAAGAGAGCCAATCTTGTTCGTTTCCCTCAAACGTAAGAGGTAGGTTACAGTCGAATGGGTCGTTGAATGCCGCCGGCGCCGAAAAATAGAGCCGACGATTTCGAAAAATGTCTTCCGTGAATCGCGCTGGATGTTGAATGGGGCGATATTTGAAAAGACTGCGTGGTGGGAGGTCTTGAGTCATACACGGTCTGCAAACTGATCAAAGGCGAGCGTGGAGGAGTCCTTACATGACGAGCTGCGTTACGAACTCATGCACCGGCATCGACTCGAGCTTCGTGCGGTCAGCGAAGAGGGCCATGAGTTTCGTGGCCTTGGCCTTGCCGTAATGGGCGGCAAAGGCGGCCTGGGCCTTCTGCTGGAGGACGGGAATGCCTTCCTTGCGGCGGCGGCGGTGGCCGATGGGATATTCCACGGCAATCTTGTCGGTCTTTGAGCCGTCCTTGAAGAAGACCTGCACGGCGTTGGCGATGGAACGTTTCTCGGGATCAAGATAGTCTTTCGAGTAGGACTTGTCCTCGGTGACGGTCATCTTGGCGCGGAGGGCGTCGATGCGCGGGTCGGCAGCGACCTTGTCCTCGTAGTGGTCGGCCGTGAGCGCGCCGAAGATGAGCCCGATGGCCGTCATGTATTGCAAGCAGTGGTCGCGATCGGCCGGGTTGTGGAGCGGGCCGGTCTTGTCGATGATCCGGATCGCCGACTCGTGGGTGGTCAGCTCGACGCGCTGAATCTGGTCGAGGCGTTTCTTCACGAGCGGGTGAAGCTGCATCGCGCACTCAACGGCGGTCTGGGCGTGGAACTCGGCGGGGAAGGAAATCTTGAAGAGGACCTGCTCCATCACGTAGCTGCCGAGCGGGCGGGCGAGCTTCACCGTGTTGCCCTTGAACGAGACATCCTGAAAGCCCCAGGTCTTGGCGGTGAGGACGGAGGGATAGCCCATCTCGCCGGTCAAGGCGATGAGCGCGAGGCGGACGCCGCGGCTGGTGGCGTCGCCGGCGGCCCAGGACTTGCGTGAGCCGGTGTTGGGCGCGTGGCGGTAGGTGCGAAGCGCCGAGCCGTCGACCCACGCGTGGGAGATGGCGTTGATGACCTGCTCGCGCGTGCCACCGAGCATCGCGACGGTGACGGCGGTCGAGGCGACGCGGACGAGGAGGACGTGGTCGAGCCCGCCGCGGTTGAAGGAATTTTCGAGCGCGAGGACACCCTGGATTTCGTGAGCCTTTACCATTGCGACGAGGACATCGCGCATGGTGATTTGAGATTTTGAATTTGATATTTGAGATTGAAAGGCAGCGGGGATGGTACCGGCGGCCTGATTTCGCGAGAGCCAGTCGGCGGTGGCCAGGATGGCGCCGAGATTGTCGGAGGGGTGGCCCCATTCGGCGGCGAGCCAGGTGTCGTTGAAGTCAAGCCAGCGGATTGTCGTGCCGATGTTGAACGCGGCCTGGACGGGATCGAGTTCATAGGCTGTGCCGGGGACGCGTGCGCCGTTTTTTATCGTGGTGCCCGGGACGACCGGGCCGAGGAGCTTCGTGCAGGCCGGGTAGGCGAGGGCCATGATGCCGCAGGCGAGCGTGTCGGCGAGGCACCAGCGGGCGGTGTCGCAGGCCTCGTCGCTCGTGATCTGCGCGCTGAGCGCGTAATCGGCGAGATCCGTGAGCAGTTTATCCGGCGGGGGACGGTTGTTCGAGATGGGCAAACTCATGAATGAAGGTTAACCACGAAGATCACGAAGGACACGAAGGGAAGACATTTCAGAGGGCTGGCCTCGTAAACTTCGTATGCTTCGTGGTGGAAAAATCATGGGCGCTGGGCGAGGGGCACGTAGGGGCGGTTGGCGGGGCCGGTGTAGTTGGCGCCGGGGCGGATGATCTTGCCGTCGATGCGCTGCTCGATGATGTGCGCGGCCCAGCCGGCGGTGCGGGCCATGACGAAGAGCGGCGTGAACATGAGCATGGGCACGCCCATGCGGTGGAAGGCGACGGCGCTGAACCAGTCGAGGTTGGGGAACATTTTTTTCTCGCTCCACATCAGGGACTCGATCCGCCCGGCGACGTGGAAGAGGTTCATGTCGCCGGCCTCGGCGCTGAGCCGGTGCGCGATGTCCTTGATGATGGGGTTGCGCGGGTCGCCGATGGTGTAGACGGGGTGGCCGAAGCCGATGACGATTTCCTTGCGGGCGAGGCGGGCGCGGATGTCGGTCTCGGCGTCGTCGGGCGTCTTGTAGCGCTGCTGGATTTCGAGGGCGACCTCGTTGGCGCCGCCGTGCCTGGGGCCGCGGAGCGCGCCGATGGCGCCGGTGATGCACGAGTGGAAGTCGGAGCCGGTGCCGGCAATGACGCGCGCCGTGAAGGTGGAGGCATTGAACTCGTGCTCGGCGTAAAGGATGAGCGAGCGGTCGAGGGCGCGGACGTGCGAGCCGACGGGCAGCCGCTGGTGCAGCAGGTGCAGGAAATGCGCGGCGATGGAATCATCGGCCGTGTCGACCATGATGCGCTTGCCGTGGGCGGAGAAGTGGTGCCAGTAGAGCAGCATCGACGGGAGGCAGGCGAGGAGACGGTCGGCGATGGCGCGCGCGCCGTCCGCGGTGGCGGCGGGGAGTTTTTCCGGCTCGAGGTTGCCGAGCATGGAGCAGGCGGTGCGCAGAACGTCCATCGGGTGCGCACTGGCGGGGATTTGCTCAAGGACCGCGCGGAGCGGCACGGGCAGCCCGCGGAGTTTTTTGAGTTTGGTGCGGTAGGCGGTGAGCTCAGTGGCGTTGGGCAGGCGCTCGTGGATGAGCAGGTACGCGATCTCCTCGTAGGAGGCATGCGCCGCGATGTCGGCGATGTCATAACCCCGGTAATGCAGGTCGTTGCCCGAGTGGCCGACCGTGCAGATGGCGGTGTTGCCCGCCACGACGCCGGAGAGCGCGACGGATTTCTTGGGCTTGAAGTCGGGGGTGGGCGCGGGGTCTGGCATGGCGCGTTACTTCGGTGGCGTATAGCCAAGGATGTCGTAGAGGTCGGCGCGGGTCTGCATTTTCCCGACGACGGATTTCTGGGTGCCATCCTTCCGGATGGTCTCGTAGACCTCGCGCGAGGCGGCGGCGGCGGCGCGGACGGCGGAGAGGGGGTAGAGCGCCAGCGCGATGCCGGCGGAGTGAAGTTCCTTAAGCGTGAAATAGGGCGTCTGGCCGAACTCGGTGAGGTTGGCGAGGACGGGGGCTTTCACGGCGGCGGTGAATTTCTTGTAGTCGGCCAGCGTGTGGAGCGCCTCGGCGAAAATCATGTCGGCGCCGGCGGCAACATAGGCCTGGGCGCGGGCGATGGCGGCGGGGACGCCCTCGTTGGCCGCGGCGTCGGTGCGGGCCATGACGACGAAGTCAGAATTTGGTTTGCCGCGAACTGCGGCTTTTACGCGGGCAACCATTTCATCGACGGGGACGATGTGCTTGCCCGGCAGATGACCGCAGAGCTTGGCGGGAACCTGATCCTCAATGTGCACGGCGGCGGCACCCGCGGCGGCCATCTCGCGCACGGCGGCCGCAGGGTCGTCCCAGCCGGTGTCGATATCGACGAGGAGCGGAAGGTCGGTGCGCTTGGTGATCCGGCGGACGTCGATGAGCACATCGGCGAGCTCGGTCAGGCCCGTGTCGGGCACGCCGTAGGAATAATTGGCGACCCCGGCGCCGGAAAGGTAGAGCGCACGGAATCCGGCGCGCTTGGCCAGGAGCGCGGCATACGCATTGATGGCTCCGGCGATCTGGAGCGGGCGTTCGTCAGCAAGCGCCGCGTGGAATTTCTGACCTGGGGTCATGGGCATCAGAGAAAAGAAAGAGCCGGCAGTTTATGCCACGGTTGGGCGCGATGTCGAGGCGGCGGGAGCCCGCCGTCGCTCTTGTTGAAGCTATGGCGTGGCAAGGGGCGGGCCGGAGTTGTTATAAAATAGGGTATAGCGGGCGTTCGTGGTGTTGGCACTTGCCCAACCGTTCGATAGCTGCGAGATATTGAGGGCGCTACTCGGAATAGCAGCCTCACCGTTGGGGAAGCGGCACCCGTCCAGCAGCGCACGCCTTAGAGCTTTTCACCCATCCGAGAAGTCACCTTAATTTTTGTCCACATGTTTGAGCAAACCGACCGCCTGCGGCAGTTAGCCGCACAACGTGAAACCTGCGCAACGCAGCTGTTGCAGTTGTATAAACAGGCCAATGCCGGTCACATTGGTTCTTCCCTCAGCTGTCTCGAGATTCTGGTCGACCTGTGTTTTGCCCGCATGGGCCGGGACGATGTGTTGATTTTGTCCAAGGGACACGCCGCGGCGGCGCTGTATACCGTGTTAAAGACCGCCGGCCGACTGCCGGAGGCTGAACTCGCCTCCTTTTACCATGACGGAACCCTGCTGGCCGCCCATCCCCCCTGTTCCGGCGCAATCCAAAACATTCCTTTTGGCACGGGCAGCTTGGGCCATGGCTTAAGCCTGGCCTGCGGCCTGACCTTCGCGCAACGCTTCACCGGAAAGACTTTCCAAGTTTATGCCATCCTTTCCGATGGAGATTGCAATGAGGGCTCCACGTGGGAGGCGGCGCTGTTTGCCGCCCACCATCGGATGGGAAACCTCACAGTGATCGTCGATCTCAACGGCATCCAAGGCATCGGCTATACCAAAGACGTGCTCAGGCTTGAGCCGATCGTCGACAAGTGGCGCGCTTTCGGATTTGTCGTGGCCGTGGCTGAGAATGGCAACGATTTCGCCAGTCTCGCGCAGGCCCACGATCAGCTGCGCGACCACGAAGGTCCCCGTTGTATCATCGCCCGCACCATCAAGGGACACGGGATCTCCTTCATGTTGGATCGGGTCGAATGGCACTATCTGCCGATGAAGGATGAGCAATACGACCAGGCCCTGAAAGAAACACGGGCCGCCAGCTCCTAAGCCACCATGCGCAAGGAATTCTCCCAATGGATTGAGCAGTTTGGCCGACGCGAGCCGAGGTTTATTTTCCTGACCGGTGATCTCGGCTTCGGCGCACTGGAAAACGTCCAGGCCGCGCTCGGTGCCCGTTTTGTCAACATGGGGGTATGTGAGCAGAACATGGTGTCCGTGAGCGCGGGTCTTGCCCACCAGGGTCTGCTGCCGATTTGCTACAGCATTGCACCTTTTGCCGTCTTCCGCCCTTACGAGCAAATCCGCCTGGACATCGCCCTGCACAAGCTGCCGGTCAAAATCATCGGCAATGGAGGCGGTTATGGCTATGGGATAATGGGAGCCAGTCACCATGCCCTCGAGGACTTGGCCGTGCTGTCGTGCCTGCCCAACTTCGCATGCGTGGTGCCGCTCTGCAATTCCGATGTGCCCGGGGCCTGCGAAGCGCTGTTTCAACATCAAGGACCGGCTTATCTGCGGCTGGGATACGGCGTTTGGCCGGAAAGCGCCGGAGCTCTTCCGCATTTCCACCCAGTGCGCAAGCTTGCTGCCGCCCGACAAGATTCCTCCCAATTGACCGTGGCGGG
>WNFI01058491.1_pt1 | contig 16630 bp, 10 predicted proteins | sample 5400471 | NCBI WGS metagenome assembly WNFI01 (sample SAMN13153348, study PRJNA577476) | soil metagenome | isolation source: 100 cm saprolite on Douglas fir-dominated hillslope | place: USA:California | collected 2013-09-17 | reverse complement strand
GGGCGAGTCAGAAAACAAGCGCAAGGCCAAGTATTACCGTCTCACGGCGGCAGGGAAACGGAGGTTGCAGACGGAATCAGAAAAGTGGAATCGCATGGCCGAATTGATCGAAGGAATCTTAGGCACGACGGCAGAGGAAGTATGACGTTGTGGAGCCGGATCCGTTCGTGGTTGGACGCAACTCTGCGGCGCTCGCGGTTGGAGAGCGAGATGGACGCGGAGTTGCGCTTCCACATGGAAGCGTACACCGACGACTTGGTGCGTGGCGGCGTGCCGCTGCAGGAAGCGATGAGACGGGCTCGGCTGGAATTTGGAGGAGTCGAGCGCGTCAAAGAGGAAGGCCGTGAGGCGCGCGGAGTAAATCTTACCGAATCTCTGATGCAGGATGTTCGCTATGGTGCGAGAACGCTGATCAAGGGCCCCGGGTTCACCATTGTCGCCATATTGACGCTGGCGCTCGGTATCGGTGCCAACACAGCAATCTTCAGCCTCGTGCGCGGCGTCCTCCTTCGCGGACTTCCCTTCCGCGACGCAACCCGCATTCTGCAGATTCAAGAGACGACAGGAGGCGGCGGGCGTAATCCCGTTTCCTATCCGAATTACCTGGACTGGAAAGCCCAAAGCCATTCGTTTGAGGAGATGGCAGCTTCACCAATGGCCCGGGCTGTGGCGATGATCAGTTATGGTTTGTGGCAACGCGTGTACAGCTCCGACCCTCAAGTCATCGGAAAGCGAATTCGGCTGAATAACTTTGCCTATACGATTGTCGGTGTGGCGCCGCGCGGGTTCAAAGGCTTCAGTGATAGTGCGGAAGCATGGATTCCTTTCATGATGCGGGACGCGGCGTGGCCCGAGGTCGCCAAGTTCGATTTTCTCCATAGCCGCGACGTGCACTTCGTCAAGGTTCTCGGACGATTGCATCCCGGCGCGTCGATACCGTCCGCCACGACGGAAATGGCGTCGATCGCCGCAAATCTGCAAAAGGCTTTCCCGATAGAGAACAAAGAGCGGGGCATCTCGCTGTGGCCGGCTGCGGAAGGCCTGATCGGGACTTTTCGCACGCCACTCCTCGTTTTGTCGGCTGCCGTCGGGCTCGTCCTGCTGATTGCCTGCGCCAACGTCTTCAATCTGCTCTTGGCACGCAGCGTTGCGCGAAACCGCGAGCTGGCCGTGCGTTTATCGTTAGGTGCGACGCGAGCAAGACTGCTAAGGCAGCTAGTTACCGAGAGCGTATTGCTCTCGCTCTTGGGAGCGGGTGCCGGAATTGTCTTGGCCTCCTGGGGAACCGGCGCCCTGCTCCGCATAATGCCAGTTGAGCTTCCTTCGTTTGTCTCCGTGCGCGTGGATCGCGAAGTGCTGCTATTCGGCTGTGGTCTTGCTCTATTCACCGGTCTCCTGCTCGGCCTGATACCAGCGTTGGGCGCGACACGGATTGCCCCGGCCGAATCGCTAAAGGAATGTGCGAAAGGCAGCGGCGGGATTCGCAGCCGGAAAACAGGCGGTGTTTTGGTGGCCGTTGAAGTTGCCGTGTGCCTTGTTCTGCTCATTGGCGCGGGGCTGCTGCTGCAAAGCGTAAGAAGAATGCTGAACGCCGATCCGGGCTTCAAACCCGATCACCTAGTCACGCTGCGCTTTTACGTGCCGGCCCGGAATTTCGAGCGAGACGGCAAGAATCGCTTTGGCCCTCGGTTGGCGGAAGTAATCGCCACTGTTCCCGGCGTTCAATCTGCTGCGGTGTCTTTTATTGATCCGTTCGTTTGGAGTGGTTTCTCGCGCGGCTTCACCTTGGAAGGGCATAGCCCGCTGTCCGCCGCAGAAATGGATGAAGTCTACTATCAGGAAATCGGACCGAATTTCTTCCACACCATGGGCATCCCGCTCAAAGCCGGGCGGGACCTCACCACGCACGACGACTTAGAAGCTCCTGGCCGTGTCGCTGTCAACGAGGCCTTCGCTCGCCGGTATTGGCCGCAGGAGAGCGCGCTCGGTAAGAGGCTGAAGTACGGGCCCGCCGACTCCCACTACGCTTGGATGGAAGTAGTCGGCGTCGTAGGCGATTCAAAATTCGAATCGCTGCGCCAGAACGCCGATGATTCCCCCGTCCTCTACGGCGCCTTGCTGCAAAGCGAGGTGATCATGAACATGAGTCTTGTGGCCCGGACACAGAGTGATCCGGCGGCGATGATCGGCACTCTTCGCGAAGCCATCCAACGATTCGATCCCGAGATTCCCGTGTACAACGTAGCTACCATTGGCGACCGGATGCGCGGCAGCGTCAGCGTAGCGCGCTCCTATGCAACTCTGCTGGCACTCTTTGCCGGACTCGCTCTCGCACTGGCAGTGGTGGGCATCTACGGTGTCATCAGCTACTGGGTAACGCAACGCACACATGAAATGGGAATCCGTATGGCGCTGGGAGCGCGCTCCGAGGACGTCCTCCGGCTGGTCATTTGGGAAGGAATCAGCTTGATGCTGGCCGGAGTAGCCGCTGGCGCGCTCTGCGCGTTGGTCGTGACTCGGGCGATGCGCAGCATGTTGTTCGAGGTCAGTGCTGCCGATCCCTGGACTTACATCGCGCTCACAGCATTGCTCTTGCTGGTGGGCGCGTTTGCCGCTTACGTTCCCGCACGGCGGGCGACACGCGTGTGCGTAGTGGAGTGCCACATCACGAAGCGATGCGGCGGGCGCGGATCGAATTTGGCGGAATCGAGCGCGTTAAAGAAGAAGGTCGCGAAGCGCTGGGCGTGACCTTCATTGAATCTTTGGTGCAGGATTTGCGCTACGGCGCAAACAACATGCTGCGTACCCCGGGGTTCACGGCGATCACAGTTCTTACTTTGGCGCTTGGCATCGGCGCGACGACGGCGATCTTCAGCGCGGTAAATCCGATCCTGTTCGAATCACTGCCGTATCCCCACGCCGAGCGGATCATGGTGATTTCGGAATTCGCGCCGGAGGGCTCGCGCAGCCGCGTGGCATTCCATACCTATCGTGAACTGGCCGAGCGAAACCGTTTCTTCGAGAGCATTGCCGTGACCAAGATATGGCTGCCGACGTTGGCTACCGCGGCGGAACCGGAGCGCTTCGATGGCCAATTCGTGAGCGCCGGCTATTTTCGCGTGTTGGGCGTGCCGCCGTTCCTGGGAAGGGATTTTGAGCCGTCCGACGATCGGTTCCGCGGACCACACGTCGTGATTCTCAGCGACGCCCTGTGGCGTCGCCGCTTCGGAGGCGATACAACGATCATCGGGCGCCAAGTCACGCTCGACGACAACAGCTACACCGTAATTGGAGTGATGCCGAGTGGCTTTGAAAACGTACTCGTTCCCTCCGCAGAACTCTGGACAACCTTGCAGTACGACCCCGGACACATCGCTGATGTGCATACGAGGGAGTGGGGCAATCACCTGCGCATGGCCGGACGGCTGAAGCTCGGCGCCTCCATCGATCAAGCCAGGCGGGAGCTCCAAGCCATCGCGGGCGACCCGGTGCCGCAGTTTCCGAGGCCGGCCTGGGCAACGCACGAACAGGGGTTTATCGCGAACTCGCTCCAGGACGACTTGACGCGCGGCGTGAAGCCGGCGCTTCTTGCTCTGCTTGGGGCCGTCCTGCTCGTGCTGGTGATCGCCTGCGTAAACGTGACCAATCTGCTGCTGGCCCGATCTGTGCGGCGTCGCGGCGAGTTTGCGCTGCGTACTGCGCTCGGGGCCGGGCGCAGCCGGCTGATCCGGCAGTTGCTGACGGAGAGCCTGTTCCTTGCGTCACTGGGCGGCATGGTTGGCATGCTTATAGCGCAGCTCGGGGTTCGCGCGCTGATGGCACTTAGCCCTGCGGAGCTGCCACGTGTTGGCGCGATCGCTGTCGATGGGCCAGTTTTCGCCTTCGGTTTCGGCGTCACCACGCTGATCGGGTTGGCAGTCGGGCTGATTCCGGCCTTCCGCGCGTCCCGAAATGAACCGCACTGGGCACTCCAGGAAAGCTCACAGCGCACTGTCGGCGGGCACCGCCGTACCCGCAGCGCGCTGGTCGTCGTGGAAGTCGCCCTCGCCCTCGTGCTGCTTGTGAGTTCTGGATTGCTCTTGCGGAGCCTGCAGCATTTGTTTGCGGTCGCTCCAGGATTTGATGCCTCGCATCTGCTCACCATGCAGGTGCAGACCTACGGCCGCCGGTATGACGACGATGCGACCTGTAACCGTTTCTTTGCGCAGGCTCTGGAAGCGGTTCGCAATGTACCGGGCGTGTCTGCGGCGGCATTCACCAGCCAACTGCCGCTGAGCGGCGACGCTGACGTATACGGCGTGGAATTCGAGAATGCGAGTAACGCGAAAGACGTCGAACCCGCGTTTCGCTACGGAGTGGCGCCTGGATATTTTGAAACCATGGGTATCCCACTTCGGCGTGGGCGCCTATTCAACGCGCAGGATGGGTTTGGATTGCCTGTTAGGCCGGTTCTGATCAACGAATCACTCGCCAAGCGCAGGTACCCTGGCCAGGATCCCATTGGCCAGCGCATTCGCTTTGGCGGCTCTCCCAACCGGCCGTGGGACATCATTGTCGGTGTGGTCGGCGACGTCAAACAGACGTCTTTGGCGGTGAGCCAATCCGATGCTGTCTACGTGACGACCGCGCAGTGGCTCTGGGCGGATGGCACGCAGTGGGTGGTGGTCCGGACTCGTGGTGACGCAGTCGCACTCGCGCCTGCCATTCGCAATGCGATCTGGTCGATCGACAAGGACCAGCCGGTCGTGCGCGCCACAACCATGGAAAGCATGCTGGCAGCTTCGGCTGCCGAACGCCGCTTCGCGCTGACCCTATTCGAGACATTTGCTCTGGTTGCACTGATTCTCGCGGCCGCCGGGATATACGGTGTGCTTTCCGGCAGCGTGGCGGAGCGCACGCGCGAGATCGGAGTGCGCTTGGCACTCGGCGCATCACGAGAGAGCATTCTCACCCTGGTCATTCATCAGGGAATGTTGCTCGCTGGGATTGGCGTTGCGATTGGACTTGCAGGAGCGGGAGCGGCGAGTCAAGCCATCGCCGCGATGCTGTTTGACATATCGCGCTTCGACCCCGTCACCTATCTGGGTGTAATTGTGCTACTGGCAGGTGTGGCGGTCATCGCATGCGGCGTACCGGCTTGGCGGGCAATGAAGGTGGATCCGATAGTCGCGCTGCGCTACGAGTGAAATTCTATTCGTAGCGGAGGGCTTCGACAGGATCAAGGCGTGCGGCTTTCCAGGCGGGATAGACGCCGAAGACGATGCCGATCAGCGCGCATAGAATGAGCGCGGTGACGATCCAGAAAAAAGAGAGCACCGCGGACATTTTCAGCCCGTAGCGCAGCAGCAGGGAGATGCCGGAACCGAAGAGAACACCGATGACGCCGCCGACAGCGCTGAGGGTGACGGCTTCGATCAGGAATTGCGCGAGGATATTGGAACGTCTCGCGCCGATGGCCTTTCTCACGCCAATCTCGCGGGTGCGCTCCGTGACGCTCACCAGCATGATGTTCATCACGCCGATCCCGCCGACGATCAGGCCAACGGAAGCGATCGCGAACATTAAAATGAAGATGAGCCCGCTGATCTTGTTCCACAAATCGAGAAAATAATCCGAAGTGAACAGCGCAAAGTCATCGGGTTTGTTGTTGGGAAGCCGCCGCTTGCGCCGAAGGAGTTCGCGAATTTCCCCCACCGCCTCGCCGACCTTATCGGGATACCGGGCCTTGGCGAAAATCACATAGTCCTTCCTGTTGGGATAGAGTTTACGCAGCGTAGTGACGGGCATGTACGCGGAGTTGTCCTCCGGGTTGGAACCGCCAGAGATGCCCTGCCTTTGCTTCTGTAGCGTGCCGATAACCGTGAAGAGCTGGCCGTCGATGACCACCTCCTGGCCTAGACTATTCTCCGGCGATTCGGGAAAAAGAATGCGTGTCGTGTCGTATCCCAGCAGAACCACCGGCGCACGGTGCTCCGCATCCGTTTCATTGAAGAAACGGCCGCGCGCAATCTTCAAGTCGAAGATCTCCCCGATAGAGGGTTGATTCCCCTGCAGAATCACGTTTTTCGCCCGATAGGCGCCGCGGCGCACGTCTTCCGTTCCGGAACCGAATTGCGGTTGAAAGATGCGCATGGAGGCCGAAGCCGCCTTGACGTACGGCAGCAGGGCCATATCCTCCGCCCACTCGGGCTGGAGTTCCTTGCGTGTAAACCATTCGCTCGGCGGACGAGAGAGCGAAGCCCATGGGAACCGGTAAGCGATGATCGTATCTGAGCCGAGTTCGCGAATTCCACCAAGTACATTTTCATTGAGTCCATTGATGATCGACGTGACGGTAATGACCGTGGTTATGCCGATGACGATTCCCAGAACGGTAAGCGCGGACCGCAACTTGTTTTTCCTCAGGGTATCGAGAGCGAGAAGGATTTCTTCGCGGAGCTTGAGCATCCCTTCTTTGCGCATGCGCACGCGGGGAGCCAGCGCTGCGGGCCGCGGCAGAGTTTTTTCGAAGGTGGCCATGAATTCTCTCTTCTACTCCGAACGCAACGCTTCGACCGGATCGAGCTTGGCGGGATCGTCGACGATTCAATCAAGAATTGAAGCAAAATGTCGCTACGGCGCGCGCCCAGAGCTTTGCGCACGCCGATTTCGCGGGTCCGCTCGGTCACGGAAACCAGCATGATATTCATGATGACGATTCCGCCGACGACCAGAGAAATCGAAGCGATAGCGATCATAACCGCGAAAAAAGAGCTGCTGATGTCTTTCCACAACGCCAGAAAGGAGTCGCTGGTTTCAATCGCGAAATCGTCCAGCTTGCCATAGGCAAGGTGATGCCGTCCGCGCATGATCTGGCGGACTTCATCCACGCTGTCTTGAATCTTCGCTGCGGAACCGGCGCGCGATGTGATCCGGAGCGAATCCTGCTGCGTCCCGTAGTTCTTGTTATAGGTGGTGAGGGGAATGATGATCCAGTTGTCCAGGGAATTTCCCAGGGCGGAGCCTTGCTTGCTTCCATAGCCAATCACTTCGCAGGGAATATTGTTCCAGCGAATCTCTTTTCCGATCGGATCGATGCCAGGCATCAGGTTCTCGATCAGGTCGTTGCCAATCACGCAAACAGGAGCAGCGCCGCGGAGGTCCTCGTCCGTGATATGGCGCCCCGCCACCAGGTCCACGTCATATAGCTGCGCCATCTGCGGCGTCCAGGCACGCAGGTTGGTGTCTTTCAGCGAATTCAGCCCGCTCTTCACCTCCACGCGGCCGCCCAGCGAGGCGCCGATTTCCTTGCAGGATTTGCAGAGCCCGCGGACTGCCTCAAAATCGTCGTAAGTGATGCGTTTGCGTTTCTGGAATTCGAGCCAGTCGTCCACGTTGGTAACGATGGAGGGCTGCTTGGACAGCCCAAATACGTCCGCGCCGAGACGGAAGACGCGCGTGGCCACATATTGATTTGCGCCATTGATCAAGCTGACGACCGCAATCACCGCGGCCACACCGATCACCACGCCGATGAGCGTCAGCACGCTGCGCAGCTTGTGCGCCCAAAGGCTGGAGGCGGAAATGGCCACCGCCTCGGACAAATTCATAGTGGTCGGACGCGGCATAGACCCCGGAGACACCAATGCACCTCATCCTAACATACGCGCTCTACTGCACCGGGATTTCATGACAGAACAAAGCGAATAAGGAGAAGCGGGAGCGTTTTAGCGTGGAGGAAGTGAATCGAATAGCCAGTATATCAATTAGGGGCCCGGGGGGAGCTGGATTTTTTCGATCATTTGGCGCACGCCCGGCGCCATGAGCCCGTTCGGGTCCAGCCTGATGTACTCCCGATACTCGCCCAGGGCCCCCTGCGGGTTATTTTCGCGAAGCAAGATGTTCCCCAAGAGAACGTGCGGGGAGGCCAGGTCGGGCATGCCGGAGACGGCTTTGCGAACGTGGGGAGCGGCTTCACGCCAGCGGCCCAATTCCCAGTAGCTTTTGGCAAGTTCATAGTGGCCCGCGAAAGCATCGGGCTTTAGCTCCAGCCCGCGGAGAAGGTATGTTTCTGCTTGAGGATAGTTCTTTGTTTGGTTGCATACCGCGCCCAAAGCCAGATAAGCATCGGCGGAATTGGAATCGAGGCTGACCGATTTTTGCAGCGCCGTTTCGGCGTCTTTCCAGTTTTTCTGTTCCAGATAGGCCGTACCCAAGAGCGTGTAGGCCATAGCGTAGGCGTCGTAGAGCTTGACGGCCTTGCGGAGGTGAGAAATGCCTGCATCCAGCTTATTCTCTTTCATGGCGCTCTGGCCCTTTTCAAATTCCTGGCGAGCATTCTCGGGAATGCTGAGTTCCAAGGCTGAGACGGAATCCCCGGAGACGCCATCGGGACTATCGGGCTGGGCCTCCGGGCGGTCAGGTTTCAAGTCCAGAGTCACATATCCCCGCAAGCTGTCGACGAGGTTAACGTGAACGGAAACTTCCTTGTAGCCGATTTGATTGAGCCGCACGATGTACATCCCGGAAGAATTGGGAAGGAAGCGGCACTTGCCGCCGGTTTCGGTGACGCAATCATCGGCCGCGCCGCCTTCTTCAGATTCGAGCCGCACGTGTATGCCGCGAGGGGCGGCTGTCCCATTGGGATAGCGAACTTGGACGTTGATTTCGGCAGCTCCTGCGGAGCGGCCGGAGGCGGCGCCGCGTTGCGCCCGGGCTTCCGCCGGAAGAAAAAAGGAAAGCGCAACAAAGAGTGCCGCCGGTAAAGCTAGCTTCACAAGCGAGTTTCTACCTTGGCCATGCCTGAGGGACGACGGATACTCTGCCATCGAGTCTTCCAAACAAGAAAGCGATCGATCTATACCACAATGATACTCTTCGGAGATTTTCACGCCACCAAAAGAAAAAGGAGGGCGTCCGCCGCGGCGAACGCCCCCCAGGAACAAGTTAAGGTTAGAACACCAGCCGCAAGCTAAGGCGCGAACTGAACGGCTGCTGGAAGAAATAGTTGTTCATTCCAAGAGTCGCAAATGGCAGCTTGAAGTCCTGGTTTTTGACGCCGAAGCCCTGATCGGCGTTCTGATCGATGAGTGTCTTGGACTTCCTATTAGCGATGTTGAAGGCATCGAAACCAAGCTTAAGGCTGACCCGCTCATTGAACTTCCACGGGTACTCGAGGTGAGCGTCGATACCTGTCGTCGTGGGTGCGCGACCGAGGTCGCCGCGACCGAACAGCGGCACTTCGCCGGCATTCTGATAAGCCTGTTGCGCAACCAATGTAGTTAGCGGCAAGCCCGTTTGAATTCTGAGGCCCCCACCAAAGACCATGCCCTTCATACGGCTGTGATCCAAGATATATACCGGGTAAATATTGATTACGTGGCGGCGATCCGTGTTTAGCGGTCCGATACCCTGTTGTTGCCCGAGCAAGCCGAATTTCCCCTCCGTGAGGTCAAAAAGCGAGCTGATGCCAGGGTCAGCCTGGTTGTTATCGTTGCGGAAGGCACCCTCATAGTTGCCGTTGAGGCGGGCGATCCGCCAGTTAGCGATCAGAGCCCAATTGTGGCTAAAGCCCTTGTTGAACTCGATCTCCACCGCTTGATAGACACGCTTTGGATCTTTGTACGTGTCCGGTTTGCCGTCGGGATAGAATTCGCCCCCGAACGCAGCGCAGTTTCCCGCTTGCTTACTCTGGGCCAAGTTGGAGCAGTCAGAAAGGAGGTTGCCCGAAGCGTCCGTCCATGTATTGGTGTTAACCGCGGGGAAGCAGGCACTGCCGAGGACCGTGCCAAACGTATTGGCAACGTTTGGCGCGACGTAAGGAGTCGGAGCGTTGTGCGTGTCGATGCAGGCGGAAGGAAAGCCCAAGGCTACAAGCGCGGCAGCGTTGCCTGCCGAAGGGCTCTTTTCCGCGGTAAGGAGAGCGCAGTCGAATGCGCCGAGTGGCTGGCCGCCGTTCGCCGCACATGCAGATTGCGTCTCGTCCACGCCCGCGAAGGTCTGTTCGTTCGGGTTCACGAAAATGTCCTGCTTGCCGTTGGGGTTGCCGATGAAGTAGTTGAGACCACCACCGTTGCTTGCTAAGGCGTTAAACTGCTCGACAGAGATGCCGCCTTGGTCTTCGATGACGCGCTTGAGGCGCCGATCGATATAGCGCACTCCAAAAACGATGCCGTCGCGGAATTCGTGCTGAAACCCTGCGACATACTCGTCCGTGTATTCCATGCGCGTCCCGGGAGCGAACGGTTCGCCGCCGCTGAGGCCAACGTTCACAGCGTTGCCGATGCCGCCCGAGGCGGAATTCAGAAGGGTGGCCGAACCAGGTTGGAACATGTTTGCATAATCAGGATTCCCGCTCGAATCCGTCTTTCGCTCAGCGCTCGAACCGCCGCGTCCAGCGGCAAGACGAAGGCATAACGGCCATAATTGGCATAGAACTTGGTCTTCCGATTGCCTTTCGGGTCAACAACGAAGCCGAAACGCGGAGACCACATGTCATTGAAGACCTTTGAGAGTTGGTTGCCGACTAGGCGTTGCTGTTCCCAACGGAGTCCCAGATTAACGGTGAAGCGTTTGCCCAAGGCCCAGGAATCGTTTACATAAGCGGCGTGATACCTCCCGCTGCTCTTCGTCACTCCACCGTCAAATCGACCTCGCGATTGGAGCAGGACGACCTGCACTGGAGAGAGAAACTTGCCAGGATTGGCCGGGTCCTGAAACGCCATATACGGACAAAGTGTACACCCTGAACTGTTGGGGACAATCTGCGCGCCGGTAACAGGGTCGACAAGAGGTTGCAGTACGAGCGAGGCGTCGGTCATCTTGCCAGCGACCGTCGGATTGGTAGCGGTCCCGTAGCCCGGGTCTCCACCAGAAGCGTTCGTCGCTGGAATGGCGAACTTGCCGCCCGAGAAGGAAGTGCTGTCGTCGTAGACGGGAAACTGCCAGTTGTAACCAATGCTAAAGGTGTGCTGTCCAAGGAAGTGATAGGTTTTCGAGGTATCGAACGCGATGCTGCGAGTGTTGGAATCGTATGGCTCGAGGAAGCCAAACCCCTGGGCATTAAACGTGCCTTGCAAATTCGAGTTCGTCTGATCAACGATCTGGGTTACGTCCGCCAATGGCTTCTCGCTAAAATGATTCCAACTCCATGTGAATGCACTGTCGATAAGCCAAGTCGAGGTGAGCGCCCCATCGTAGCGCACAGCCCAGTTGCGCGTGCCGTAGTCCCATTTGGAATTTACCGTTTTGTCCGAAGCATTCAAAGTCGCCCACGGAACATTGTTGGTGTGCGAAGGGTCACCAAAAACTGACGACTCTACTGTATGCCGGTCGTTGAGCTTAAAGGTTAGCTTGCCGGCATAGTCGTAGGCAGTCTTTGTACGCTGCAATTCTCCGTTATAAGCAGCAAAGAGACCTGAACCAACTGCCGGTGCGACGTACTGATTGTTCACGCTGGGATTGAAGTTGCCGAAATAGAAGAGATGATCTCGCAACTTTGGAATAGGCACGTATCCGCCTAGTTCCCCGTCGCCTTCGTAAGTGGCATTGCCGAGATAGCGACCAAACAAGTTCACTCTGCCGAACTGTGGGTCATCCGCATTGAGCGGCGTGGTTTGCATCCCAAGGGGATGGAAGTAGCCGCCGACTTCGCCATGCGTCTTTGTGCTGCCCGACTTGGTCACGATCTGTACGATCCCGCCGCTGGCGTGACCGTACTGAGGCTCAAAGCCGCCAGTCTTGATCTGCACCTCCTTTACGAAAGATTGATTGATGCCGCTGCCAAGTGCGCCGTAAGAACGCGCCCAAACTCCCAAACCTCCGAACGCCGGGTCGTTAATGGAAACGCCGTCAGCGACATACGAATTCTCAAGTCCGCTTGAGCCGGAAATAGAAGGGTTGTTGCCGCCGGTTTGAATGCCGTCGACTGCGCCGGGGCTTAGATAAAACAGATTGGCAACACCGCGCTGTACTGGAATATTTTCAAAGAACGTGTCGGAGATGTCCGCCGTGACTGCTGAAGTGGAAGTATCGACGGTGACGCTGGCGGCGCTGACTTCCACGGTTTCGGAAACTTGCCCTGTTTCAAGAATCACTTCGACGCTGGTGGTCTTGTTGATGAGGACTTCGGCGCTCTTCACGCTGGCGACCTTGAATCCCGCTTTCTGCACTTTAATCGAATAATTACCGGGGATCAGGGTTGAGAAAAGGAATGAGCCTTCCTCGGTTGTAGCCTGGGTCAAGCTGCCGATCGGCCCGGTGATCGTGACTTGGGCCCCCGGAACCAATGCCTTTGTTGAGTCATAGACCAAACCGCTAAGGTTGCCGCGCGCGGCCCCTTGGTCCTGTGCACCGACCGACATCGAAAAGACCGTGCCAAATGTCAAAACCAGGCTAATTACGAGCCATTTATTTTTCATAGAGCTCGAACTCCCTTCCTCATATCCCAATTGTTTGGATCTCATCTTGGATTGCAGATGGAACGGAAACTGCGAGTCGGAGACCGCCCCGCTCCCCCTGAAACTCCGACATACTCTCACAACCTTGCATAAAAACTGCCAAAACAGGAAAAAACTCATTTGCCGTTAACTTTATATTTGTCAATGATTTACCATTATGCAAGAACGCATTTACAAATGAGCGAGCACAATTATTCCTGATTCCTGGATAAGTATGCAGAATTATGTATCTTTTGGGAGGAAGCTAGGACAACTTGGGGGAAGTTAGACAGTGCTATGGCTTGGCTGGAGTATCGGCAAGAAGCGACTTGCCCTTTTGTGTCAAGTCTGCCGCTTTTTTCGAGTTCCCAACTTCCGTGTAGTACTGTGCCAGGGCCAGATAGAGAGGGCCTTCTTCCGGGCGGGATGGGAGGACACTTTCGAGCACGGAGATGGCTTTCAAGGGGTCCCCGCGTTTCTCAAGACTAGTCGCTATGCGCAGCAACGTTTCAGAGTCCGTGGTTTCCGTAATGCCAGCGTCCGAAAAGAGACTGACAACCGCCGCATAGTCCTTCCTTGAAAAATAGGCGTCCACAAGCCGGGCGCGAGCTATTTCATTGAAGTGATTCAGCTGCAAGGCACGGCGGAACCACACGCGCGCCTCGTCAAACTTACCGAGAGCCCAATAGCAAAGGCCTCGCTGCTGATCGAGAATCCCCTTTTCGGCGTCCTGGACGATTCCCGGCTCAAGCACGTCCCAAGGTTCGGGTTCGGCCGGAGCATCGAGAACTTTGAAGCTCATAGTTCCAAAACCGCTCAGCTTGTTCTCCGGGTTATTCACCGTGACGTTCAAAATATAGCTGCCGCTGGACTGCTGTTCGAGCGAAAGCTTTTTCCCGGTTACTAGCGAGCCGGCAGCGTCAAATTGTTCCCGGTTGAGTTCATCCTTGATCTTCGTGGCGCTACCGGGAGCGGCCGGCTTGCCGAAAGCGTACTCCACGTCCAATTTCTTTCCAAGATTCTCCCGGGGGTCCAAGGCGGGGGTCCAAATCTGGTACACGACTTGGAGGTTGGTGCCTGGGGCGAGAGTCGGCGTGCCGTTGGGCATGGGAGTGAACTGCACACCGCCGATGGTGAACGGCATCAGATCGGCGAGACCAGGATCGGCGTTTTCCGCGGAGAGGAATGGCAGCACGCCGGGCACAACAAGGGAGTCTTTTGTAAGAGAGGGAATTGAAATTTCCCTTGACGTGTGGAACGCCGCTTTCTTGGACCAATCCGTGAACTGGAATTCGAGTCGATACTTGCCGGGCGGAAGAGGGAGTGTCCCTTCGTACCCGAACACTTTGTCCTGGATGGCATCGAGGCGTTTCTTGGTGATCGAGTCCGCAAGAGTTTTTTCTTGCGTGAAGATCAGTTTGTTCTCCGAACTGAAAACCCGAACCAGGACCTCCACTGTGTAGGAATAACGCCCGTCTTTCTCCTCGGCCATGCTGAGGTCGTTCGGACTATGCAAGCGAAGGGCGTAATCGAGGCGTGTCAGTCCACGGGAATCGCGAGCCGGGAAGGTAATAATGTCGAGGTTGCGGCCTTCGAGCATCAGCCGAGACGTAACTGCTTCGCGGTTAGCTCTTCGACGCAGGATGTCGTCGCGGTTTGACGGCAAATTAGCGAGATTCTTGATGCTGTTCAGCAGAATGTCGGATTGCAAGCTGACGATCCCTGTGGTCTCGTCCACCGGTTCATCAGGCAGGAGCGTCAGCGCGATGCGCGCCACTTCCGGCCCCGCGGAATTGCGAATCATGCGCAGCGCCGCCGAACGCGAATTAATGGCCTCCACGCCAGTGGCCAGCTTGTCGGGGCCGTCGGTGTAGGGACTATAGAAACGGTAATCGCCGCTGCCTTCTCGCTGGTAGAACATGACGTAGAAAAACGGCGGAAGGGCTGCGTTGGCGCCGCCGTAAAACCAGATTTCGATGGGATAAAGATTTGCGGAGTTTCGGAACACTTGCTTTTGTTGCGGAGGACCCAGCGTAATGTAAGTGCGGCCGCGATCGGTGCGCCAGCCTTCCCCTCCGGAGCCGATGCCGAATCGCGCATCCGCAAAAGCGATGCGCTGGTAGATTTCATCCTTGTAAGTGTTGGTGGGCGAGCCCGGGGAGGGATTGCGGATTTCCCAGAACGTCTCAATGAACTTTTCGCGAGCCTCGTCAGTGGTCAGTTTCAGGAAAGCGTCGCGTTCGTCTTTGGTGATGATGAAAGCGACGTCCCGCTCCAGCCACTCGCGAAAATTCTTTTCAAGCTTTTGTTTTTTCTGACCGAACGCGATTCCGCTGAACGCAAAGACCATGGCCGTAAGAAGCATTATTGCCCTGCGGGAAAAAAACCGGACGGGGCGCGGACTGTTCATCGCGGCCACATTGCGACCAATTCGTTCAAGTGCGGGCCATTCATCGCAGAATTCCTTGATGCATTCAAGATGCCGCAACGCGCATGCAAACGAAAACAAACTCTAACAATTCATCTAGCCCTGGTGGCGGATGCGCTCGGCGAGGGACCGGGCGCGCTGGCGGGCGATGTCCACGAAGTGCGAATCGCCGGCGATCTGGTCGAGCAGGGGCACGACCCGCTGCGGTTCCGGAAGAAGGCTGCGGTTCAGGTCGGATTCGAATTGCAGCAAAGCGTCGTTAATTCCCAACCGGTCGTATTTCATACGTCGCGAAATCAAGTCCACGTGTTCCTGCTGGCGCGCCAGCCCCTCAAAAATCTGCAGTAGCTGGGCTGCCGCCGAATTCAAAGTGTAGTTGAATTTTGCTTCATGCACTTCCTTGCCGGATTCCCAGCGAAATGTTTTCTCCCCGAGATTCGCGATCTTGCGGTGCACATCCAGATCCTGCCCCTGAAAATGTTTGAGTTGCGCCGCCAGATCGAACATCTTTGTGCGCCAGGCCGTGCTCACTTGAAATGGCAGCGCGCCGGCATCTTCATCCAACTGCCGGATTTCGTAAGCGCCGGTATCCGAATCTTCCCGCACGCTGATTTCGATGAACTCGGGTGAGCTTCCTTTGAAAACGCGCCGAAAGGTGAGCTTGGCGCCGGACGGAGCCGGAACCGAGAACGCCGCGGAAACCAGCATCGAGGCCACCGCCATCAGCACAGAAAACCGCAGCAGGGAAGTCTTCATGGTCCTTTCTGAGCGCAGAGCCAGCAAAGTCGTTTGTGACCGCAAGCGGTCAAAGTCATGTGCGACCGCAAAAAAACGGTCAACGCGTCGATTCGATGCGCGGCAGTCGGTGCGCGTTGTGCCGCCAAAACTAGTCTAAATTAGACTAGTTGGCGGGACCTGCCGCTGCGCTTCGCCCCCGCGGCTTCGCAAGCACATTGGGTCCCGGCAGCCCAAAACGCCTGCGCGCTTGTTCCGTTTGCAGATGGCACAGCGCCACCGCGAGCGCGTCGGCGGCGTCTGAAGGCTCCGGCGTCTCGTTCATCGAGAGGAGCGCGCGAACCATCATTTGCATCTGCCGTTTGTCGGCGTGGCCGTGACCGGCGACGGAAGCTTTCACTTCGCGAGGCGCGTAGCTGTAAACCATCACGCCACACTGCGCCGCGGCGAGCAGGATTACGCCGCGCACTTCGGCCAGCTTCAGCGCGGTGCGCATATTCAGCGCCGTGAATACGCTCTCGACAGCCAGAGCATCGGGAGAGAATTCGCCGATCAAATTGCAAACGCGAGCGTGGACATCCTGAAGCGCCGCGCCAGCGCATTCCTTCTGGCGCTTGGCCGCGACTTTGAGAGCCCCGTAATGAATCATGCGGCAGCGCCGTCCGTCGCTCTCAACGATTCCGTAGCCCGTCGGCCCGGCGGCGGCAGGGTCTATCCCGAGAACACGCAACCAGCCGATGGTCTTGAGGACTTGGCTCATCGTCCATCAGTCTACGGCGAACGCACCGTCCTCGCTACCCATTTTCACTGTTGGGCGCGCGATGGCTCTTGGGAAAACTCGAAAATAGACGAGATTTAGTTGGCGCCGACAGCAGCCTGAATTTCGGATTCGTCGATATCGAAGTTCGCGTAGACGTGTTGCACGTCGTCGTGCTCCTCAAGTGCTTCCACGAGGCGCACCATTTGCGTGGCCTGCGCGCCCGTCAGCTTGATGTAGTTCTGCGGGACCATGCCGATTTCCGCGGACGCCGGAGTAATCCCAGCCTTGGTC
>WNFI01669653.1_pt1 | contig 16635 bp, 19 predicted proteins | sample 5400471 | NCBI WGS metagenome assembly WNFI01 (sample SAMN13153348, study PRJNA577476) | soil metagenome | isolation source: 100 cm saprolite on Douglas fir-dominated hillslope | place: USA:California | collected 2013-09-17 | reverse complement strand
TGTTGAAGGCACACATTTCGAGCTTCACCTCGCCCTCCGTTGTGGTAATCCGCCCACCCAATTTGAAAAAAGGGAGCAAACGCTGCCAACCACAGTGCCGATAGCTCTCGCCAAAATACTGATCTCTCACCCACATTCCCAGGTTCGCCAGCCCCACCTTGAGTAGCGTCATGATCTGGTCTTTCGCGTGATCGAGTTCATACATCTCCCGTGCTTGCGCCGCGAGATCCACTTGTCGTCTGAGGACGTGCCGCAATTCCTGGCAATAGCCCTCGCATTTGTTGAAGATACCAGGCTCTCGCGCCGCATTCTTTTCTAGCTTGGCTTTGCGCTGGCGCATCTCCCAATCTGCCGCCAGTTGGCGGGCCTTGACAGGAAAGTAGTCCCGTTCTTCTGTTTGGCCTGTGGCTTCGAATGCGCTGACCTGTAACGAGAGTTCCATCCCTTGCTGTTCATAGGCATGAGCCTGCTCTTGGAGATGTTGAGCCTGGTCCCAGAGATCGGTCAAGCGTCCTCGACTGGTTTGTGCCAACTGTTCCAGACGATGGACGCGCCCTTGCACCACCGTTTGCCGCTTGGCCAGTTCTGAGTTCACCACCTGCTCCTTTGCATAGCCATGATTGGTATCCAAATTGAGCGGGATGAGCCAGTCTCGAATCGCATTTTCCTGACAGTTCCAGCGTCGGAAGTACGTTTGGGCCAGTTCTATTGCTTCCATGCCTGGCGTCGTCGTAATCACCGGAATCAGTTTCGGGGTGGTAGGAGCAGGTGGTGCGGGCAGAGCTTGCCATCCTTCTTCCCAGAAACGTTGTTGCTGCGGGGCGAGGTCAGCCTGCCAATCCTGGACATCGGTTGCTTCACCAGCCTCTTCAACCACGAGGAACTTGCGCCAGTCACGGATCAGAGCGACCTCGACCTCTAACGGAGAGGTCCCTTCGTTGGGTCGCTTCAAAGCGAAGCGGGCTGCTGCCACTTCGCAGATCATCTGGCCATGCTGATTGAAGCGCCAGGGCTGCCACTCTCCCACCTGTTGAAACGACTGCTCATCTTTGTATTGGTCGGCTTTCAGAAGGGTGACGACCTGTCGGCCTTCGAGCGTGAGTTGCGCCAGGCATTCTGCCGCCATCCCTTCTCGATCTACCACCACCCGCTGCATCAGCAGAGGCAAGTCTGTCGCTTGCTCATAGCAGCGCAGCATCTCTGGCAAACCAATCGTCAAGTGGTAATCGCCTCGATGCGTTGTTGCCAGGAGGGGATGTCCCTGAGCATCGTGTAACACGACCAATTCTCGGCAGCCTAAGATTTTTCCGCCGAGCTTGCCCACTGGTCCTCGTGGGACGAGCACATCACTGTAGACTGCCTTGCGGTGGCCATCAATGTAGAAGATGGCAGGAGGAATGGGCTGCTCAGAAGATGGCTGCCCTGTTTGCCACATCTGCCACGTCCACTTCGCCACTCCTTTTGTCAGGGGTTCGGCTGCTCCTGCGTGGGCCAGGCGCGCGAGAAACCGTTCGGCGTAGCGCTGGCTGTATGCCCGCTCCCGGCCGGTCACCACGGCCAACATCGTTCCCGTATAGCTCCGTAAATCCCAGGTCCGGGCCAGACCAGCCACCGGAAGGAAGAGCAAGGTGAGGATCAGACGCATGACCACCGCTGGATTGGGTGGGTTCGACCCTGGGATGGTCAAATCAGCCAACTCCATCACGGCTGTGACCAGCATCTCAAGCAGTCCCGTTTGCTTCGCTGCTGCCAACAGCAGCAAACTGCCAATCCCTTCTTGCCAGATGAGCTGGGATTCGTTCAGTTTTTTTTATCAGGCCCCTGAGCCCGACCACGCCACTGGTTACTCACCCCTAACTTGGCCCGCACCCGATTGATTTGACTCACACTCACAGCTACGCCAAAGCGGCTTTTCAGTTCACGTTGAACTCGGCTCGAAGGAATCTGTAGGTCATCGCTGCACAGCTCGTTGATCCAGATTTGCATCGGCTCGGTCAATTTGTACGGATGACCGTGGCGATCATCTAAGAAAACCAGGGGAGCTTTATCTTCATCACGCGCACGTTGAACCAGGCGGTAGGCGGTGGACCGAGAAATGTTCAACTGGCTCTCTGCTATCGCCGTTTGCCAGGATTGGCCTGCGAACATGCGCCCGATGAGCTGCAACCGTGCTGCACGATCAGGACGATCTTTCATCTTTTCTGTCCTTTCCATGACGTGGAGATCCTGCACCCTTCTGCGCCACAGTGTACCACTTGATGTCGTCCTAGTCTAGCTGCGTCAATTATCAGAAAAGGCAAACTCCCTGATTTCGTCTGCAAGGGACAGGGATTCTTCATCTAGATGCGCAAGAAAAAGCGGTGGCGTGAAACCCTGACATGACAGCTTCCAGACGATCTCGACCAGGACGAGGAGCAACACATCCCACCGAGCCCTCGTATCGTCGCGCCAGCTCCACAGTCGCGTAGCGAGCTTCGCGTTCATCAACTGCTCCTCATTGGTGCTGGCCTGCTTCTCGCCTCGTCGACCACGCCCGCATCAGGCTCCTGATGGAGAGCTCTGGGCCGGGTACCGATTGAAGGCGACATGCCAGGGATGCACATGGGGTTGAAAGATCTTCGCCAGCACGGCGGGATCGTGCGCGACTATCTCGTCTGCCTGCGCAACGCTCGCGACATCGAAAATGCCCAGGGCACCCTGAATGTCCAGAAAAGGACCGCCCATGATGAGCCGCTTGTCAGCAAAAACCTGTTGCATATACCTGACATGTTCGCGAAAAAAGGGCTGCTCACGACCCGGCTTCCCGGTCTGCCAAGCTGGGCCAGGGGTATAGATCACGACAAACATTACTTGCTCTCCTTTTCAAACCACTGTTGTCCTAAATGCAATCACTGAACTTTTTGGGTATTGCTTCTGGCAAGTCAATTGGCTCCAAGGCAAAAACCATTGTCTTCCTTGGCTAGGCCTGCTGTCGTTCATTTGGCCAACATTTACGGTGGAGAATCAGCAGATGCCAACTGTTGTGCCATCGCTGCTGCGAGTGCTTGCAGTCCGTTGGCCGGCCTCACCATCACCTCAAAATCGCTGATCTGGCCGGCATCGTTAAACTGGATAATATCGACGCCCTTCACGCTCAACTGACCAACGCGGGCACTGAATTCGAGGACGACTGCATGGTCGCCAACAAATTGGCGGTGATAGGTGAAATCCTGCAAAACGCGCACGGCGCTGCTCATATACAGCATTGCCGTGGCTTTGCCTACCTTTGGCTTCCAGAGGGCAGGCGAGCGGAAGAGCACGTCCTGGGCCAGCGCCTCCGACAGCGCTTGCATATCTTGCTCGCTGGTAAATGTGTGCCACTTCGCGAGCCCTTCGGGTAATGCATTCATCATCATGCGCTTTCTCCTTCTGAATGGTCATGACTATGCACTTTGTTGCATACTTCTGTCATAGAGTAGTCATAGAGTATAAATCTACTATGCAACAAAGTGCAAGGGGAGCAGCTATGGCATTATCACACGCAATTCTCGTGACACTACTCGATGGGCCGATCAGCGGGTATAAGCTGACCAAGCGCTTCAATGCGGCGATTGGGTATTTCTGGCAGGCTACCCACCAGCAAATCTATCGTGAACTCACCTCCCTGGAAAAACACGGCTCTGTTCAACGGGTCCCATCCTCCTCATCTTCAACGGAAAAGCTCTACACCCTCACGCAAGAGGGACGAAATGCTCTCACTGAGTGGATTAGCCAGCCTTCTGAACCGGGAGTGGTGCGTGAAGATTTGCTGCTCAAGGTACGGGCAGGGTCACTTGTGCCACGCGAAGTCCTTCTCACTGAACTGCGCCGCCGTCGCGTGCTCTCCGCCGAAAGGCTCGCCATCTATCGCGAGGCCGAGGCGCGGGAGTATCCTGACGCGCAGCACCTGTCCTATGAGCAACGACTGCGCTACTTGCCGTTGCTCCGAGGGTTGATGTTTGAACAAGAAAATGTGGCCTGGTGTGATGCTGCCATCGCTCTCCTCCAAGAGGGAATGTAAACGCTCCACGTGTGCGGAAGAATCTTTCTTCAAAGAGGCAACTGCTGCTGCCACAGAAAGCCGTGTACGGCGCGCGGCAGCGTATAGGGCAAGAGGGTCAACCGGCCCAGTTCCCCTGTCCGTGAAGAGCCATGCAGCAGGAGAACGTCTCGCTCCGACTCACGCAGCGAGCGAGCCAGGGTGGCTATCTAAAGGTGGCTTGAGGCAGTCCTCCCAGGCCCAAATGCGCACGCTCTCGAATCCCAGCTCACTTTTGTCCAGGAAGCATATCTGAGATTCGCCAGAAATGCGACCATGAGTACCCATTTGTTGGCGTATTTCTCAGATATTGTGGCAAGGATGTTACAGAATCGAAACGTATGGGAGAAGCGGAGAGCAGTAAAAGAACAAGAACTGATGCTGTGCCAGATTATACGAGAAAATCGATTCGCTGAAAGCGCAGGGCCTCGTGTAAATGTGATTACTGCATGGCGGCAAAATTTGATAATTATTTGACGTAATACCAGTTTGCCCTTTTCCTTCCCTTGGTGATGCGAAGAGCTTTGCAGGCTGGTTTAAGAACTTGCTCTTTGAGAAGGCTAGTCTCGGATAAGCGCCAGAGAATTATCAAAAAACTACGCCATTCAGTAATCACATTTACAGGCAGCACTCACGCGATACGCTCCAATCAGAGGATTCTGGGCCAGCTTTTTGACCTCTTGCACTGCTGTGAGATCCACTTTGCGGACGCCCGTGCGTGCGTGAGATTTCTCCTCAATACCAGCAAATTGCTCCTTGGCCCAGCGTTTGAGCGTCGTATGGACCGTTTGTCGGCTCACCTGCAATTATGTAGACACTTTCCTCCCCGTTCATTGTTTCAAGGTATTAAGCTCAGTAATGAGGTGAGGAATCGCTGTATCCAAGTTCCGATTGTAGACGGCGGCGAAGAGCCTTCCAAAGAGAGGGACTCCCCATCCTTCAACAGCAACCAGAAAGGCGAGCTGTGTTCGCTGGTCCGTCAACGCTGTGAAGGTATGATCGTAGAAAATGGTGAGCCACAGCAGCGGGCCAACCCACTTCCAGTGTTCAAATGGGCGAAATTCTTGCATCTGGAACGTTGTTGTCAAGCCATTGCGCAAGTGTAGCACCCCTTTCGATTGTAGGTTCACTTCTCCAGGTGGAGTCAGTTCAACGGCTTTGATATGTTTCGCCCAACTCGGCCATGCTTCGACACAAGCGAGATGATGCCAGGCGGTTTCAAGCGGGACATCAACAACAAAAGTGCGATTGATCAACGTTGGCATGGTCTCTTTCCTTTCCCCAGCACTTTTCAGTCTGGAAGCAGACTTCCCCTCTTATCTTAGTCCGCTGCTTCTGGGCCGTCAAGCGGCTCACCTAAATCGGCAAGCAGTTGCTCGATCCGCTCAACGGTACAATGGTGTCGTTCCACTTCCCGCTGCCAACCTCGGGATCTGGCATCCTCGATGAGTCCCAGTTCACGCGTTCGCCGCCGACGCAGGCGTGGGGCATATTCTGAGGTGGTGACAAATTTGGCGCACGAGAGATACAGGTCACATTCACACGGACCCTCCTGTGGAAGACGTAAACAGTGCCCCAATTCCAATTCGGTTTTGAAAAAGTTGGTCTGAAGCCAGTCGAGCTCCTGTTGCGAGAGCCGTCCCTCTCGCAACGACTCCGCATAGGGTCCGGCAATGCTGGCTCCGGGACCAAGGACTGCCTGATAATCGTGAAGGACCTCTTTGTCACTGATGTGGGCATAGATCATGGACATGCTTGCCGTCGAATGTCCAAGGATGGCCATAATGGTTCGTGTCCGTGCTCCTCGTTCGGCCAATTGGGTTCCCACGGTGTGCCGAAAACGATGGGGGTGATGGTCGGATGGCTATCTGGAGTCATCAGACCTGCCGCCTGACACGCTTCCTCCAGAGCATGGGCAAAGAGATAGTCGTAGGAAAGACGTTTCCCACGACGAACGAACAGATAGCGAGTCAGCACTCCAGTCTGGGTGTCCTGGAAACCTCGATCACGTTCCCGCTGCCGGATGGTTTGCACGTCTTGGATGGCGCGAGCCGCTTCTTCATTGAGGGGGACAATCCGCTCAGCGAGCGACCAACAGCGCTGCTCGCTGATAGGTGGTAAATGCCCTGAAGAGTGAGCAGCTTTTGCCCTCAAGGGTGAGCACTTGCCTCGAAGGGTGAGCAGCTCAACCATTGCCTAACAGTGAACCCCCTCCCGAGGTGGTTTGCTCATCTTGAGAGTTGTAAATTCAGACAGTCAACGTGAAGGACATCTCGTACAAACCCTGCATCTTCCTGCTCTTTGCGGAATGGTGGGTGATCTAAGTGGAGGCTAGCAGATTCGCCAGGGCCTCGCGCGCCCCTTCCTGCCCCTTGAGTGTCTCAATCAGAGCGGCCCTTAGCGCCGCCGCCAGGAGGATCCCCAGCATGGGAGCGGCCTTGTTCCCCTCTCTTGCCGCTAGCTCACCAAGCAAGCGCGCGATAGCATCTTGAACATCGCGCGGGTCTGGCTCGGTGAGAAGCTTCCCAGCCTCAATGCGTAACGCGCCATCATAAGCGGCTAGCAGGGCCGCTTGCACCGTCCGCTTTGGCTCAACGCTCTCCGCGGCTGCCTCCATGCGGTCTACGATGCGACGGGTCATGTCATCGCGGAGGAGGCCATAGAACGCCATCTTCGATTTGAAGTGATGATAGAGGGGGCCAGTAGTGACGCCCGCTTCAGCGGCGATGCGATCAACATCTATCGCCTCATAGCCATGCTGACTGAAGAGCCGTATGCCGGCGCGAATAAGCTTTTCCCTGGTTGTGCCTGGAATCGGGATATCATTTCGCATAGAAAATATCTACCAAAATCTCTTGACAAGAAGGATATAACGTTGTTATAGTAATAATAACGTCGTTATGGAGACGTTGTCAAGCAAAGCATAAAAGCGGAAGGAGCACACATTCTATGGATGGGAATACGAGCTTTATCATTATGCCGGTGCACAACATGAAGAACGCCCTGGCATTTTACCGTGATCAGCTTGGATTGATTGAGGCGTGGAGGGAAGGGGAAGGCACGGTCGCGTTTAAGCTCCCCAACACTGACGTTCAACTTCTGGTCTCTCTCGTCGAAGAGGGTTCTCCGTTGACTGCTGGACCCGGGTTTACTCTCTCTTCAGCGGACGAGTTCTATGCCGCGTATCAGGGGAAGCTTGACTTTCTCGGTGCGCCCGTGGATATTCCCCCTGGTCGCCTGGTCATAGCGAAGGACCCGGCGGGCAACACGCTTCAATTCCTGAGCGTAAGGCACTCGGAGTAGGTGAGATTATCAGCAAGAGGACGCTTCTACGAGTTCTTTTCTGTCACTCAGTGAGAGCAATGAGGAGGGTTAAGTTCATATGGCTTCTAGTGAGAAACGTCTCAGTTTCCGTGATCCAGCGCTCAACTTCTTCGTCCGAGATGTCGTGAGAGTAGTGCACTTCTATACCGACCTCTTGGGTTTCACAGAGACATTCCGCACACCCAGGGATGGTCCTCCCGTCCATGTTGAGATGCGCCTTGGTCAATTTATGTTGGCCGTTACGTCGATTGATGCGGCATTGGCCGATCACGGGCTTGTATTGAACCCTGGCCCACAAAGTGCAGAACTGATTGTCTGGACTGACGATACAGATGAAGCCTATGTGGCACTGGTGGAGAAGGGAGCCGTAAGCCTGAGCGCACCTCACGATTTTCTTCAGTCGCATCGAGTTGCCTGGGTTGCTGACCCAGAAGGAAATCCTATACATATTGAGGGCCCATTACGCAGAAAGGAGTGAGTAAAGCGGACCCATCTACGGGCTGCCAAAGGGGCAGAGATTTCTCGACTATGAGACCATTGAATTTACAACCGTCGAAGAGTGTAGATCGCTTCTGGAGCCATGTTTCCAAGCAGCAATGGTTGAGCTGCTCACTCTTCGGGGCAAGTGCTCACCCTTGAGGGCAAAAGCTGCTCACTCTTCAGGGCATTTACCAATAGGGACAGGGGAGTTTGCGCATTGCTGGTAAATTGGGTGAATATTCGGACAAATCGGACCCAATAATCGGAAATCCGCGTGAATATTCGGCACATCAGTGAATTACGTGGCTCAGGCCGCTTTCAGAGCCGAAGCTTCAATGCAAACGATGGAAATGTGAATTGCACTTCGTGTACTAAAAATAACTTATTGCCAGAAATAAGTAAGACTCTGGAAATTGGGTCGAATATTCACCCAAAGAAAATTTGGGTGAATATTCGGACAAGGGGATCTCAGCCCAGTATTTGCGTCCCAATCTTCATCCAATTTACCAATTGCTTCCATCAGGGGAACCAACTCGTCGTCAGGAATGTAGCGCGGTACGTTGAGGGGCATTTTGGGCTGATCGCTGTCAAGCAACAGAGGATGATCCGGAACATCCTCCCATTGCCACTCGGCTCCTTGCTGAAAAAACTGTTTGACTGCGGCCAGGTAATTGCGCTTGGTCCAGGCCGTCAATGGTTGAAACCTCGACAGGACCTGCTTCACATATACCTTTCCTATCTCTTGGACTAAAAACATCCCAAAATCTTGTCAGGACAACCGAAACCGGGTAAGATGCTCATAAAGAGAGACTTATGGGTGAGAGGAAAACACAGGAGTCTTGACGCTGGTGTACAGGATCGCTTGTGTCAGAAAGACTATAAAGTCGCCGGTTCTGACTCATAACCTCGCCAGTTCAACGAGCTTGAATGGATGAGTTAACGTTGATTTTTCAGGCGCATAACTTCGCCCGAATCCCAAATTGGCTCATAACCCCGCCAGATTCGGCGAGAACAGAAAACCATCGGATATCTCGCCTCTCACCGTGGTGAATCGTCTAAAACTGGCGATAATATAGATCAAACTGGCGATGACATGGTCCTGCAACTTTCTTTTGCCTCGAATCGAGGTAAGCCCAGGAGACAGGTAAATTTCTCTCACGAGGATCTCGCTTCTGAGAGAGATTTACCTGTCTCCTGGGCTTACTTCCGATAGAGTTGGAGCGCCTCAGTCAGGAGCTTTCGGGCTTCGGGGATGTACGGCTCGCATTGAAACATGATGTGTTGCACGCCCAGGTCCGCATAGCCGCGCATAGCCGCAGCGATCTCCTGCACCGTACCTGTCAGGGGCTTGTCGAAGAAACGCGGTTGCTTGGCTTGCAGATCGGGGAACCAGAGGCCGATGAGCGCCGTGATGCCAAGCGTCGCCGGGTCGCGTCCGACCTGGTGGCACGCGGCTGCGATTTTGGCGAGCGGCTCAGCCATAGTTTCCGGTTGACCCATATAGCCAGTGTTCCAGAGGTCAGCATACTGGGCGGTCAGCTTGAGCATGCGCTGACCTTCGCCTCCCACCAGCAACGGTGGCCCGAATGCCTGCGGACCGCGCGGCACGATGTCGCAGTTGCGCGCTTGATAATACTGTCCCACGAAATCGACATGCCCTTCATGCAGCAGTGGACCCAGGATCTGCAAGGCTTCTTCGAAGCGGTCCACGCGATGATCGAAAGGCAACCCGAACGCCTGATACTCCGGCTCGTTCCATCCCGCGCCGACCCCCAGGATCAAGCGCCCACCGCTCACCTCGTCGGCGGTCGTCGCCATTTTCGCCAGGATCGCCGGATGGCGGAAGGCATTGCACAGCACCAGCGTGCCAATCTCCACGCGCTGGGTCGCTTCGGCTAGCGCCGCCAGCATGGTCCAGCATTCCCAAATTCCCCGGGTCGGCTCACCCGGATTGCGATAGAAGAGGTGGTCAGCGAGCCAGATGCTATCGAAGCCGTCCGTTTCCGCTTGTTGCGCGATGGCGCGGATCGTCTCATACGGACGCTTACTGTTGTTTTGGCGGTCGTTCGCCGTGAAAACCAGCAGCCCAATTTTCACGGCTTGCCCTCAGCTTTCTTCGGAACGGCAGCAACGCGAACGCCTTCACTTGGTGTGTTCATGCTTTCTCTCCTCGGTTTATAGGATCGGGAAAGGACTTCTAAAGGCGAGTGCTAACCCGTCTGTTTAAGTGTACCCTGGAAACATGACAGAATCGTTCCTGATTGATTGGATTTTCACGAGGGAGCAGGAAAGTGGTCTCTCGCCCGACGGCTTGCGTACTCACCATCTTAGAACTTCGAATCATGACCGGGAAAGTCGTAGCGACTTTTTTTCAGGCCGAGGCTTTCAACCCGTAAGCATCCAGAGACGGCAAACGGGCCCAAAGACCATGAAACAAGATCAGTCCTTGATCGAGAGACTGACGCATAACTTCGCCAGTTTCTACCCATGACGCATAAAGGCCCGTTTTGTTCTTTAGAGACAAAAACGTAGGAGAAAAAAACGGAAGCAACGTGCACGTTTCACGTTAAAACGTTACGTTGTTTCTATGCTTTTTGAGAAAACGTTGACGTTCTCAAGCCGACTCCTCCGTATTCTCGTTTCGCTCTTTCTAGACTGAAAGGACGTTCAAGCTAGGATAGAAGCTGCTTCTACGTTCTTTACTCTAAAGATCTTTTTGGCGAAGTTATGGTATTAATGACACTTACAATTGCACACTCCCACGCCCACGAGTTGCGCAACGAGGTTGGAAGAGGTCGCTAACCAGCTTCAAACTCTGGAACCGTCTCACCAGCCGCAAAGGAGTGGGCAGATGGAGCAAAAAGAGCAGGGGTGTTTCCCCGCTCTTTGCCTCTTGCGTGATTGAAAGAGGGCCAGGATGGCGAAGATCTGATATTTGCCATCCTGGCCCTACCTCGTATTGACCTCCAGAAGTGGTTGCAGCTTCGCGCGTGTCTCCACAAGTGGTGTGTAGACCGTGATTTTGAGATCGGGGTCGTTGGGAACCTGGAGTGTCACGTGCTCGAATTCCAGGTGTCCTGCGACGGGATGCTCCAGGATTTTGCGACCATCCAGCGAACGACTCACCTCCTGCTCTCGCCAGCAGCGACAAAATTCCGGGCTGACCTGGTTCAACTCCTCAATGAGTTCCTCGAACCCCACATCGCCGGGATAGCACGCTCTGGCTGCGCGAAACTCTGCTAACGCCCCACGTACTTTCCGTTCCCACTCGGGGACCGTTCTGCGTATTGATCGCTGCGTGAACAGTCGCCAGATCAGATTGCGCGCGTGCGGCGATGACGCTAATGATACTGCTGAAATGGCGAAGACGCCAGCAGCAGCTTTGTTCCACGCCAGGTAGTCCAACCGTCGCCCCAGGACATACGCGGGCATCGGATTGAGATCATCTAGAAGGTGTTGGAGCGCGGGACTGATCGTTTCCTCCCCAGGACGGCTCTGAGGAGGAAGGGCCTGCCCGGCGAGCAGAAACAGATGCCGACGTTCGTTGGGCGTCAGCCTGAGCGCCTGCGCCAGACTTTCCAGCACCTGCGCCGAGGGGTGCACATCACGTCCCTGTTCTAGCTCGACGTACCAGGAGAAGCCAATATTCGCCAGGTGCGCGACCTCTTCCCGGCGTAGCCCTGGCGTTCGTCGGTGGGCACCAGGGGGCAAGCCTACCGCATCTGGAGATAGGCTCGCCCGGTGCTTTCGTAAAAAATCGGCGAGAGCCTCTCGCTGTTCGTTCTTCTGCATCTCTCTTTGCTCCTTATCCTGATGGTCGCAACCCTACGATCAAGAGACTCTGGTTCCAGGATTGCAAAAAGAGCATACTCAAAGAGAGCGCCTCGCGTCAAGGTGCCATCGGCATCTGACACAAGGACTGCTCCCATCAGGAGGAAAAGCATTCTTCTAGTATTCATACTCTTGAGAGAGGTGTGTATGTCTCTACAATTTGGCGTGTCCCTGCCACAAGGCTGGACCACGAACCCGGCAAGCATCAAAGATCCCATCGAAGCGTATGAGGCGATGACTCGCATTGCCCAGATTGCCGATGAGACGGGTTTCGCCTCCGTCTGGCTGGTCGATCATGTCCATACCGCTCCACAACCAACGCAAGAACATCTCTTCGAGTGCTGGACGACCACAGCGGCGCTGGCACGTGATACGAAGCGAGTGCGTGTGGGCCAGATGGTCACCTGCAATACCTATCGTCATCCCGCGCTCCTGGCGAAGATGGCCAGCACGGTCGATGTGCTCTCGCACGGACGGCTCAATTTCGGCATTGGGGCTGGTGGTGGGAACGGAAACGAATGGCGCGCGTATGGCTATGACGCTCCCGCTATGAAGACGCGCCTGCGGCGTCTCGGAGAAGCGGTCCAGGTGATCCTGGCCATGTGGACGCAAGAAGAAGCCACCTTTGAAGGCGCCTATTACCAGGTCCATGGCGCGATCAACCAGCCAAAGGGAGTGCAACACCCGCACATCCCCCTGCTGATCGCTGGAGTCGGCGAGCAGGTCACGCTCAAACTCGTCGCTCAGTACGCCGATGCCTGTAACATGCTTGGTGATCCTGCCACGATGGCACGGAAGTTCGCCGTACTCAAACAGCATTGCGAGGCCATTGGGCGTGATTACACCCGTATCCACCGCACCGCCATCGGCTTCTGCTCCCTTGGCGAGACCGACGAGCAGGCCAGAGCGAAAGTCTCGCCGGCTTCTTTGAATCTGCTCGGACGTCTGGGGGTGACCACGCTCATCGGCAGCCCAGCGACCATCCGCGCGGGTCTGGCCGAGTTGGAAGCAGTCGGTGTCCAGGAAGTGATCCTCTCGTTCCCGGATATCCTGCAACCGGAGACCCTGCGCTTTTTTGCTCACGAGTTTCTGCCCACTCAAGAAAGATAAAGAAGGAAAGAAATCATGCTTCATATCTACCGCCTGGAACGGCGTATTGCCGATCTCATGCAGGAGGGTGGTCACAGCACGCTGCTCGGCATTGGCGAGCAAGTGAGCGGCCTGGTGCAACCAGGAGTACGCTTGTCGGATAGGGGCCAAAGTTGCTCCGTCGCCGTCAGTCCGGCTTGCACGAGCCGCTGCAGTTGGCTCAGTTCAAAGGCTCGCCCCTTTTTTCCGCAAGCCGCCTGATCGAGTTGTCGATGGCCCGCAGCCGCTCTTCCAATTGGAGTCCGTCAACATCCAGTGGCGGTTTCCCATCATCGGTGAGTGCAAGCCGGACTGCCAGGCAGTCCGGCCTTCTAAAGCCCGTTCAAGCAGACGCACTCCACGTACTTGTTTTTTGAGTTCTTTCCTGGCATGGAGGTCGGCGGCAGCAATTGGTTTGGCAGCCTCACGCAGGTAATGAAACTGGCATAATTGGTGGGAAATATCCGGGAGTGCGCTCGCCACCGCGTTGCGGATGGAGCGTTGCCCATCGGTGATCACTCCTCGCATGGGGATATCCAGTTCCCGGCAGATCCTGGCTGCTTCCTCCAACAGCGGAACCAGGTCATGCCCCGTCGCTCCTAAAAGAAAGACTGCGGGCTACCAGTACCTCTCCTGAACAGCAATCGCGCAGGACCCATAACACCTCATGCCCCACATCCGGTTGCAATCCATCAAGAGCCAGGATCACCTGCTTCTGTTCTGTAAGCCGCACCTTGAGCCGTTGAGAATCGGCCAGGTGTCATGCCACCAGTTCTTCATAGCGGTAGAGCTGATCGGTCACCGTACGCTGCGCAACTTGAAGACCTCTTCTTACCAGGTGTTTTCCGCACTGTAATTACCTGCCACGCCCTCCAAAATGTTAGCCAGAAAACTTTACCAGTCTTTGGGGAAGTTGCATTGATGGAGAGGGCTGATCCTCGGCAGAAGATGAACTGTTGCAAGCAATTGAAACCTGTGCTCGCCGCGTAGCTTTTGCCAGTGTCGTTTGACACAGAAAGATAGACACCTCGCCGTATGATGCGCAGATTCGGGTGGTCAGTCCCCGCGTGAGCAAAAAAGAGGAGCCAAATCGGCTCAATGGCAAACAGAAGGTGGACCTGTTTCCATTTCATGAGGTATTTTTTGACACGTATCTGAGGGAATACGGACGTGTCTCGGACGATCGCCCTCATCAAGCTGGGCCGCCGTTGATCGTCAGGACGACGTTGCCGGTCTTCTGCTCCGTTTCGACATACCGGGACGCCTCGACCACGTCCTCCAGCGGGTAGCACCGATCGATGACCGCCCGGTACTTCCCCGCCTCGATGATCTCCTTGAGGAAGAGGACATCTTTCTGCGTGTATCGAGGTGGTATCTTGAACAGCACTTTCTTGTCTCCAATCCGCGAGGTCCACCGCGCCAACAGGAGATTCCGGAACCCGTCGGTCGCCAGGTAGCTGCCGCCCCGCGAGAGTGAGTCTCTGCACCGCCTGAACGTGTGCTTGCCGACTGCATCGAAGATGACGTCGTACGTCTCGCCGTTCCTGGTGAAGTCTTCCTGCGTGTAGTCGATGACCTCGTCGGCTCCCAGCGATCGAACGAGTTCGATGTTCTTGGTGTTGCACACCGCGGTGACGTGGGCGTCGAAGTACCTGGCCAACTGCACCCCTGCGGTGCCGATGGATCCCGACGCGCCGTAGATGAGGATCCTCTGCCCCTTGCGGAGATCTGCCAGTCTCAGGCACCACAGTGCATTGAGTGCTCCGTCGCACACCGCCGCGGCCTCTTGGAAGCTCATATCCCACGAGTTGCGCAACGAGGTTGTAGCAAGCAAGCCCTGTGGCATGCATGGTAGCCAGAAGGGGTAACGCCGTTGTAAAAAAGCTAAAAGGGTGTCTCCTTAGAAGAAGGAAAATCCGTCCTGGTTTGGTGAAGTAGCAGTGATGGCTCAAGTGCTCACTCAGTTCGGCGTCCTCAAAGCGATCCAGGAAGACGTGCGCTTTGCCCGCGCGCGTTTTGGCCACTATGAGGTCATCGATTTTGTCGCGGTGCTCCTGGGATATGCACTCTCTGGAGAACCCACCCTCGAAGCCTTTTATCTGCGTCTGGTGCCCTTTGCCACACCTTTCATGGCGCTGTTTGGCCGATCCCGCTTGCCCCATCGCGCCACCCTTAGTCGGTTTCTGGCGGCGCTGGATCAGCCATGTGTGGAAGCCCTGCGCGCCCTCTTCCAAAAAGATCTGGTGGCACGCCCTGCATCGTCCTCGCCCCCGGGAGGGCTGTGGGATCGCCAGGGGAACCACTGGTTGGTCATGGATGTGGATGGCACCCGACAAGCCGCTCGCCAACGGGCGCTTCCCCACACGCCAGATCTCCCTGCCCCCCATCGCCGTTTGGAGCAGGTTTGTGCTCCTGGATACCTGGGACGCAAGCGCGGAGAAGTCGTGCGAACTCGAACCACGATCTTGCAAGCGCATACGCATCAGTGGGTTGGCACCTACGGCGGGCCAGGAAACGGCGATTACCGAGGCGAATTGCTACAGGCGGTCAAGGCAATCACCACATACGCTACAGCGCTCTCCATTCCCCTCGCGCAGGTCCTGGTCCGTGTGGATGGATTGTATGGCAATGCGGCTCCCCTTGTGGATCTGCTCACCTCTGGTCTGGGCGTGATTGTGCGTGGCAAAGATTACGCCCTCCTCGATTTGCCGCTGGTGAAAGCGCGTCTGGCTGGCCTACCTGACCAGATCTGCACACATCCAGAAAGCGGCACCAGCCGCGCACTCTTTGATTGTCTGCAAGTGCCACTGACTCCCAGCGGACCAGGTGTGCGCATGGTTGTTGCCACCCATCCAGCTTCCTCCGTCGCCCCTCCTATCGGAGTCGAGTGTGATGGCGCGGTCTACGAGATTTTCTACACCACGATGCCTCCCCAGGCGTTCACCCCCAAGGATGTGCTTGACCTGTATCTGCATCGCGGCTCCTTTGAGACCGTCCTCTCCGATGAGGACCAGGAGCAGGACCCTGACCGTTGGTGCTCTCATACCCCAAGCGGCCAGGAATGGTGGCAAATTGTGAGCCAATGGGTATGGAATCTCCGTCTGGAACTGGGACAGCAGGTGTTTCCGACGGCCATGCGCCTGACGGAATTTGCCGCAGCTTCTCCCATCGAGCATCCACCTTCCATTGAGCCACCAGTTCCCATCGAGCCATCATCTGCATCCGTGGTCTATGGACCACCTCAATGGGCGCGCCCGTCGTTTACCGGAGGATTTCCCGGTTCTGCTTTTGCTCTTCAGCCAGATGGAACGCTGCGCTGTCCAGCAAGCCATCCCTTGTATGCGCAAGAGCGCCGACTGGAGCGTAATGGCTCTTTGCGGGTGCTGTATGCGGCGCGGATTGGCCATTGCCGCTCATGTCCGTTACGCGAACACTGTCAAGAATCTGGAACAACCATCAAAGCACGGCGGGTCAGCGCAGTGTTCTGGCCTGTCTCTTCCAGTTCATCAGTATCAGGTAAGTCTCCACCTGCACCAGAGAGACTCTCACCCACATCGGCTCCTCATACTGTGCTTTGGGGAGATTGGGAGCGCTGCCAGATCCGGAGGAGATGGTTGAAAGGAGTACGCACTCAAACGGTCACATTAACGACGGGTACAGCTCAAATGGAGGAGAAAGCTCAGACAGAAGGAAAGACCGTTCTGACCAGAACGCAACGCGCCCATTGGCGTCTTAGTTGGGATGAGCGCCTGGCTCGTAATGCACGTTCAGTTACAGCCCCTCCACTTGAGGTCACAATCCATGGGCTCCCTGCC
>WNFI01055599.1_pt1 | contig 16635 bp, 20 predicted proteins | sample 5400471 | NCBI WGS metagenome assembly WNFI01 (sample SAMN13153348, study PRJNA577476) | soil metagenome | isolation source: 100 cm saprolite on Douglas fir-dominated hillslope | place: USA:California | collected 2013-09-17 | reverse complement strand
GCGCCGGTGCCGACATGCTGTTTGTTCTTCCGAAGAGTGTCGAGGAGGCGCGCATCATTGGCGAGCGGCTTGGCGCGCCGTTGATGTTCATGACGCTAGGCCGCGGGATCCGGCGAATTGGAATGACGTTGGATGAACTCGGCGGGCTTGGCTATCGCCTGATAGTCGATCCGGCGACGCCGCTGCTTGTGGCCTACCATGCGATGCGGGCCTCCTACAAGGGCGATGGCTGCCGGACAAGACCTGATAGCCGGGACGCCGAAGCAGGCGTCCGATTTGCAGAAATCAATTCATAAGACGATCGATCTGGAGACATTGATCGCCATCGAGCGTCGTACCGTCGAGCGTGAGTCATAGTTTCAAAAATGGTCACAGTCCGTTGATATAAGGGAGATTGTTATGCGCGTACAATTCGCACTCGCTGCACTTGTCATTTTCGCCAGTGGTTGCACCGTCAGGGCGGCGGAGCCCATTAAGGTCGGAACCATATTCCCAATGAGCGGGCCGGCCGGGCCGAGCGGTATCGATGCCTCGGCTGGTGCAAGAGTCCACGTCGATTTGATCAACAAGAACGGAGGTCACAGCCTGCGCAGCGATCCCCGCCTCCTCACCGGGCGGTCGACCAATTGCCTTTTCGTACGCGTCGTAGAAGGCCTTTGAAGCAGCGACGTCCTTGAGAGGCTCGAGCGCAGGCAGGTAAGCGGCACCACTGACGATACCATTGAGATCGCCCTTCACAAGACTAAACACTTCCGGAGTCAAAAGCGCAATTCCCGCTACGAACGGCGTGTGGTCGCGAAGGAGCTTGGACTCACCCGCCCTAGATTTCCCTGTCGATCGGTGACCAAGATCAAATCTAGGGACGTCTCAAACAGCCGCCGCCGCTCTTCGGCCTCTTGGTTCAAGGCCTGTGTCTTCTCGCGCATATCTGCATCGGCTTCAGCGCGTTCTTTTGAGGCCTGCGGAAGCCATCGTAGCACGAGCAGACCCAACACAGCACAAGCCGCGATGACATTCATCACCTTCGGAAAGAGGAGATAGCTGGGATTACCGAGAACCCCGACAATGCCGGTCGGAAACAGGCCATACTGACCTCCAAAGTACAAACCAAAATACAGGTTCTCAATGATATTACGAACAGTGTCGATCACGATAACAAACAGCAACAGGCGCACCGCGCCGAAGGTCCTTGGGTTGCGAACGAACGCCGTGCACACCGCAGTGAGGACGGCGAGCCACAGCGTGATGATGATCCAATAGATCGATGCAGCAGCAAGAATCATGACTGTCGATTGTTCGACAATTTCTCTTCACTTCTATCAACGATTGCCATAACGTCTGATTGATTTACGACGCTTTGGGTTTCGAGGCTAATTGCCGGTTAATTGTCATACGATTTTCAAGTGGTCGCGGTTCCGGAGCTGCAGGCGATGGCCAGGGTGGTCGACACGAAACTGGCACAATATGTCGGTCGCGGCTTCCCGCCTCCGAGCGCGTTCTGGCAGACCGGCTGGGCTTTGAAATCCAGGCTCGAACGTTCCCGACCCACTCCCACGAACGCCGCTATACTTTTGCTCATTGATTTTCGAACCTGACCGAAAACTGGGGCAAGTTCATCCGCCAAAATCAGGCGATGGAAGATGCGCTGAAACGCGCCGCCTACAACAACGCCTATGCTCAAGGAGGGGACGACGCCAGAGTCGAAGCCATTTCTGCTATCGGCACCGTCGCCCACCGCTGCGTCGACGTCCCTCCACGTTCAACCGCGGCAACCACCCGCTCGCGAGGATCGACAGAATATGGTTTGCCCGTCCATGCTGGCCTCCACCAGTCTGCATGTTGAATCAGACCCGACCTGATTTGGGGATCCTCAATCGACACGGAGCGGGCCTTTCAGTGTCCTTGCTGGATTTCATTCGATCTCGTCGGCAATTTCACCGATCGCTTCATAAACCAGATCGAGTTCGCCGGCCGTGCTGCAATAGGGCGGCATGATGTAGATCGTGTTGCCAAGCGGCCGTACCAGCAAACCCCGCGCAAGAAAGCTCTGGTAGAGACGGGGACCAATGTTAGCCAGATAGCCGGCGTCGCTGGCTACGATATCGAGTACAGCGATGGTTCCGATCTGACGAACATTCGCAAAACGCCTATTCTCACGGAAGCGATCGAGCCTCTCGGTGTGCAAGGTGGTCAGACGCGCGATGCGTTCCATAACCGGCTCTCTGCTCCAAACCTCCAGATTCGCGAGAGCGGCCGCGCAGGCGATCGGGTTCGCAGTATATGAACTGGAATGGAAGAAGGTCCTAGTTCGATCCGTTGAATAATGCGCGTCGAAAATGTCAGCCCGGCAAAGGGTCACCGCGAGCGGCAGGGAACCTCCGGTAAGTCCCTTGGAATAGCAGGCGATATCTGGCGTGACGCTGGCCTGCTCGCAAGCGAACAGCGTGCCTGTCCGTCCCCATCCTGTCATCACTTCATCAGCGATAAAGAGAACATCGTGGGTCTCGCAAATGCGTTTCATTTCCGCGAGAACCCAGGGCGGATAGATCAGCATGCCGCCTGCGCCGAGAATTAAGGGTTCGACGATGAGCGCGGCGATCGCCCCCTTCCGGCATGCCGCGTTCAACGCATCCAGTGTTGCCTGCTCACGGCCCGCGGATGGAAACGGAAGCCGCTCAACATCGAACAGCAGGGGATCGTAGGGTGCATTGAAGACGCCACGCTCACCAACCGACATGCCGCCAATCGTGTCGCCATGATAGGCGCCTTCCAGAGCCAGGATACGGCTGCGGGTCTCGCCGCAATGTCGCCAGAAGCCCAGCGCCATTTTCAACGCGACTTCAACCGACGTCGATCCGCTATCGGAAAAAAAGACGTATTCGAGCGCCGGCGGCGTGATCGCAATGAGATGCCGCGCCAGCTCTTCCGCCGGCTCGTGCGTAAAGCCGGCGAAGATCACCTGGTCGAGGCGATCCACTTGGTCCTTGATCGCCTGCACGATGTGCGGATGGCGATGACCATGGGTCACGACCCACCAGGACGAAATGGCGTCGAAGATACGGCGGCCGTCGGCGGCCTCGAGCCAGGCGCCCTCGCCTCTGGAAATCAACGTCGACTCCGGCTGCACCGCATGCTGAGTGAACGGATGCCATATGGGAGACATCGATTTCATCCGGCAGAGTCCTCCCGAAAGTCACCAAAATTGAAATGGCGGGCAAAGGCGGCCCCTAGCGTGCTACCCGTTAGCGGCGCGAGATGTGGAAGACGGCCAAGGCGCCGGGCGTGACCCATTTCGACGATGATGCGCTCGGATTCGGGATTCTCGTCACCAATAAAGGCGATACCGAGAAGCGGAATGCCGCGAGCACGCAGCGCCTCTATCGACAAGAGGCTGTGATTAATCGTTCCGAGCGTCGTCCGGGCACAGAGCACCACTGGTTCGCGCCACTGTGCAATGACATCGATATAAACGACATCGCGTGTCAGCGGCACCAACAACCCGCCGGCCCCCTCCACGACCAACGGCCGGTTCGTATTCGGCAGAATGAGCGCCTCCGGATCGATGGTAATGCCATCAATCTCGGCAGCAAGATGTGGCGAAGCCGGCGTCTTCAGCCGATAGGCCTCCGGCAACACGCGCTCTTCAGACAGACCGGAAAGCCGCAGGACCGCTTGCCTGTCCGTCTCCTCCAGGAGACCGGCCTGGATCGGTTTCCAATAGATTGCTCCAAGAGCACGGGCGAGCGCAGCAGCAAAAACAGTCTTGCCAACGCCGGTATCGGTACCAGCTACAATGATGCGCGTGGTCATGCGGCCTTTCGCATGTCTTCAGCGAGCGCTTCGAACAAACCTGCGACAATTGCCTCATCGACGTTCGCCGTCAGCGCGATGCGGAGGCGCGCGGTGCCCTCGGCAACGGTCGGCGGACGTATCGCCCGGATATCAAAACCTCGTCGCTGCAAAGAGGCAGCAAGTGCAACAGCCGCCTGATCGGCGCCGATGATGACAGGAAGAATATGCGAGCCGGAGGGCTCGACGTGGCAACGACGGCGAAGCTCGCCCCCCGCGAATTGAACCAGGCGCGCGAGCCGCTCCCGGCGCTCGGGATTGGTTCGGGAGAGTTCGAGGGCCACGCGTGTGATCGCGGCAGTCAGCGGCGAAGGCGCGGTCGCGAAAATAAAGGGGCGGGCACGGTTGACGAGAAAATCGCGGATCGTTCGCGGCGCAAGGATAAAGCCGCCGACCGTTCCGAGCGCCTTGCCGCAAGTGTGCAATGTGACGACATTGTCGCGGCCCTCGAAGGCTGCGGCGAGTCCCCGCCCCTGCGGCCCAAGCACGCCCGTCGCATGCGCCTCATCGATCACAACCATGGCTTCGTGGCGCTCCGCAACGGCGAATAGTGCAGCCAGATCGGGACTATCGCCGTCCATACTGTAGAGGCTCTCGACCGAAAGCCAGGGCCGGCCTTTCCCGCCCGCCGCGCGCCAGCGGACGATCGCTGCATCGAAGGCGTCGGCACTGTTATGCGGAACCCCGACGAACTCAGCGCGTCCCCGACGTAGCCCCTCATGGACGCTCGCATGAATCAACTCGTCGTGGACCACGAGATCCCCACGTTGCGGCAGAGTCGAGAAAATTGTGAAATTCGCGACATAACCGCTGCTAAAATAGAGCGCTGTTTCGGCGCCGAAATAGGCTGCAGCTTCGCTTTCGAGCGCTTCATGTTCGGGATGATTGCCGCGCAACAGGCGCGAGCCGCCCGATCCCACGGGCACGCCACGCGCCACCGCATCGGCAGCCGCACGCCTCAATTCCTCGGATTCGGCCAAGCCGAGATAATCGTTTGACGTGAAATCTATTCCGGAGCGTTCGCGAAGCGCGCGTAACCGACCCCGCCCAGCGAGTTCGCGCAGATCTGATTCAAACCCGTCAAGCATTATCGTTCCTCTCGCACGGTTGATTGAGCCGCAAACTGCCTGCGTGCCTTCATGTGGATCATCCTCTTCGGTATCAAGTCTAGCTTAGCCGCTGTCTGTTTGTGTGCCTGTCTCGTCGGCACAGCCGTGAGCCGTTCCGCACTGATGCCAGCACTCGTCGTTGGCGGCGCCTAGAGCTTCTGATTCTTCTCGTTGACGAGGACGACGCGCGGTTGAAAGCTGCGCGCTTCAGCATCGCTGAAATTCGCGTAGGCAACGATGATGACCTTGTCGCCCGCCATCGCCAGTCGCGCAGCCGCGCCGTTCAGACCGATGATACCGGAACCGGCAGGCGCCTCGATGACGTAGGTCGAAAAACGCGCGCCGGTGTCGATATTGTAGATATCGACGCGCTCGTTGAGGAGAAAGCCCGCAGCCTCGATCAGCGTCCGGTCGATCGAGATCGAACCTTCATAGTGCAAATCCGCTTCCGTTACGTGCGCACGGTGGATCTTGCCTTTCATCAGAGTGACTTGCATCGAGGATTTCCCGTTTTTGAGCACCAGAATTGCACGGCATCGCGTTAGGACGCTCTCGGCCTCCGGTCAATCTTCAGGCGCTGGCCCAGGGCCAGCACTAATCTTCAAGCTTGGTATACAGATGCGATGATAGGCGCGCATCAGGAGGTATGACAATCGTGGTTGGCGGCTTCATCCCCGACAGCACATTATGTCGATCAAAACTGGCGCAGCTGCAACGCGCGGTCAAACGTTCTCGAAATAGCAGCCATGCGAGAACGTGATCCTTTCTGAACTCCACCTTAGAGACGAAACTTTCACGGCCACTCTTTTTTGCAGTTCAGGAATCCTTCAAGGGCATGCGGTGCGGACATGGCGAAAAATGAGGTCCATTCACGTGGATCCGATCGAAAACTGCGAGCGAAAGAACGCATCTGTTTGACGCGTGGACGATCTGGTTGCGGCCCACTCAGATTGCGAAGCAATCCAGAGTTCCATTCAACGCTGGCTGTCGTTCGCGCGGTCATCCATCCAGACCAGCACTGTCTCGCGTTTTCGCCGGCAAACGTCACAGTAAGATTGCCTAACAAGCCAGTCGCGACCGTACCGCTGCGCTCAGGATTCCCACCCCTACCGATCTCTTCCGCGGCATTCAAAGCGGCCGACGCGACCGAAGGATCCACGACTTCGGGCCTGCCCTGCAAGCTATTCGCGAAATCAACAGCCGCCGACCGATAATCGGCCTCCTGCTGCTGGTTGCGCCGATAGCGCTGTTCCGCCTCATATGCCTCCAGGCCATCTCGGGAAGCCAGAATAAAAGTTCCGTGAAGCTGGAGCAGGCTGTCCATCCTCTCGCGAACGGGCGCCTCCAGCTGGGGCAATTCGCCGTCGCCCGACACAGCTTTCTCGGCATTCGCCAGCCGCAGCCCTTCCATGTAGAGCAAGGCGAAATCGATCTCCTCCAATGCCCGATCGGTCATATCGTTGTATGTCTTAGAACGCTCGTGCAGATAGCTGTGGGGCGCATTGCCCCTGCCCAAAGCCTCGACGAGTCCTGGCGACAACTCGCGCAGCGTCGGGTGCATCCTCCGCAACCGATCTACATTATTCCCCTCCCGATCGAGCGCCGCCGGCGCCGCGAACTTGATCACGCCGTCCTGATCGATCTCGAAATGCGGCCTGTAGCCTTGCGCGGGAATTTCAAGCGCGGAGCCCGTGGAGGAGGACGCGGCAGTGCCGGCTCCCAAGGCCTGCCTGACGAGCCGAACGATCCGATCCGCGCTACCGTCGAAGCCGGCCTGCGTCAAATTCACCGTCGGATGAGAAGCCAGCGACCGAAGCGCTCGGGGTAGATCCTTGGGACGCGGCAGGGGTGCGCGGCCGAGCAGGATGGCCACGACAGGCCTGTTCAGCTTCAACGCCTCTTCGAGATCTATGCGAAGGAAGCTTTGCGGACTCCGGAGCCAGCCACCGATGACCGCTCTCCCAATAGCACGATTAGGCGGTGAGTCGGATCGGGAGTCAAACCGGACCGCGTCCAAGCTGTCGCATTTCGCGCCACATTACCGCGTCTAACAGCGAAGGTCGGACTTGCAGCGCTGCCGCGAACTCCAAAAACCGGGCTTCCATCGCATCGTAGTCTTTGGGCACCGTCTGTCTTCGGTCGAACAAGCCGATCAAAACACCGGCCCGAATAATATGTATGTCCAGTATCGCGACATCGTCGCTCCCCAGCCAATTACGGGTGATCCAAGAAGCAGTCTTGGGCCCGATGCTGGGTATCTTGATCAACTCGTTCCGGAATGTCCGGGGGTCGTCGGGCGACGGGGGATCCTCCTCTATAAGGCGCAGGGCTGTCGCGAGACGTGACGATCGCTGATTGGGAAAGCGATACCGCCTTAGCTTTCCTTCGACGTTCACCGGCAACCGCAGCAGACGCTCGATCTCGGCGGCTGTCGGAATGTTATGCGGACGAAATATGCCCTCGGCATCCAAGCGGTCAAAAATCGCATGGTTCATTTCGGCGGTTATGCCAAACCCGCCAAGGAGGCAGAAGCCGACCTGCTCTTTCAGCGTCGTTTCCGTAGAGACGAAATCATCGGAATTGTCGGCGATCTCGCTCATCGCGGCCCAATAGGCCGCGCTCGGCACCCATTCAGGCCTTCCCCACTTGACGCCGGGAATGACCTCCGCATCCGGCACGCGGTCCGACCGAACACATGCAGGTTTGCCCCCGCACCCCGTAAGGCGCATCGTGCTTTGGAACTAGAAATGGAAACGACGGCCGCTTTATCTTTGATACAGAAGTCGCTCGGCACCCTTAAGGCGGTGCCGACTTGGTTGCTGATCGCAGCCTTTGGCTCCGTTCTGACCATTTGGCTCAGGCCTGCCGCCTTCACGTCGGTCCCGGAATCGTTCCTGGCGAATGTTCCGGCACTGCTTTGGGTGACCGGCATTTCGCTGACCAGCAAGCTCATAAGCTTAGGCGTCGGGCATGCCATGGAGCGGGGGAAGAGATCGCGCGCGCGAGATCGGGAACGGCTCGTTAACCTGTACCGGCCTCTCGCTTCGCTGTTTCTTACCCGTCACGTCACGCAGAGCTCAGGCGTCGGAGCCCCTTACTTCCGACAACGTCTGGAGAACGCGCGATCCGAACTCGGTGCGTATCGACACCGGACAGCCGGAATGAATCGCGCATTGCGCGCCCTTTTCGACAAACGCATTTCGTCGAGCGCGGAGATGGAATTCGGTGGCGAGTTTCCGCTGTCGCAAGTCATCGAGCTCGTGATCGACCAACCCGAACACGTCGATACCAAGTTGTTCGACCTCGTCGCCTGGGCGCACCGTTCGCGCGACGAGGAACCCGATCGCGGAATTCTGACCGAGGCGGAGCTGGCGCTCTTCGAGCACATCCATCGCGAACATCCCCGACTCGCGAAACAAGTGAATTGAGCGCCTTGCGACGGGCAGCGCAGCCGACGTCATTGTCCCGCGCCGGCTTCCGGTTCGACCGCTAGAGCTTGTCGAATACGGACCCCATTCGGGGACTGAACAACCTCTCGTAGGTCTTGAGAAGAAAATCGTCGGTCATACCCGCGACGTAGTCGCAGATCACCCGCACCTCGTCACTCGCGGCGAACCGCGCGAAGGCATCCGCCGGAAGAAGCGCTTTCGGGTCGGACTGGATCGCTTCGAAAACGGAGACCACGAGCTTCTGCCCCTTGAATTCCAAGTGCTGGACGTTCGGGCTGAAGATCACCTTCTGCTCGATCAACTTTTGAAGCTCGTCCAGGAACTTCCGCTGCGGAGCCTTGATCCGGGCACGGTAGCGGACGAGCGGTTCCGCGAATTCCTCCAACGTCACCAACTCGATGTTGGTAACGAAATGATGCACCAGGCGACCGATGAAGCGCTTGCGCCAGTTACTGCCCGAAAACAGCTTGGAGGCGAAGTAACCGTACACATCGTTGCCGCATTCCTCCGGATACCTCAGTTTCAATGCATCCAGAAACGGAGCACTGCTGGCCTCGCTGACGTGCTCGCGGAAATCTCGCTCGTCGACGAGACCCAGCGCAATCGCGTCCTCGAGATCGTGAACCCCGTACGCAATGTCGTCCGAAAGATCCATGATGCTGCAATCGAACGACTTGTGTTGCGCTTTGCCATGCTTTTTCGGGACCGGGTCGAACGCCTGAAATTGCGCGCGGTCGTTCGGCGACAACGGCTCCAGTATCCAGTCGACCACATCGCCCTTCGTCCCGAAGTAGCATTTGGGGGGCTTGCAGGTGGAACGGTCTAGAGTGCGGATCGAACTCGCGTCGTAGAGACTGGGCACGATCCCGGGGTTCGAGGCCTTATCGAACGGGACCGGATATTTGAGGATGGCGAGCAAGGATCGGCGCGTGAGGTCCGCACCTTGGTCCCGCGAGAAGTTTCTCCAGCCTCGCAAGGATTCGGAGGGTCTGCCCGTTGCCTTCGAAGCCACCGTGGGCCCGCATGCAATAATTGAGCGCGGCCTCGCCTCCGTGGCCGAAGGGGGGATGCCCGAGATCATGGCAGAACCCCGAGGTTTGGATGAGGCTGAGGGGAGGCAGAAACGGAACGGCCTCGTGACCGGAATAGGCCGTCGCAAGCTGGCGCATCACGCCGCCGGCGATCTGCGCAACCTCCAGCGAGTGGGTCATTCGCGTGCGATAAAAATCGCTGTCGCCCAGATTGAGGATCTGCGTCTTGCCCTGGAGCCGTCGGAAGGATCCGGAATGGACGACGCGGCCATAATCGACGTCGAATTCGTCCCGAGCATCATCCTGTTGCTGCGACCAAGGACTACGGCGCTTCAACCAAATGTCGGTCATGAATCACTTCCCAACCATGAGGTTGCCAGGCCGGCTTCGTCTCTTCGTAGAGGGGGTGAAACGCCGTGTCGGCAAGTATCTGGAAACGCCGCGGTTTTAGCCGTGACCGCGACCATGGAAAAGAGATTTCTGTGGTACCAACCGTGGTACGAAATCAATCGCTAGGATCGAAAAGGCACGAAAGCCCTTGATTTACTGGTAGCGAGAGAGCGCTACCGCCTTTCCCCACACGATCCAAATCTGCGATATTTTCTCCGAAAGGGACCTTGTCGACCGCGCGCAGATAATAACCTGTCTCTATTTTCTGATCTTAGACGATGTCAGCAGAGATACGATTGACAGCGCCACTGATTTCCGGGGGCGTGCGCTGATTGAATGCCGAGAACCAATATTACGCGCTGCCCAACTCTCAACCGATCGGGACTTCGAGAACCTTCCCTATGATTTCGGCTAGCGTCCCTTCTTACTTCGCGCGGAATACAATGCGCCTGTGGCGTCATAGTCTACTGCGAATCGCAGCGCTCGGAGCGGTCGCACCCGCTTGATGGCTTCCTCGTAGAGCGCGTGCGCTTTGTAGGCTCGTGCCCCGGGTGGCCAGTTCGTGCTGCATGCCAAGGCGCTGCCCGGCAATCCCTATGACGGTCACACCTTGCGTGAGGTCATCGAGGATACAGGCCGTCGACTTTCACGACCCCCTGCGCCTCATCCGTCCCCTCGCTTTTACAAGCTAGACTTTTCCGCCATACACATCAGCATGACGCAACACAAAATCGTAAACGCTGAGCGGTGGCACGCCAGTGAGTTTCTCGACGTCCGACGTCAATCGGTCATACCGATTCTGTTGCTTGAGCAGAGCCATCGTGGCGAGATGGGAAAGCGCGTGCGTAGATAGCCTGCCGCTATCCTCCAACTGCTTACGCCACGGCTCCCAAGGCACGTCTACATAAGTGATTGGACGTCCGAGAGCGCGGGAGAATTCTTCCGCAACTCCCGCCATGTCCTGTGACCGCGGGCCCGTCAGCTCGTATACCTTGCCAATGTGCGGGGCCGGGTCTTCAACGATCGTGGCCATCACCCTTGCAACGTCTTCACTTGCGATAGGCGAGGTCTTGCCCTTCCCGAATGGGAGTCGAATCTGCTGATGCTCGCGGATCGAATTCGCGGACAGTCTAAGGAAGAATGTATCCAGGAAAGACGTCGGGCGGACGTGCACGACAGGCAGTCCAGACCAATTCAGCGCCTGTTCCGCAAGCCAGTGCATCTTCTGCTGCGGGCTGTCTGTGGTCGCATTGATCCCCATTTGCGACACCGTCATCTGGGAAATGTTCACAAACGCGCTAACCTTGTGATGCTTTGCGACGGCTGCGGTATTGATGGTCGCTTCAAGATACGGCGCCGATACGGTCATACCAAAATAAATTCGGTTACAACCTTCGATCGCACGGTGCATCATGTGCAGGTCGAGAAGATCTCCAATGACAATTTCGACGCCGCGTGAAGCAAGCTCCGCGGATCGCGCATCCTCTTGGCGGACCAGCGCCCTAACCTTGCATCCTCGTTCCACCAGCAATCTGCAGACCTCGTGGCCAATGGTTCCGGCCGCGCCAGTAACTAGAATTGGGGCTGTCATTTCTTTCTCCTTGCGCCCTTCCAGGACCTGGGCTGGGGCGCTATTGCCTAAGTGTAAGAGATCAAGTCGAGAATTTCTTTTATTGAAACACAAACGGAACGATCAGCGACGCTTTCGACCATTTTTTTCATTTCAGGAAAACCAAGAGGGCGCTGTCCATTGCTGAGACCATGTCATGGTGCGCTTACTTCAAGAGACGCGCCCCAGAGACCGCGTCGCTTCAACTGTCAGCTCTTCGCAGCTGCTTGAAACACCCGCTTCGGGTTCAGATCTTTCAAGTCACGATGCTGGAGTGTATGGGGTGCAGCCTCTTCAAGAACGGCTTGCGCTGCCGGCTTCCCGTAAATGACACGATCCATCCGGGGATATTGGTAGAGGCCGCTTTCGCGCATGTCTGATCTCCATCGGGAAACAATGACTCATTCGATTAGGCCTTTACCGACCATGGCCCCCTCAATGCGGATCACGATTTCCACCAAACGCGGCGGATCTTTCGGCACTGGGGCGATCATAAGCCTTGAATTTCCCCCCTAACATCCTCAATAGGTTGATATCAACTTATATTGGCGTTGGAAAGCGCTACCGTTGGAATCCTGAGGCCGAATTGGGCGGCTGTTCAGGGCGCTGGAGCGAAAGGTTCTGAGATCATGGTTTCAATAAGGCGCATCGTCGTGACCGGAATGGGAATTGTGTCGCCTCTCGGTTGCGGCACCGGACTGGTTTGGAAACGCCTCACCGAGGGTCGATCAGGCATTCGGCAACTTCCTGAATCGATCATATCGGATCTCCCGTGCAAGATCGGAGGCATGGTTCCCAGCCAGGACGATGACCCCGAAGGCGGGTTTCAGCCGAAGGAACTGATAATGGAGAAAGACCAGAAGAAAATGGATCGGTTCATCCAGATGGCAATCGTTGCTTGCGATGAAGCGCTATCAGAAGCTGGATGGCGACCGGCTCTGGAACAGCAACTTGAACGAACCGCGACGATCGTAGCTTCGGGTATTGGCGGCTTTCCTGCCATGATGCAGGCCGGCGAGACTACGGCGGCGAAGGGGGCAAGAAGGCTGTCCCCATTCGTCGTCCCGTCATTTCTTGTGAATATGGCTGCGGGTCAAATTTCCATTCGATATGGCTTTAGGGGTCCGCTCGGAGCGCCCGTCACAGCTTGCGCCGCCGGGGTCCAAGCGATCGGAGATGCCGCCCGTCTGATCGCTTGTGGGGACGCCGACATCGCAGTCGCGGGCGGTTCCGAAGCATGCATCCACCGGGTAAGCCTCGGAGGCTTCGCTGCGGCCAGAGCGTTATCGACCAGCTTCAACGACTCCCCTACGGAGGCGTCACGTCCGTTCGATCGCGGCCGCGATGGTTTCGTCATGGGAGAAGGAGCCGCAATTCTGGTAGTGGAAGCGCTCGACCATGCGCTGGCGCGCGGAGCCAAGCCCATCGCGGAAGTAGTTGGATACGGCACTACTGCGGACGCCTATCACATCACGGCTGGACCCGAAGATGGATCAGGAGCCCGGCGGGCAATGCAGATTGCGTTGGACAAGGCGCAGCTGAGCCCCGACAAGATCGGATACCTCAACGCTCATTCCACCTCAACGCCCGTCGGCGACGCAAGCGAGCTGACTGCCGTGCGATCCGTTTTCGGTAACCATCCAGTTCCGGTCTCCTCAACAAAATCTGCGACCGGGCACCTCCTGGGGGCCGCCGGAGCGGTTGAAGCTGTTTTTACAATTCTTGCCTTGAACAGCAGCATCCTACCTCCAACGTTAAACCTTGCATGCCCGGATGAAAGCTTTGCGGGTCTTGATCTGATCGGACGGCAGGCGCGAGAAGCTCGGCTTGATTACGCAATGTCAAACGGCTTTGGATTCGGCGGAGTAAATGCTTCTGTCGTTTTTCGGAAATGGGGCTGAAGATACCGATACTTCAGAGCTTGCTGGAAGCGCACGATTCTCGTAACTCTTGACCAGCGGCATGACCAACACCAAAGAGCATGACAGTCAAGACGTTAGCCCATCCGATGGCCCAAATGGTGGAAAAGGCCTGTATTTCGTTGCGCCTGCAGAGAAGCGGGCGCGCCGTCGGAAGACATTTCGACGACACGTTTCGACATCTCGGCATAAACGCCCGGCAATTTTCGCTGCTAATGTTTCTTAACCGCCCCTCCTCGCTGACCGTGAGCCGATTGGCCGAGCTACTTGCAATGGACCGGACAACCACAACAGCCATCTTAAAGCCGCTTGCGCGGGAGGGCCTTTTAACGATCTGTCGGGACAGCAAAGATGCCCGGGTGAGGAATGTAGCGCTTACCGGAGCGGGACGGACTCTGTTGGCAAAAGCCGTCAGGCGGTGGAAAATAGCCAACGATGCAATCGCCGCAAAGATATCTGTCGGCGACCTTGCCCATTTTCATTCTATCCTCGAAAAGATCGTCGAAGGCATTAATACACGCTAGCGTGCAAATAATGCGACGAAGACAATAGGATGCCTCGGCTGCTTTCCGTTAAAATAGTTGGACGGGCGCCTATCCGCCCGTGCCACCGACATCAGGCCGACTTGGCGAACGACGCAAAGGTCTTGCCTTCGGCGGCGAGACGCTTGAGCAGCGGGGCGGGCTCCAGGCTCGGGTCGTTGGTTTCCTTGGCGTAGTACGACAGCCGGTCCGCGATGTGCTTGAGGCCGACCACCTGGTCGGCATAGAACATCGGGGCGCCGCGATAGATCGGCCAGCCATAACCATAGAGCCAGATCACATCGATATCGCTCGGCCGCGCCGCGATCTTCTCTTCCAGGATCCGTGCGCCCTCATTGATCATCGGGTACATCATGCGCTCGAGGATTTCGTCGTCGGAGACCGCGCGCTTCTTGCGGCCCAGCTGTTAATCGGCGTGGGGTCCCGACGCCGATCGGCGAGCTAAGCTGCTGATTTAGCTAACGGAGGAAGGGTCACTATTGATTGGACGCCTATTCACAATCGCGGCCAGGATCTGGCCCAGGTCGAGCCACGGACGGCTGTCGTGTGGCAAAGCGTCCGCTATGGGGCGCGCGCGCCGCCAACTCGCTGTGCGCGACGTCAGCCTTCTTCTGTTCGGATGACCATCTCCCGGCGTGGCATCGGCAGCGTTCTACGCACGAGCCCGGGTTTCGTCTCTCGATTGAGGAAGCCCTGGAAGCAGGTCCGGCATTCGACCACGATCAGATCCGCCGGGAAAGCACCATTGAAGGCGGACGATTCCTAGATTTGCGCGGAGCCGCCATCCACAAACAGTTCGCTGCCGTTGACGAAGCTGCTGTCGTCGGAGGCGAGGAACAGCGCCGCGCTTGCGATCTCGGCGGTCTCCCCTAGCTGCCCGAGTGGCATGGTCGCCTTCGTTTGATTCAACATCGCCTGGTGCATTTCTTCCGATTGCGCAATTCCATGCCAACCCGGGGTCGAGGTCGCCCCTGGCGTCAAGACAGTCACGCGGATAGCGCGCGGTGCGAGTTCCATCATCCAACTTCGCGCAAAATTGCGGATCGCCGCCTTGGTGGCGGCATAGGTGCTGGCACCGGGCAGGCCGGTCGTGGACGACGAAGACCCTGTCAGGATGACGCGACCGCCGTCCTTGAGCAGCGGCAAAGCCTTTTGAACGGTGAAAAGCGTGCCTTTGACGTTGATGTCGAAGACACGGCGATAGTGCTCCTCGGTTATCATGGGCAGCGGCGCGAGTTCGCCGCCGCCGGCGTTGGCGACCAGGATATCGATCGTGCCGGCCTCCTGCCGAACGACGTCGAACAGGCGATCGAGATCGCTGAGATTAGAGATGTCGCCCTGGATGCCCCGGGCGCCATCGCCAACCTCGAGAACGGCCGCGTCAAGCTCCGCCTGCCGTCTTCCGGTCATGAAAACGCGGGCGCCCTCCTCGGCGAACCGCTTGGCCGTAGCAAGCCCGATACCGCTGTTGGCGCCGGTTATGACAGCGACCTTGCCTTCTAATCTTCCCATTGTCGTCTCCTTTGAACGAGCCGGCGCATGGCCGGCAATGCTGTTGTGCCGATGGGAAGTGGGGGATTGCTTTCTTCATTGCCAGTACATACCTCTATGTAAGTGTAAAATATGATCATGAATGAACCTGATTCGGAATGTGGACTCGACGTGTCCTTCGCCGTCGTCGGCGGAAAATGGAAGCCGCTGATCCTGTACTATCTAAGCCGCGGTCCGCGCCGTTTCGGCGAACTCCGGCGGCTCGTCGCCGGCGTCAGCGAGAAGGTCCTGATCCAGCAACTTCGCCAGTTGCAGATAGACGGAATCGTGAGCCGGACGGATCACCGCGAGGTGCCGCCACGCGTCGACTACGCGATTACCGATTACGGGCGCAGGCTCGCCGAAGCGCTTATGCCGCTCTGTGACTGGGGCAATGCGAACAGGAAGCGGGTCGAAGAAACCCGGCGGCCACGGGCCGACGACGCGGCCTAACCCCGATGCCCCGGCTGTTCGGGAGCCGTCCTCCGCTACAGGCGAGCATGACGTCTTGCGCCTCGCTCCTCCGCCGGGATGGCTTTGATGCCTATCGACAGCCTTCGATTTGAAGCTAGTCGCCCGATTCAGTCAGATTGAAGGGTAAAGGTGCTTGAGTTTGATACGTGCATTGGGGGTTGTGAAGTGCCAGTTGGCCTTGGTGTTGTTGGCATTGCGGTCGCGCTCCCAGGCGGCGATTTCCTCGACGAGGGTTTGTTTGTCAGGAATCCGGCGGCCGAGGCACTGGGAGGATAGGACGCCGAGTTCGGACTCCGCCAGATCAAGCCAACTGCCATGCTTTGGCGTGTAGTGCCATTCGAAGCGCTCGACCAGCCGCCTGGCTTCGGCGGCCGGGAAAGCTTCGTAGAGTGACGCCTTGCTGTGGATGTTGAGATTGTCCTGAAGCAGAACAATGGTTCTGGCGTTCGAGAAGTGGAGATCGGCCAGGTCTTTCAAGACGTGAGCATAGTCCACGGCGGTATGGCGATCGGTGACTTTGATGTGGCGCCAGCCTTCGAGCGGTGCAAACATCATGAAGAGGTTGGCAGTGCCGTTGCGCTCGTACTCGTAATCGCAACGGGCCGGGCGCCCCGGTTTCATCGTGATCGGCACCCGCGTCTCGGCGAGGAGTTGCTTTGAGGTCTCGTCCAGACAAACCAGCGGGTAATCAGGATCGCGTGGCCGCGTGTAGACGGCCAGCACGTCTTCCATG
>WNFI01699263.1_pt2 | contig 16639 bp, 14 predicted proteins | sample 5400471 | NCBI WGS metagenome assembly WNFI01 (sample SAMN13153348, study PRJNA577476) | soil metagenome | isolation source: 100 cm saprolite on Douglas fir-dominated hillslope | place: USA:California | collected 2013-09-17 | reverse complement strand
CGATGAATTGGGAATTCGTAGTCCGGACGTGAGACGTAGCAATGCGCCTTTGCTTCCCCCATCACTCCTTGCCGGGTTGCTGGTACCCACGGTGCGCCCTTCCGGCCCGCCCAACGCGTCAGCCGCAGTTTGCCGACTGGTCATCCGGTCTTCCTCAGCGCGAAGGCCACGCCGGGAACGAAAACATTTAGACTAGTGCCTCGGAGTTCTTCTGCGCTTTTAGCGGCGTGGGTGCACGCGTCGTGCATGATGGAACGAGGATTCAACAAGTTGGGAGATTTGTGCCTTCCGAACTACAGGCTGACGTAACCCGATTGAATCAGACCACGACACCCGAAGCAGCAACGGCGAGTTCTTCCGCCGGACCGCCGAAGCCGAGCTTCCAGACGGAGATGGGCAGGATCTCGCGGCAGTCCGGAATAGTCTTCGCTGGGACCATTTTCACCGCACTATTTGGTTACGTCTTCAAGGTTTACCTTGCCCGCGTTCTGGGGGCGGAAGCACTCGGGGTATATGCGCTGGGAATGACCATCATCAGTCTCCTGGGCATTCTCAACGGGTTGGGGCTTCCGGATTCCGCGGTGCGGTTTGTAGCTTTATACGCAGCCTCGAAAAGATTTGAAGCGCTGCGTGCGCTGTTATGGAACGGTGCCTGGATGCTGCTGGCGGCCAACCTGATTTTTGCGGCCGCATTACTTAAAGTTGGCCCGTGGATCGCCGTTCATTTTTATCATTCTCCGCAACTCGTACGGTATATTCCGCTTTTCGCTCTGATCATGATAACGGGCGCGCTCAACACCTTTTTCAGTAAGGTGCTGGCGGGTTACAAGGAAGTCGGCCGCCGCACTTTGATCACCAGGTTCGTATCCAGTCCATTGACGATGGCGGTGGCCGTTCTGCTGATCGCCCTTGGAGGCGGTCTGTGGGGTTACCTGGTAGCGCAGATTGTGAGTGCTGTGGTGGTAACGGTACTCCTGGTTTCGTTGGTGTGGCGCCTTACTCCGGTCGCGGCCAGATCGCCGGACGTGAAGAAGCTTTGGATCGAGCCCCAAGTCTGGACCTTCTCCGCCGCCATGTTCGGTATTGGTTTGATGGAATTCTTTATGGGACAGGCCGACCGGGTCGCACTGGGTTTTTACCGCGGCGCTCACGACGTCGGAATTTATGCGGTTGCAGCCGCTCTGATCGCCTACGAGCCGATCATTCTGCAGTCGGTGAATCAAATTTTCGCCCCCGTAATTGCGGATATCCATACCCGAGGAGAACATGTTCTGCTGGGCCGTTTATTCCAGACTCTGACCAAATGGATGCTGGGGCTGACATTTCCTTTGGCGATAGTGATGATCACTTATGCGCGACCGATCATGCGCATCTTCGGCCATGATTTCGAGGCGGGATGGCCTATCCTGGTCATGGTGATGGCGGCCATCATGGTGATCCTGTGCATCGAATTCGTGCCCCTGTGGGGCGCACTGGGCGCGGCCGTGGCTGCAGCTATCACCAATGCGGGTACCAATGCCTGGAATCTGATGGGGGTGCGGAAGGCGCTGCGTCTCACTCCTTACAACCGGAGCTACCTGAAGTTGCTGCCTTCGATTGGGATCGCTCTGTTGATCGCGTTGGTGATGCGCCAGGCTTCGGCGTTCGCGCGGCATGATTGGATGGGGATTGTCGTCGCTTTGCTGCTCAGCTACGGGGCATTTTCCGTCGTGGCCTTCGCCATGGGGCTGGATGCGGATGATCGTTTGATCGCCAATGCGGTATGGACTCGCGTACGCGGAGACTCTCGGACAATGAAACGAAAGGGGCAACCATGAACGAATGGCGCGAAATTCGACTGCCTGCCGACCTGTGCGCTGCCGCGGAACAGAAGTTTGGTAGCTCGTTCCCCAGCCTGGACGAACTTGTCGCCTTCTTGTTAGAAGAGTTGATCCGTAAAAACACGATTGACCTGGATCGGGCTGACCAGGCGGTCGTCGAGGACAGGCTGAGGGACTTGGGATACATATGAGGAATTGGTAGCGCAATGCCGTTGGAATTTTACACGACAGGAGATCTCTCTCCCACGTTGATGGGCGAGATCACAAATTTTCTGGACAGCCAGGAAACAAGTCATCTATTCCAGTTCCCTCAATGGAATGCTTCAAGGGGAAGATTTGCATTGCTGCGGGAAAACGGAGCCGTACGATGGTTCGGCGCATTTGGAGTGCATTCGCCTTTGGGATCGGCTGTACCCTGGATGCGAGCTGCCATTGCCAATCGGGGACCAGTTTGTGATGACGCCAGGTTGTGGCACGCCGTGACCGCAGAATTCGCGGAGCAAATCAGACAGGAGCGGTTCACTTATTTCGATGCTTGCCCTGATTGGGTGCAAACTCCGGGCGAAGCCATGGAGAATGGTTTCCACGATTCCGCATGGGAACAAATGAACCGAGAACGTATGTCGCTGCGTCTCGACCTTACAAGAAGCCAAGATGAACTCTTTGCCAATATTCGTAAGAATTCACGATACGAAGTGCGGCGCGCGGAACGCCTGGGAGTTTCGGTTGTCCCGGCTTCCTCTGCCGCGGAAATTGAAGAATTCCTGACTTTGCACGCCAGCTTGGCGGTTCGTAAGGGCTTTTCGGCGGATGCACCTGCGGATTTACGCGTGTCCATTCGTTGGTTGATCAACGATGCCTCCCGCGGTGCCCTGCTGTTAGCCCGCTCTGAGAATCGGACATATGGCGGGGCGGTGATTGGAAGGGCTGGGAAGCGATGTTGGTATGTTTGGGGCGCAGCCGACCGGCACGAGCATTTCAATGTCGGCCACATTCTCCAATGGAAGGCTTTGCTTTGGGCGAAATCCCATGGTTGCAATGAGTACGATTTCGGAGGCTATACTCCCGGGGCAACCTCAGGTCCCGCATGGTTCAAAGCAGGCTTCGGTGGCAAAGTCGTAACTTTTGTCGCGCCTCACCGCAGAATATTTCGACGTGGATGCTATCGGGCATTCAACTTGGTTTTCCAGATGAGGGGCCGAATCAGGGGTTCGCCGATGGTTTTGTGGCCCGGGGAGGTTTCGTTGCCGCAAGGCGCGCCCCCAACCTTGGCCCAGAAGTGAGTTTGGGTCAATCTAAGACGTTGCAATTACGAACCGGAAATAGAAAACATTCATGCTGAACCGAAAGCGTAAAATATGGCGGCGCGGGCGTTCTCTTCTGCCGGTTGAGGGTTTTGAGTTCGGCCGTCCGCTGGTTGTGCTGCAAAGCGATGACTGGGGAAGGGTAGGCGTGCGCGACCGGGAGTCTTGGGAAGAGTTGCGAGACCTGGGTATAAACCTCGGAGAGCGCAGCTACGACTCTTATAGCCTGGAGACGGCCGAGGATGTGGCGGCAGTTGTCTCGATGCTGCAGACCCACCGCGATTCCACGGGACGGCCCCCTTGTTTGGGTATGAACTTTGTTTTAGCCAACGTCGATTTCGAGAAGGTGAGCGCCAACAGTTTTCAGCAAATTTATCTGCGCGCACTCAACGAGGGTCTTCCGGACGGGTGGAAACGCCCGGGATTGTTCGAGGCCTATCGGGAAGGAATTTTCTCCGGTGCATTGTCGCCGGCACTGCACGGCACCACACACTTTTGTCATCGGGCCGTCGAACGACACTTGAAGGATCCGAAAGAGCGGGGCGCTCTCTTGCGGAATTTGTGGAAGGCGGGGGTTCCATACATTCACTGGCGCATGCCCTGGATTGGCTTTGAATATTGGGACCCGGAACCAGACGGGGAGGAAGATTTCGTGACTCCAGAAGTTCAGGAGCGTCTGATTGATTCCGCAGTGGAGAACTTTACGCAGTTCTTCTCGAAGGCTCCGCGCTCGGCTTGCGCGCCTGGCTATCGCGCTAACAGGAACACGCATTGCGCGTGGGCAAAGCGCGGCATCCAAGTGGTGCAAAACGGACCGGGCACCGCGACGCCACCTCATTTTGACGGAAATGGCATTTTGCATCTTTACCGCTCAATGGATTTTGAGCCCGCCCTGGTGCAAGGTTTTTCAATAGACGCCAGCGTCCGGGTGGCCGAGGATTGCTTTGCCCGCGGCCTTCCCGCCATCATTTCGATACACTCCATTAACTTTCACTCGGCCATCAAGAACTTTCGCAGCCGAACCCTTGGATTGCTCGACCAGTTTCTCGCCGCGCTGGAAGCGAAGCACCCCGACCTCCTGTACGTTCGCGATGAAGATTTGTATGACTTGGTGGATAAAGGGACCGTGGAATCGATACCGTCTGCGGTGCGGGTTCCGGTGACCAAACGGAAGTTGATGACGGGCTCATTTGCCGCCGGTTGGAGCGCGTAAATGGCTGCCCGGAAATCGGTGGTTCTCATTACCGTCGATTGCCTGCGTGCGGATCATTGTGGCTTCATGGGCTATCCACGTCCGACCACGCCTTTCCTCGATGGTCTTGCCGCGGAGAGCTTTGTCTTCCCCGCCGCGATTGTGGGGGGCGTGCCCACCTACTATTCGTTTCCGGCGATTCTGGCGTCGCGTTATCCGCTGGCGCTGGGCCGCGAGGTGCTGGGACTCGCCGTCGAAGAAGAGAATCTGGCTTCTGCTTGCAAAAAAAATGGATACGCAACAGCCTTTTTCGGCGCCGGTAATCCCTACCTCTCAGCGCGGTTTGGCTATGATTTTGGTTTTGATACGGTTCTCGATTTTCTGGAGGATGACCTCACTCCCCTCTCACCTCATGAGAATAGGGCACCAATGGACGGGTGGGCAGGGAGCGTGAACCGCACTCTGGCAAGCGTCAGCCATAAGATTCCAGGGATGGGCGCAGCCTATGACGAACTCTACTTTCGATACTGCCAGCGATGGGGTGCCCCGACTCCTGGATCGCTCGATATGCTGCGCCGGTTTCCGGCGGCGGATGTAATCGTCGAGCAAGCGCGCACCTGGCTGGCCTCGGTCGGAGAGAATCCCTTCTTCCTCTGGCTTCACTTTATGGATCCGCATTCGCCTTACTATCCCACGGAAAAAGGCTTGGAGATCTTCGGAGAGAACAACGGGCTTACGGCGTCCCGCGCGCGCTATTTGAACGCGTACTGGAACCGCTTTGACGTTGGAAGTAAACGTCTGCGACCTTATCGGGACGAAGTTATCGCGATGTACGACTCGGGAATACGTTGGGTAGATGCTCAGATTGCGCGACTGGTTGAGGCCTTGCGCCGGTTCAAACTCTGGGAAAATTGCGTCCTGGCTTTCACCGCGGATCACGGCGAAGAGTTCCTGGAACACGGCCGCCGCTACCATGCTCCCTCGCTGGTGGAAGAATTGATTCACGTTCCCCTGCTCGTCCGGGTGCCCAAAATACGCAAAAAGTTGGTCTCCGCCAGTCCCTTTAGCCTGCTCCATCTCGCGCCAACCCTGCTTGCCGCTGCCGACCTGCCGGTCCCCGCCGAGTTTCAAGGACAGAGTCAGTGGAAACACTTGCAGGAAGGAACATCGTGGGAGGTGCCTGCAATCTCGGAGTGTGTCGCGGGATGCACCAATCCATTTCGCCCCGACCAATGCCGCGGGGCACGGTTGCTCGCGGTCCGCGAAGCGCGGCATAAGTTGTTATTGAATTTTGAGACTCAAACCGATTATTTGTTCGATCTTGATACAGATTCGCGGGAGCAAACGCCTTTGCCGAGCTCAGCCGGAAAGCCGGAACGGCGGCGCTTGTTGGAGTCCGCGTTCGCACATCTGCGAAGGTCCGCTACCCGGCAGAATTCACCGGCTTACCTGCGGGCACGCTTGCGCGAAATCGGCCTGAACCTTGCAACTGCCGCCGCAGCGAATAGACGTGCAGTCGGATAAGCCAAATCAAGACGAGTGTCGTCAAATAAACAAAATGCAGCCAGTCAACATCTTGGTCGACTCCTTCGCGGATGAGGGCTTGACCAACGCCCAAATGATAAACGCGCAGGAAATCGTAAGCCGCTTAGATTCGGATCGTTTTTCCGTGACTATGTTTGTGCGCGAAACTCCCGCTGCGGCGATTAGCAGGAGGCCGAACACGCGTTTGGTCCGGCTTCCAGGTCGCCTGCAAACCATCCCGTTACTGACACAATTTCTGTTCGGAAGGCAGGATATCCTGTTTTATCTGAAAGCGTCTCCGGCCAGCCGATGGTTTCTGAAGCTGCGATCAATTTGCCGGAATCGTTGTATCGTCGCAGGCGCGATTGAATCGCAAACCGACTGGCAGGACGAGACCATCACTCCGAAAACCAGTCGTCTCTTCGAGGACACAGTCTTGCGCTGTGATTATCTGTTCAGCAACTCCGCGTTCGTCAAGCGGAGTCTGGAAATTAATTATGCGATTCCGAGCGAAGTTGTCCCGACGGGGGTTGATACTGAGTTCTTCACTCCCAACTGGGACCGGCCTGCGAATCCGAGACCGCGCGTCCTCTATGTCGGGTCGCTGCGGTCGTTCAAGGGTCCCCAAGTTGTTCTCGACGCGGCGCAACGCTGCCCTTATGCGGATTTTGTTGTCGTAGGCGACGGCGTCATGGGTCAAGCATTACGCGAACGCGCGAAAGGGTTGACGAACGTTGCGATGCGCGGGCCGCTTGGACGAACCGCAGTTCGTGAGGAATATCGGGCAGCAGACATTTTCCTGTTTCCTTCCCGCTGGGAAGGCTCGCCGAGAGTCCTGCTGGAAGCCGCCGCCTGTGGTTTGCCAGTCCTGGCGCGCAGGGATTACGAGCCTGAGTCCGTGATTGACGAGAAGACCGGTTTCCTGGCCGGCACAGATGACGAAATGGTTGCAGGTTTGGAACAGCTCCTCGCGAACCCTGACTTATCTCGTGCTTTCGGGCGAGCCGGCCGATCTCATGTAGCTCGCTTCAGTTGGGACCTGATTACTCCCCAATGGGAATCAATCTTCACACGCCTGGCGCTGGAGCACAGGAAGGACTCACGATTTTGACTGGGAACGTGGCTGGAAGTGTCGCCGAACTTCGTGTTTTGAATCTGCACAAGGCTAGGTTTGGGCGGTGTTACCGGGAGTACGTTGCTTGATCTCTAAGCTGGTAATCATCACCGAGATCATTGCGCCTTATCGGATTCCTGTGTTCAATGCCCTGGCGCTGAGGCGTGAAATCGATCTGCATGTAATTTTTCTTTCTGAGAATGATCCCACCCTGCGGCAGTGGCAAGTGTACAAAGATGAAATCAAATTTCAGTACGAGGTGCTTCCATCCTGGCGTCGGCGCTTGGGAAAATATAACGTCTTGATCAATCGCGGAATGCTTTCGGCCCTAAACCGGATCCTGCCCGACGCGGTGTTGTGCGGAGGATATAACTACCTGGCCTCCTGGGAGGCCGCTTACTGGGCGAGGGCGCACCGGATACCGTTGCTGCTTTGGTCAGAAAGCACGGCTTTGGACCGACGGCGAGGTCACCTGCTTGTGGAAATCGCGAAGGCCCGCTTTCTCGGGCTCTGTAGGGCGTTCGTCGTGCCTGGGAAGTCCTCATTGCGGTACCTGAAGGATCTTGGGATAGCTAAGGAGCGTGTCTTCACAGCACCAAATGCGGTGGACACCGATCTCTTTTCCTCCCTGGCGGAAGAAGCGAGACGCTGCGATACCCAGGTGCGTGTACGTCATTCTCTGCCGTTACGATACTTCCTTTACGTTGGACGACTGGTGCGGGTTAAAGGAGTCTTCGAACTTCTGGAAGCGTATGCACAGCTAAGCGCTCAGATCCGTTCCGAGGTGGGTTTAGTATTTGTAGGGGACGGGGTCGACCGCGCGGAACTGATGGAATACGCTTCGCGAGCCGCACCGGGAACGATCCAATTCCCCGGTTTTGTACATCGTGAGGGGTTGCCGGAGTTTTACGCTTTGGCAGATGCATTGATTTTTCCAACGCGCAGCGACACTTGGGGGCTAGTGGTGAACGAGGCGATGTCGTGCGGTTTACCGGTGATCGCGACCAGCGTTGCAGGCTGTGTGCCGGATCTGGTGCAAGATGGTTGGAACGGATTTGTCGTTCCGCCGGGAGAGTCGTCACAACTCGCCGCCGCCATGTCGCGGTTAGCAAGTGATTCCGAATTGCGACGCGAGATGGGGGCCAGGAGCCGGGAACGAATCGAGGCGAATTCCCCGCAGCAGTGGACTGAGGGATTGGTAAAGGCTATGAAATTCGTATGCGGGGGGATGCGATGAAGGATCGTATCCGGATGATTCTTCTCTTTCCGGCAATAATTGCGGTTCTGCTGCTATTTCTCCTGGTTGAGCGCGTTCCGGGTTTATTCGCCAATACCACGTACCTCGGGGCGATTCTGGCATTCCAGATTGCCGTAGTCGGTCTGAGCCATTTTGAAGAGGTGTTCTTTCCGCTGTTGATGGGAACCTTTCTTTGGGCAGGATCGAGGCTGCCCTTTTACGGAGCCGGGATGACACTGCGCTGGCTTTTTCTGGCAGTCGGTGCGCTGGGCGGCTTTGTCATCTGGATGAAGAGTCCAAGGGTGCAACATTTTAGAGCCTTCCATCTGGTTGCCCTTTTTTGCGTAGCTTCCGCGCTGGTTTCCGCCATGGTTTCCGAGGTACCGAGGACAGCCCTGCTTAAGGTGATCAGCTTGTTCCTGTTGTTCCTTTACGCGTCGGCGGGAGCGCCCGTGGCTGTCGCCGGACGGGAACAGACGTTTCTCGGCGGTCTGTCGCTGGTTTGCGAGGTCCTGGTTTATCTCTCGGCCGTGTGTTACTTCGTCTTGGACTACAGCGTGTTTGGGAACCCCAACGCTCTGGGAGCGATCATCGGCGTCGCCGTACTTCCGATCTTGCTTTGGGCGGCGATCACAGCTAAAACTCCAGGTCTAAGGCAGCGCCGATTTTTTGCTTTGACTCTATGTGTCGCCCTGCTGTATTTGGCCAACTCACGCGCCTCGATCTTAAGTGCGATTGTGGCGGTTGTAGTGCTCACCGTGGCCTTGCGATACCAGCGATTGCTCTTGCAATGCGATCAATCCCTCGCACATGGACGAAATGTTTTCGTCCTTCACCGGAAGAGTTCTTTATAAAGAACAGGGTACTCATCAAGGAGTGTTCGGCTCTCGCCTCTCTCCATGGGCCGAGACCTTTGCCATTGTCAAGCGACATCCCTGGTTTGGCAGTGGCTTTGGCACCAGCGAGCTTGGACAACACCGCCCTGATATTGGTTCCTCGTCGGTTCACACGTTGGAGGGGACAAATCGGGAGCACGGCAGCAGCTACCTGGCCCTCGCCGAGTATCTGGGGATATTCGGCGCGCTGCCGTTCCTAGTCTTGCTCTTTCTGCTGATTCGGATGGTGGTTCGAGTCTGTTCTTGGATGCGGAGGACCAGGGATCCTTACCACCCTTCCATTCCATTCGCGCTGGTGGCCCTTGCCGGTCTCGTACATGCTTGCTTTGAGGACTGGCTTTTTGCCGTAGGGTCGTATCTCTGCGTTTTCTTTTGGGTCTCGGCTTTTATTCTGATCGATCTGGCTCCCGAGGGTGCGCCGGCGAGATCCACCATTTTGTTTCACACGCGAATAGGTGGCGTAGCATCGCCGGCTCCGATCGGACAGTCGCTGCGCTGAACGATCCTCATCGTTGACTGGTATACTGACTCACTAATCAGCGAATAATAGGCGCTGCACCGTATCTGGAGAAGTGGGATGGCGGATTCGTTACAGTTGCGAGCGCAAGACAATCTGAAGCCGCTCGTAAGGCCTTCTGGCCTGCGTGTAGAAATCCTGGAATGCACGCTGCGCGATGGAAGCTACGCCGTAGATTTCAAGTTCACTGAAAACGACACCGCCATTCTGGCCGGGGTTCTGGGCCGCCTTGGTTTTCGCTGGATTGAAGTGGGTCACGGCGTCGGTCTCGGCGCGGCGAAAGCGGGCAAAGGCACCATGCCGGCCACGGACGAGAGACTCATCGAAGCGGCGAAGCGTGCCGCCCCCAACGCTCAGATTGGATGTTTTTTTATCCCCGGAATCGGGACCGCCGAGCAAATGCGATCCGCGCGTGCTGCGGGCCTGGATTTTATCCGCATCGGTTACAACGCTCCCGAAATCGAGGACGCTTATCCTTATTTGACCTTGGCCAAGGAGTTGGGGCTGAAGCCTTGCCTGAACTTCATGAAGACCTATGGCATTTCTGCCGACACTTTTGGTGAGAAAGCGCGCGAAGGGGCTAAGGCAGGGGCGGATGTTATTTATTGCGTCGACTCGGCGGGCAGCATGTTTCCTCAAGACGTTCGTAAGTATTTGAGTGCTGCGCGCGAGCGTTCCGAGTGCGCTCTGGGTTTTCATGGCCACAGCAACTTGCAGTTCGCCGTGGCCAACAGCGTGGAAGCGGTTCGGTGCGGCGCGACTTTCATCGACTCCACGCTCTACGGATTAGGGCGAAGCGCGGGAAACGTCCCCACCGAAATCGCCGTGGCCGTCTTTCAGAATCTTGGGATTGAAACTGGCGTCGATCTGTTCGACGTGATGGACGCCGCGGAAGAGTTCATGGGCCCGCTCATGTCGTGGACGAAGAGAATTTGAACCGCGTGGCCGGCAGTTTGCCGAAGACGACTGCGGGAAATGCGCGCGACCTGCTCACATCATTCGCTGTGCCTGGCATTTCGGCGCTCAGCATCAGCAGTTCGCTCTCCGCAGTGCAATCATTAGTAGAGGGAATGATCGTTACCTGTGCCAAGCGCCGCGCCCGGCCTGTGCTGGAACTCGTCGCTTCGGAATCGCCTTCCGCGGATTTGGTCTTAGCGGACCTGGTGCTCGCTGAGGGTCCGGTGGTGCTTGGCAGAATAGTTTATGGTTCGTTCGACGTGCTCGAACAAGTCCTGAAGCTGACCGGGAATAGCGTACCGTTATTTTTGAGCGACACGGACGGAGGCTCTTGGGCTGCGAACTGGCCTGCGTCGTTGAAGGAAATTGTGGGTGCGGAGAGAATCTTGCCAGTGCGCTCGAAGCGTCTATTCGCCAATTACCTGGAAGAGATTGTTATGGCCACAGCCCAGCGCTATGGCGATTTCTGCATGATGATCTACGGAAATCCGAACCCCATGCTGTTGCAGCACTGCTGCCAAACCTTCAGAAACGTTGTGGTGCATGGTGACTTGCCGCCTGCCGCGCCGGAGAACTGTTGGCAGATGGCGGATTTTTCTGACCGCATGCATTTCGACCTGGGAATTGGGGTCGCGCTGCTTCTGTGTCCTCCTGATCCCCGCGATTCGGCCTCGATTGATCAGCTCCTGCTGCCGGAAGGAATTGTGATCACCTCCGGCCACTTCCCCCGTCTCGAAATGGACATTCCAGGCCGCGCAATTCTCCGTCTCGATCCCAACCAGGCCTATCGCGGACAGATGGACCGGTGGGTGGCCATCTCGAATCTCATGAAGTCAGCTCAATCCATCCCCTTGGCAATGCAATGACGATCCGCGAAACGATCATGAATGTCGTGGCGCGCCAGCAGCACAAAGTCTTTTTGGTGGATGCCACCACCGGCCGTGAAATTACTTACGGAGAATTTCACCGGCAAGCGTGCAACTTGGCCGCGGAACTCCAAAGGAGCGGAGTGCGGAAGGGGAACCGAATCGCGGTGATGGTCCCGAACTGCTGTGAACTGGCGGTTCTCTATTTCGCTTGCATTTATGTCGGGGCAGTCATTGTTCCCATCAATCCTGCATTGAGCAGAGGCGATGTCGAATTCATCCTTGGAAGTTGCAAACCCGCATTCATTGTGGCGAGCGAATCGTGCGCGGACGCGGTAAGAGTTCTCACGGGAAAATCCTGCAGTTGGTAACGGAGCACGAATCGGCAAAGCGGGCGAACGGGCCCGATCAGATTAAAATTGCCGTCCTGCCGGAGTCGAAGGAATTCGTCCCCCTGCAAACGGCGGACCCCGACGACTTGGTAGTGATCATGTACACGTCGGGAACCTCCGCCAAGCCCAAGGGACTGGCGCACAAGCTGGGACGAATGTTCCGAAACGCCACCGCCTTCGCAAGTGCTCAGAAGATCGACCAGAACTCCCGGTTTTATCTGACGCTTTCGATGTCCTACATGGGCGGCCTTTACAACCTTCTGCTTCTGCCGTTCTTATGCGGCGCCAGCGTGGTGATAGATCACGTGTTCGACGCGCGCTCCAGCCTGCGTTTCTGGGACAAGGCCAGGAACAATAGCGTTAATACTCTTTGGTTGGCCCCAACCGTCCTGTCGATCCTGCTGAGAATGGATCGCGGCCGTACTGGCGAAGAATTTTGCCGCAGCTCAATACGCCGCGCGTTTGTCGGATTTGCTCCCCTTCCGCTGAAAGTAAAACATGAGTTTGAAACCCGGTACGGCGTGCGGCTGATCGAGAATTACGGGCTTTCAGAAACTCTGTTCGTTACCGCCCGTTCGCAAGACATTACCGTGGGTGCTGGTCATGTTGGCAACGCACTGCCAGGAATCGATCTCCGCATCGTTGACGATGCGCAGGAACCGGTAGGGCCAGGCATAGATGGAGAGGTACAGATCCTCACACCCGACTTGATGGCAGGCTACCTGGACGCGAACGGCGTTTTGTTGGAAACCGATCCTGCAGCCTGGTTTCCGACCGGTGACGTGGGCCATCTGGCCGACCGCGACTCGCTCTTTATTACCGGACGCAAGAAAGATCTCATTATTCGTGGGGGCGTGAATATCAGTCCGGCGGCCATCGAAGAGGTGCTGATGCACGTCGATGGCATCGCGGACGTGGCGGTAGTGAGTATTCCGCACGAACTCTATGGCGAAGACATCGTGGCGGTCCTGAAGCTCGCACCGGGATTGGAACTTGAATCGATGCTGGATTTAGTGATGGCGCATGCGAAACGAAATCTGGCGCAGCATCAGCAACCTGCCCGGTATATAACGATTGACGAACTTCCTAGAACTGCGAATGGCAAAGTGCAAAAGGCGCGCATTCGTGAATTGGTGGCAGAAAAGCTCCAGGTAGGTTCGGCCGCAACTTCGCGGACGCAAGCGGCAGAAAGCGCAGGCGTATCCCGCTGATCGGTTCGCACGGAAATCTGGAACAACACGAATGAAAATTATCGACCTTTCCCTGCCCATCGAAGAAGGCATGATGACGTTTCCCACGCACTGGCACCCGGTTGTCGAGATCACAATTCTTGGTCGCCACGGGATCGAGGGTCGCGAGACGCGGAAGCTTGTCTTGGGAACTCATATCGGCACCCACGCGGATGCACCGCGTCACTTCATCCCCAACGGGAGAAGCATCGATGAAGTTCCGCTGGATGTGCTCATTGGCCCGGCTACAGTGGTGGACTTCACGGGCTGCCGGCCATTGCAGGAGATCGACATTGCAGATCTCAAGAATAAATTAGGTGAGAAAGTTCCTACTCGCCTGATTCTGCGCACTGGCTGGTCTGAGTATTTCGGCAACATGAAGTTCTATAACGAATATCCATTCCTATCCGAAAAGGCAGCGCAGTGGTTGGTGGATCAGGGTGTGCGCCTCATCGCGATGGATACGCCTTCGCCGGATAATCCCGCGCATTCGCGAGGAACACCCAAGGATTCTCCCAACCATAAAGTGCTTTTGGGCGCCGGCGTCGTACTGGTGGAATATGTGGCTAACCTTAAAGCCCTGGCGAAATCAGAAGTGGAGCTCATCGTAATGCCTCTGAAGTTGAAGGGATGCGACGGTTCGCCGGCGCGCTGCGTAGCCATAGAAAGATAAAGGTGAAGAGGAAGAGTTGAGAACAAAGGTCCAGCAATGGCTTAAAGATTGGTTTGTTGCCCGGGGGAAGATCCGTAAACCTGCCCTTGAAAACGGGCAAGATACTCTGTGGAACACCGACTACTTCGAGGCCGGATGGCTTACGTCGATGGAGGTGGTGGAATTTGTGACCGAGATCGAGCAGGAGTTTGGCATGCAGTTCTCCGACCGCGACCTGCAGGATTCGCGTTTCGTGACGATTGCAGGACTCACCGAGTTGATTCTAGAGTGCTCGCCCCAGGCCAGTGAGAGCAGGTAATTTCAAACATTGCACATCCAACCGCAGTTCGCACCCGGAAGATAGTGAGCAAAGCCACACCACCCAGGCTGCACGTTCTGACGCTAACCCCTTTTTTCCCCTCAGAAGGGGACGAAGTGAAGGGTTGCTTTGTGGCTGAAAGCCTGCGCCACCTTAAGCTCCAAGGCGTGGTGTCCTCGGTTATCGCGGTGGATTCGATTTATCACGCCAGATGGAAGCCGAGCATCGAGTCTCCTGCCGAATGGATTCGCTATCCGCAACTTCCGGGCAATTTTGGACTCTCGAGCGCGGGAAAGTTTTTGGGCAGGGTTGTTCTGCGAAAAGTAAGGAAACTCCATGAGCGATTGCGCATAGACGTGATACACGCTCATGCGGCGTTGCCCTGCGGCCACGCTGCTGCATTTCTTTCGCAACGCCTGGACATTCCATTTGTTGTTACCATTCACGGTCTGGACGTCTTCAACCGTTGTTTTCAGGACGGCATGGCGGCGGGATGGCGCCGTAAAACTTCGTTGAGCGTCTATAAAAACGCGCACAAGGTGATCTGCATCAGCGAAAAAGTACGGCGGTTGCTGACCGAGGGCATGGGCCTCCCGGTTTCGGCTGAAGTTGTCTACAACGGCACGGATCCTGACTTCTTTGCTCCGGGTTCGGCACAAGACGAAACTCCAACCATCCTGGTTGTTGGGACTCTGTTGGCGGGGAAAGGACATGAGTTGGTGCTGAGGGCCTTTGCCAGAATAAAGAATTCGCATCCCGGCCTGAAGGTCAGAATGATTGGTGAAGGCGGAGATCGGGATCGCTTTGCCGCTCTGGCCAAAGATTTGGGCATCAGCAGTCAGGTCCATTTTCAGGGGCGACTGGGCCGCTCCGCAGTTGCGGAAGCTATGCGGCACTGTACGGTTTTTGTTTTGCCCAGCCGTTTCGAAGGGCTGGGATGTGTTTATCTCGAGGCCATGGCTTGTGGCAAACCTGCAATTGCCTGCCGCGGCCAGGGCATCGAGGAAATCATTCATCACGGCACCAACGGGTGGCTGATTCCGGTCGACGGTCTCGAAGAACTCATTCAGGCGGCAGCGAAAGCCGACTGCCGAACTTGTCGCCCTGTCGCAGGAAGACATTTCCGACATCGCGAGCTTCATCGCGTCGCAATCCGGCCAAGCCAGAGAAGCGGTGGAGTCGCGTCTCCACTGGTTCTTGCTCGAAAATCCCGCCCGCCAACCGCGGGAGCCGCTGGGTTTCGGACTCCGAGCGGACGGGTTGCTCGTAGGATGCATCTTGTGCAGCCCGCAGGCTTTTCGCTTCCAGGACGAAAGAATCCTGCTCCTGGGATCAAGTTCGTTCTACGTGGAAGATCTTTATCGTGGTCAAGGGGGCCGCATCTTCTTGCAGTATTGCCGGCTCGGAAAGCAGTGGCCCTTGTTTGGAACATCCGCCAACGCTGAAGCCGCGGCACTCTGGAAAGCGGCAGGGGCCAGTCCTATCCCCGGCTCTGATGGCGAATTATTTGGCGTGCTTCACTGGCCGCCAGTGGTCGAGGAGTTCGCCCATCGACGAAATCCGAGCCGCATGCTCTCCCGTTTGGCTGGCAGCTCCGTCTCGAATCTCGCAAAGCTGGTCCGGCCCTTAAAGATTGGTGGCATCGCATCCGGCAGGCTGCAACCCCTCGCTTCCGCTGAGCAGGTGACCGCTTTGTCTCTTGACATTTCCCCGGCAAAGCTGACTGCGGTGCGCGATTTACCATACGTTCGCTGGCGCTATTTTTCCGGCAGGGATGCAACGGTTGCGGTATTCGCCTTTCGCAGCCATCTGCCAAACCGGGAAATCCTTGTGACGGTGAACCGCAGAACGCGTGGCTATCGCGGTCAAATCAACACGCTTAACGTCCTCGATGTTTATCCGGAAGTTTCACCGGATGAGTGGCTGCGGATTGTCGGGGCGCTGATCGCTCGCTACAAAAAAATGGTTGATGCCATCGTGTTGCGAAGCCAGGACGCTGAGAGACAGACCCTATTTGCCGCAACAGGCTTTCAGCGGCGCACGTTCGATGCGCCGACCAGTTGGTTTCTGGACAAAGCGAAACCTCTGCCAACCCACAATTGGTATCCGGTGCCGGCCGATGGTGATGCACTCATTTGAGGATTGTTGTAGACGGTCATGAACTTCCGAAGCCAGGCTCGAACACTCCTCATTTACGCGGCGAATCTGGTTCGCGCGGACGCGTTGTCGCTGCGCATTCAAAACCGCAAGAGCGGTTCGCGCGGGCTGGTGATTGCGGTACACGAAACGCCGCCGGCCCTGGAAACGCAGTTCCGCACCCAGTTGGAGTGGGTGTCGCGGCATTTTACGATTACCAATCTTGAGGCCTTCGCCGAGCTTTGGGAGAGACCTCCTGAGTTCCATGGCCCCAAGCCTCCGATTTTGTTTACGTTCGATGATGGCAGGGAGAGTAATTACACCGTCGCGGCGCCCCTGCTTGAATCTTTTGGTGGCCGGGGAGTGTTTTTTGTTGTGCCTGCTTTTGCCGAGTGTGCGGCGGACGAGGCTCTGGCTTTCTACCGATCGAGAGTTAATCCAAACTCGCGACCCGGTGACGAGAAATGGGAGGACTGGAAGCCGA
>WNFI01025116.1_pt1 | contig 16640 bp, 15 predicted proteins | sample 5400471 | NCBI WGS metagenome assembly WNFI01 (sample SAMN13153348, study PRJNA577476) | soil metagenome | isolation source: 100 cm saprolite on Douglas fir-dominated hillslope | place: USA:California | collected 2013-09-17 | reverse complement strand
ATGGGCTACCAGTGCAGATCACCGAATCAAACTCGCGAATGCCGTAGCCCGCAAGGGGAGAGGGCGAAATTTCGCACAGTCGCGTGCTGCGGCACGACGCGCCCGGAGGAGCGGACGTTCCGCTGTCACTCCGTCTTCCACGGGATGATGACGCGCTCGAGCTCGTTGAGGCCGAGCGTGATCAGGAAGCCGATGATCGCGATCACGAACAGGCCGACATACATCTGCTCGACCGCGAACGTGCTCCACGCGCTCCAGATCAGGTAGCCGAGCCCGCTCTTGGCGCCCACCATCTCGGCGACCGCGATCAGCACGAGCCCGATGCCGATGCCGAGCTTGAAGCCGGTCATGATCACCGGCAACGCGCCGGGCAGCGCGATGGTCCAGAACGTGTTCCAGCGGCTGGCTTTGTAATTGCGGCCGACGTCGAGATAGATGCGGTTGATCTCGAGCACGCCGGTCGTGGCATTGATGACGACGGGGAAAAACACGCCGACCGCGACCATGAAGATTTTCATGGTCGCGGTCGGCGTGTTCTTCCCGGTGGTGATCAATGCCACGACCGGCGTGCTCGAGATCAACCGCATCTATCTCGACGTCGGGCGCAATTACAAAGCCAGCCGCTGGCACACGTTCTGGACCATCGCGCTGCCCGGCGCGCTGCCGGTGATCATGACCGGCTTCAAGCTCGGCATCGGCATCGGCCTCGTTCTCATCGCCATTGCTGAGATGATTGGCGCCAAAAGCGGCCTCGGCTACATGATCTGGACCGCGTGGGAGACCTTTTCGGTAGAGCAGATGTATGTCGGCCTGTTCATGATCGCGATCATCGGCTTCGTGCTCACGGTGCTGCTCAACGAGCTCGAGCGCGTCGTCGTTCCGTGGAAGCGCGACTGATGCAGGTCCTTGTCGTCGGCGCCGGCGTCATCGGGCTTGCCGTCGCGCGCGCGGCGGCGCTGGCCGGCCACGACGTGACGGTTGCCGAAGTCACCGGCGGCATTGCCAACGGGGTGTCCTCGCGCAACAGCGAAGTCATTCACGGCGGCCTGTATTATCCGACTAAGTCGCAACGCGCGCAGCACTGCGTGCGCGGCCGGCGCATGCTTTACGAGTTTTGCGCGTCCCACGGCGTCGGGCACCGTAAATGCGGCAAGCTCGTCGTGGCGACCAACGACGCCGAGCTCGCCAAGGTCGAGACCATTTTGGCGCAAGGCGTGACCAACGGCGTCGAAGGGCTGGAAATCATCGGCGGCAACGCGGCGCGCGCCATGGAGGAAGAGCTCTTCTGCATCGGCGCGCTGTGGTCGCCGGAAACCGGCATCATCAACAGCCACGGTTTCATGCTGGCGCTGTGGGGCGATCTGGAAGATCGCGGCGGCATGATCGCCTTCGAGACGTCGGTCGAGCGGATGAGTTTCAAGGCGCCGCATTGGCACGTGCAGTTCGCCGGCCGCGATGCCGGCATGCTGGAATTCGACGCGGTGGTGAATGCGGCCGGTCTCGGCGCCCAGACGCTGGCGCGGCGCATTGAGGGTTATCCGCCTGAGACAGTGCCGCGGCTGGTGCTCGCCAAGGGCAATTATTTCGGCTTCGCCGGGCGGCCGGTGTTCTCGCGGCTGATCTATCCGACGCCGGTCGACGGCGGACTGGGCGTGCACGTCACGCTCGATCTCGCCGGCCGCATGCGCTTCGGCCCGGATGTCGAGTGGATCGACGCGGAGAGCTACACCGTCGATCCACGGCGCGCCGACAGTTTTTACGACCGCATCCGCACCTATTGGCCGGGGTTGCCGAACGATTCGCTGGTGCCGGACTATTGCGGCATCAGGCCGAAGCTTACCGGCCCCGGCGAAGCGGCGGCGGATTTCATGGTCGCAGGTCCCCCGGCGCATGGCACGCCGCGCCTGGTCAGCCTGTTCGGCATCGAATCGCCGGGGCTGACGTCGGCGCTGTCGCTGGCCGAAGAGGTCGTCGGTTATCTCAAGGACTGAGCCGGTATGATCGTGCCTGGCTCGTCGACGGCCGGCGGCGATTCCATGCGACGCGACAGTTGAACGGGTGAGGACCGGGGATTGAGCTGAGCGGAGACGGTAGCCGAATCGAGCGGCGTGAACGTGCCCTGCCCGCGCGTGCCGCTATAGGCGACGAAACCGTCCTTGGTCGAAACGATGTCGCCGGGCCGCAAGGTCGGATCGTTCGACATGTCGAACGGGGCGAGGCCGAACGCATTCTTGCCGTTGCAGGTGCAATTCGCCACCAATTGCTTGCGATAGACGAAGGCCGCGTCGAGATCGGCATAGCGCTGGCCGTCCTTGGCCACGGCACCGCCGATTTCGCCGCCGAAGAAGACTTTGGTCTTGCTCGCCGGACACATCGCCCGGCAGGTCTCGATCGGCGTCGCATTGGTCATGCGCTCGAGCGGAAAATGCTGGCCGTCGCACAGGCGGACGCAGAACGCCACCGCGCGGCCGATGGCACCACCGCCTTGGCGGACGTCTTCGGTTCCGCTCGGCGACGCCGGCGCGACGCGGCCGATCGAAGCCGGCGGCTCGGCATAGGAATTCACATTGGCCGGCGGCGATTGGCGCTGGAAACCGCCGAATAAAAAATCGAACACCCCTTCGGCACGCGCCGGGCGCGGCATCGCCATGAGCATGGCTGCGAACAATGCGGCCAACGCGGCAATGTGCCAATGCAACGGCTTGATGCGACGCGCATGCATCACGGCATGTCCTCACGACCGGTGCGGCGCGATAGCCGCGCTCGGCCGCGAGCATGAGCGAAAAAGATTCAATAACGGGTGACGAAAATGCGCGCGGCGCGGCAAAGCGCCGAATTCCTAAACATGGCTAAGAAACTGTGAATGGCCGTCATCCCGCCCCGCGATAGCGGGGGCGGATATGAAAAAGCGTCCGCGGTCAGCGCGCCAAGACTCAGCGCGCCAAGACAAAGAGATACGTCAGCGCGGCAAAGACCGGTGCCAGCACCACGATCGACCAAACCATGAAGCCGAAAAAGCTCGGCATCTTGATGCCGCGCTCCGACGCGATGGCGTAGATCATGAAATTCGGCGCGTTGCCGATATAGGTGAGCGCGCCCATATAGACCGCGCCCATGGAGATCGCCTGAAGCGCCGGCGCCAGCGGACCCACCAGCTCGGCGGCGTTGCCGCCGGCGAGCTGGAAGAAGACGAGATAGGTCGGCGCGTTGTCGAGGATCGCCGAGAGCACGCCGGTGAGCCAGAAATAGGCGACCACGTGCGGGCTGCCGTCGTGCGCCGTCACCGCGGTGAGCAACCAGGCGAAGGCGCCATCGTGGCCGGCGTCAAGCATGGCCAGGATCGGCACGGCGCAGACGAAAATCCCAGCGAACAAAATGGCTACTTCGAGAATCGGCTCCCAGGAAAAGCCGTTGGCTTCGCGATGCTCGTCGGGCGTCAGCCACAGCGAGGCGAGCGCGGTCAGCACCAGCACGGCGTCGCGAAGCAGATCCTGCAACGGCAGCGTCGTGCCATAGACCGAAAACACGATCCCGGGCTTCCACAGCGCCGAGATCGGCGCGCTCGCCTCGCCGACCGGCGCGACGCGGCGGTCCTGGCGGAAGAACCACAGATCGACGGCGACGAACATCGCCAGCACGATTGCGGCGACGAACGCGGTCGGCTGCCACAGGTTCTTCGCCGGCCAGAAGAAATCGACGCCGTTGAGGAAGCCGATGAACAGCGGCGGATCGCCGAGCGGCGACAGCGCGCCGCCGATATTGCCGACCAGGAAGATGAAGAACACCACGACATGGACGTTGTGCAGCCGCGCCGCATTGGCGCGAATGAGCGGCCGGATCAAGATCATGGCGGCGCCGGTGGTGCCGACGATGCTGGCAATCAGCGTGCCGAACAAGAGCGTCAACGCATTGACCAGCGGCGTGCCGCGCACCGTGCCGGCAACCACGATGCCGCCGGCGACCACATAGAGCGCGAACAGGATGGCGATGAAGCCGAGATAGTCGCCAAGGAGCGCGTGGGCCAAGGCGACCAGCGCCGTATCGACGCCGCGCAGCGCCGCCAGCGGGGTGAGCGTCAGCACCGCCCAGGCGAAGGCGAACTTGCCGTAATGGTGATGCCAGAAGCGCCGGATGACCAGCGGCGCGAACGCAATGCTCAGCAGAATGCCGGCGAACGGCAGCGCCCACGGCCACGACAATGTCGCGCCGTCAAGCCCGGCGGCCTGGGCCGCGTCGGGCGAGGCCACCGCAACGGCGAGCAAGGCGATGAGGCGTGCGTGCATGGCTGCGTGCATGGCGATGCGGACTTTGCCATGGCCGCGCGGCGATTGCATTATGGCGGCGCGGGTAATTTGCCCTAGTCGAACGGGAGTCAGCCATGGCCATCCATCGCTTCGAAAATCCTTCAACCATGCCGCCGACGCGCGGCTACACCCACGTCGTCGAGACCACGAGCCCATGCCGCACCATCTACATTGCGGGCCAGCTCGGCATGACGGCGGACGGCAAATTTGCCGGCAGCCCGGGCGACTTCCGCGCCCAGGCCACCCAATGCTTCGAGAATTTGCGACACGCGCTCGCCGCCGTCGGCGCCGGTTTCGAGCACGTGGTGAAGGTGACCAATTATTTCACCGACATGGCGCATCTGCCGATCTATCTCGAGGTGCGCAACCGCTACGTCGACACCAAGGCGCCGCCGGCCTCGACCGCGGTGCAGATTTCGAAGCTGGCGCACGAGGGGGCGTTGTTCGAGATCGAGGCAATCGCGGTGGTGCCGCAGAAGTGACCCCGGCGGACGCTTAATCGGCTGGCTCCAGATTGGAGCGGGCAATTAACGCAAAGTTCAATCTTGCTAGGCAAACATCGCGATAGGGCTATCGAGAGACATTGCGCTTCGCCAGCCAGCCGCCATGACGCTAGCAGCCGAAATATCCGCCGGCGTCCCTGGCGACGATCGATCCAGTCCCTACGGCAGCGTGCGGCCCACGCGCCTGTCCATCATCGTTCCGACGTTTAACGAACGCGACAATGTCCGCGAACTGGTCGCGCGCCTCGATCGCTGCCTCACGGGACTTACGTGGGAAGTCATGTTCGTCGACGACGACTCCCGTGACGGCACCCTCGATGTCTTGCGCGATATCGGCCGCTCCGATCAGCGCGTGCGCTTTTTGCATCGGATCGGCCGCCGTGGGCTGGCCTCTGCGGTTGTCGAAGGCATCCTTGCCACCTCCTCGCCCGTCGTCGCGGTCTTGGACTGCGATCTGCAACACGACGAAACTTTGCTGCCCAAGATGCTCGAGCAGATGCGCGCGGCCGATTGCGACATCGTCGTCGCCTCACGCTATATGCCAAGCGGCGGCGTCGGCAACTGGGACAAAAGCCGGCTGTTGTTCAGCCGCGTCGCCACAGCGTTCGCTGATTTTGTTTTGAAGACGCCGCTCACCGATCCGATGAGCGGGTTTTTCATGATGCGGCGAAACGCCTTCGATCAGGTGGTCCGGCGGCTTTCAAACCAGGGCTATAAGATACTGCTGGATGTTGTGCTGTCCGGACCTGGTCTGCGCGTTAAGGAGATTCCGTACACGTTTCGAACGCGCGTCCACGGCGAAAGCAAGCTCGATTCGATAGCGGTCTTGGACTACCTCGCGCTGTTGCTAGACAAAGTCATCGGTCATGTCATCCCGCTGCGATTTGTCATGTTCGCGTCCGTGGGCGGAATGGGACTGATCGTGCATTTGGCCGTGCTGGCAACCCTCAACCGCGGGCTCGGCGTCGCATTCACGACGGCGAATTTGGCGGCCGCCATGGTAGCGATGACCTCGAACTTCTTCGTCAACAACTGGCTGACCTATCGCGACATGCGCCTGAAAGGGTTTTGGCCGATGTTGCGCGGGCTGGTCAGCTTCTATGCGATCTGTGCCGTCGGCATGGCCGCAAATGTCGGTATCGCCGTCGTGCTATTCCAACAGAATTATACCTGGTGGCTGGCGGCCACCGCGGGCATCTTCATGGGCGCGGTCTGGAATTACACCGCAACCTCGATCTTCACCTGGAACAACGTTCGCGCGACTGAGGGTCCGGCACCAAGCGATCAAGCCGCAACGCTGGATCAACCCGATACCAATGTGTCCGGCGCGCGCTGGCTATAGCCCGGCGCTGCATGCGGCGTCATCCGCCGCAGCACCGCGACGAACAGCAGCGCCGCGGCGACGATGGCACTGAGCTTCATCACATTGTCGAAGGCCGTGATCTCGAACAGGACAGGCGCCACGAATGCGCCGACCAGCGCCACGCCCTCGCCGCGCCGAAAACCATCGCCCAACGCCTCGCCAAGGAGCCAAGCCATCGGCACGGCGAGGATGACCAGATCGTATTCCAGCATAAAGGGTGAGCAGAACGGCACGCTGGCGGCGATGGCCGCGATTTCCGCCCGGCCCGACCGCTCGCCGGGCGGCCGCCGCGTCAGCGCGCGCACCAGCAGCAACGCCGCCGTCACGGTCACCACCGCCTGCACCGCGTAGGCGAGCGGCAGCGGCCAGTCGTGGAAGCGCACCAGGCCGAAAGGCGTAATCCACATTTTCAGATAAGGCGGGATGGCCCTGTCCATCCAATTGTGCCGCGCATCCGCCATGTCGGCGAGGAATGCCGGCCAGATATCCACGCCAAACGCCAATGTCGCCGCCGCCGCCAAGACCAGCACCGTTACGCTTGCCATCGCGAAACAGCGCCAGCGGCCCGCGACGGCGAGCGCCAGCGGCACGATGATGCCGAGCTGCGGCTTATAGGCCAAGCAACCGAGACACAGGCCCGCCAGTTCCGGCCTCCGGTCGAGCCAGACGGCGGCGGCGCCGAACAGCGCCGTGCTCAAGAATGCGTTTTGGCCGAAGCCGGCATTCAACATTACCGCGGGATAGCCGAGGAACAGCAGCCAAGGGTGTGCGCCTGCGCCAAGGTTCTTTGGCAGCAGCGCGCGGAGCGCGACCGCATAGCAAGCGCAGGTCGAAGCCAACCACAGGCACAGCGCCGGAAAATAGCCGAGCAGCGCGAAGCCGGCGCATAGGAGGAGGAAAAACGGCGGATAAAAGAACGCCAGATAGCCCCAGCCGGGATCGCCGTGGAGCGCGATCTGCGCCAGAAAGTGCGGCACCTCGCGATAGGCGTCGGCGGCGTGGCCCTGTAGCGCCAGCCGTCCGGCCGTCCAGAAACTGACGAAGTCGCCTGAGATTTTGGAAATGCCCGGCGTGGACAGCTGCCACCGCGCCCACATCACCCAGAAGCTCAAGAAAGCGACTAGCGCCAGCGCCTCGCCGGCGAGGAGCAAATAATGTCCGCGGCGCGACCGCTCGCGGGGGCCCGCGAGCTTGAACGGTGACGCGGCGTCAACGCGTAAGGCGGGATCGATCGTCGACATGCGTGCCGTGCCGATGGTTTCGGCGCGCATGGTGCGGAGCGAGTTTTAACATCGGCTTAACGAATGGATCGGCTGCAGGCGGAGTTGCGGCGGAGCGGAAAATCATCGCCGTGCGAAGACGACCAGCACAATTCCGATGATCGCCAAGGCGCCGCCGTAATAAATCCACCGGGTCTGGCTGATCATGAAGCTCGAGGCGGGCCAGGGGATGTAGCCTGAGCCCTGCCCCATCCAGAGCAGTCCCATGGCCAGAGCGATGATGCCGATGAGCGTCAGAGCTGCTTTCATGCTTGCACCGGACCGAACTGGATGGCTTCGCTGCCGCTCGCAATGACCATTTAGTGCGCCGCGTCCCAGTTATCCGCGGCATGCGCCTCGACCTGCAACGGCACCGAGAGCGACAACGCCGGCAGCGGCGCTTCGACCATCACGTTCGTCACCACCGGCAGCGTCTTCTCGACCTCGGCTTCCGGCACTTCGAATACCAGCTCGTCGTGCACCTGCAATAGCATTTGCGCGTTCAGTTTTTTCTTCGTCAGTGCCGCGTCCATGCGGATCATGGCGCGGCGGATGATGTCGGCGGCGGTGCCTTGCAGCCGTGCATTGATCGCGGCGCGCTCGTTGAACGCGCGGATCGAGGCGTTCGACGCGCCGATGTCGGGATAGTGGCATTTGCGCTTGAACAGCGTTTCCACATAGCCGTGCTTTTTCGCGAACGCCTTGGTCTCCTCGATGTAGTCGCGGATGCCGGGAAAGCGCTCGAAATATTTGCGGATATAGGCGCCGGCTTCCTCGCGCTCGATGCCGAGCTGGTTGGCCAGGCCAAAGGCGGAAATGCCGTAGATGATGCCGAAATTGATCGCCTTGGCGCGGCGGCGCACTTCGGCGGGCATGTTCTTGACCGGCACGCCGAACATTTCGGAAGCCGTCATGGCGTGGATGTCCAGCCCGTCGCGGAATGCCTTGCGCAACTGCTCGATGCCGGCGATTTCGGCCAGGAGCCGCAGCTCGATCTGGGAATAATCGGCGGAGACCAGCTTCATGCCGCGCTCGGCAATGAAGGCGCGGCGGATCTTGCGGCCGTCCTCGGTGCGGATCGGGATGTTCTGCAAATTCGGTTCGGAAGAAGACAGCCGGCCGGTGGTGGTGGCGGCGAGCGCGTAGCTGGTGTGCACGCGATGCGTCGTCGGGTTGACGTAGCCGGGCAGCGCGTCGGTATAGGTCGATTTCAGTTTCGACACCTGCCGCCAGTCGAGAATTTTTTGCGGCAGCGCGTGGCCCTGCTCAGCGAGTTCGTCGAGCACCCGCGCGCCGGTCGCCCATTGGCCGGTCTTGCCGCCGGCTTCCTGGGCGAATTCGCCGGACAGCCGCGACAGCACCTGCCGGTCGATCGAAATGCCGCGCCGCTCCATGTTGGCGAGCACGCGCAGCAGCGGTCGCTCCAGCGTCTCGTAGACATTGACCATGTGCTCGGCGGCGAGCCGGGGCTTGAGCACTTGCCACAGCCGCAGCGTCACGTCGGCGTCCTCGGCGGCGTATTCGGTCGCCTTGTCGATGGCGACGCAGTCGAACGCCATCCTGGTCTTGCCAACCTTGGTCACCTCGTTGAAATCGATGGTGGGGTGATTGAAATAGCGCTGCGCCAGCGGATCGAGGCCGTGATCGGATTTGCCGGCATCGACCACGTAGGACATCAGCATGGTGTCGTCGTAGGAGCTGACCTCAATGCCGCGCACGGCGAAGATCTGAAAGTCGAATTTCAGATTCTGGCCGATCTTGAGCACGCCTTTGTCTTCGAGGAGCGGCTTCATGGCGTCAAGCGCGGCACGCTCGGGGATTTGATCGGACACGATCTCGCCCTGGAACAGGCCGCTGCCGTCGCCGCCCTGGCGGTGCGACAGCGGCACGTAGCAGGCTTCGTTGGGAGCGAGCGCCAGCGAGAAGCCGCACAGCGTCGCCTGCATCGGATCGAGGCTCGTGGTCTCGGTGTCCAGCGCCACAAAACCTTGGTCGCGCGCGCGCTCGATCCAAGCTTTGAGCCGGTCGAGACTGCGCACCGTTTCGTATTTCGAACGATCGAATTTCTGGCTGTGCGCGACGTCGAGCCGCGCGGCGGCAAGCGCTTGCGGCGTGAGTTTTCCATTCGCAGCGCCCAGTCGCCCTCCCTCGCTTGCGGGGGAGGGCGGGGTGGCGGCCGGCTTGCTCGGAGCAGCCGACTTACCGCCACCTGACGCGCTTGGCGCGTCGTCGTCCCCCGCAAGCGGGAGAGGCGAAGCGCCACCCACGGCCAGCTTGGCGTCGGGCTCGATCTCGGCGACATCGATGCTGGTGGTGTCGAGCGTGACGAGCTTTTTCGACAGCCGCGCCTTGTCGGCATTGTCGATGATCGCCTGGCGGCGCTTGTCCTGCTTGATCTCGCCGGCGCGCTTGAGCAAGGTTTCGAGATCGCCGTATTCGTTTATCAGCAGCGCCGCGGTCTTCTCGCCGATGCTCGGCACGCCGGGCACGTTGTCGGTAGAGTCGCCGATCAGCGCCTGCACCTCGATGACCTTGTCCGGCGGCACGCCGAATTTCTCGATCACCTCGGCGCGGCCGATTTTTTTATCCTTCATCGTGTCGTACATGACGACGCGGTCGTTGACGAGCTGCATCAAGTCCTTATCCGACGAGACGATGGTGGAGGTGGCGCCGGCCTCGTTGGCCTGCCGCACATAGGTCGCGATCAGGTCGTCGGCCTCGAATCCCTTCTGCTCCAGGCAGGGCAGATCGAAGGCGTGCACCGCCTCGCGGATCAGGCCGAATTGCGGCTTGAGATCGTCGGGCGGATCGGGCCGGTGCGCCTTGTAGTCGGGATACATTTCGGTGCGGAACGTCTGTTCCGACAGATCGAACACCACCGCCAGATGGGTCGGCTTGTCGTTCTTCATGTCGCGCAGAAGCTTCCACAGCATGTTGCAGAAGCCGAACACGGCATTGAGCTGCAGGCCGTCCGACTTGCGGTTGATCGGCGGCAGCGCGTGATAGGCGCGGAAAATGTAGCCGGAGCCGTCGACCAGGAAGAGATGGTCGCCCTTCTGCAACGGCTTGGCGGCGTTTGGCGCCTTTTGCGGCTTTGGCGGTGTTTTTTGTGCGGCTGGCATGATGGCGATTAATATAAGGGTTTCGCCGGGATTATCACGGGTTCAATGTCAGCTGTGGACGTTTCTCCCCTTCCGATCGACGCCGCACTGCCGGATTTGACCGCGGCGTTGCGCGCAAACCATGCGGCCGTTCTGGTGGCGCCACCAGGCGCCGGCAAGACCACGCGGGTGCCATTGGTGCTCGCGCACGAGGATTGGGCGCAGAAAGCAGAAAAAAAGCGCCGGATTCTCGTCCTTGAGCCGCGCCGGCTCGCCGCGCGCGCCGCCGCGGACCGCATGGCGCAGACGCTCGGCGAGCGTGTCGGCGACACAGTGGGGCTGCGCGTGCGCTTCGGCTCGAAAATCTCGAGCCGGACCCGGATCGAAATCATCACCGAGGGCGTCTTCACCCGGCTCATCCTCGACGATCCCATGCTTGACGGCGTCGCAGCGGTGATCTTCGACGAGTTCCATGAGCGCTCGCTCGATGCCGATCTCGGCCTGGCGCTCGTCCGCGACGTGCAGCAGGGCTTGCGCGAGGATTTGCGCATCCTGGTCATGTCGGCGACCATCGACGGCGCGCGCATCGCCGGATTGCTCGGCGATGCGCCGGTCATTGCCAGCGAAGGCCGCGCCTTTGCGGTGGAGACCCGCTATGCCGGGCGCGACACGCGGCCGATCGAGCCGCAGGTCGCCGACACCATTTTGCGGGCGATGCGCGCCGACGCCGGCTCGCTGCTCGCCTTCCTGCCCGGCGCCGCCGAAATCCGCCGCACCAAAACCTTGCTCGAAGGCCGCACCGAGCCATCGACCGATGTCGTTGCGCTTTACGGCGCGCTTACAGGCGACGAGCAGGATCGCGCCATCGCGCCGGCGCCGCCCGGCCGCCGCAAGATCGTGCTCGCCACGTCGATCGCCGAGACCTCGATCACCATCGAAGGCGTGCGTATCGTCGTGGATTCGGGGCTTGCCCGCGTGCCGCGCTACGAGCCGGATGTCGGCGTAACGCGACTCGAAACGTTACGGGTGTCGCGCGCCGCCGCCGACCAGCGCCGCGGCCGCGCCGGACGCATCGAGCCCGGCGTTTGCTACCGGCTGTGGGACGAGCCGCAGACCGCGGCGCTGGAACCCTTCGCCCGGCCGGAAATCCTTGCCGCGGATCTATCATCCTTTGCGCTCGATCTTGCCGCCTGGGGCGGCGGGCCGGACCAGCTCGCCTTCCTCGATCCGCCGCCGCGCGCCGCGCTCACCGAGGCCAAGGCGCTGCTCGCCGAGCTCGGCGCCATCGACGGCGACGGCCGCATCACCGCCGAGGGCAAGCTGTTGCGGCGCCTGCCGCTGCCGCCGCGGCTCGCGCGCATGGTGGTCGATGCCGGCGCGGCAGGTGACGCCCTGCCCGCCGCGGATATTGCCACCCTCATCGGCGAACGCGGCCTCGGCGGCGACGATGTCGATCTGCGCGAGCGCTTGAATGCGCTCCGCCGCGACCGCTCGGCCCGCGCGCGCGATGCCCGCGCCATGGCACAGCGCTGGGCCGAGGTAGCGTCAGGCGGCAATCCAAGCGCAAGCCGCGCACTGAGCGTTGGCGCCGTGCTTGCTCTGGCCTACCCCGAACGCATCGCCAAGAATCGCGGCGGCGGATCGGGTGCCTTCCTCCTCGTCAACGGCCGGGGCGCCAACATCGATCCCGCGTCCCCGCTCGCGCGCGAGCTGTTCCTCGCCGTGGCCGAGCTTGCCGGGACGGCGGCGCAGGGCCGCATCCTCTCCGCCGCGCCAATCACGCTCGCCGAGATCGAGCAGCGCTTTTCCGATCGCATCGCGGCGCGCGAGGAGATCGCGTTCGATAGCGCGAGCGCAAGCTTGCGCGGGCGAAGGAGCCGGCGGCTCGGCGCCATTGCGCTTTCCGACCAGCCGATGCCAGTCACCGCCAATGACGACACCGCGCAGAAATTCGCCGACGGCATCGCCGGTCTCGGCATGCAACGGCTGCCGTGGACCAAATCGCTGCAGCAATGGCGCGACCGGGTCATGTTTCTGCGCGCCAGCGAAGGCGAGGAATGGCCCGACCTGTCCGACGCGGCGCTGGCGCAAACCGCCAACGCCTGGCTCGCGCCGGCGCTCGTGGCCAAGACCGCGCTCGGCGAGATCACGGCCGACGAGCTGAACACCGCCGTGCGCGCGCTGTTGCCGTGGCCGCTGCAGCGCCGGCTCGATGCCGAGGCGCCGACCCATTTCGCGGCGCCAACCGACTCGCAGGTCGCAATCGATTACCAGGCCGAAGGCGGACCCAAGATCGCGATCCGCGTCCAGGAACTGTTCGGCCTCGACCGCCATCCGGCGATTGCCGGCGGCAAAGTGCCGCTCTTGATCGAGCTGCTCTCGCCTGCGCACCGGCCGGTGCAGATGACCCGCGACCTGCCGGGTTTTTGGCGCGGCAGCTACGCCGCCGTGCGCGCCGAAATGCGCGGCCGCTACCCCAAGCATCCGTGGCCCGAGGACCCGATCGCGGCGCCGGCGACGCGGCGCGCCAAGCCGCGCAATTACTAACGAATCGATTCTCAGGTCGATCCTAAAATCCATGCATATTTAGCGGTTAATGTAAGGCAACCATAGGAGACCTCACGTACTAAGAACGCACCGAGCACGATCCATCACGCGGTGCCAAATGACACGGTTCTTCTTCGACTATACGGCGAAAGAGCAATCGCTCCTCGACTACGGCGGACACGAATTCCGCTCGCCGCAAGCGGCCATCGAATTCGCCGAGGCGATCGCCCATGATTTGAAGCACTCGCTCTCCGAAAATTGGCTCGGCTGGAGCGTCGAGGTACGCAATGCCACCGGCATGCGGCTTCTGTCATTGCCGGTCGACAGCCCGGAGCTGGAAGCGGCCTGAAAACCTTACGATTTGCGCGCGGCGTTTAGCGCTTTCCTTACCTTTGCGGTGCAAATCCGGAGTGGGCCTGAGCGACATCGGGTCCGCGTTGGCCGCGCCGCAATAAACTGGTCTCCGATAGCCGGATTTGCCCCCATGCGCTCAGTCCTCATGATTGCCGCGGTCGCGCTCCTCGCCGCTGTCCTCGTGCCGCGCTACTTCACCCAGTTGAACGCGGCGCACCCCGCCCCTGCCATGATGGCGGCGCGCCCGGTAGCGGCGCCGGAACCCGCGGCAGCCGATTCGCGCTCGGTCACCGTGCCGCGCAATGCCCGCGGCCACTTCCAGGTCGACGCTCGCGTCGACGGCCGGCGCCTGAGCTTCATGGTCGACACCGGCGCCTCGGTGATCGCGCTCACCGCGGATGATGCGGCAACGCTCGGCATTCATCCGTCGGCAAGCGAATTCACCATGATGGTCAAGACCGCGAACGGTGCCGTCAGGGCCGCGCCGGTCGAGCTCGACAGGGTCGAGATCGAAGACATCACCGTGCGCAACGTCACCGCCATGGTGCTGCCGGACGGCGCGCTGAGCGATAATCTGCTCGGCATGTCGTTTTTGTCGCGGCTGCACCGCTGGGAATTCGCCGACGGCAAGCTCGTTCTGGAGCAGTAGCGAATAGCGAGTGGCGAATAGCGAATGGGGAAAGAGAAAATCCCTATTCGCCATTCGCCATTTCGCCATTCGCGGTCTGGTGCAACCATTTCACCCCCGCGCCGTTTACGCTATTGCTGTCGGGCATTCGATTCGGATCAATTCTTCAATGTTTCCCAAGCCAAAAGCGTCGCTGAAGCCGAACACCTATGCCTACGAATCCGAGCCGATGGTGAAAGCCACCGGCTTTCGCGAATATGACGCGCGCTGGCTGTTCGGCAGCGAGATCAACCTGATGGGCGTCGAGGCGCTCGGTCTCGGGCTCGGCACGCTGATCCATGAGCTCGGCGTCAAGCCGCAACTCGTCACCGGCCACGATTTCCGCTCCTATTCGGCGTCGATCAAGATGGCGCTGGTCAACGGCCTGATCGCGGCCGGCGTCGAGGTCAAGGACATCGGGCTGGCGCTCACCCCGATGGCCTATTTCGCGCAGTTCGATCTCGACGTGCCGTGCGTCGCCATGGTCACGGCGTCGCACAATGACAATGGCTGGACCGGCGTGAAGATGGGCGTCAACCGCCCGCTCACTTTCGGCCCCGACGAGATGGCGCGGTTGAAGGACATCGTGCTCAACGGGCGCTTCAAGATGCAGGGCGGCGGCGCCTATGCATTCGTCGAGAACTTTCCGGCGCGCTACATCGCCGATCTCACCAAGCGGCCGAAGCTCAAGCGACGCCTGAAGGTCGTTTGCGCCTGCGGCAACGGCACCGCCGGCGCGTTCGCGCCGCAGGTCCTCGCAGCGATCGGCTGCGAGGTCATCCCGCTCGATTGCGAGCTCGACCACACGTTTCCCAAATACAATCCCAACACCGAAGACATGAAGATGCTGCACGCCATGCGCGACGCGGTGCTGGCGAGCAAGGCCGACGTCGCGCTCGGCTTTGACGGCGACGGCGACCGCTGCGGCGTGGTCGACAACGAAGGCGAGGAGATTTTCGCCGACAAGGTCGGCGTCATGCTGGCGCGCGACATCTCCGCCAACCACAAGGACGCGCTGTTCGTCGCCGACGTGAAATCGACCGGGCTGTTCATGACCGATCCGGTGCTGAAGAAGAACGGCGCCAGAACCGATTATTGGAAAACCGGCCATTCCTACATGAAGCGCCGGGTCAACGAGATCGGCGCCATCGCCGGCTTCGAGAAATCCGGGCATTTCTTTTTCAACAAACCATTCGGCCGCGGCTATGACGACGGGCTGATCTTCGCCTTTGCCGTCTGCGACATGCTCGACCGCAATCCGGGGCGTAGCATGGCGGACCTGAAAAACGCGCTGCCGAAGACCTGGTCGTCGCCGACCATGTCGCCGCATTGCGCGGACGAGACCAAATACGCGGTGGTCGACGAGGTGATCAGGCACTTCGAGACCGAGCAGAAAAACGGCGGCAAGGTCGCCGGCCAGCCGATCCGCGATCTCGTCACCGTCAACGGCGTGCGCGTGACGGTCGAGGACGGCACCTGGGGCCTGGTTCGCGCGTCGTCGAACAAGCCGGAACTGGTCGTGGTCGTCGAAAGCCCGGTGTCGGAAGCGCGCATGCGCGACATGTTCAAATCGGTCGACGCCGTGCTGCGCACGCATAAGGAAGTCGGCGCATATAACCAGACGATATAAAAATCATCCGCCCCCGCGATAGCGGGGCGCGGAAAACATGTCACGACGCCTTCGCTAGCGCCGTACTGAACCCGTTCGGAATCTCGATATCGACTTCGAGCGTCGATACCGACTTGCCGCGATCGAGCTTGATCTGCACCTTGTCGGGCTCGAACGGCACGTGCCGGCTGATCACGGCAAGGATTTCCTCGCGCAATATGCCGAGCAGGTCGGGCTGGTTGCGCGCCCCGCGCTCGTGGGCGAGCAGGATTTGCAGGCGTTCGCGCGCAATAGGCGCGCTGCCGCCGCGTCGGAATAATTTGAAGAGGGTCATGCTGCTTTCCGTCCGAACAGCTTGTTGAAAATGCCTTTATTCTCGCTGGGAACGATCATCGGGATGACCTCGCCGCGCAACCGGCGCGCGGCGTCGAAATAGGCGCGGGCCGGCGCGCTCAGCGCGTTGCTCAGCGTCACCGGCGAGCCGATATTGGACGCGCGCAACACTTCCTCGCTTTCCGGGATGATGCCGAGCAGCGGCGTCGAGAGGATTTCGAGCACATCCTCGATCGTCATCATCTCGCCGCGTGCGGCGCGCGACGGATGGTAGCGGGTGATGAGCAGGTGCTTCTCGACTCTTTCGCCGTTCTCGGCCTTGATGGTCTTGGAATCGAGCAGCCCGATGATGCGGTCGGAATCGCGCACCGAGGAGACTTCCGGATTGGTGACGATGATCGCCGCATCGGCGTGCCGCATGGCGAGCATTGCCCCGCGCTCGATGCCGGCCGGGCTGTCGCACAGCACCCAGTCGAATTTCTCGCGCAGCTCGCCGATGACGCGCGCGACGCCGTCTTCGGTGAGCGCATCCTTGTCGCGGGTCTGCGAGGCCGGAAGCAGGTAGAGCGTCTCGACGCGCTTGTCGCGGATCAGCGCCTG
>WNFI01439290.1_pt2 | contig 16643 bp, 19 predicted proteins | sample 5400471 | NCBI WGS metagenome assembly WNFI01 (sample SAMN13153348, study PRJNA577476) | soil metagenome | isolation source: 100 cm saprolite on Douglas fir-dominated hillslope | place: USA:California | collected 2013-09-17 | reverse complement strand
CAGCGACCGATGTGGGCGAGCATGCGTTCGTACTCGACTGTCGATCGCTCGTCTGAGCGATTAGGACATTACTAGTTGGGAGCAGAAAAGGCTGTCCGTTGGGGCAATAGACTCTGAACAGATGATGCCGATGGTCACAGGCTTTGGGGTTGGCAAGGCTTATGACGGCGAATCGACAAAACGAAAATATTCTCAAGCGAAATGAGGCAACGCAAAAGTTTGCCCCATTCACCCCGTCGGCAACGAGTTACGGGATGGAATGGAAAACACTGCAGGCGGTGCGTTACCGTAAGAGTCCCGCCAGCGGTGAATTTAGTCTGGCCCCCGTGTCCCGGCATGGGCTTGTCCTGACGATCCGGCCGGCGGAAAGGCTGCACGTGCGGTATGATGGCGTCAGATTGGACAGGCCTCCTGTCGCGGGTTCGATCAATGTGATACCAGCAGGGAGTTCGGTGCTGTGGCGTCGCCAGGGGAGCATGGACGCGCTTTTCATTCATCTAGAGCCGAGCGTGGTCGCGCGGGTTGCGGCCGAGTCGTTCGACTTCGATTCAAGTCGGACAGTGCTGCCACCGCTCTATGGCTTGAACGTGCCTGAACTCCGCTCCGCGATGTTGGCTGTGGATGCGGAATTGAGGGCTGGCGGCGCCGGCGGCTCGCTTTTGGCCGAGTCATTCGCCACGGTTTTGGCCGTTCACCTGATCCGTCACGTCACGGGTTCCCAGCGGGAGTTGGTCGCAGCGGACGGTGTACTTCCACACCACAAGCTCCGCAGGGTCATTGAGTACATTATGGAAAATCTCGGAGGTAATCCGACCCTGGAGCAAATGGCGGCGGTCGTCCATCTCAGCCCTTATCACTTCGCGCGGCAGTTCAAGGCAGCCACCGGGTTAGCGCCGCATCAGTATGTAGTCTCGCGGCGCGTTGAAAGGGCACAAGATCTCTTGCGGACAGACAGCGGGCTCGGCTTGGCGGAGGTCGCGTTCCGCTCCGGCTTCGCGAACCAAAGCCATTTCTGCCTTCATTTTAGGCGGATCGTCGGTATCACGCCGCGACAGTTTTGGGGTTCCGCAAGAACACCCTCACTTGGTTAATTTCCTGCGAGTGATTGAGTCTTCTCTTCGATGCTGGCAGCAAAATACGGCACACAAACGGCGGCACGACCCACTAGGCTGACATTCTTGTCTTGAAATTCCAGCAGAGCCCGCTCGATCCAAACGCGCCGGGAAACTCCCTCGTCATCCATAAAGCCGTCCTGCTCGTGCTCCTCGGTACCCGTCATTTCGACGACCACATGTGGGAACTGGAAAAGCCTCTGTTTTGTTATTCTGGCTTTAGTTAGTGGATGGCCTGCCCGCACAACCATGGCTTCTTGCTCTTTGTACAATGACGATCGATGCAACGTATCAGGTAACCTTCCAAACCAACCGATAAGCAAGTCCAATCGATCGCGCGTGGGGTTGGCTGCATGCCAGAAACGCCTGGAACAAAAAGGTCGTCATCGATTGCTGCCCTTAGGCGGCTCAGCGAATGACTAATCGCGGGTTTTCATCGCCGGTAGCCTCTGTCTGAAAGCAGAATGAATCGTTGTCAATCGCCATTTGAATAAGTTTCACTTTCCCAAGTTAGCCATTAGATCATGGAAAATCTCGAGGCAGTCCGACGCTGGAGCAAATGGCGGCCGTTGAAGTCGCGTTCCGCTCTGGCTTCGCGAATCAAAGCCATTTTTGCTCTAATTTTAAGCGGGTGTCGAAGTCAGCCGAGCGAGTTGCGGATTTCCGCAAGAATCTGTCAAACACCCGCAAGATCATTAAAGACATTGGTAAACAGCTCTGTAGCCTACCATGCAGCACGCAGGTCAACCCGATTGCGCCGCTTAAAACATGAGTTTGTCAGAGATATGTTAGCATCCAGGCTGTCCCAGAAGCAAACTATTAAAAGAATCTGGACATCAATAGTATTGACTGAGACATATAAGCAAGGCTTTAGCGGAATTGTTCTACCACTTGTTAATTCACACTTTTACGAAGCCAAAAAACGTTGTCACGACAATCAGCTTCAGCACCTCAGCTGAAGCCGGCGACAGCGAGTAAGTCTCTTTGATGACAAAGTCACGCCGCAATGATGATATCGAGGCGAGCTCGCCACAGATCCGGGTTGTCATCGCCGACGATCACCCGGTCGCCCGACAAGGCTTGTCGGCAATACTCGGATCTCTGGATGACGTTAAAGTCGTAGCTGAAGCCGCAGATGGAGAGGAGGCCTGCAAACTCTATCACCAACATTCTCCCGACGTCCTCATTGTCGATCTCCGGATGCCAAAAAAAGATGGTCTACGGGTGGTCGAAGAACTGATGTCGGGCGGCCCTCCGAAACCACGGATCATTGTGATAACAACTTATGAGGACGAAGAAGATATCCGCCGCGCACTGACGGCTGGAGCTAAGGGTTACCTCGTCAAGGCGGCAGATTGCGAGCAGATTGAAGAAACGCTTCGCGCAGTTGCCGCGGGTGGCAGCTTGTTCCCCCCGGCGATCACGTTGAAACTGGTGGAAGCGGTGGCGCACCCGGAGCTCAGTAAGCGTGAACGTCAGGTTCTAGAGTATCTTGCCAACGGTAGAAGCAACAAGGAGATCGGTGCAATCCTTTACGTCAGCGAGTTGACCGTCAAAGGTCACGTGAGATCGATCCTCGAAAAGCTGGCCGCGAAGGGTCGTTCTGAAGCCATCGCCATCGCGCTTAAACGCGGGCTGATCCGGGCGAACGTCTAGCTCTTCATACTGTAGCCTTGAGCCATGTATCTGAAGTTCGTTACTCCTTTCGAGAAGGGTTGGAGAAACTCGAATTGGCTTTGACTCGAAAGCACAGATAGGGCTGTCTGCGAAGGCGACCGGTCAGAGATGATAGATAGAAAGAGAGGCTGACTCAGAAGTGGTTGAGATTTCGAAATATGCATTCGAGAACCTATGGACGGACGGGGAGCTGAACCTTTACCGTGGACGCGAAACCAGGGAGCTTCGACCAATTCTGGTTGTAGCACCGGTTTTGAGACAGCCGGCCCCCGAGGCAATTAGACGGCTTAGGCACGAATTTTCCCTGCTGAAAGGCCTCGATCTAGACTGCGCTCTAAAACCCCTAGCACTAATTCGCCACGAAGGGCGAACGATGCTGGTACTTGAGGATCCCGGTCCCGAGGTCGTCGGGCTGGGTCACTTCCTAGTGCAACCGATGGAAATCGGCGGCTTCCTACGGATAGCGATTAATCTGGCAGTCGGACTGGGTGAACTCCATCGCCGAGGTCTCATTCACAAAGATATCAAGCCGGCACACATTCTAGTCGACACTACTACCGATAAGGTGTGGTTTACCGGTTTCGGGATCGCTTCGCAGTTGCCGCGGGAACACCAGATCCTTGAACCTCCCGAAGTGATTGCCGGCACAGCCGATTGAATGGATTCACTGTCATATCGCGAGAACGCCGGCAGCACCGCGCGAGCGGATCACCGGAATCCCGGAGCCAGTTTCGGCAATTGTGTTGAAACTTCTCGCGAAGACAGCGGAAGAGCGCTATCAGACGGCTGCCGGCCTTGAGGCTGATCTCAGGAAATGTCTGCTGGGATGGGATTCAACCGGCGGAATCCAACCGTTCGCCATCGCACAGCAGGACGTGCCAGACCGGCTTCTGATTCCGGAGAAGCTCTATGGCCGTGAACAGGAGTGCCAAACTTTACTCCAGGCCTTTGACAGGGTGATCAGATCCGGCAAGCCGGAATTAGTGCTAGTCTCCGGCTACTCTGGGATCGGGAAATCCTCACTCGTGCAGGAGCTGCATAAGGTGATCGTGTTGCCGCGCGGCATCTTTGTTTCCGGGAAGTTTGATCAGAGTAAACAGGGCGTGCCGTACGCGACACTCGCGCAAGCGTTTCGGATGCTGGTGAATCAAATACTCAGCATGAGCGAAGAGAGGGTGATTCAATGGCGTAACCTGATTTTGGAAGCGCTTGGGTCATACGGTCAATTAATGGTGAATCTGATCCCCGAACTAGAGCTGGTAATCGGAAAGCAACCAGCCCTCCCTCATCTACCTCCTCAGGAAGCACAAAATCGGTTCGAGGCAGTTTGGCGAAGGTTTCTCAGCGTGTTCGCACGAAAGGAACATCCTTTGGCTTTATTCATTGATGACCTGCAATGGTTGGATCCGGAAACCCTTGGGCTGATCGAGCAGTTTCTCACACATCCGCAGGTCGAGTTTCTTTTGTTAGTAGGAGCGTATCGCGAAAGCGAGGTTACTGCTAACCATCGTTTGCGACTAACATTGGACGCCGCCCGTGCGGCTGGTGCAGCAATTCATGAGATTGCGCTAGAACCGCTTTCTTTAAAAGACACTGAAGAACTGCTTGGAGACGCGCTGTTTTGCGAGCCGCCGCGCGTTCGGCAGCTCGCAGCACTGGTCCACAATAAGACCCGGGGTAATCCTTTCTTTACGATTCAGTTTCTCACCACGCTGGCCGACGAGCAGCTTTTGAGATTTGAGGCGCGAGAGGCAGCCTGGCGCTGGGACTTGAAAGGTATCCGCGCCAAAGGGTTTACCGATAACGTGGCGGATCTCATGATCGTCAAACTGCGGCGTTTGCCGAGCGTCACGCAAGAAGCAATGAAACGCCTTTCCTGCCTGGGCAATGCAGTCAAAGTCAGGACCATACTTGCGGTCAACGGTGGAGCAGGAGAGGAAATGCACGCCGCTTTTTGGGAGGCTGTCCGCGCTGGATTAATTCTGCGCACCGACAATTCTTACCAGTTCCTCCACGACCGTATCCGGGAAGCCGCCTACGCCCTGATCCCGGAAGAGGCACGCCCTCAGTTCCATCTCACTATCGGTCGGCAGCTGCTCACCCGAATGTCGCCTGACGAGGTTGTTGAAAGGGCCGGAAGAAAGGCAAAGACCACGGCCGCTTATGCTTCAGCCGGTGCTTTTTTCTCGCTTGGAATCGCGCTGCTCGGGGACTGGGGATGGGAGACCCAACCCAAACTGGCCTTCGATTTGAGGTACGAAATGGCAGAATGCGAGTTCATCGGCGCCAATTTTGCCCAGACTAGGCGGCTGATTTCAGAGCTTCTTTCTCGAGGCAAATCGAAGAGCGACCGGGCGGCTGCTTATCGTTTGAAAATGCACTTGCACATGGTGGAATCGGCACTTCTTGAGGCGATTCAGACCGGTCTCGAGTGCTTGCAGATGTTCGACGTGGTCATGCGAGTCCAGCCAACTCGACAGGACGTGCAGATCGAGTACGACAAAGTCTGGCTGAACTTAGGTGTGCGGCCGATTGAGAGCCTCATTGACCTTCCGCTGATGACCAACTCCGAGATGCAGGCAGTCATGAGTGTGCTCCGTATTTTTTTCCGTCCGGCGTATCTCGTTGATACCAATCTGACGCAGCTGATCGTCTGTTACATGGTGAACATTAGTCTCACGCATGGGACGACGGAGGCTTCCGCCCATGGGTATGTAGGGTTCGGACTGTTTCTCGGGCCGGTTTTTCATCGCTACCACGACGGTGATCGTTTTGCCGAGCTCGCCATCCGTCTTATCGAAAAACATCAATTCTCGGCTTGCACCTCAGATACCTACTTGCTGTCGCAGATGGTGGTCGTCTGGACGCGGCCCCTTACCGTCGCCGTTGAGTTCTTACGCACGTCATTCCGGGCTGCAGTCGAATCGGGAGATGTTGTTTTGGCCTGTTACAGTCTGGAACACATGGTGACGGACATGCTGGCCCGTGGTGATAACCTGGATCAGCTTTGGCTTGAATCAGAGAAAGCGCTCGACTTTGCCCAGAGAGCGAAATTCCTCCAGGTCGTAAACATTCTAACTGGTACCCAGGCTTTCGTTCAAAGCATGCGCGGAGGCGATGTGAGCGTCTCCAGTTTGGCCGGCGAAGAAGTAAACCCGCCAAGTCTGGAACTCAGTGAAGATTCTGCGCCTATAGCCGTTTGTTTTGGTCTGATCCTGAAACTGCGGACGCGTTTTATGTCCGGCCAATATGAGGCCGCGGTGGCCATAGCCCGTGAAATAGAGCCGTTGCTGTGGTCCGCTCAATGCCATATTCAAGCAGCGGACTATTATTACTATGCCGCGTTAGCCACAGCGGCTATGATTGGCCCTTCTGCGACCGACTCCAGCCGCTCAACCAAGGCACTTAAACAGTATCTTACAAAGTTAAGCGAGTGGGCGGAAGCGCATCCTCCGACTTTCTTTGACAAATACGCGTTAGTGGCAGCTGAGGTATGCCGGATTGAAGGCCGGGACCCGGAGGCGATGCGTCTGTACGAAGACGCGATCCTGTCGGCACGTAAACATGGGTTTGTTCAGAACGAAGCCATCGGTAACGAAGTGGCGGCTCGATTTTATCTCGATCGCGGCTATGAAACGACAGCCCATGCCTATTTCCGGAATGCCCATCGGTGCTACCTTCGTTGGGGGGGATCGAGCAAGGTTGACCAGATGGAGCAGGAGTTATCAGGCCTCGCAGACCTACCCTTAATAAGTCCTCCCAAATCGATGGGAGCGCCCGTTGATCAGCTGGATCTACAGACAGTAGTGAAGATATCTCAGGCTGTTTCCAGTGAGATCGTGTTAGAGAAGCTCACTCAAACGCTCATGAGGATTACGGTTGAGCACGCTGGCGCGGAGCGTGGTCTGCTGATATTGCAGCAAGGCGAAGAATATCGGATTGAAGCTGAGGCTAAGGTCGGTCCGAGCGGAGTTGAAGTTCAATTACGTCATGCTCCGACGTCGCCCAGTGAGCTGCCCGAGTCGCTTCTCCGCTACGTAATCCGGTCGCAGGAGAGTTTGATTCTCGACGACGCCTCCAGCCAAACTCTTTTTTCTCAAGATCCTTACGTGCTGCAAAAGCAGCCCCGGTCAGTGCTCTGTTTACCACTCATAAAACGGACTGATTTGATTGGCGCACTTTACCTCGAGAACAACCTGGCAACTCGGGTTTTCACACCGAAGCGGCTTGCGCTGCTCCAGCTGTTGACGTCTCAAGCCACCATTTCTTTGGATCATGCTCGCTTGTACGCGGAGGCAAAACGAGCAGAAGAATTGCAAGCCGCGATGGCACGCGAGCGGGAGATCTTCGCCCAACAGCGCGTTGCTCAACTGGCGAAAGCGAACGCGGCTTTGCGTGGTTTGCTCGATGAGCTCGCTTCGGTCCCGCAGCTCGATGAGTTCATTGGTCAGGTCATGGCAGCCATTACTGGACAGTTGGGCGCGGCTTCTTCGCTGCTGGCGCTAGTGAGGCCTGACGACCAAACGATGGTGCCAGAACTGATGTACCAAGACGGACGGGTCAAGCGGCGCGATAAATTGGGATTCTCAAAGCACTTGAGCGCTCTCAAGTTGGATGAGATCGCCCCGGCCAGCTTAGACCAGCCTATCAGCGTATTACGCCTTGATAGTCCGCTGGCAATGCAGATCCCGGAGGGCAGACGCGCCTATCTAATCGCGGAAGGTATCAAGGCGGTCTTAATCATTCCGTTGAGCTCCAAGGGTCAGGTCAACGGTATGTTGAGCTTTCGGTTTAAAGATGATTGTCAGTTTCAAGAGGAGGAACTGGAGATTGCCAGAGCTTTAGCAACTCAGGCGAGCTTGGCTATTCAGCTGACGCAACTAGCAAGAACGGCCAGGGAATCTGCCGTGCTCGAGGAGCGAAACCGGTTGGCAAGTGAGATCCACGATTCTTTGGCCCAAAGTTTTGCCGGTATTTCTATGCAGCTTTCTGCCGCGGGACGGGCAATGGCCCGAAAGAGTAAAGATGCACGAGGCCACGTAGAACGCGCCAACGAACTGGCCCGCTTCGGGCTCTCGGAAGCGCGCCGGTCTGCGCTGAGCTTGCGCTCGAACATTATCGAGGAATCGGGCTTAATTGAAGCGCTACGCAAGTTGACGGAGCGCTCGAATATCCCAGGTCTTATCAGCTGCTCATTTCACGCTAGCCGGGTAGACGAACAAGCCTTGTCGCCCCAGGTTCAACAGGATCTCTTACGAATTAGTCAGGAAGCGATCAGTAATGCGCTTCGCCATGCGCAGCCCAGTGAGATCAAGGTTAGTCTGCGAGGAAATCAGTCAAACCTTGTACTTAGGGTCACGGATAACGGCTCCGGATTAGCCAGGACTCGGCCGCTGAGCGAAGACCATGGCTTCGGTTTCGCCAATATGCGCGAGCGGGCTAAGAATCTTGGCGCAGCCTTGCACATTCAAAGCAAGCTAGGTCACGGCACCAGCGTGATTGTGCGTCTGCGGATGGCCGACTGGTCGATCGGGCGGGGCAGCACCCCCCTCTAACGAGCAGGGTAAAACGCCTTTCTCGGACTGTAACAAACGCGTAACCTCAATTGATGGCTTCCCCTTCGAAGCCACCACTTCATGAGATCCTCTCCAACTAATGTTATTCGGGTTCTGATCGCGGACGATCATCCGGTGGTGCGAGAGGGATTGGCCGCTATCCTGCGCTCCGAACCAGACATCCAAGTTGTCGCAGAGGCCACGGATGGCGCGCACGCTTGCGCATTGTACGACCAACACCTTCCAGACGTGGTTATTCTAGATCTGCGGATGCCGCGGAAGGACGGACTCCAAGTGGTTACCCAGCTCATGTCTAGCCGCCGGCCCAAGCCTCGGATTATCGTGATGACCACCTATGAGACCGAAGACGACGTGCGCCGGGCCTTGCAGGCGGGCGCAAAAAGTTACCTGGTGAAAGGAGCGCTCCCCGAACAAATTCTCGAAACCGCTCGTCGAGTTGCCGCTGGGGAAGCGTTGGTGCCATCCAAAATCGCCTCAGTATTCACAGAATCGTTGGCGCGTCCCGAGCTTTCGCCTCGAGAATTACAAGTGGTGCGGCGGTTAGCGGCTGGAGATAGCAACAAGGAAATCGGACAATTGCTCCAGATCACGGAGCACACGGTGAAGGCCCACGTAAAGTCCATACTGGTGAAGCTTGGCGCAACGGGGCGGACCGAGGCGATTGCTATCGCTATAAAGCGCGGATTAATCCGGAAAGGTTAAAACGTAGGTGCCTTTTGCTTGCAACTGCCAGGACGACAGGATTGCTCGGTCCCTCGAGTTTCTCCCGTTTGTTACCGCCACTGACGTATACAAGAGACTATTCCTCTGAGGAGTCGTTTTGTTTTTGCTAACCGAATTGGGCAGTAAAGATAGATCCAGTAGAGGAGGTGGCTAGCTGCTCGACCAGGAGTACAAGGCAAAGGCCCCTTCAGGCAATGGTAGTGGGGGAATTCACCTTTTATTTAATGGGCTAGACCTACTAACCAAGGACAAAGAATGCATTTAATTTTTCCTAAATCAATGATCATCCCGGAAGTCGCGGCTCGCTGTGAAGATAATCATTTCGAGGGTTGGCTTACAGCTGCTTTGATCGAAAACACAAACCAGCAGCAAGAGGGCGATGGCGAATCCTGTCTACCTGGGATTACTGATCTTTGGATGTTAGAGATAGCCGAACGAAACGGCAAAACCTGGCTCGGCAAATTCCAGGTTGAATTTGAAACGGGAGCCCAGGGACGGCGGGCAACCCACAGTGGGCCGGATCCGGGGACTGGTGTACTCTTCTTTTCGCTCAACATCGATACCGGCGAGATGAGGTTTGCATGAGGGCGGGCCTTCTCTTTGGCCTTTGAACGCCAAGAAACCGCCCGGACGATCCGCGCAACGCAATGACTAGAAGTTCTTTGCATGCCAAACAGAGCAAACTGCATCAGTCGTATATCTTCGAAAGTGTGATTCAAAACATCTTTCGAAGGTTTCGCGCTTATTCCTCACCGTCAGGCAGTTAAGGCCCAGGCGTGTCGATTTAAGATAAGATGGAATAGCCGCAAAAGAACGCAAAGAACGCAAAAATGAGAATGAGTTGATCTATGTCCCAGCGCTGGAGGGGAGCCGCTTCGCAGGTTGGCAGCTCTGCAGGTCGACAGCAGGCGGATCCGCTCCAGACCACGGCGCGTCGGTCGCCTCACGCTGACTCCTTTTTTTTGCGTTCTTTGCGCTCTTTTGCGGCTATTCCGTCTTGCGCCCCGCGCCCACCAGTAAACGGTTCAATCGTTTACAATACCGATGCGGGCCGCAGGTACGATACCGGCGACGACCAGATCGAATCCGCTGGCTCGGTAACGTTGATTTTCGAAGTTGCGATCGCGCAACTCGCCTAACCGATTGAAGAAGCCGGCCCGTCCTAACGCATTCTTGGTTTCGCCTTTGTTGAGGGCCACATGCACCCGCCCGCGCCGTTTTTGACTCTGCAGCGATTGCAACATGTAATACTGGCTCATTCGTCGTAGAAGGGAACCGAATAAAAGCCTGATAGAGGCGAGGGAGGAAGAAATGCGAACACAATGAACACTGGAGACCACAGATGATGACCGAACCAAAGATTGAACATCGCAATGAGCAACCCTACGTGGGGATCCGAGACCAGGTTACAATGCAGCTGGCCTTCAGGTGTCGGATGATCAAAGGGTGGGTTGAAAAACGAACAATATTGGTCCTGAGCTTTGCGGCCTATGAGAATAACCAGGAAAGGTGGATTGATTGGGCTGGCTGTCTTGTGCGTGACCGTTCAGGTTATGCTGGTCGCGCAGGCGGCTGAGAAAAAAAGCGTTGGTGGGGGTGTGGGAAGTGAAGATATCCGCCGGGGGCGTGCCACCATCGCCTCTACTGAGTATTGCGATCTTTGACGGGGACGGTAGCTTTACTACTACCGGTAACACCAAATTTTCGCTTGCGCCGCCGAATGAAGGCCTTGCGGATGCGCGCGGCCCCGGCTACGGTCGTTGGGCTCAAACGAGCGACAAAGAGTTCAAACTGACGTTTTACGCGGTGCTACTGAGGGAGGTGAAGTGAGCGGCTACCTGCGAGTCCGTAGCATCATGATCTTGTCCGACTCAGAGAACGAGTTTACGGCTCGCGAGTGCCAGGCGGACTTTTTGGATGCAAACTGGAAGGTGCTGGACAGCGACAAGGACGAGGTGAAAGGCAAGAGACTGGAAACGCCGTAGACGCTCATGAGGGCGGGACATTAGGGACACCCCTTAACTTCGGATATTACGAAACACACTTTCTCTCCGTTGTAATATGTCCAATGTTCAGATACGTCCCTAGAGCGGTTTGCTCTCCCGTAGGGACTAACTAATGGTAGCCAGGCAATTTATTGCCTGGGATGTTTCCAAAAGCGATCTGGTCCCGCTGGGCGGACGAGGTCCTTGTCGAATTGCGTTCCTTTCTCAGCTCTCATCTCAGGACGACGAGACGCGTGCTCCAGCCCAAGGGGCTGCCAGAAGCTGAGATAAGGGTCACGCCGTTTAACCAGATGCCGCTTTTGCGCGGTTGAGCAGTCGCATACCAGCTTCGGTCAATGACACACTTCGCGTGGTTCGGTTCAGTAGCTGTGAACCGATACTTTCTTCCAGTAGCCGGACCGTTTGACTGAGAGCCGATGGCGAAACTCCTAGGACCTCCGCAGCCCGGCTAAAACTGCGCGCCTCTGCCACCGCGACAAAAGCGCGAACGCGACCAAACTCGGCAGCAGAGAGAATTGACGTCATCGATTGTTTAGTTCAGCTAATAAATCCATTTAAAAAAAATAGTATTCATAAGCAATATTAATAATGCAATCTAAGGCGTATTGAAACGTCTACAGACCGATTTGCACCTAAGGAAGGGTATCGAGGCCGGCTGGAATTTTGACGGCAAGGTCGCCGTAGTGACGGGCGGCACCAGCGGCATCGGTAAGGACGTTTGTATCACTCTCGCTTCGCTCGGTTCCCGAGTGGTGATCGGGGGTCGACGCGAACCCGAAGGCCATGCCGTTGTCTCAGAGATTGAAGCAATCGGAGGAACCGCGCGGTTCCTTCGTACCGACGTTGTTAATGAATCCGACGTCCGTTCCCTGGTTGAAGCGGCGGTTTCGAGGTTTTGGTCGGCTCGACTTAGCGTTCAACAATGCTGGCGTTGAATTGGGCAGCCCTTGACGGAGATCACTGAAAACGATTATCGGCGAGTGTTCGATATCAATGTCTGGGGTGTAGCCACCGCAATGAAGTATGAAATCAGGGCGATGATCCGGACCGCCGGAGGGAACATCGTCAACAACAGCAGTGTTGTCGGCCGAATCGGGATCCCCGGCTTCAGTCTTTACAATGCGAGTAAGCACGCTGTCGAAGGTCTAACCAAGACCGCTGCCCTTGAGTTTGCTAGACACGGAATTCGAGTAAACGCCGTAGCGCCAGCATTCATCTCGACTCCGATGGTCGATCGCTATGTCCGTTCCGATGTTAAGCGGCGCGAAGACTTAGAGGCATTGCATCCCGTTGGCCGGCTTGGAAATATTTGCGAAGTTGTAGCGGCAACCCTTTTCTTGCTTTCAGATGCCTCTCCGTTCACGACCGGAATCTCGCTTCCGGTAGATGGTGGTTGGACTGCTCAGTAATTGGTGGGATTTTCCGGTGCCGTCAGCAACAAAACAGTTCCTGCTCTGGCCGTCAGGCCCATCCGCCTGCGAGGTTGCCCGATTCAGCGAAGTGAAACCTCATGCGCTCAGCCGTTGTCGCCGCCAATAACGCGTCTCGTCCGTGGCCGTTTAACCATTGGTCAACTGTTAGAAGGCCAGGAAACTCCTTTCGAAGCGCCACAATATCTGCCCTCCCAGACAGTCGTCCGTCGTCTACCAGCACAGCCAGCTTATTTAGGAAGGAGTTTTGCTCAAGCAAGCTATCCGAAAAGCGCCGATAAACGAAAGTACGCCCAATAGCGGCGCCGAATTTTGTGGCAAGATCTGAACCAGTCACTGCGTCGCCTGCAATCTCGATCGTACGTGATGAGTAAGTTTGAGGATCGGCGAAAATGCAGGCGACTATTTTTCCGATGTCCTCGACGGTTCGATCGCTAACTGTAATCTGCGTAATCTGTCTAATCTGCGGATCATATTTTTTTGTTTTTGAACTGCAACTATCGTGAATGTTAGGCCTCTACCGCCGCTGCGAGATCTTCCCGGAGAAATTCGATAATCGAGTTAACCGCTTGCCAGCGATTTTTCTCAAGAATGACCATGTGCGTACCCTGACCAATCTCGATCCATCGCCGATAGGGCGCCGCGGTAAGCCTGCTGAAGAAATCTCGTGCCGTGTCAAAGGTGACGTCGATGTCCCATTCTGCATGAACGAGCAACACCGGTACGCGGATTTCCCCGGGATCATAAAACGGCCTGCCTGCAGCCCAATATTCGCGAATATCCTGTATTGCGCCCGAAGGCGCCAGGATAGTATTGGGAACGGCTCCCCGTGGACCGATCGCCAGAGTGTTTTCTGCCCAGACGCTGAACCATCCTGGTGGAATCAGGGCGTCTCCTTGATCTTTTGGAGCGGCAGCACGCCAAGTCCCTTCGTATTTCCATAGATACACTTCACGGTAGGCAGGAAGATCGCCACCCTGATCGATACGTCCCGGCGTTTCTCGTAGCCAGAGTGGAGCAATCAATGCTAGCCTTTTGATCTTACCATCGTTTTTTGCGGTATAAGCGCCGGCAACAGATCCGCCCCATGACATCGCAACCAGATTAAGCTGATCCAGCCTGCGATACTGTAAGATATGGTCAATCGCCGTACCAAGATCACGGATCGCAGTTTCTATCCGGACAGGCTGTGTGCTTGGGTCGACTGCTCCCTCCATGTCCGGTGGCCAGGTCGAAGGGCCGTATCCTCGCACATCGACGGCGTAAACATCAAAGCCAGCGATGGCGAGTTGATCCATGAGAGATGCACCTCCCACTGGGGCATCGAACAGGCTTCCGGAAGAAAAAGTAGCGCCATGCATTAAAAGCAACGTTCGTTCGGCGGGAAGTTTTTCCACATGGGCTAACCGTTTACGTCGGAGATGTAAGTCGATGCCGGCGGTATCGCTGGGAACAAAGAAATCTTGGGTAGCGATCGCGGCATCACTTCTTTGATTGAGAACCTTCATACGCAATTTTTGATAATATTTTGGTCATGCGAACTGCCATTGAAATCCGCCGGTTCTCCGGCTGATATAGCCGGCGGAGCTTTCCCCGAAATGAGAACTGAAACAGAGCGCGTGATTCTCAGAAGCATAGGATTGGATCCATTCACGCGAAGCCTTGCTAGCTTCTGGAAATTCGCAGTAGACCGAACGGAGATCCGGACGATACACCTGCAGCGGATGATGCGTGACATCACCTAGGAACAGGGCTTCCTGTCCGTCAGAGCGAAGACGAATGGAAGCATGGTCGACGCTATGCCCGGGTGTTGGTAAAAAAGATATCCCGTCCAGACATTCGGTACCGTCGACATCGATCAGCTCTGCCAGTCCCGATTCGATGATAGGGGCAACACTCTGGTCATACACATACGAGGCAGGCTCCCTTACCGGTTTACCTAGTGTGGGCGGCGGCAAATCGGCTGCTGGCTTATGACCTGACAGACTTGCGTTGTACCGTTGTTCGCAGCGAGAGAAGATATACTTCGCGTTTGGGAAGGTTGGCACCCAACGTCCATCTTCATAACGCGTATTCCACCCGACGTGATCGAGATGTAAATGAGTCATGAGTACGAAATCGACCTCCTTCGGCAGCCAAGTATGAATGCTTTCGGTCAACGTACCTGCGTTAGGGTCATACGAACCCTCGCAAAGAAAACGCCCGTATTGTTCGAAAGCGCCGGCATCGAGATCCGGATAAAGCACGGAGGGGACAACGTTGGGCAGAGGTATTTCGTCAATGCGTATCACCGTGGCGTCGCCGATCTGATAGGTTTTGTTGAGATGCTGCATGCGTAGAAAAATCTGATAGGAACTGACTTGCTGTATGCTAGAACCCGGTCATCACCGACTCCAATCAACCCAACCAATGCGCTCCATCGATCATTTCGATCTGCGCTCGTTCGATTTGAATCTGCTCATCGCATTTGATGCGTTGATGGAAGAGCGCAGCGTTACGCGGGCGGCGGCTCGGCTTAGAGTCAGACAGCCCGCGATGAGCCACAGCCTTTCTGTCTTGCGGATGCTGCTGCAAGACGAGCTTTTCGTCCGCGACGGATCGATCATGCGACCAACGGCTCGTGCCCTCAACATTGCGCCAGCGGTTCGCTCAACTTTGCGACAGATGGAGGACATCTTACGGTGGAAAGAGCCGTTCGATCCCAGTCGAGAGGACCGGACCTTTCGCTTAGGTTTTTCCAGTGACGTCGAGCTACTAGTAATGCCGGATCTCACAGCCCGGCTTCGGAGTATCGCGCCGGGTATTCGCTTGTTGGGGCGCCAGGCCGAGCGAGCCGAGGTCCACCGATTATTAGATGAAGGGGAACTGGATGTTGCCGTTGGCTGCTTCGAGCCCGGAGCATCGCGTTACCGCGGTAGATACCTATTCGAACAGACACTCTCCTGCTGCTTCAATCCGAAACTGTTAGACTTATCCGTACCGATTGATTTAGAAGCCTACGTTAGTTTGGGTCATGCATTAGTGACCCTCAGGGATGATCTCCGCGGATGTTTAGCAGACGCGCTTTTGCGGAGTAATGCCGAATTAAACGTCGTCGTTGCATCGTCGAACTTCCGCACGGGCCGATCGCGAAGCTGGCTCGTTATGGCTAAGGACACAAATCCAGCAAATTCTCGTCGGCAACGCTGAACCCGCCGAGAAAGTTGTGAACGGCCGCCACCCGGCTCGAAAGGCAAGGGTTAGAACCGCTGTTCCAAAGAAGAAGGGATAAGGACAAGTCCAAGAAAGAGGAGGCTGGCTTCAGTGGTGAAAGGGCCCACGCGTAAGGGACGCATCTTCACATTGGACATTTAGGACAATAGCTGCTTGGACACTTTAGCGGTTGGATTGCGGTTCATAAATCGGAACTATTGTGGCAAACTGGAAGCCAAACAAACGTGGCGATGCAGGTCGGTCGCTTGTAGCGACAACCGCCGCACAAGCCTCAGCCAAGGAAGAAGCTCGACACGATCGGTCGGTCGCCAAATGTCCAATGTGAAGATACGTCCCTTACGCGTGGCGCTTAGGCCATGCGGATCTTTGAGTTGTCATCGACCTCACGAACATAAATCCTGCCGTGCTTGCCTGTGCACGTGCCGTCGCCCGATAACGCGCGATGGACGAGCCGTTGGTGTCGATTTAAATCAAAGTGTAAAGCATCTGTGACCTCAATTTGGTCGCAGATTTAAATGAAAAATCCTCGTTCCTGACGCCGCGTTGCGCAGGCCGAGTTGGGAAGGGGATTGCCGGCCCGAACGCACTAATCAGGCCGTATAGGTTCAATTTTTTTTGTTCAAGAGAGGTTGGAGAAGTCATCGATCCCGTTCGTACAGTACGAACAATCCTTCCTGCCGTTTCAGTCGGAGTCGCAAAAACCTCCTTAGGGTGTGCAGGACTCCAAGAGGGGCGGATCCGATTAGAAGCCAGAATACCAGCTGATCAGTATGAGCTGCTACGACGACGCCCACCAGCACAAGCGCAAGCATGAAACTGGAAACAGTCAGGTCTCGCTTGGTATCGCCTGATCCTATGGTCGGGATAGCAGTTCTTGTCCGACTACGAACAGGCGTTCGCTCGCGA
>WNFI01092794.1_pt1 | contig 16643 bp, 19 predicted proteins | sample 5400471 | NCBI WGS metagenome assembly WNFI01 (sample SAMN13153348, study PRJNA577476) | soil metagenome | isolation source: 100 cm saprolite on Douglas fir-dominated hillslope | place: USA:California | collected 2013-09-17 | reverse complement strand
TCCCTTCAATATAAAAAACTCGTCCAAACGACCGTTGCCGCTTTCCGTTTGAATCCGCATCGTAAACATCCACGATGTGCAGGTTCCGTGCGGCTACTAGATCACCCAACTCCAGCTTGGCCGACTTAAGATCGTTCTGACGTCGGAGCTCCTCTTCTGTCGTGTCAAGTTTCGATGCCAGATCCTCCTTCATCTGTTTCTGAATGCCAAGTTTAACCTCGGACTCCGCGAGCCGCTCACTGAGTGCCTCGGCCCGGCTTTCAAGTGCGGCGACCTTATTCTGTGCTTCCTGCAGTTCCAAAGAGGAGTGCTCCGACGCAGTCTTCCCTTGGATCGTAAGAGCTGCGAGTTTGTCTTTGGCAGTCGTCAACTCAGCGCTTAGCGACTGTCTTTCCCGCTGGGAAGCCGAAAGCTCCTGTTTCAGCCTCGCAAGTGTGTTTTCTAGCTGGGATTTCTGGCTCTCAAGCTGGCTCAGGCGGTCAGAGTTAATCACTGGCGAATTCCGTGCAGATGCCTCCGTGTTCGGCGCCCGCACCTCAGCCGGATGCTGCGGTGTGTGCTTGCCTTTCCACACGCCGGCATAGAACGCCGCAGTGCCCACAATCGCGCAAAGCGTCATCACCGCCGCGGAGCGCGACAGCAACCAAAACAGGCTTGACTTTCGTCCGGAGAGCACGGGCTCGACATGTCTAACTTGTTTTCCATCCCGTTCTCCCCCAAACGTTGACGACAGTGGCTTTTCGATAAGAAACGGGTGCAGGCGCGACCCTTCATTGATTTCGTTGACCAGCTCTTCTGAACCAATCCGCGCCAGGAATCTATCGCGCATGCCGTCCGGCGGCACAATGTCCGCTGCGGGCGCGCCATTTTCAGCGAGCAACGGCATCACCTGCACGCTTACCTGCCCAACAGACCACAGAAACTCACGGCACGAATCGCAGGTGGAGATATGGGCGTCCAATTCACTCATTTCTTTCCCGCCAAGCTGGGCTGTGGCCGCTAATGCACACATTTCTTGATAACGTCTATGGCTATTTGGCCAAAGACGGACGGCAGCTCGCACGAGTTTGCTATTGCTTTTCATGACCGTTCCCAAACGCTGCCCGAAGAGCAGCGAGCCCACGGTATAGATCATGCCGAATCGCGTGCACAGATTCCCCCAAGCGGTCGGCAATTTCTTCCGCTGTTAGGCCCTCATAGTATGTCAACTCGAGGACTGCTCGCTGACGCGGCTTGAGTTTTCCCAACATCTCTTCTGCGAGCCGCATGACTTCCGGCGATTCGACCGCCAGTGGGGAGCTAGCCCCACTCTCTAGTACAGCTTCGAGTTCCTCCCAACGGTAGAAGTGGTTGGCAACAAGGTGCCGCTTCCTGTGCAGGGCCCCATGGTGGGCGAACTGCAGGAGCCATCCCTGTCGAGAAAAACAATCTGGACAACTTCCTCGGCCTCGCCCGGATCTCGCACGATTCGCAAAGCTATGCTGAAAACGAGATGGTGATACCGGTCAAATAAGACTGTGAGGGCATCTTGACGGCCGCACTTAAGGAATTGCATCAGTTCTTCGTCAGAAAGATTAGAGATGTTGGAATCGGAGTCAGGGGGATAGCACGCAAGCGCGGGGGCAGGAGTGTCTTTCGCGCTCACGGCTTCATGTACCTTAACTGGAAGATGTGTGTTGCTGAAAGTGGTCGGGAAACCGACCACCGTTTCGCGCGTAAATTACGAACCGGCGACCTTGACTTGCAGACAGTCAAACCTAACTCTCCACACTTTCTGGGGACAGGCCTGCAACGGGATCGTTGGGACTCTTACTCAGAGCAGTACGCTTCGACCCGGCTCTGGGTGGGAGTATATTTCTGCTAGAAGAGTCTCTTGTCAAGGGCGTGTCACACACGCTACTTGAGAAGTCGTTACAACCAAAGGGAATAGAGGTTGACCGGACAACCGCTGTGTTGCAGTGCCTTCTTAACAAGCGCAACAATGTCGATCTAATTTGATCGGCACATAGCGACCGACGTGAATCCGGATCTTGTGGTGAAGAGCTAGGCAAAGAACCGAGGGGATGGAAGTCACCGAGACTAGGCGGCCATTTCGCAAGGATTGAAATTGACACTGACCTGATGGGATTTGATTTTGTGCTCTGTTTTCCGACCAGATGAATCCGTCGAATGGCCCCGGCAGAACCTTCACCCTCTCGAGGGGGTATCCCACAGAAGTGAGCTCGTTCTGGCAACCCCCGAGGGCTCACCTAGCCCTCCCCGGACGCCTACTCCTCTTGAGTCCCGCCCGCACCATCTGACGAAGTTTTTTCGCCTCTGCGTCAGCGCACCGGCGCACCCATTCCGCAGCATCCATGGATTGAGGATCGTACGTCCTCACGTTTCGACCGATTGCGACCAAGGTGTTGTGGATAGCCTGCTCGCAGATGCCGCGATTGTTGCCGAACCAGCGTATTGCCGCTGCCCTTATTTCAAATTCATAGTTTTCATATAGCGCCATCAGAGCGTTAGCGTCCTTTGCGTCCACGGCCAAACGCCTGAGACTCTGCTTGTCGCCAATCTTCTTAGCTTCTTCCCCCGGCCCTACGCCGACCGGCCTTACGGAAGGCATTTCTGCGATTTGCTTCACGACGGCGCCCCTCAAAGAATGTTGGTTATAACCCGTTGGTTTATAACCATCACACCGCCAAACTAAAATCAGGGCCCGAAAAGGCTTTTGGAAGTGTCTTGCGCGAGATTCGAGAAAATGCGGGGCTGTCGCAGATGGACGTCTATAAACACTTCGGCATCGACCGGACGTACCTGAGCGCTATTGAACGGGGTATTCAGAGTCCCACCCTTAGAATGATCGTGCGTCTGACGAAAGCCTTTGGCATCACGCCATCCGACATGATGAAGCGTATGGAGCGATCACGCTTCTACCATGTGTAGGCGATGACCATCAGCCGTGTCAGCATACTCCAACCGTATTATTTGTCAACAAGAAGATACCTCTCAAGCACTATGTTTACGCGCTCTTCCAAACTAATGTCTGTGCAGCATGACTATCGACACAGCCAGATTGTTGAGAGACCGCATTCGAGTCTTGAGGGAGGCCAAGGGTCTTAGCCAAAAGGAACTAGAAGATCGTATCGGCAAGGAGGCCAATTACATCACTCGCGTCGAGACGGGGCGCATCGACTGGCCCCCTAGCGACGTTATCGATAAAATCTGCGAAGTTCTGGATGTCTCCCCGAATGAGTTGTTCTTCGCCGAAGGGCTGGACGACAATCCGGAGGTGCTCCGTCAGAAGATCCAAAATTTGCTCAAAAACGCGAACACCCAACAGTTGCGAAAGTTCTATCGCCACATGCTCGTGACCCTTGAAGAGTAGCAATATTGTGAAATCGAGCCGACCAAAAGCTTCGACGGCGTGTTGTTCTTGACTGGTTTATTACGCGCCGCTCGCCCGCTGCAATCCGCCAGGTTCCGAGAGCTTGAGATCACACTTTAGACTTGGAGCTGCAGTGTCGCTGCCTTGAGGTCTCGAATGAATCGCGGCAATTGTCCGTGCTTCTTCCCAGTCTGGGTTGCAAATCAGCACCTCAACCGTGAGGGAGCCATCTGGCTGCTGTTTGCATAAGATGTGGACGGAATCCCACATCTCCTCCTCTTTCCCGGTTCGCATCCGTTGACCGACCCGCACCGATAGGGTGTCCGTGCCGACCTCAAATCGTCCTGGGCTCCCTGCATCACAACGCACCTGGAATTTCCGCCTGTCAGGCGGCGCCATTAGATCCACACGAAGCTCCTTGACCACTTGTAATATGGGTCTTCGGCGGCCGGTTAGATATGGTACCAAGCGCAAAAACAGGCGGTACGCTGGTACCGTTCGCGACTAGCTATGGCGACAGCGGATCGAGAATAGAGCTATTCAGCAATAGTCTCGCGAAAGGTGCCGTTGAGCTCGATTTGAGCCCGTTCTTCGGAGGCCAAATTCGGCGGTAAACGGTGTCGAATCAACGGATCGTTTTAGGTTTGACAAGGCTCTCCATGATTGACAACCGAGGGAATCACTGTGCCTCGAATTCTGCAGGTGTCTTGTGGGCGCGAATGTTTTTGTAGCTCACGGCGAGACTCTGAGCCAAGTTTAACCTTTCCCCCATGATTGAGGACGGGAACGATCGAGTCGGCCGAAGACGATTTCCCTTTCCTGGTCGCACGATTCTATGCACAGCCACATGAGCTCTCTTTCGCCGGTTTCGTCATCTTGAAACTCGACCTTGATATAATCGCCTGGCCTTAGGTCCATAGTTGCTCTCATTTACGGCATCTACAGTATCGCTGTAGCGGGCGGCCTTATGCGCAAGATTCGCAAGAGCCAGACGGTCAAACTGCGTAGGGCAGGCGCGCCCCGCAGGAAGAGCCCGGAAGAGCGCAAGAAAATGATGAGCGCAATCAGGAGCGGGGATACTGTTCCCGAACTAGCTGTGCGCCGGGAGGCGCACCGGATGGGGTACAGATTTCGACTGCACCGAAAAGGCCTTCCGGGAACACCGGATCTCGTGTTTCCTTCACGGCGCAAGGCAGTTTTCGTTCACGGCTGCTTCTGGCATGCCCATGGCTGCAAGCTATCACGTGCCCCGAAGACGAACCTCGATTATTGGGTTCCGAAGCTGAAGCGCAATTGCGCGCGAGACGTGAGGAATTTAGAAGCATTGACTGCGCAGGGCTGGAAGCATCTCGTGATCTGGGAATGCGAGAGTCGGGACATTCGCAGCCTGGAAAAGCGTCTGAAGAAATTCCTCAAGTGAATGTAACCACGCGCTACTATTGACAAGAACGTGACTCTCTTTAAGGTATACCCATGCGCACCGATGTGGTGTAATGTGGTGAACACGGCGGGGGCCTGCGATGAGAGGGAAAAAGGCAAATGGCAAGAAGGCGCACGGCGCACGCTCGGTTCGGTCGTCGATCAGCTTCCCTCGTGACATCTATCAGAGCCTGGACGAAATCGCCGCGCAGAAGAAGGTGTCGCTAGCGTGGGTTGTCCGTGAGGCGGTCGAAAGATACATCGCTGAAAAGTGGCCGCTGTTCCGGCGAGAGCCGGGAGGTCGCTGATTTGATCGGGGGAGATGAAAGGTTGGGAAAGCAGCTTCGTTTTATCGATCTCTTCGCGGGTCTCGGCGGCTTTCATCAAGCGCTGCAGGCGCTTGGCCACAGATGTGTATTTGCGTGTGAAGTAGATGACAGCCTGGCGGCGCTCTACGAGAAGAATTTCGGGCTTCGCCCGCATGGCGATATCAGGACGCTGGATGTCTCTTCGCGGTACTTCATTATTGAGAACGTTCCCAATCTAGTCCGACATCGTCGTGGAAAGACGTGGCGGGAAATAGAGCACCGGCTTCGTCTTGCGGGATATAGCGTCAGCGATGGCTTGCTCTCGCCCTCTCATTTTGGCATCCCGCAAATCCGCGAGCGAGCTTTCATCGTCGGCTGCCGTGCCGGCCTTGAGGGCTTCAATTGGCCGCTGCCCTCGAAGCAGCCGAAGCTCTCGATTCGCTCCGTACTAGACAAGAAGCCTGCAAACGCAAAGAGGCTGCCGCGGCACTTCAGGAAATACCTTGAGGCTTGGCAGGAATTCTTGCGCCTCTTTCCAAAGGGGGAGGAGTTGCCATCGTTCCCAATTTGGGCAATGGAGTTCGGCGCCACCTATCCCTATGAGAAAAAATCACCGAGGTGGACTGGACTTGGGCGCCTAGGGTCATTCAAAGGGAGCTTTGGGGTGTCCCTCCGCAGCCTTGGCAAGGACGAGGTCCTGGCCGCTCTACCGCCGTATGCGCGCTACCGGTGCAAGGCATTTCCTAAATGGAAGATCGACTTCATCCGGCAGAACCGAGAACTCTATGAGCGGCACAAGGAATGGATCTCCGACTGGCTTCCATCCATCTTGGAGTTTGCTCCGAGCTTCCAGAAGTTCGAATGGAACTGCAAGGGTGAGGAGAGAGATGTTTGGAAGTACATCATACAGTTCAGGGCGTCCGGCATCCGGTTAAAGCGTCCTGCGACTGCGCCTTCCCTTGTGGCGATGACGACAAGCCAAGTCCCCGTGATCGCGTGGGAGGGGCGCTACATGACGATTCGCGAGTGCAGCCGCCTTCAAAGCATGCGGAGCGACAAGAGAGCGAGAGTTCCCTATGGGGCCACAGCTCTAGCACGGGCCGCAGCAGTCTGAGAAGGGAAGGCGACCGGTGGCAGTGAAAAAAGTGGACATACGCCCTGGTGTCAGCATGCTGGCTGTGCTGCGCCATCTGAACTACAGGCCCTGGTTCGCGCTGGGCGAATTCGTGGACAATGCCGTGGAGAGCTTCGCGAAGCATCGGCAGGCCTTGGAGGGCGTCGAAGGCAAAGGCCTGAGGCTGCGCGTTGACATCGATATCTCCACTGCGTCGCCAGCTCGAATCTCGATACGCGATAACGCTGCGGGTATCTTGGAATCGGAATACGCGCGAGCATTCCGCCCCGCATCGATTCCGCCAGATCGATCGGGGCTTGCCGAATTCGGCATGGGGATGAAGAGCGCTGCGTGCTGGTTTGCGCCGCGATGGAGCGTGCGCACCTCGGCGCTCGGCGAGGCGGTCTCGCGCACCATCGATTTTGATATCGCTAACATCGTCATCGACGATATTCAGGAACTGACCATCCAGGAAAAAGCCGAAGCTTCCAAGCGCCACTACACGGAAGTGGTGCTTGAGGACATCTTCCACGTCCCGGTCGGACGGACGGTGGCCAAGCTCAAAGAGCACCTGACGGACATCTACCGCGCCTTCATCCGGGACAACTTACTGGAGTTGCGATTCAACGGGGAGGAGCTCGCCTACGCGGAGCCGAAGGTGCTTAAAGCGTTGTATTACAAGGATAAGAGCGGCCTGGAGCGAGTTTGGCGAAAAAAGATCGAGTTTGATTTTGGCGATGGGCTTACGGTGCATGGATTTGCGGCGTTGCGAGAGACAGCCAACACGGCGAAAGCTGGGTTCTCGTTGTTCCGAAGAGGGAGAGTCATCCAAGGGACTGGAGATGAAGGCTATCGCCCCGCGTATGTTTTTGGAAGCTCGAACAGCTATCGCTATCAGAGACTGTTCGGAGAGTTGCATCTCGACGGGTTTGAGGTGAGCCATACCAAGGACGGCTTCCGCTGGGACCAGAACGAGCAGCCTTTCCTGGAGTTGCTGCGAGACCATTTGGACAGCGAGGAATTGCCGCTCCTGAAGCAAGCGGAGAACTACAGGGTGCGGGCGCAGCGGGCGCAACTCGCAACGACCGCGAAGCAGGCCGTGTCAAACACCGCGCAAGCCATGGAGACAAAGCTGCCCGCGGTCTTGCCGGGGGTCGCGAGCGCAAAGCCGGTAGATACACCATCGGAGGAGATGCCCCACAAGTCGACCTTAGCGAGTCGGCGCTTTGAGATTGTCTTTCGAGATCGACCTTGGACCATCAACGTGGAGCTTGCCGACGATCCGAGCGAAAGCCAGTGGCTTGCAATTAGCGATGTTGCACAAAGCAAAAAGGGACCGCGTCGGCTCGACATCCGAGTTTCTCTGGCGCACCCATTCATGGTTCGATTCGCGCAAACGGACGCCGAAGATGTGGAATCTTTGCTTCGAGTCGCCGCCGCGCTCGCGCTCGGAGAAGTGCTGGCGCGAGACGCAGGCGTGCGGAATGCCGGGACTGTCCGTCGAAACGTCAACGATATACTTCGCGACGCGCTTTCTGAGCCTTAGCATCGGGGAGAAGCAGCTTATGGCAGATGACGATTCGATTATCGTGGAGCCAGTGCCCGACGGTGATGGAGCAGGCAATTGGGTTCCGACTGTTGGCCCGGAGGCGGTGGAGTTTCTCCAAACTGTTGTGCCTCAGGCCAGCCGTGACAGCGTTCGCGATGCGGCCATCTCGATCCTGGCGAAGGGAACTCCGCCGACTGCGGCGGAGGGGCAACAAACCGGCCTTGTGATCGGGTATGTTCAAGGCGGCAAGACGATGTCGTTTGAGACAGTCGCGGCGCTGGCCCGCGACAATGGCTTTCAGATGGTGATCGTTGTTGCGGGGACCTCCAATCCATTGCTGGATCAGTCGACGGGCCGGCTGCAAAGAGATCTTCGACTCGATGTGCCGAGCCGGGAGAGGCGATGGATTCAGTTCGAGAACCCCGATGATGATGATGCGACGGTTCAGGCGATTCGCGATGTGCTGGATGATTGGCGGGATGCCGGAACACCGGAAGAGTTCAAGAAGACGGTTCTGATCACGGTGGAGAGCACAACGTACCGTTGCCTCATGGACCTGCGGCAGGCCCTCGCAAATCACACGTATTTGCAGTACACGGCGACCCCGCAGGCGCCGCTGCTCATCAGCATCATTGATTCCTTGTCCCCCAACTTTGTCCAAGTGCTTGACCCGGGCGAGGAGTATGTCGGCGGGCGAGAATTCTTTGCGGAGAATCAAAGGGCCGTGCGGCTGATTCCTCCACAAGAGGTGCCGACCAACGCAAACCCTCTGACCGAGCCGCCAGAAACGCTACTGGAAGCATTACGGGTTTTCATGGTGGGGGTGACGATTGGAATTCGCGCGGGCCGCAACATGGGCAATCGCTCGATGCTGGTGCACCCGTCACAGAAGACGGCTCAGCATCAGGAATATTACAACTGGGTCCGGGACATCTTTGAGGAATGGAAGAGAATTCTGAATTTATCTGACAACGACCCGGACAAGCAGGAGCTCATCGAGGATTTTCGGGATGCGTATAACGATCTAGCCGGGACCGTACAAGACGGGCTTCCCGCCTTTGACGAACTGCTTCCTAATTTTCGGTTCGCTTTTCGGAATACACGCATCTTGGAGGTCAATGCGCGCGGAGGGCGGACTCCCGAGGTGGACTGGCGCAGTGCTTACGGCTGGATACTGGTTGGTGGCCAAGCGATGGATCGCGGGTTCACCGTCGAGGGGCTCACGGTCACCTACATGCCTCGCGGCATCGGCGTGGGCAATGCAGACACGATTCAGCAGCGCGCTCGCTTCTTCGGTTACAAACGAGGATATTTTGGCTACTGCCGAGTTTACTTGGAGCAAGGAACTCTGAACGCTTTTCAGGGCTACGTCGAGCATGAGGAAGATATTCGGGGGCAACTGGGCGCCTTCCAAGACAGTGGCCGGCCGCTTAACGAATGGAAGAGAGCCTTCGTGCTGGACGCTGCCCTACGGCCGTGCCGCAACAACGTCCTTGAGTTCGACTATATGCGTGGCCGATTCTCCGACGAATGGGTGTCGCCGCGGGTCGTCCTCGCATCCGACGGCGTCATTCAGGCCAATCGGGATGTTGTTGGCGCCTTCGTAGGAGGCTTGGACTTTTCCGATGATGAGGGCCATCGAGACCGCACAGACGTGCAAAGGCACAGTGTCAGCGAAGACGTTTCGCTGCGAGCTGTGCTGGAGCAGTTGCTTGTTCAAATGCGCATAACTGGCACGACAGATTCGCAGCGTTATACCGGACTACTTCTGCAACTGAGCAAGGCGTTGGAGGACGATCCGGACGAAATGTGCTCCGCGTACCGCATGAGTCGCGGAGCAAGGAGACAACGCGGCACCGATGAGAACGGAGAGATCACCAATCTCTTCCAGGGCGAGGCGCCCGTCAATCCCCGCGAGCGCCGCGGGGAGGTATATCCGGGCGATCGCGCGATTCGGGAAAACGATCGTGTGACAGTGCAGATTCATACGCTGGATCTCACACGCGAGGAGGAAGGTCGCGGAGCTAGAGTCATCAAGGAAAATGTGCCCGTGATTGCGGTGTGGATCCCGGTGCGCCTGGCGCGTGGATGGCTTAATCAGGACCAACCGGGTCAGGTCAGGGAATGAGTGCGCAGCTTGCCGGCCTTTATGAAGGGGTTGTTCCGCCGCACGATGATGATCCAAGCAAACCGCTCTATGCCGGGCAGCCAATTCCTGGCCATAGCAGCTACCTGATCGGCAAGGATCGCGAAGGGCATGCCTGCCTTCTCGTGACGGGTATGGATGAGCCGGGGAAGATGCAGTCTCCGATCCGGCTTGAAAATCTTGATGTTCAGTTTGAGCTCCGTTGCCACCTGAGGCGAAATCGCGAAGCAGATCGTATTGGCACGTTTACTGTCATCCGGTGTCGCTCACTCGACGGCGAGACCATCCGCTATTTTCTGACCGTTTGCGAAACCATTATCCAAGTAATCGGCGATAAGCCGCGATTGCGGGAGGTCGCAGCGGCAGTTCATCGCCTCGCGGCTATCTTTCAGAAAATAGAGAAGCCGCCAGCGCGGCCAGTGAATGGGTTGTTCGCGGAGCTCTATCTGATCTGGCGCAGCGGCAATTCGGCAAAAGCGGTCGCGGCGTGGAGAATGGATGACACGGCACGCTTTGATTTTAGTCACAGCAACATTCGCCTGGATGTGAAAGCGGCTAGCGGCCGACTCCGAGCGCATACATTCTCTTACGAGCAGTGCAATCCCCCGCCAGGGACGATCGCGGTCGTCGCTTCTCTTTTGGCCGAGCGTGTGCCGGTTGGACTCAGCGTGGGATTTCTGATTGAGGAAATAAGGACGAGAATCTCCGCGCATTCCGAACTCGTTCTGAAGCTGCACGACGTGGTCACCGGCACGCTGGGGGCAAGCTTGAATGAGGCTCTGCGTGTTACGTTCGACGAAAAACTGGCAGCTTCGTCATTGGGATTCTTCGAACTGAATGATGTGCCGGCGATACGAGGGTCCCTGCCTAACGGAGTCAGCGAGGTGCACTTCCGATCCGATCTGTCGGCATTGCCTTCTCTATCCGTGCACGCACTTGTCGATCGGGACCCGATGTTCTGGGATCTGTTGCCTCGCGGAGATGCGACGTGACCCAGGACACCTGGAGCCAACAGTGTTCGGGCTGCTGCAAGTGGTGGTGACGATGAAGAGAGTAGTAGCACGGGGCGGTCCTAAGACCACGGTATTCGTAATAGGCGCGGGATTCTCCCACGATCTGGGGTATCCGCTAACCTACGAGCTCTTGAAACAACTTCGTATGAAGAGAGCTACCTGGACGATTTTCAGGAAAGTCGTTAAGTTTCACCATCCTGATTGGGATGGAAGAAAGGAATCGATGCCGGACATTGAGACGCTTCTAACGGAATGGGTCGCCAACGAGGAGTTATTGCCAACGCTCCGTCCAAACGGGCCGTTTACGGCGGAGGACTTGCGAGGGCTCCGCCGTGATCTCTTGGGCGAAATTTCCGATTGGTTTCACAAGATTCACAAAAGAACCTCCGAGAGTCGCCGCGAGACGCTGACAGGTTTTGCCCGGCTGGTGTCTACAGCGAAGAATCCGGTGATCATTTCCTTTAATTGGGACTATGAACTCGACCGCCTCCTGTGTGAGGGGAGAAAGCGGCGGGAGGTTTATGGACTTGAGGAAGGGTCGGCTGGAGTTCCAGTCCTTTTGAAACCGCACGGTTCCTTAAACTGGTACAGATCCAGGCCTGGCAGGCACATCAAGGTGGCGCTACGTGAAACGCTTTGGGAGGATAAAAACAACAAACGGAATGTGCGATATTGTTTCCTCAACTGGCGTGCCCCGAGATCGAGTCGAAGACGCTACATACCTTGGATTGTCCCTCCCACGTACTTCAAGAGTTTTGAGCACGACATGCTGCGAACGATATGGCGAAGATGTGTAGACTCTCTGAGTGTTGCTAACGAAGTCTTTTTTCTCGGGTACTCCCTACCTGCTGCGGACTGGCATTCTCGTTACATCTTTAGATGTGGTTTTCACAATCAGCTAGAGGGTCGCCCACTGGATCATGGCGGGCGTGAGAAATCGACCGGTCGGGCGCGCGTCCACATAGTGAATCCAGATGAGACAGTACGGAATAGAGTTGAAGCTACTGCGGGATTCAAGTGTCAATGGTTTCCTGGCAAAGTGCGGAAGTGGTTGAGCGAGTTGGCTTGATGTCGGATTGGGCTAACGCCAGATTGTCAGCGCGAAGGACGAATTCTGTCTTGCGAGGTTCTATAGGACTATGACTGGAGATGAAATCAACCAGACGTTCGATGAGCTGGGGAATATTCTGGTAGAGGTTGGGTTGGGATGGCTCCGCGACGCGGTCAGCGCTGACATCAGTGACGGTGTACTGGAAGTTGTCACTGAATCGGCCTTACTGGAAGGCGCTGAGCGCGGAAGGCGAGGGAAAGAACTTCGAAGGACTGGTGAGGAGTTTCTTCGTCCCCGTGAGTATACACCGCAAGAAAAACTCGTTGCGTTGATCGAGGCAATAGAGGAGACCGTTATTCAAGCGTCGGACATCGAAGTGAGGCTCGGTAACGATTTCGTTCCGCGCGGGAACTTGCGAGCTGTGACATTCCTCGATGACAGGACGTCGGAATCTATTGCGCTGGATTTGCGAGCGGCGTTGGGGCGCCATGAAGCAGTCGGAAAGTTAAGCGGGCTTCTCGCCGAACTGCGGAAGGAGATTGAGAGTTGAAAGCAACCCTACTACAGGAAATAAGGCAGACTCTGGGGAGCGCGATCTCCCCAAATTTGAACTCCCGATCAAAGGGTTTTGACTTGTACGAAGCGTACGTGTTCACGCTTGGAATCGACGCTTGCAATAAGCTCCAGGTTCCGATCACTTACAAGAACCGGGACGGCTCTCCTGCCTCCACATTTAATTTCCGAACTGGTCCTGGAAGCCTTGCACGCGGTCCCTACAGTCATGCGGAAATCCGTTTAGGGGTTCGCAAGCCGCTAATCGAAGCACACGTCGGTGTCAAAGTGATGGGTCTCTCGAAGGTCGAGCACGAAATGGATTTCTCTATGATCTCGAAGGAAGAGGCGGACTTCTGCCGAGATAAGGATGTTTTTCCACGGCACAATAAGGTCGTTCTTGCTGCGGAATGCAAATTCTACACCCGGCGTGGCGTGGGGATCGCCATGGGCCGCGGGTTCGTGGGTTTATCGGATGACCTAGGGCGGCGCGACACATTTTTCGTTATGAACCGGCCCGCAGCACGAATTGAACAATTCGTGGACCGTCATAACAAATGGGGATGCTTCAGTCCTGTTGCTCCGGCTTTTGCGGATGAAACCGGTCGACTGATAAGCAGTTTTCAGACCGTCCTCAAGAAATTGCGATCAAAGAACTGAGGCCATTGTGGCAAGAGAAGGGTTGGCCCCCCGCTGTTAGGAAACATGGCCGTGGCGAAAATATGTGATGTCGGTTTGCGGTCGTTCGTCCGCTTTTCTCGCGTTCCCAACCTACCTGAAGCGGCTGAATTGCGCCTGCTCTTCGAAGGACGTAACTCTCAGAAGTAACTCGCACGTCATCGTGACCATCCGTTGACCTAATTTTAAGTTATGGTCAGGGAGTGGGCACTCCCATCGAAACCGGCTGAGAGTAGCGCCGAGTGCCCCGGGGGCAATGTATGGCCCAGAAAACATCGGGTCCTCACGCAGTTCACCCAGAAATCACAGCTGCTATCGCGAAGAGCCTTGCGTCGGTTTGCACCCATCCATCTTTTCAAACATGGAGGGAGGAGCTAACTCTCTCCGCTGGAGACATAATTGCGATCAACAACTCGTTTGTCTTTCGATCGGGAGTGGGTACTCGAAAGAACGAGAAGTATCTTGCTGTTGCAGTGGGGAAAGATGGCGATTTGACCACCGATCCGGTCGTTTGCGATGGGCTCCGCCTGAATTCCGACTTCAAGCATGTATCAGCCAAGTCAAAGAATCAGCCGATGTGTCAAGAGCTGGGAGAGGCGGTTCGGAGCGAAGTCAAAGAGTTGGGGAAACTGGTATTCCTGCTAGTAGGCTCAGTGGACGATACCGTTGTCCTTGAGGAGGTGGTTGAGGACGACGACTTTGATGTTGTTGTCCTCGACCCCGCCTTGAAGGTTGATGTTGAAATTAAAGAGCGGAAGATTCTCGTTCGGGAGGTGGGGAACGAAGATCGCGTCTGGGACACCGTCAAGGACGCAGTCGGTGACACCAAGAATCCCGAAGCTGTTGAGGGGTTGAGGCAAAAGTGGTCAGGTGTCTGATACGTCGGTTCTAGAGTCGATTACGGCTGTACTTATTAATGAGCGAAAGAACTACGAATCGGCGCTGAAGAAATGTCAGGGCGAGTATTCGGTGGACGCAGAGGCTTACAATGACGTGTTAAGGATTGCCTACAATTTTGCCACCGATGCTATTGGATTTTTGCGCTTACTGACGAGTATTTGCGATATGAAACCCATAATTCTCTGGTGCACGGTGGGACGACAGTTCGCGCTGTCGGAAGCGTTCAAATCCCTACCTTGGACGCGCTCCAGAAAGAAGGCGTCTCTTGCGAACTATGAAAGGATCATCGGCGATGCGCGGAACAAGGCTTTCCACAGGCTTTTTCCTTTCAGCAAGCCGATTGACGTGATTCTTCCGGGCGCTTCGCTCTCGGACTTGAGGCTTAGAATATTTTCAGAGTACACCAAGAGAAAGGAAAACGATCTTACCTACCAAGACAAAGGAATGGTCGAGTTACTGAAGGAATTCACCATTACGCGCGAACATTCGGTTCCGTCGGGCTTTTGGTCTCGGAATTTAGATGTCATGAGCGCTACGATTGATGTTTTCGAGGCTGTCAGCGGCACTCTGAAGTTACTGTTGGGCGCAGTCGGTTAGAAGTCCTTCGAATGATCGCCTTTCTGTGTTCACTGCGAAAGCTACACGTTTAGTTGACTGAAAACAAGTTGCGGAACGGTTGGGGAATACTGTGGCCCGGTTCCAGCAGGCCTATTTCGACAGGGATTTCTGTATCGCGGAGCGGCTTCTCGGCTTCCTCCAATCTCCGAAGGACTTGAGGAGGGTCGTCCACGAGTTTCGCTTTCAGATCCCCTCCGGTAGAGAGTCCTCATTTGTGCCTTGCGCAGCACTAATGTATTCATAGTCCCAGGGCTTGGTGGCCCAAGAAGTCTTCGAGCGAGAATCCTCGGAGGGTGTTGAGGTCCGCGTCGCACACATGAATTCCTTCGCACTCGTTCATTAGAGCTTGAAGTTCGGAGACAACTCTTAGTGCAACTTCCTCTCGCGTGTCATCTTCGTCTGTCTCTGTCGCCACGACTACGCGAAGAATCACCTCATAGGAATCCCCGGCAGGAAGTTCCTCGTCTGTCAGCGCCAGAAAGGTGCCCTTAAACATCTGTCCCGTCACGCTTCAGAAGTTTCTTTATCTTCTTCCGTACTCGATCTGGAATTCTCGCTTCGAACGAATTCGGAAAGGACGGGTGGGAATAGGTTTTTCCCGTGGGCACGTGTATCAGCGATATTTTCAGTCGGCGCTACAGTCCGTACAGTGCTAACGCCCGTTCGACCCGCACAAGATCAAAATGGTGGGTGCGAAGAATCTCTAGGTAACCAAGCTTATCCCCTAAGCAGAGCTTGCGGTGTGGGGCGTAAGAGCTACGTCGCATTAGCGGTCACTATCCCAGCTAGGTTTATCGAATGGTTCGACGAGAGATGGCCGTTGAAGTAAGCCAGTCGAGAAGCGGAGCCTTCCGGTCGTGAATCCGGATAAAGCATGCGACAGTCTGGCCGAGAGGGCGCGCAAAGGAATTCTTATTGCTCCCTCAAAGCTCCCTCGGCATTTTCGTATTTGAGGCTCCCCCAGTCGGTTTCCTTGCCCACTGCCCAGGCAACACATGTCGGCTCGGGCGCTAAATTCGCGGTGCGGATGGCAAGCCGACGCTCACCTCAAATGCACCTAGGAAGTGTCTCTTTCCTGGCATTGCTCCTGCGGCTTGGGCAGATCGCGCCAGGGGGTGTATCGCTCAGCCTTGCCGCAATCGAAATTTCCTGCTCCTTCAGCCACAAGTTCAGCCAGTCGGTATTTCGCCGGCTGGTAGCGTAGCGATGGGAGGGCCATCCGAGTCGTCCCTTGGAAAGTCATGTCACATCGAGCTGTGTTCTCTCGCAGGTTTGCGCAAGAATCAAAGCGAATGTCTTCTCGTTACCACGATTGTATATTAGGCATCAGCGAAGGTATGCTTTGCACGAAACTCATGCAGAGTAGTGGGCAATTCGCAAGAGTTCTAACCAGGGTGGTCTGGTGCATTCTTCTCTGTTTGTCCGCTCCATTGGCTCCGAGAGGACAAGAACCCGCAAAAGGAACTTCCGGAAGACCAACCGAATTAGAAGCCACAGATCCCGAAATCCGCCAGCTGCTCGACGGAACTCGCTCCACTTGTGAGCAATTCAACATAGTTGACACGATCGCAAGGGTACAAGCGGCCCTGAAGCTCGCGGACAGCCGCGGATTGATTGGCGACAGGGCACTCGCCCAAGCGATCTTGGCATCTGCTTACATAGGTCAGGCGAAGGCTTTCACAATCTCCCGAATCCCGCTTTCGTCCAACGCCGCGGGATGCGGATATCCGTCCGCGAATGGAATGGCGCTGGGCGCGACGGGCGTCCAGCCACCTTTGGATTCCGGAATCATTCCCGAGCCTTCCCAGGGGCGCATCGTGCTGCCCTTTCGTCCTGCATGCGCGAGTTGAATTCCGGGGATCGCGCCTTGTTCACGAATGAAACGAGTGATGCGTGCGAGCGGCTCGATGTGCTCGTCCTTC
>WNFI01018413.1_pt1 | contig 16643 bp, 15 predicted proteins | sample 5400471 | NCBI WGS metagenome assembly WNFI01 (sample SAMN13153348, study PRJNA577476) | soil metagenome | isolation source: 100 cm saprolite on Douglas fir-dominated hillslope | place: USA:California | collected 2013-09-17 | reverse complement strand
GGTCCCTCGGTCCTTGGTCCCTCGGTCCTTGGTCCCTCGGTCCTTGGTCCCTCGGTCCTTGGTCCCTCGGTCCTTGGTCCCTCGGTCCTTGGTCCCTCGATCCTTGGTCGCTGGGTCCCTCGGAGCTAGGGACCTCGGAGCCAGGGACCTCGGACCCAGGGACCTGGAGGGACCGAGGGACCTAATTAAGTCCCTCGGTCCGCCAGAATCACGTGGGCGGAGGCAGCGTGATGGTCCGCCGGGGGGACCACATCTCGATGCCGCGCTCCTGCAGCGCCTTGTTGATCCGCCGGCGGAGCTCCCGTCCGACGTACCACTGCTTCTGCGGCGCGGTCTTGATTCGTACTTTCAAGCGGACCGCGTGTTCCTCGAACGCGTCGACGCCGATCACCTCCAGCGGCTCGAGCATGAACGGCTGGTACGCGTCCTCGCGCAGCATGCCCTCCGCGATCTCCTTCAACACCGCCGTCGCCTCGTCGGTGTCCTCGCCGTAGGCGAGCGGCAGATTGACGACGTAACAGCTGAAGTTCAGGCTCTTGTTCGCCAGCGTGTTGATGGCGCCGTTGGGGATGACGTGGACCGTGCCCTCTTCATCCCGCAGCACCGTGGTGCGGAGGTTGATCGCTTCCACCAGCCCGCCGATGCCGTTGATGGCGGCCACGTCGCCGACGCGGATCTGGTTCTCGAGGATCAGGAAGAACCCGCCGATGAGATCCCGCACGAGCGTCTGGGCGCCGAAGCCGAGGGCGACGCCGAGGATACCGGCGCCGGTCAGGGCGGGCGAGATGTTGACGCTGAACTCGTTGAGAATCATCAGCGCGGCGATGAGCAGGACGACGACGGTAGTGCTATTGGTCAGCACGCTGCCCAGGGTGCGGGCCCGCTTCGCGCGCTCCAGCGCGTCGAGCCCGGTGCCGAAGTTGACGTCGTGCTCGAAGCGCTTGACGCCAATCGCGACGGTGCGGATCAGGGCGAAGGCGAAGGCAGCGATCAGCAGGATCTTCAGGCCGGACTCGAACGTCCATGAGGTCAGCGTCCGCAGGTGCACGCCGGCTCGGGGCTTCAGCCCAACGAGTTCGAAGGCGGGAAAAATCAGGACCGCGAACACGAGGCCGAACGTCGCCAGGCTGATGAGCCGCAGCGGGGCGCGGATCAGGGGACTCGACGTCGCCACCGTATCGCCGAGGACACGACGCATCGCGGCCGCCCCGGCCCGGCGCAGCGCGCGCGCCGCCAGCAGCGCCACCAGCGCGATCGGGACGACGGCCTTCGCCGCAAGCCGCCACTGCACCGCCGGATCGTCGAACAACCGCTCCCACATAATGCTGAACTGTAAACTGTAAACTGCGAACTGCGAACTCTGAACTATGAACTGACCGCTTCGAGCCGGGAAGTCACCGCGGCCTGAAGTGGGAGCCGCAGGCTGGCGCGGCAGCCGGTGCGGTCGTCGCGGTTCTCGAGCATGAGGCTGCCCCCGTGGGCCTCGGCGATCTGCCGGCTGAGAACCAGGCCGATGCCCGAACCCCCGGGCTTGGTGGTGAAGAACGGCACGAAGAGGTTACCTGTGTTGGCCAGGCCCGGCCCTTCGTCGTCGACCCACACCTCCATCGAGGCGGGCGAGCCGTGGAGACGCTGCCAGCCGACGCGGACGGCGCCGCCGGTCTCGCGAACCGCGTCGACGGCATTCCGGATCAGATTGATGAGCAACTGTTCGAGCTGATCGCTGTCTCCCTGAATCGCGAGCCTGGGCCCCCCGGCAATCTGGATGTTGTGTCCCTTTTCCAGCGTCGCGACCCGCTCGATCACCGCGCTGATGTCCAGTGGAGCCAGCCGTGGCGGCGGCAGCTTCGCCAGGAGCGCATACGCGCTCATGAACCGGCTCAACGACTCCGATCGGGAGGCGATCACCGCCAGGCCGCGCTGCATGTCGTCGCGCCAGTCGGACGGCGGCGGGTCGCGTTCGATGATCGCCGCCAGGCTGCCGGCGATCGACTTGATGGGCGCGAGGGAGTTGTTCATCTCGTGGCCGATGACGCGAATCAGGCGCTGGAAGGCCTGGCGCTCCTCCTCGCGTAACGGCTGGCTCAGATCCGACAGCACGAGCAGCTCGTGAGGCCGCCCGCCCTGGCGGAACGAGCTGCGGCGGATCTCCCACCGGCCGACACCGCCGGGGAAGGCGGTGTTGATGACGCGCGGGGCCTCGCCGTCGAGGCAGTCTTCCAGGCCGAGCTCCTCGGCGCGGCGGCCGAGCGTCCGCTCGGCGGTCTGGGCCAGCAGCCCGGTCCCCGCCCGGTTGACGAACTTGAGCTCGCGCTTCTCGTCGAACGTGAATACCGCGACCTCGATCTCCGCCATGACCTTGCGCAGCAGCGTCGTCGCTTCGAGTGCGTCGAGCCGCTGGTGCCGCAGCGTCTCGATGAGCGTGTTGATCTCGATCATCACCTCGCCGAGGGCGTCGCCGCCGCGCGCACCGCGCGCACGGATGGAGAAGTCGCCCTCGCCGAGTGCGGCCAGCAGGTTCGACAGCGTCTGGAGAGGCAGGATTACGCGCTCGCGCAGCGCGAAGGCGAAGCCCAGGCAGAAGGCGGCGATGATGACAGTAAGCGTCCACTGCACCTTCGGCGTGAAGTCGCCGGTCCAGAGAAAGATGAGCGAAATCAGCGCGCCAGGCAACGCCGACGCGAAGGCCATCAACAGGATTCGCCTGTCGTGGCTCAGGCGGGGCTCACGGGGCCGGGGGGAGGACATTCAGCAATTTATAGTCCATATCGCTGGAGGCGACGATAGAGGGCCGATCGGCTGAGGCCGAGGGCTTTGGCGGCTTGGCTGACGTTGCCGTCGAAGCGCGTCATGGCTTTCTTGATGAGGAAGCACTCGACGTCCTCGAGGCTCATGTCCTCGAGGCGTCCGCCGCCGTCCTTGGCCGCCCGGAGCCCGAGGTCGCCGGGCTTGACCAGCGGACCGGCCGCCATGAGCACCGCGCGCTCGACGGCGTGATCGAGCTCGCGGACGTTGCCCGGCCAGCTGTGCTCGAGCAGCATCTGTATCGCGCCGCTCTCGAAGCCGGTGAGGCGCTTGCGATAGCGCTCCGCGTGCTGGCGGAGGAAGTGCTGCGCGAGCAGCGGCAGGTCTTCGCGGCGGTCGCGCAGCGGCGGGAGGAGGAGTTCAATCGTGTTCAGGCGGAACAGCAGGTCCTGCCGGAACCGGCCGCCGGTGACCTCGTCGTTCAGGGCGGCGTTGGTCGCGGAGATGATCCGTACGTCGACGCGACGGGTGCGCGAGGAGCCGAGCCGCTCGAATTCCCCCGTCTCGATCACGCGCAGCAGCTTCGCCTGCTGGCTGAGCGGCACGTTCGCGATCTCGTCGAGGAACAGGGTCCCCTGGTCGGCGAGCTCGAAGCGTCCCACGCGGTCGCTCTTGGCGTCGGTGAAGGCGCCGCGGACATGGCCGAACAGCTCGCTCTCGAACACCCCTTCCGACACGCCGCCCGAATTCACGATGACCATCGGCCGCGAGGCGCGGCTCGAGACCGCGTGCAGCGCGCGGGCAACCACCCCCTTGCCGGTACCGTTCTCGCCGAGGATGAGCACGTTGGCGTCCGACGGGCCGACGCGCGCGATCACCTGGAGCACGCTCTGCATCGAGGCGGACTCGGCGATGATCTTCGGCATGCCCTCGCCACGAAGCAGCGAGTTCTCGGCCTCGAGGCGCTGCCCCTTGCGCAGCGCCTGGCTCAATTCGATCTGCGTCCGGACGATCGAGAGCAGCCGGGCGTTGTCCCACGGCTTCTGGATGAAATCGCGCGCGCCCCGCCGCATCGCCTCGACGGCGACGTCGACGCTGCCCCACGCCGTCATGACCACGACCGGTAGCGTCGGGTCGAGGCCCTGGAGGCGCGACAGCAGGTTCAAGCCCTCCTCGCCCGAGGTCGTGTCGCGCGCGTAATTCAGGTCGATGAGCGCCACGTCGAACTCGCGCGCCTCGACCGCCGCCAGCACGCCGGCCGGAGAGGATGCCGTCTCGAGCCCGAAGTCCTCGGCCTTGAGCAGCAGCCGCAGGGCCTCGAGCACGTCCGGTTGATCGTCGGCAATCAGGACGCGCGGTCCCCCGCCGTGACCGCAAACGTCAGCGGGTCGCGCGTGTTCACGCCGACGACCAGCGTCTTCATCAGACCCGCCGTGGCATAGGCGAGGATCAGGCCGATGGCGAGCCCGGCGCCCACCAGGATCAGGCCGTGCCCCAGCACGAGGCCGAGCACGTTCGACGGCCGTGCGCCGAGCGCCATCCGGACGCCGATCTCCCGCGTGCGCTGCGAGACCGAGTAGCTCGCGACGCCGTAAAGCCCGATCGACGCGAGCAGCAGGGCAAGCCCGCCGAACACCGCCAGCATCATCACGTTCGTCTTCAGCGGCTCCAGCGACTGGCCGACCTGTTCCTCCAGCGTCCGCACGGCGAACAGCGACAGCGACGGGTCGATCTCGTGAACGGTCGCGCGGACGGCGTTGGCCATCGGCGCCGCGTCCCCCGCGGCGCGGACGAGCAGCGTTCCGGCCGGCGTGTAGTTCTGGGCGAGCGGCTGATAGATGAAGTTCTGCGGCGTCTCCGTGACCGCGTTGTACTTGCTGTCCTTGGCCACGCCGACGACGGTCGTATAGTCTTGGTCGCCGAAGAACTTGAACCGCTTACCCACCGGCTCCTCGCCCTTCCAGAACTGCCGCGCCATCGTTTGATTCACGATGACGACTTTCGGTGCGGCGGCAGTGTCGGCGCGCATGAAGTCGCGGCCGCGCACGACGGGGATGCCGATGGTCTGGAAATAACCCGTACCCACCGTCGTGACCTGTACCAGCACTCGGCCGGTGGTCGTCGTGTCCGCCCCCTCGGGGAACACACTGCGCAAGAGACCGCCGGCGAGCGGCGGCGCCGAGGCGATCGCCGCCCCCTGCATCCCGGCAATGCCAGCGGCTCGCTGCACCACCTGGTCGTAGAACACCTGCCCGCGCTCCGGTGTGTACCCTTCCCGCAGCAGGCTGAAGGTCACGCTCAGCACTCCACGCGTCTCGAAGCCGGTGTCGATCCGCTGGGAGTGGCGCAGGTCCCGTAAAAAGAGGCCGGCGGCGATCAGCGCGATGAGCGACAGCGCCACCTGGATGACGACCAGGATCTGCCGCAACGCGAAGAATCCGCGCAGGCCGCGGTGGGCCGCCGCCGCGGGAACGAGCTCGTTCTTCAGCACCGGGACAACGTCGGGCCTGGACGCTTGCAGCGCCGGGGCGAGGCCGAACAAAACGCCGGTCAGGATGGCGAGTCCAGCCGTGTAGCCGAGGACGCGCGGATCGATCGCGAGCGCGGCCTGGTCAACCGGGAAGGGCAGCGTCAGCTTCGCCGCCACTATGGCGTTCAGCGTCCAGTAGGCGAGCGCCATGCCGGCCGCGCCGCCGAGCAGCGACAGGAGCAGGCTCTCGGTCAGGAGCTGCCGAATCAGCCGCGAGCGCCTGGCGCCAAGGGCAAGGCGGATCGCGATCTCACGCCGCCGTTTGGACGAGCGCGCCAGCAGCAGATTCGCGACGTTGGCGCAGGCGATGAGCAACACGATGCCCACCACGATCATCAGCAACGACGACTGCGTGACGATTCTCCCGTCCCCCAGGCCGTTGGGGTTCAGCCGTGCCTCGAGCACCGGCACGGCGGTGGCGCTGCGTCCTTTGTTCTCGACCGGGAAGTTCTGTTCGAGCTGCGCGAAGACCGTCCGCAGGTTCGAGCGCGCCTGCTCGACCGTGACGCCCGGCTTGAGCCGCGCGACGCTGAACAGGAAGAGGCCGCGGCGCGTCTCGTACCACTCTGGCACCGGTGCGAGGTTCCTCGACAACGGCAGCCAGACCGCGGGCCCGCCGCCGAGCAGGACGCCGGCAAAATTCTTCGGCGCGACGCCGACGATGGTGTACGGCATGCGATTCAGGGTCATCGTCTTGCCGATCACCGCCGGATCGGAGCCGAAGCTGCGTTCCCAGAAACCGTGGCTGAGGACCGCGACCGGCGTGACGCGCGCTTCTTCTTCCGGAAGGAAGCCGCGGCCGAGGGCCGGCACCGCCCCGAGCACCGCGAAGTAATTCGCGCCGACGATCTGCGCGGGAATCTGCTCGGACTCCTGACCGTGGTTGTAGTTGAGCTGGTTGAAGGTGACCGCCGCCATGTCCGTGAAGACGGCGTTCTGCGATCGCAGATCCCGGAAATTGAGGTGGGACAACGGCAGGTTGCCCGGATTCCGCTGATCCGTCGTCGAGACTGCCACCAGACGCGACGGATCCTCGACCGGCAGCGGCCGGAGGAGAACCGCGTTCACCAGGCTGAAGATCGCCGTGTTCGCGCCGATGCCCAGGGCCAGAGACAGTATCGCCACGACGCTGAACGCCGGGCTCTTGACGAGCATCCGGAGGGCATATTTGAGGTCGGCGAGGAACATGGGAGTTTGCAGTTCGCAGTTCACAGTTCGCGGCAGTTAACAGTTTTCAGTTCACAGTTCACAGTTTTCGCAGAGAGAACGGAGCAACAGCGAACTGCAAACTGTGAACTGTGAACTGTGAACTGCGAACTAATGCATATCGAAGCCGCTCTCTTCGAGCTCCTTCTCGCCGGCCCGGTTCTTCAAGCCGTCTTCTTCCACGACGCGACCGTCGAAGAGATGGATCGAGCGATCGGCGTGGCGCGCGTAGCGCGGGTCGTGGGTCACCATGCAGATCGTCGCGCCTTCCCGGTGCAGCTCACGGAGCAGCTCCATCACGGCTTCGCCGTTCTTCGAGTCGAGGTTCCCGGTCGGCTCGTCCGCAAGCAGGATGGAGGGGGATCCGGCGACGGCGCGGGCGACGGCGACGCGCTGCTGCTGGCCGCCCGAGAGCTGCGACGGGAGGTGTTTGGCGCGGTGCGCCATCCCGACCTTCTCGAGCGCGGCCATGACGCGCTCCTTACGCTCGGCTGACTTCATGCCGCGATACGTGAGCGGGAGCTCGACGTTCTCGTACACGTTGAGGTCGCCGATCAGGTTGAAGCTCTGGAAGATGAACCCGATCTCGCGGTTGCGCACGCGGGCACGCTCCGATAGCGGGAGGTCGGCAACTTCCTTGCCGTTGAGGACGTAACGCCCCTCGGTGGGGGAGTCGAGCAAGCCGAGGATCGAGAGCAGCGTCGACTTGCCGCAACCCGACGGGCCGGCAATCGCGATGTATTCACCGCTCTTGATCTCGAGGTGGATGCCGGCAAGGGCATGCGTCTCGACCTCGTCGGTGAAGAACACCTTCGTGACGCCGTCGAGGTGAATGAGCGGTTGCGCGGTCGTATTCATCGTTGCTCCTTGTTAGCCTTTGAGTTGCACTCGATCGAACGAATCGTACTGGGACATGTCTGACAGGATCACTGTGTCGCCGGGCTGCAGCCCGTCGATCACCTCGATCGTGCTCACCGACGCGCGGCCAAGCTTCACCTTCGTGGCGCGGGCCTCGCCGTTCGGGAACACCTTGAAGATCGTGACGGTGCTGTTTTCCTGGCCGAATGCCGGCCGGCCGACATAGATGATGTTGTCGAGACGCTCCAGCTGGATCGTGCCGTCGACGCTCAAATCAGGACGCGCGCCTGCCGGCAGCGGCCCGTCCATGACCACGTCCACGCCGACGGTGCCTCCCTGCGACGCCGGGTCGATGCGTGTGACGTGGCCTTTGACCACGCCGTTGCGTGTGTCGACCTCAGCGTACTGTCCGGAACGGATGTCCTTGGTCTGCGTTTCCGCGATGCGCAGCTCCGCCTTGAGGTTGCTTGGATTCGCCACGCGGGCGAGGTTGGTACCGGGGCCGACCTGCTGTCCACGCTCGACCGGTACGATTTGCAGGATGCCCGACATGCCGGCGCGCACGTTGAGCTCGTCGAGCTGCTTCCGCCGCAGATCCCAGGTGGCCCTGCGCTGGTTGACGTCCGCTTCCTGGGGGGCGATTTGCGAGGTGATGCCCTCGCGTGTGATCGCCAGGCGGCGCGTCTCGACCGACAAGCGGTTCTTCAAGTCGTCGGCGAGGCCGCGCTTCTGTTTCAGCTGGAGGTCGGAGACGAGACCGTCCTTGGCCAGCTGCTCGTTCGCTTCTAGGTCGAGGGCCGCTTGCTTGTACTGGGTCTCGATATTGGCAGTAGCGGCTTCCTGGCTGAGAAGGGCGCTCTGAAGCTCCGCCTTTCGGTTCGCCAGCGCGGCCTGCGCCGACTGGTAGTTCAGTTGCGCTTCCTGCACGGATTGAGTGAGCTCGGGGTTGCTCAGTTCCAGGATGATGCTCTCGGGTGTGACCTGCGCGCCGGGCCGGAGGATGATTTTTTCAACGCGGCCCTGGGATCGCGCTGGGATCCAGCGGATGTCTTCCGGCACGAGCGTGCCGGACCCGCGAACCTGGCGGAGCATCGAGCCACGCTTGACCGTGTCCCTCCAGACGACGGCACCGTCGACGGTGGGTGCCGCGGGCTTAAGTTTGGAGACACCAAGGGAGATGCCCGCGACCACAATCACCGCGATGCTGACGTAGAGAATCCGCCGGATTTTCTTTTTCCTGGCCTGTGACGGACGAGCGATATCTACCATTTACAAGTGCCTCTGATGAGCCCGCGAGAGATACGCGGTCTACACAGATTAAGCAAAATACCGCGCCACCCACCTGATCCGGAAAAGTGCTGAATTTGCTGTGACTTCCAGCTTCGTGTCTGGTCCGCCCCCTTTTGGGGCTGACCGCTGATGGAATGCTGGAGTCCCAGAACCGGTCACTGCCGGCCCCGTTCCAATCCGGTCGAGGCTGGACGATTGGACGAAAGTTGGAGCCGCCGGGTTTGCAACAACTTAGAGAAAAATGTATTGTTTTGTCAAATCAAATGATAAGGGACCCCATCGGCGAGGCGATGACGGCCGTCATGACCTTGTATCCGCGCATTTACTTCACGTGTCAGGCCCGCCATGTCCGCGACCCCCAATCGCAACGGCTCCTGAGCCGCCATCAGGCCAGCATCCTCGACCATCTCGACGAAATCGAGCCGACGACCGTGATGGGCCTTGCCGGCCATATGGGCGTCACCGCGGGGACCATCTCGCTCGCCATCGATCGGCTGGAGCGGAAAGGCTACGTCATCCGACTGAAGGATGCGAAGGATCGCCGGCGCGTTCACGTGAGGTTGACGAGCGCCGGTGTCCGCGTGCGCGAATCGCGCTCGGTACTGGATCCGGCGCGTGTGGAGGCGCTGGTGGCGCGGCTCTCTGATGCCGATCGGGCTCGCGCGATCGAGGGACTAGGGGTGCTCGCCAGGGCGGCCGGATCATTGAAGCCGGATCGTTGAAGATTGATGATTGATGATTGATGATTGATGATTGAAGATTAGGAGACTGCCGACTGCAGACTGAAGACTCAGACTGAAGACTGCGGATTGTGACGGCAAACGGCAAACAGCAAACTGTAAACTGTAAACTGTAAACTTCAGACATCAGACGATGGCCATGAAGAGAGAACAGCATCGCCAAGGGCTCCTCAGGACGACCTGAAGGAGTCCGAGATGATGCGCGCCGGGCAGGATGCCGGGCTCGTCGACGTCAAGGTTGTTAGCTTTTCCGACATCCTCACGGCAGAGAAGTTCGTCATTCCCGTGGCCAAACGGCCCGACCATCGTCCCTCCGATGGCCGTCGAACGACCTAAAAGTACCACCTTGGCGGTTCAACGGCGCTCGCGCTCGCTGACCCTTCCGGTGGAAGCTCTTCTGTTCGGGTTCGGCATGCAGCGTGTAACAGCTTCCAGCAGCCATGAGCGAGATCAATGATCGTCTGCTCAACGAACTTGTCGATGCGGTCAAGGACATCGTCCGCAAGGAAGAGTCGGACCGTCTCCGCGACGTCTACCTCATCGGTGATATCGAGAAGGACACCGCCCGCGCGGTAATCGAGAAACTGCGGGAGCTGGCCAACAGCAGCCGGAAGCCCATCACGCTGTACATCAACAGCGCGGGAGGCAACGTGACCGACGGCCTGGCGATCCACGACGTCGTGCAGCACCTGGTCAGCACCGGCATCGAGGTCACAATCGTCGTCGAGGGGATGGCGTACTCGATGGGCTCGGTCGTCCTGCAGGCCGCGAGCCCCGGCAAGCGGCTGTCGTACCCGCACTCATGGATCATGATTCACGAGCCCGCAAAATGGGCGGGCTGGCAATCGACGACGGCCGCCGCCCAGCATCTCGATCGGTTGAAGCAGATGCAGAGCCAAATCTACCGCATCATGGCCACTCGATCGGGCAAACCGCTGCGCCAGATCATCCGTGACACGAAGCGGGTCGATTTCTATCTGGACGCGTGGAGCGCGCAGGAGTACGGCCTGATTGACGGGGTACTGGGGGCGGCGACCGCTCCTGCCGTAGATCTAGACAACGCCGACAAGGATGCCGGAGAGACGGCTGCCGCAGCGGAGGCCGCCGCCGACGCGCCGCCCGGAGCGATGACGATCCATGGACGAAGCTCGCCATGAGCAAGGCCACCGGCACGGTCATCGACGAAGGAGGACTGTTTCTGCTTCTGAGTATCGCGGTGCTGGGCAGCGCCTGGTTCGCGCCGGCGATGCTGACGGCGGAGATTGCTCGATTGACGGGGCGGGAGCGCCGCCAGGCGCAGCGGTGACGGCGGCAGACGGATGACGAAGTCGGACGTTGCCCGCCGCCTGACGGTCGGCGCCGAACTGCAGACCGGGGGGGGCGCGCACGTGCGCGTGTGGGCTCCCGCCTGCAGTCAGGTCGATCTAATCATTCCGTCCGCCGTGGGAAGGACGCCTGAGGAGCCGTCGCGGGCGCTTTCCATGACTCGGGAAGCCGAGCAGCCGTCCCGGGCTGCGGCCGCTCGGTCAGGTCATCTACGAGATGCACGTGGGCACGTTCACGCCGGAAGGAACGTGGCGGGCAGCGGCCGCGCAGCTCGCCGAGCTGGCGCGCATCGGCGTGACGGTCATCGAGATGATGCCGATCGCGGAGTTCCCGGGCGCGTACGGGTGGGGCTATGACGGCGTCGATCTCTACGCGCCCGCGCACGTCTATGGGGAGCCGGACGACCTCCGCGGGTTCGTCGATCGCGCGCACGCCCTTGGGCTCGGCGTGATCCTCGATGTCGTCTACAACCATCTCGGTCCGGACGGGAATTACCTGGGAGAGTTCTCGCCGGACTACTTCACCGACAAGTACACGAACGACTGGGGCCGGGCGATCAACTTCGAAGGGCCCGAGCCGGTGCGCGCCTTTTTCGCGCAGAACGCGCGCTATTGGATCGAGGAGTTCCATTTCGACGGCTTGCGGCTGGACGCAACGCAGGACATCAAGGACGCGTCGCCGAGGCATATCCTCGCGGACCTCGTGTCCGCCGCGCGCCAAGCGGCGGGCACGCTGCCGATCTATATCGTGGCGGAGAACGAGCCGCAGCACACCATCATCGTCCGCGACCCCACGCGCGGCGGCTACGGGGCGGATGCGCTCTGGAATGACGACGCGCATCACGCGGCGGTGGTGGCGCTGACCGGCCGACGCGAGGCCTACTACCAGGAGTACCTTGGCACGGCACAGGAGCTGATCTCATGCGCGCGCTTCGGCTATCTCTACCAAGGGCAATGGTACTCGTGGCAGAAAAAGCGCCGCGGGACGCCGGCCCTGGACCTGCTCCCGTCCGCGTTCGTGATGTATCTCGAGAACCACGATCAAGTGGCCAATTCGGCGTCGGGCGAGCGCCTGCACCAGTTCACGTCGCCGGCGGCCCATCGCGCGATGACGGGGTGGATGCTGCTCGGACCGGCGACACCGATGCTGTTTCAGGGGCAGGAGTTCTCCTCATCCGCGCCGTTCCTGTTCTTCGCGGACCACGGCACGGAGCTCGGAGAGGCCGTGCGCCGCGGGCGCGTCGAATTTCTGGCCCAGTTTCCCAGCCTGACCGACGACCGGGTAATCCGCTCGCTCGCGCCCCCGGGGGCGCTGGCGACGTTCACCGCGTGCAAGCTCGACCTGACAGAACGCGAGAGGCACCGGCAGGCCTACGATCTGCACCGCGACCTGCTGGCGCTGCGCCGCGACGATCCCGTTCTGTCGCGGGCGGGCACGTATCGACCGGAAGGCGCCGTCCTTGGCGACGGCGCGCTGGTGCTGCGCTACATAGACGCGGAGCGGGGCGACCGGCTGATCGTCGTGAATCTCGGATGCGATCTCGACTTCACGCCTGCGCACGAGCCGCTGCTCGCGCCGCCGCTCGATACACGCTGGCGCCTGACGTGGAGCAGCGAGGCTCCGCAGTACGGGGGGCGGGGCGCCCCGCCGCTGAATACCGAGGGGCTCTGGCGCATCGCCGGCAGCAGCACGATGTTGTTCGTTCCGGAGCAGCGATGACGGATCGGATACGGATCATCCCCGCACCACGCGATCGCGTGGACGAAACGATTGCCGCGGGAGAGCGTCCACCGCGGCGTGAATGGCTGGTGACCAACGGCCTGGGCGGCTATGCGTCGGGCACCGTCGCGGGCATGCTGACACGGCGCTATCACGGGATGCTGGTGGCGTCGCTGCCGGCGCCGCTCGGCCGCATGGTGCTGCTCAATCACCTGCTCGAGCGCGTCCGTCTTCCGGGCAGCGGCGTCATCTGGCTCGGCGACCAGGACGAAGTGGCCGGCCCGAACGCGGCGGATCGCACCGAGCACCTGGCCGAGTTCCGTCTCGAGTTGGGATTGCCGGTATGGCTATACCGGGTCGACGGATTCACGATTGAAAAGCGCGTCGTGATGCCCCACGAGCAGAACACCGTGCACGTGAACTATCGGGTAGTCGAGGGCACCGGTACGGTGCGCTTCAACCTGCGGCCGTCCGTGCACTTCCGCGGCTATGAGGCCGCCGTCGACGAGTCACCGGCGAGGATCTATACCATTGCCGCGACGGGCAATCAGTACGAGCTGTCCGCGAGCACCGATCTCCCCACCCTGCGCATGATGCTGCTTGGCACGCGGGCCGCCCTCACGCTCGACGAGAAGGGCACGCCAGGCGTTTCCTACCAGATGGAGGAGACGCGGGGGTACCAGTGGAAAGGATCGCTATGGAGCCCGGGCTACTTTCGCGCCGACGCCGAAGCGGGCGAACAGGTCTCCCTCATCGCCTCCGCCGAGCCGTGGGACACGGTGGTCGCGCTCTCGCCGCAAGGGGCCGCTGCCGCGGAGACGGAACGCCGCCGCCGTCTGATCGCGATTGCCAGCGTTGGCGATGACCCGTTTGCCGGCGAGCTCACACTGGCGAGTGATCAGTTCATCGTCCGGCCGGCAGGGCGCGTCGAGGAAACGGCGCGGGCCCGCGCCGCCGGCGACGACGTCCGGACGGTGATCGCGGGTTACCACTGGTTCACCGACTGGGGCCGTGACACGATGATCAGCCTCGAAGGGCTGACGCTGTCGACTCACCGGTACCGCGAAGCAGGCTACATCCTGCGCACCTTCGCGCACTACGTGCGTGACGGCCTGATCCCGAACATGTTTCCCGACGGCCAGCGCGAGGGGCTGTACCACACCGCGGACGCGTCGCTCTGGTTCTTTCACGCCATGGAGCGCTATACCGTGTCGACGGGTGACGACGAGACGCTGCGCAAGCTGCTCCCCGTGCTGATTGACATCGTGCAGCATCACCTTCGCGGGACCCGCTTCGGCATCCGTGTCGATCCGGCGGATGGCCTGTTCACGCAGGGAGCGGACGGTTATCAGTTGACGTGGATGGACGCCAAGGTCGGCGACTGGGTCGTCACGCCCAGACGGGGGAAGGCCGTAGAGTTGAACGCCCTCTGGTACAACGCGCTGTGCCTGCTGCAGTCGTGGACGCAACAGTACGGCGGCGGTGACGGGCTGGACCTGGCCGAACACGCCCGGCGCGCGCGGGAATCGTTCAACCAGCGGTTCTGGTATGAGAAAGGCGGGTACCTCTACGACGTGGTGGATGGCGAGCACGGCGACGATCCCTCGTGCCGCCCGAACCAGGTGTTCGCCATCTCGCTCCCGCACCCGGTGCTTGACCGCGAGCGCTGGGAGCCGGTCATGAAGGTCGTCCGCGAGCGCCTGTTGACGCCCGTGGGACTACGCTCGCTCGCGCCCGGCGACCGGGACTACAAGGCGCGCTACTACGGCGATCTGCGCGCACGAGACGCCGCCTATCATCAAGGGACCGTGTGGGCGTGGCTGATCGGTCCATACATCGACGCAGAATTGAAGTTTCCCGGCGCCGACCGATCCTGTCTCCGAAACCTGCTCGCGGGCTTCGATCAGCATCTCGACGAGGCGTGCGTCGGACAGATCAGCGAAGTGTTCGACGCCGAGCCGCCGTTCCTGCCGCGCGGGTGCGTCGCGCAGGCGTGGAGTGTCGCGGAGGTGCTCAGGTGCTGGTTAAAACTTTGAGTCCCTTGCCGCCGCTGCGGAGCTGATCGAACGTGCATTGCGTCGGCCCCTTGTCGGGACGCCAGCGGAGCAACTTCGTCCCGTGCCGGAAGCGGCCGCCCGAGAAGTGGTCGTAGCGGACCTCGCATACGAGCTCCGGCTTCAGCGGCTCCCATTCCGTCGATCGCTCCGTGCTCCAGCGGCTCGGACCCCCGGGCGCGCGCCCGGTGAATCCCGATCCGCCTCTGAGTGGTTCGACGACCGCTTTCAGCGCCGCTCGCTCGGCTGCCGTGAAGCTCGCCGCGAAGCCGACGTGATCCAGCTTGCCGGCCTCGTCATACAAACCGAGAAGCAGCGAGCCGATTTCTGTCGAATCCTGCGCGTAGCGAAAGCCGCCGACCACGCAGTCGGCGGTGCGCCGCCGCTTCACCTTCACCATCGCCTTTCGATCGCCGGAGTGATACGGCTCGTTCGCCAGTTTGGCGACGACGCCGTCGAGGCCGGCGGCGCCTAGATCCGTCATCCAGCCTTCGGCCGTCTCGCGGTCCGCCGTGAACGGCGACAGCTGCACTCCGGGTGGATGCGTTGCAGCAGGTCGTCGAACGCGAGCTGGCCGCCGGCGAAGATCACGATCTCGCCGTCGAGCACGAACTGTTTCGCGGGGAGCGCGGCGAGCGCCTCGACGAGCTCGGGGAAATAGCGTCCGAGCGGCTGTCCGGCCTTCGACTGCAGCAGGACCGTGTCATCCTTCCGGAAAGCCAGGCAGCGGAAGCCGTCCCATTTGGGCTCGTAAATCCAGTCCGCCGCGGCCGGCAGTCGATCGGCGGAACGCGCCTCCATCGGCGGATAGGGAGGACCGATCGGCAGGTCGAGCTTTGGAAACGATCCGCCGGCCAGAGACTTGGCCATGCCGCCAGGGTATCAAGAACGCGCCGTCTCTCGCGTGACTTCCCGTATGCTTCAGTTGGTGGCCCTGACGCCCGCCGACTGGAGCTCGCCGCCGCAGCGGTTGAACCAGGCGAACGCCAGGGCGATCCGCGTCCTCGGCCCCGGACGAAGACGCAGGTCAGGTGCGCGTTTCAACAGCGCCTTGACGACCTCTGTGTTGCACCGGCCGAGCAGAGGATTATCGAGGTCGCTGAGCGCGCCGCCGGAGACGGCGGTGAGAAAGATCGTGTCGTCGCTGCGCGGATCCGCGCCGGCCTCGAGGAGACGGCGCACGATGGGCGCGTTGCCGGTGCCGACCGCCATCAGCAGCGGCTGGAGACCGCCGGCGGCGCGCCGTGGATCCGCTCCGGCGCGGAGGAGGAGATCCACGGCCGCGGGCTGTTCCTTGTGAATGGCGTGAAGGAGCGGCGTCCAGTGGTTACCGCCGGGGTCGGTGACGTCGGGATTGGCGCCGGCGGCGATCAGGCGCTGAAGCGTGACGAGATCGCCATCACGCGCGGGTCCCGCGAGCGGGCTGAGCCGGCCGGGGGCCGGCGCGACGCAAGCGGCCGCCAGGAGGGCCGTCGAGAGGGCTGTGAAGTACCGCATGCGGCGACAGTAGCACAATGACTTTGCATTGTAAAGTAACTTGCCTCTGACCCTGGAGGATCTCGGCTGGACGCCCCGGTTTGCGCACGCGTTCGACGCGCATCGCGGCGAGGGTATCTCGCCCGCACGCGTGAGCCTCGAGCACACGCACATCTACCGTGTGATATCGCCGGACGGGGAGAGCCTGGCGCGGGTATCGGGGCGCCTGCGGCATGACGCCTCCGGCCGGGCGGATTTTCCGGCCGTCGGCGACTGGGTCGTCGTCGAGATGGTTGCCGGCGGTGGCGACGCGCGCATCAGGGCGATCCTCCCGCGCGCGACGCGGTTCTCGCGGCGAGCCGCTGGCAATCCCACCGAGGAGCAGGTGGTTGCGGCCAACATCGACGTGGTGTTCCTCGTGTCCGGCCTCGATCACGATTTCAACCCGCGCCGGATCGAGCGCTACCTCGTGACGGCGCGGGAGAGCGGCGCCACGCCGGTCATCGTCCTCAACAAGTCCGACCTCGTGGACGAGCCGGCAGCATTTGTCGCGGCGGTCGCGGCGCTTGCCCCAGACGTGGCCATCCACGCGGTATCGGCGAAGCGTCCGGCGTCGATGGCAACGCTGCGCGATCATCTCGGGTACGGCCGCACGGCGGCGCTGCTCGGCTCGTCGGGAGTGGGGAAGTCGTCGATCGC
>WNFI01079671.1_pt1 | contig 16644 bp, 16 predicted proteins | sample 5400471 | NCBI WGS metagenome assembly WNFI01 (sample SAMN13153348, study PRJNA577476) | soil metagenome | isolation source: 100 cm saprolite on Douglas fir-dominated hillslope | place: USA:California | collected 2013-09-17 | reverse complement strand
GAGGTGGTTCGTCGGCTCGTCCAGGAGCAACAGGTCGGCGCGGCACATGAGGGCGCGCGCGAGATTCAAGCGCATGCGCCACCCGCCGGAAAAGTGCGCCACCGGCTGCGACTGTGCTTCCTCGGCGAAGCCGAGCCCCGCGAGCAGCGTCTGCGCGCGCGAGCGCGCCTGGTAGCCGCCGATCTCGCCGAAGCGCGCGTGCAGATTCGCGAGATGCTCCCCCGATTCATGCGCGGCCTCCGCCTCCGCGATCTCGACCTCGATCTCGCGCAGCTCCGCGTCGCCATCCATCACGAAGTCGAGCGCCGCGCGATCGGTGGCCGGAGTCTCTTGCGCGACGTGCGACAACACCCACCGCGGTGGCATGGCGGCCTCGCCCGCATCGGCGTGGATCTCGCCGCGGATCAGCGCGAAGAGGCTCGACTTGCCGCTGCCATTGGGCCCCACCAGCCCCACCTTCTGGCCGGGATGCACATTGAGCGACGCGCCCTCGAGCAGCACCCTCGCTCCCCGCCGCAATGTCAGATCCGTAACTCTCAGCATTTCTCGGCGGCCATCGGCGTGGCATCGGCGGTCATGGGCGTTCTCACAAGTCGTATTCGTAATCGATGGTGAGTGGAGCGTGATCCGAAAAAAACTTCCGTGTGTAGATGCTGGATGCCCGTGCCAGCGCCGCGATGCCGGGCGTGGCGATGTGATAGTCGATCCGCCATCCGACGTTGCGTTCGCGCGCGGTGCCCAGGTTCGACCACCACGTGAAGCGATCGGGCCGCGGGTCGAGGCGCCGGAAGACGTCGACGAACCCGTGCTGCTCGAACACCCGTGTCAGCCAGTCGCGCTCCTCGGGCGTGAAGCCGGGCTTGCCGCGGTTGGCGCGCCAGTTCGTCAGGTCGATCTCCTTGTGCGCCATGTTCCAGTCGCCGCAGATCACGAACTCGCGCCCGCAAGCGCGCATCGCTTCCAGCCGCGGCATGAAACGCTCGAGGAACGAAATCTTGCGCGCCTGCGCCTCCGCGCCCATCGATCCCGACGGAAAATAAATCGACACGACACTCAGCTGCCCGAAATCGAGCTGCAGGAACCGGCCCTGCGCGTCGATGTCCTTCTCGCCCAGTCCCAGCGTCACCTTGTCGGGCGAATGCTTCGCGTAGATCGCCACGCCGCTGTAGCCGCGTTTCTCGGCCGGATGGAAGAAGGCGTGCAAGCCGTGCGGCGCCAGCAACGCGCGCGGCAGGTCGGCTTCCTGCGCCTTGATCTCCTGCAGGCAGACGATGTCGGGCTTCTGGCGGCGCATCCACGAAATGAAACCCTTGGAAGCCGCCGCGCGAAGCCCGTTCACGTTGAGGCTCACGACGCGCATGGGATGTCCGGCGAAATCCGGCGAGATAAGCGAAAATAGCCGCTATCGTAACCTCCGGACCCCTCATGAGTACCGCAACCGCGCCCGCAGAGTCCCTCGACCGCGACGCTTTTCGCCGCGAGTTCGTCGACTTCGCGATCCGCGCCGGGGCGCTGCGCTTCGGGGAGTTCAAGACCAAGGCGGGAAGGCTCTCGCCCTACTTCTTCAACGCGGGACACTTCAGCGACGGCGAGCGCCTGAGTGCGCTCGCCGGCTACTACGCCCGGGCGGCGCTCGCCTCCGGAATCGCCTTCGACATGCTGTTCGGGCCGGCCTACAAGGGGATCACGCTGGCCGCGGCCACCGCGGTGGCCCTTGCCGGGCTCGGTCACAATGTGCCGTTCTGCTTCAATCGCAAGGAAGCCAAGGACCACGGAGAAGGGGGCGACATCGTGGGAGCGCCGCTCAGGGGCAGGGCGCTCATCGTCGACGATGTGATCAGCGACGGGGCGTCGAAGCGCGAGGCCATCGAGATCATCCGAGCCGCGGGCGCGGTACCGGCTGGCGTGCTAATTGCTCTTGATCGGCAGGAAAAGGGACAAGGCGAGCTGTCGGCCGCGCAGGAAGTCAGCCAAAGCTTCGCCGTGCCCGTTACGGCCATTGCGACGCTGGCGGACGTGCTCGCGACCCTTCGCGAGCGTCCCGGGGATCGCGGCAACGTCGAACGCATGGAGGAATACCGCAGGCGCTACGGCGTCGCGGCGCCGTGAAAGGCGCCGGAAAACATAACTAAAGGGCCCGCAGGTCTCGGGCGCACAAAGGGAGCACACAAAATGAAGAAATTGGGTCTGCTGCTGATTGTCCTGTTCGTTCCCGCCGCCGGCGCGGCATACAAGTGCGTGGACGAGAAAGGCATCACGCACATCGGCGACGTTCCGCCCGACAGATGCGCGGACGTGGTCATGTTCGAGATCGGCCCGAGCGGCGCGATACTGCGCAAGATCGATCCCACGCCGACGCCCGAGCAGCTGAAGGCCAGGGAAGAAGAGTTCGAGCGGACGAGGAATTCCCTCAGGGGCCAGGCGGAGCAGAAGCGCAAGGACACGGCGCTTCTCAGCACCTTCAGCAACGAGAAGGAGTTCGATGTCGCGCGCGACCGCAACATCGATCCCATCCGCGGCCGCATCAAGAGCGCGGAAGATCGCATCAAGGCGGTCGAAAAGCGGCAGAAGGAGCTCGAGGAGGAAATGGAGTTCTACAGCGCGGGCAAGAGCAAGACGAAGTCGATGACGCCTCCCGTCCAGCTCTCTTCGGACCTTTCCCGGATTCGCGGCGAGCAGGCCGCACTCAAGTCCAACATCGCGAACTACGAGAAAGAGATCGAGCGGGTGAAGGAGAAGTTCGACGCCGACAAGAAGCGTTGGATCGCGTTGAAGAATCCCGCTCCCACGAAACCCGCCGAGCCTGAGGCGAAGGCCGACGGCAAGCCCGCTGCGAAGTCCGACGCGAAGCCGCCGAAGAAAGGCTAATCCGCTAAGTCTTGAGGCGCTTCCTCAGGATCTCGCTTACCTGCGCGGGATTCGCCTTGCCGCCGGTGGCCTTCATCACCTGCCCCACCAACGCATTGAACGCCTTCTCCTTGCCCGCGCGGTAGTCATCGACAAGCTTCGGCTGCGCGGTCAGCACTTGCGAGACCGCGCTTTCGAGCGGGCCTGCATCGGAGATCTGCCTGAGCCCCCGCGTCGCGATGATCGTGTCGGGATCGGCTTCGCCATCCATCATCGCGTGCAGCACTTCCTTCGCGGCCTTGGCCGAAATCGTTCCGTCGCGGATCCGGTCCAGGAGGCCGGCCACCTGCATGGCACTCACCGGCGGAGCCGCGAAACTGGCATTGCGCTGATTGATGAGCGCGGAGACCTCGCCGTTGATCCAATGCGCGGCCGGCACGAACCAGCTGGCGCCTGTCATCGCGCTCACCGTGCGGTCGAAAAACTCGGCCTTCTCGCGGCTTTCGGTGAGCAGGTTCGAGTCGTACACGGACAGGGCGTACTCCTCGCGATACCTCTTCCTCAGTGTCGCCGGTAACGCGGGCATTGAACGGCGTATGTCCTCGATCCACTGCGGCGCAATCGCAAGCGGCAACAGGTCGGGATCCGGAAAGTAGCGGTAGTCCTGCGCGTCTTCCTTCGAGCGCATCGAGCGCGTCTCGCCGCGGTCGGGATCGAAGAGGCGCGTCTCCTGGATCACCTTGCCGCCGTCCTCGATCAGCTCGACCTGGCGGCGCACCTCGAACTCGATCGCCTTCTCCATGAAGCGGAAGGAATTGAGATTTTTTATTTCGCAGCGTGTGCCGAGCACATCCCCTCGATGTCGGACGGACACATTTGCGTCGCAACGAAACGACCCTTCCTGCATGTTGCCGTCGCAGATGCCGATCCAGCGCACGAGCGAGTGCAGCGCCTTGGCATACGCAACCGCCTCCGCCGCCGAACGCATGTCGGGCTCCGAGACGATCTCCAGGAGCGGCGTGCCGGCGCGGTTCAGGTCGATGCCGGTCATTCCGTGGAAGTCCTCGTGCAGCGACTTGCCCGCGTCCTCCTCGAGATGCGCGCGCGTGAGACGCACGACCTTCTCCTCCTCGCCGACGAGAATCGCGAGGCTCCCGCCCGCGACGACCGGATTCTCGTACTGGCTGATCTGGTAGCCCTTGGGAAGGTCGGGATAGAAATAATTCTTGCGCGCGAAGACGCTCATCGCCGCGATGTTGCCGCCCACCGCCAGCCCGAAGCGGATGGCGCGCTCGACCGCGGCACGGTTTAGCACCGGCAATGTTCCGGGGAGTGCCAGGTCCACGGCGGAGGCCTGCGTATTGGGTGGCGCGCCGAATTCAGTCGAGGCTCCGGAAAAGATTTTCGACGCCGTCGTCAATTGCGCGTGCGTCTCGAGGCCGATGACGATTTCCCAATCGGTCATTGACCCTCTCCCCGGCCCTCTCCCAAGGGAGAGGGAGAACTGCCAAAGCCTTTTGGCGCCTTCGCGTGCCAATCGGTCGCTTGCTGGAATGCGTGCGCCACCGCCAGCATGCGCGCCTCGTCGAAGTAGTTGCCCACGATCTGCAGTCCGACCGGCCGGCCCTTGTCGCCGAAGCCGCACGGGATCGACATGCCCGGAAGCCCCGCGAGGTTGATGGGGATCGTGTAGAGGTCGCCGAGATACATCTGCACCGGATCCTTCGACTTCGCACCCAGGTCGAAGGCGACCGACGGCGCCGCGGGGCCCATGATGACGTCGCACTTGCCGAACGCTTCGGTGAAGTCGCGCGCGATGAGGCGGCGGATCTGCTGCGCCTTGAGGTAGTAGGCGTCGTAATAGCCGTGCGAGAGCACGTAGGTGCCAATCAATATCCGGCGCTTCGCTTCGGCGCCGAAACCCTGCGCGCGCGTCTTGCGGTACATGTCCTTGAGGTCGGCATACTCCGGCGCGCGATAGCCGTAACGCACGCCGTCGAAGCGCGACAGGTTCGACGAGGCTTCCGCCGGTGCCAGCACGTAGTACACCGGCACCGAAAGGTGCTGGTTGGGCAGCGTCACCTCGACCACCGTGGCGCCGAGCTTCTTGTACTCGGCGATCGCCGCGTTGATCGGATCGGCCACGTCGTGCGCCAGGTCTTTCGAGAAATACTCGCGCGGCATGCCGATCCGCAATCCCTTCACGCCGCGCGCGAGGCCGCCCACGTAGTCGCCCTTCGGCCGGTCGAGGCACGTCGAATCGCGCGGGTCGTACGCGGCCATCACGTCGAGCACCATCGCGAGGTCCTCGGCGCTTTTCGCGAGCGCCCCGCCCTGGTCGAGCGATGAGGCGAACGCGACCATCCCGTAGCGCGACACGCGCCCATACGTCGGCCGCAGCCCGCACACGCCGGTGAACGAGGCCGGCTGGCGAATCGATCCGCCGGTGTCGGTTCCGGTGGCCGCGGGAGCGAGCCGCGCCGCGACCGCGGCAGCCGAACCACCGGAGCTGCCTCCGGGAACCGCCGCGCGATCCCACGGATTCTTTACCGGGCCGAAGTGCGAGTTCTCGTTCGACGAGCCCATCGCGAACTCGTCCATGTTGGTCTTGCCGAGGATCACCGCGCCCGACTGGTTGAACTGCTCGATCACGTGGGCGTCGTACGGTGCGATGAAATTCCCGAGGATCTTCGAGCCGCAGGTGGTGCGCCATCCCTTGGCGCAGAAGAGGTCCTTGTGCGCGATCGGAATGCCGGTGAGCGGAGCGGCTTCGCCGCGCGCGATGCGGGCGTCGGCTACGCGCGCCTGCGCGAGGCTTTTCTCCGCATCCACGGTGATGAACGCGTTCAATGCGTTGCCCACACCCGCGATGCGATCGAGGAAGTAGCGCGTGACTTCCACGCTCGACACTTCCTTTGCCGCAAGAAGGCCCGAGAGCTTCTTCAGCGTCGCGTTGTGCACGTCACTCGATCACTTTGGGCACGAGGTAGAGCCCGTCCTCGACCGCGGGAGCGATCGACTGGAACAATTCGCGCTGATCGGTCTCGGTCACGCGGTCTTCACGCATTCTTTGCATGACTTCCTGTGGATGCGACATCGGCATCACACCCGTCGTGTCGACCGCGGCCATCGCGTCGACCATCGCAAGGATGTCGTTCAGCTGGCGTTGCATCTCGGCCGCCTCCGCGGCAGAAAGCTCCAGCCGGGCGAGATCGGCGATGCGCGCGATTTGTTCGAGGGAAAGCATGCGAAAGTGAAGCTAAGGCCTTAATTCAGCGCGATTTTGGGCTATTATAGTGCACCGTCCCAGACGGGACGCCGCGGCAACCCGAAACCTCATTACGGATCAAGATGTTCTCCTTCGTTTCGAAGTACTTCAGCACCGATCTCGCGATCGACCTCGGCACCGCCAACACCCTCATCTATGTCCGCGGCAAAGGAATCGTCCTGGACGAGCCTTCCGTGGTCGCCATCCGCCAGGAAGGCGGGCCCAATGGCAAGAAAACGATCCAGGCGGTGGGACTCGCGGCCAAGCAGATGCTCGGGCGCACGCCGGGAAACATCACCGCCATCCGCCCGATGAAGGACGGCGTCATCGCCGACTTCACCATCACCGAGCAGATGCTCAAGTACTTCATCAAGAAGATCCACGACAACCAGTGGTTCCGTCCCAGCCCGCGCATCGTGATCTGCGTGCCTTACGGGTCTACGCAAGTCGAAAGACGCGCGATCAAGGAAAGCGCGGTCGGCGCCGGCGCCTCGCAGGTGTTCCTCATTGAAGAACCCATGGCAGCCGCCATCGGTGCGGACCTCCCGATCGCCGATGCGACCGGCTCGATGGTGGTCGACATAGGCGGCGGCACGACCGAGGTCGGCGGGATCTCGCTCGGCGGCATCGTCTACTCGGCTTCCGTGCGCGTAGGCGGCGACAAGTTCGACGAGGCCATCATCAACTACATCCGCCGCAACTACGGCATGCTGATCGGCGAATCGACCGCGGAGAACATCAAGAAGACGATCGGCTCGGCCTTCCCCGGCAGCGAAGTGCGCGAGATGGAAGTGAAGGGACGCAACCTCGCCGAAGGCATTCCGCGCTCGTTCACCATCTCTTCCAACGAGATCCTCGAGGCCCTCACCGATCCGCTCAACTCCATCGTCTCCGCGGTGAAGAGCGCGCTCGAGCAGACGCCTCCCGAGCTGGGAGCCGACATCGCCGAGAAGGGCATGGTGCTCACCGGCGGAGGGGCGCTTTTGCGGGAACTCGATCGCCTCCTCATGGAGGAGACGGGGCTGCCGGTCATCGTGGCCGACGATCCCCTCACGTGCGTGGTCCGCGGCTCGGGACGCGCGCTCGAGGAGATGGACAAGCTCGGAACCGTCTTCACCAACGACTGATAGCGTGTGATCGCCCGCGAGCCGCCCGCCTTCTTCCACCGTGGGCCCAGCCCGCTCGCGCGGCTCACGTTCTTCACCATCGCCGCCGTGGCGCTCATGATCGCCGACCATCGCTTCCACGCGCTGGAAACCGTGCGGCTGTCGCTGTCGGTCTTCGCCCACCCGGTGCAGCAGCTGGCCTCGATGCCGGGGGCGGCGATCTCGCGTGTCGGCGAATACTTCGCGAGCCAGGAGCGGCTGCTGCGCGAGAACCAGGACCTCAAGGCGAAAGTGCTCGAGCAGTCGGCCGCGGCGCAGGAGGCGCGCCTGCTGAAGGCCGAGCAGGCGCACCTGCTGTCGATGGCGCCCGGAAAGAGCCGTTACGCCGACCACGGCGTCATCGCCGAAGTGCTCTACACCGCGCGCAATCCGTTCACGCGCAAGATCGTGGTCGACAAGGGCCTCACCAACTCCATCCAGTCGGGAATGCCGGTGATCGACGCGACCGGCGTGGTGGGCCAGGTGACGAGCGTGGGGACTTTCACGAGCGAGGTGACGCTCGTCACGGAGAAGGACCAATCGGTGCCCGTGATGCTGGTGCGCAATGGATTGCGCGCCGTCGCGGTGGGATCGGGCAAGGACGGATCGATCGACATCCCGTTCATGCCGGCCTCGGCCGACGTTGTGAACGGCGACATGTTCGTGACTTCCGGCATCGACGGAACCTATCCGCCCGGCCTCGTGGTGGCGCTCGTCACGAGCGTGGAAAAGAACGCCGCCTACGTGTTCGCGAAGATCGTCGCGCGCCCCGCCGCCGGCGTCGACAACCACCGCTACGTGATGATGCTGCCGCTGCCCGCGGCCGCCGCACCGCGCCCGGAATCGAAGGCCGACGAGCAGCCGCGCAAGAGCGGCAAGGACCGCGGCCGCAGCCGCCGGCCGTGAACGCGCAACGCTCCCATGCGCCCCACTGAGCTCACGCCGTCGGCGCGCGGCGCGATGAGCCTGCCGGCGAGCCTGGGGCTCATCTTCTTCTCGTTCGTTTTCGCCTACCTGCTGTCGGTGCTGCCGTGGAGCGGCACGTGGCTGCTCGCGCGTCCCGATTTCATCCTCCTCGTGCTCATGTTCTGGAGCCTGCAAGAGCCGCGCGCCATCGGCCAGGGCATGGCCTTCATGCTGGGGCTGCTGGTGGATGTGAGCGACTCGATGCTGCTCGGCCAGCACGCCTTCGCCTACGTGATCGCGGTGTTCGGCGTCCAGGTGCTGCGCAATCGCATCCTCACCTTCACGCTGCCCGAGCAGACACTGCACATCCTCGGCATCACCTTCACCGCGAGCGCGGTCATGCTGCTGCTCAACCTGCTGCTGGGAGCGGATTTCCCGGGCGCGGCGTACTTCCTCTCGCCGGCCGCGACGGGGCTGCTCTGGGCGCCGGTGAACTGGTTGCTCTACCTGCCGGCCATGAGGCGCCGGCGCGAGGGCGCGCAATGATCGTGGGACAAGCGCTGCGCGACCGCGAGCGCGAGCTCACGGTCTTTCGCGGCCGGCTGTTTCTCGCGGGCTTCTTCATCATCGGCGCCTTCGCGGTGCTGCTCACGCGCTTCACCTGGTTACAAGTCGTCCAGCGCGAGTACTACCACACGCTCGCCGAGGCGAACCGAATCTCGGTGGTGCCGGTGGTGCCAAACCGCGGGCTCATCCTCGATCGCAACGGCGAGGTGCTCGCCGCCAACTACTCGGCGTACACGCTCGAGATCACGCCGAGCAAGGTCGCCGACGTCGAGCGCGCCATCGACGAGCTCGGCACGCTGATCGAGGTGAGCGCGCGCGACCGGCGCCGCTTCAAGAAGCTGCAGGAGGAGAGCAAGAACTTCGAGAGCCTGCCGATCCGCACACGGCTGACGGAAGAGGAGGTCGCCAGGTTCGCGGTGAATCGCTTCCGCTTCCCGGGCTTCGAGATCAAGGCGCGGCCGTTCCGCTCCTACCCCCAGGGAGAGATCGCCTCGCATGCGATCGGCTACATCGGGCGCATCAACGACGCCGACGTCAAACGCATCGACGACCAGGGCCTCAACGCCACCTACAAGGGAACCGACCACATCGGCAAGCTCGGCATCGAGGGCGCGTACGAGAAGGAACTGCACGGCGTCACCGGCTCCGAGCAGGTCGAGATCGACGCGGGCGGGCGCGCCATCCGCTCGCTCGCGCGCAGCGAGCCGCTTTCCGGCAACAACCTCGTCATCACTCTCGACCTGAAGCTGCAGAAGGTGGCCGAGGACGCGTTCCAGGAATTCCGCGGCGCGCTCGTGGCGATCGACCCGAAGACCGGAGAGATCCTGGCGCTCGTCTCCAAGCCGGGATTCGATCCCAACCTCTTCGTCGACGGCATCGACCCGCAGAACTGGGACGCTCTCAACAATTCGCCCGACAAGCCGCTCAACAACCGCGCGCTGCGCGGCCAGTATCCGCCCGGCTCGACCATCAAGCCGTTCATGGCGCTCGCCGCACTCGACCTCAAGAAACGCAGTCCCGAGTTCGCGATCAACGACCCGGGCTACTTCACGATCCCCGGCGTGGCCCACCGCTATCGCGACTGGAAGAAGGAAGGGCACGGCATCGTCAACATGCACAAGTCGATCGTGATCTCGTGCGACACGTACTACTACGGGCTGGCCACCGAGCTCGGCATCGACGCGATCCACCGCCACCTCGTCAAGTTCAACTTCGGCTCGCGCACCGGCATCGACATCGACGGCGAGCTGAACGGCCTCGCGCCGTCGACCGACTGGAAATGGCAACGCTTCAAGCAGAAATGGTTCACTGGCGACACCGTGAGCGTCGGGATCGGCCAGGGATACCTTCTCGCGACCCCGCTGCAGCTCGCCGTCGCCACCGCCATGCTCGCCAACGATGGCGTGCCGGTGCATCCGCGGCTGCTGAAGTCGGTGCAGGATTCCCGGACCCAGGAGATCCGCGAGCTGCAGCCGCCGCTCGACGAAGGCCCGGTGGTCAAGCCAGAGCACCTGGCGCTCGTCCGCGCCGCGATGGTCGACGTGACCCGTCCCGGCGGGACAGCCGCGCGCGCCGGCGCGGGCGCAAGCTACGCCATCGCCGCCAAGACCGGCACCGCGCAGGTGATCGCGATGAAGCAGGGCGAGAAGTACGACGAGAAGCGCGTGAAGGAGGCTCACCGCGATCACGCGTTGTTCATCGCTTACGCCCCGGCGGACAACCCCAGGCTCGCGATGGCGTTGCTGGTCGAGAACGGCGGCCACGGCGGCTCGACCGCCGCGCCGATCGCGCGCGAGGTGTTCGACTATTACCTGCTCGGCAAGCTGCCCGAGAAGCGGCCGAAGCTCGGCGAGGAAGAGCCCGAAGAACATGATTAGCCGCATCTTCGATTTCCTCTCGCGGCGCATCGACGGCCCGCTCATGGCGGCGCTGGCTCTCACCCTCGCGCTCGGGATCATCGTCGTGTACTCGGCCTCGGGCGGCTCTTCGCTCGAGCGCGCCGTGGGCCAGGGGCGTAACCTCGCCGTGGCGCTCATCGCGCTGTGGATCTTCGCGCACATCCATCCGCAGCTGCTGATGCGCCTCGCGCTGCCGGTTTATGTCGTCGGGCTCGGCCTTCTCATCGGCGTGGCGCTCTTCGGCGAGATCCGCAACGGCGCGCGCCGCTGGCTGAGCCTGGGGTTCACCACGGTGCAGCCCTCCGAAGTGATGAAGATCGCGGTGCCGCTGGTGCTCGCGTGGTATTTCCACCGCCGCGAGGAAGGCTTGCGGATGCGCGACTTCGCCGTCGCCGCTTTCCTGCTCGCGCTGCCGGTGGCTCTCATCGTCCGCCAGCCCGATCTGGGCACGGCCCTCCTGGTCTTCGCCTCGGGCTTCTTCGTGATCTTCCTCGCCGGCCTGTCGTGGAAGGTCCTGGGCGCGATGGTGTTCGTGGGTGCCGCGAGCCTGCCGTTCCTGTGGTCGATGCTCCACTACTACCAGCGCCAACGCGTGCTCACGTTGCTGAACCCGATGGAGGACCCGCTGGGCGCGGGCTATCACATCATCCAGTCGACCATCGCGATCGGCTCGGGCGGGATCCTCGGCAAGGGCTGGCTCAACGGAACGCAGGCGCAGCTCGACTTCGTTCCGGAGCGCTCGACCGACTTCATCCTCGCGGTGTTCGGCGAGGAGTTCGGGCTCGCCGGCAACATCCTGCTGATCGCGCTCTACGTCCTCATCATCGGGCGCGGCTTCATGATCGCGGCGAGTGCCTCGACCGTGTTCTCGCGCCTCGCCGCGGGGGCCATCACGCTCACGTTCTTCACCTACGCGTTCGTGAACATGGGGATGGTGAGCGGAATCCTCCCGGTGGTGGGAGTGCCGCTGCCGCTCATCAGCTACGGCGGCACGGCGCTGCTGTCGATGCTGGTGGCCTTCGGGATCCTGATGTCGATCTCGACGCACAAGCAGCTGGTGTCGAGTTGAAATACGACGTCATTCCCGCGAAGGCGGGAATCCCGGCAACGCGCACGTGCAGTTTCGGCTGGATTCCCGCTTTCGCGGGAATGACGGTCGCGTTGCTGCTGTCGGCGTGCGGCACGCTGCCGAAAAAGCCGCCACCGGACGCTTCGGGCAGGTACTACTCCGACGACGGGCCGCCGGATCGCATTCCCGACAACCTCGCCGAGATTCCCAACGCGGTGCCGCGCGACGAGCCCTTTCACCGCTCCGCCAACCGCCCCTACACCGTCTTCGGTCGCACCTATGTCCCGGTGGTGAACAAGGAGGCCGCTCGCGAGCGCGGCATCGCGTCGTGGTACGGCAAGAAGTTCCACGGGCAGAAGACTTCCTCGGGCGAGCCCTACGACATGTTCGCGATGACCGCCGCGCATCCCACGCTGCCGATCCCGAGCTATGCGCGCGTCACCAACCTGAAGACGGGCGCATGGGTCGTGGTGCGCATCAACGATCGCGGGCCGTTCCATTCCAACCGCGTGATCGATCTTTCCTACGCGGCGGCCTCCCGCATCGGCATCGCCGGCCCGGGCAGCGGGCCGGTCGAGGTCGACCGCGTCTTCGAGGCTCCGGAGCCGGATTTGACGGTCGCGCAGACGCTGCCCCCGCCGCAGCAGACGATCATCGAAACACCGCTCATCGTCGAGGAGCCCGCGGGGTTGTGGCTGCAGCTGGGTGCCTTTTCCAGCCGCGAGGGCGCGGAAACCTTCCGCGACAAGGTGACGAAGGAGCTCTCCTGGCTCTACGAGCCGGTCCAGGTTTCTTCGCGGGATGGTTTACATAGGGTGCGCCTCGGACCCTATCGCAATCGCGACGAAGCGGTGGCCATCGCCGACAAGGTGCGGCAGACGCTCGGATTCGCACCCACGCTCATCACGCGGTGATGCGAAAGCTCCTCGCCATCCTCCTCGCGCTCGCCGCTCCCTGGGCATTCGCCGAGAGCGTCACGCCGCCGCCGATCGCCGCCAAGGCCTTCATCGTGATCGACATGCTGAGCGGCCAGACGCTCGCGGCGGCGAACGAGGACGACCGCTTCGATCCGGCTTCGCTCACCAAGCTGATGACGGCCTACCTCGTGTTCAAGGCGCTGCGAGAGAAAAAGCTCGACGTCGCGCAGCTCGTTCCGGTGTCCGCGGCCGCCGCCAAGGCGGACGGAGCGCGCATGTACATCGTCCAGGAAACCTCCGTAGCGGTGGACGATCTGCTGCGCGGAATGATCGTCCAGTCGGGAAACGACGCGGCGATCGCGCTGGCCGAGGCGACCGCGGGAAGCGAGGACGCTTTCGTCGTCCTCATGAATCGGGAGGCCGAGCGGCTCGGGCTCGCCAACACGCACTTCGCCAATGCGAGCGGCAAGCCCGCGGCCGGCCACCAATCGTCGGCGCGCGACCTGGCGCTGCTCGCGGCCACGCTGATGCGCGACTTCCCCGAGCACTACGCGCTGTATTCGCAGAAGGAATTCACCTACAACAAGATCAGGCAGGCGAACCGCAACCGCCTGCTGTGGACCGATCCGACGGTCGACGGCGTGAAGACCGGCTTCACCGAGGCCGCGGGCTACTGCCTCGTGGCGAGCGCCAAGCGGGGCGAGCGGCGCCTGCTCTCGGTGCTGCTCGGCGCACAGTCCGATGCGCTGCGCACCTCCGAGAGCCAGAAGCTGCTGAACTTCGCCTTCCAGGCGTATGAAACGCGGCGGCTCTACCGCAAGGGCGAGAGCGTCCTGACGCCTCCGGTCTACAAGGGAACGAAGGCGGCGATCGCGCTGGGCTTCGATCGCGACGTGTGGCTGACACTTCCACGCCAGCGATTCGCGGGTCTCGCCGCCGTGCTCGAGACGCGGCAGCCCTTCGTCGCCCCGCTTGCCGCGGGTCAGAAAGCGGGGATAATGAAGTTGACGCGCGACAACGCGCCGGTGGCCGAATTCCCCGTCGTGGCGCTCGACGAAGTGCCGCTGGCGGGATTCCTCTCCCGCGGCTGGGACACCCTGCGACTCCTATTCCGATGACCACCTCTCCTATTGCGCATTTCAACGGGCAGCTCATGCCCCTCGACCGCATCTCGATCTCGCCGCTCGACCGCGGCTTCATCTTCGGCGACGGCGTCTACGAGGTGATTCCCGTCTACGGCGGCGCGCCGCTGCGCGCGCGGGAGCACTTCGAGCGGCTGCAGCGCTCCATGGACGAGATCCGCCTGAAGAATCCGCACACGGTCGAGGAGTGGGTCAGGCTCACCGAGGAATTGCTCAAACATCATCCCGGCAACCAATCGGTATACATCCAGGTGACGCGCGGCGCCCCGCCCAAGCGCGACCACGTGATTCCCAGGGACCTGGCACCCACCGTGTTCATGATGGCCAATCCGCTCGCCTCTCCGTCGCGCGAGCAGATCGCGAACGGCGTGGCGTGCGTGACCGCTCAGGACTTTCGCTGGGAGAAGTGCCACATCAAGTCGACTTCTCTCCTGGGCAACGTGCTCGCGCGCCAGATCTCCGCCGATGTTGGCGCCACCGAGACGATCCTGCTGCGCGACGGCCGCCTCACCGAGGCCTCCGCTTCGAATGTCTTCGTGGTGAAGAACGGCGTGGTCGCCGCCGCGCCGCGCGACAACCTCATCCTCCTCGGCATCACCTACGACTTGCTGGTCCGCCTTGCCGAGGAAGGCGCGATCAAGCTCGAGGTGCGTCCGATCTCCGAGAGCGAGGTGCGCTCCGCCGACGAGATCTGGCTCACCTCGTCCACCAAGGAAGTCCTCGCGGTGACGACCCTCGACGGCGAGCCGGTGGGCGGCGGCAAGCCCGGGCCGCTCTTCAAGCGCATGCACGCGCTCTTCCAGGAGCACAAGGCCCAGGCGCGGAAGGCCCGCGTCGCGGCTTGAGAGAGCGGGGCGTCGGATGAGCCGGCCGGAAGACTCCGAGACGCCCTCGCTGCTCACGTTCCCGTGCGTCTTCCCCATCAAGGTGATGGGTCGGCGCGAGGACGGTTTCGCGCAGACGATCGCGGAGATCGTGGTACGCCACGCCACGGATTTCCGCCCGCAGTCGATGGAGATGCGCGCCTCGAAGAACGGGCGCTACCTCTCGCTCACGGTGACGATCAACGCGCGGTCGCGCGGGCAGCTCGACGCGCTCTATTCGGAGCTCTCGAAGCATCCCATGGTGATGATGGTGCTGTGAGAGGCGAGACGTGAGACGCGAGACGCGAGAGGCGAGAGGCGAGATCCAGGTGCGGGCACTGGGACGCGTCGCCTACGAGCCCACGTGGCGGGCGATGCAGGCTTTCAACCAGGCGAGATCGTCCGAGACTGAGGACCAGATCTGGCTGCTCGAGCATCCGCCGGTGTTTACGCTCGGCCTGGCAGGAAAGCGCGAGCACGTTCTCGATCCCGGGGGCATTCCGGTGATCGCGGCCGACCGCGGCGGCCAAGTCACCTATCACGGGCCGGGCCAGGCGATCGCCTACGTGCTGCTCGACTTGCGCCGGCTGGGGATCGGCGCCAAGGAGCTCGTGCGCCGCCTCGAGCAGGCGGCGATCGATTTGCTCGCCGGCTACGCGATCGCGGGCGAGCGCATCGCGGGCATGCCGGGCGTCTACGTCGCGGGCGCGAAGATCGCCGCCGTGGGGCTTCGCATCGCGCGCGGCTGCAGCTATCACGGCATCGCGGTGAACGCCGACCTCGACCTGGCACCTTTCGGGCGCATCGATCCTTGCGGCCACCCGGGCCTCGCCTGCCGCTGCGCAAGCCCGAATGGATCCGCGTTCGCGCCGGCGGCGGCGAGCGCTTCGGCGAGATCAAGAAGATCCTGCGCGAGGCGAAGCTGCACACGGTCTGCGAGGAAGCGTCCTGCCCGAACATCGGGGAATGCTTCGGCCATGGCACCGCGACCTTCATGATCATGGGAGATCTTTGCACTCGCCGCTGCCCTTTCTGCGACGTTGCGCACGGCCGGCCCCAGCCCCTCGATGCCGAGGAGCCGCGCCATCTCGGCGAGACCATCGCGCGCCTGAACCTCGCCTACGTCGTGATCACGAGCGTGGACCGCGACGACCTTCGCGACGGCGGCGCGCAGCATTTCGTCGATTGCATCCGCGCCGTGCGCTCGCTTTCGCCGCGAACGCGCATCGAGATCCTGACGCCGGATTTCCGCGGCCGGCTGGAGCGCGCCCTCTCGGTCCTGGACGCTTCCCCGCCCGACGTCATGAACCACAACCTGGAAACGGTGCCGCGCCTCTACCGCCAGGCGCGCCCCGGCTCCGACTACACGCACTCGCTTCTCCTGCTGAAGGAATTCAAGGCGCGCCACGGCGGCATTCCCACCAAGTCGGGGCTTATGGTCGGTCTCGGCGAGACCAATGACGAGATCCTCGGCGTGATGCGCGACCTGCGCGCGCACGACGTCGACATGCTCACCGTCGGACAGTACCTGCAACCCTCGAAGCACCACTTGCCGGTGGCGCGCTACGCGCACCCTGACGAGTTCCGGATGTTCGAGGAAGAAGCGACGAAGATGGGCTTCGTGAACGCGGCGTGCGGACCGATGGTGCGCTCGAGCTACCACGCCGACCGCCAGGCGGCCGAAGCCGGATACTCCTGAGAGCGAGAAGGGGGCCACGATGAAACCGAACCTGGCGCTGCTTGCCACCGTGCTGCTGGGCCTCGCGGCGAACGCGGCCGCTGCCGACGAGATCTATCGCTGCCGGGCTCCTGGCGGCTCCGTCACCTACCAGCAGCAGCCCTGCCCGCTTGCGAGCGAGGCGGAAGCGGTGAACATTCCCCTGAGCTACCCCGACCACACGGCGGAACGCGAGCGGTTGATGCGGCGCGAGGCGGCGATGGATGCGCGGCTGCTGAAGCGCCTCGAGATCGAATCCGCGGAGCGCATCGCCCGCGACACGCGCATCGCGCGCGAGCGCGAGC
>WNFI01055266.1_pt1 | contig 16645 bp, 12 predicted proteins | sample 5400471 | NCBI WGS metagenome assembly WNFI01 (sample SAMN13153348, study PRJNA577476) | soil metagenome | isolation source: 100 cm saprolite on Douglas fir-dominated hillslope | place: USA:California | collected 2013-09-17 | reverse complement strand
CTTAATACCGGCGGCAACAATGTTGTTGAGACTGGCAACGCGTCAAACGATGTACAAGTTGTGAATATGCTTAACCACAACCATCTTAATCTCGCTTCAGATTGCAACTGCAATGGAGGGGGAGCAGTAGTTGTTGATGGTAACGGCGCATTCTCAGCAAATGATGTGAGTTCTAACAATAATAACTCAACTTCAGCATTCCAGACAAATGATGCATTTGTGAACAACAATATTGATGCTCACGCAAAAACTGGCAACAATGATCAAAGTTTGAATACCGGAGGAGCAAATTTGACTCTTACAGGTTCTGCGACAAACAGAACAGGTGTTTTGACAGCAGCAAACGCGAATGTCGCAAACATTGGCGGTGGTTCACATGATGGTCTAGGGGGTGGAAATAATGTACTTATTCGCGGGAATGGTGCAGAGAGTTCCACAAATGTTGACTTGATGAACAATCACGATACAACAGTTGTCCAAGATAATGCAGCATACATCAACAATTATGTTGATAGTGGCGCAGTAACCGGCCAAAACAGCAATGATCTGAACACAGGTGGTGCGAACATCATTGAGACAGGAAGAGCTTTGAATGATACTGTCGTCCGCAACTTAGCAAATCTGAACGTTTTAAATCTCGCAGATTGTGGTTGCACAAATGATGGACTCATCAAAGTAACCGGAAATGGAGCATTTGGTACACAAAATGTATCAGCAGATACACGTGATACACGTTCTGCTTTCCACACAAATAGTGCGGATTTACTGAATAGTGTTGATTCTCATGCAACAACTGGTGATAACAGTATGACGCAATCAACCGGATCACTCTTTTCCGATCCATCCATCTTAACAGGAAGTTCTACTTCCAGAACAGATGTACGAAATGAAGCTAACGCGAACATGTTCAATGGAATGAGCATGTCTGTCGGAAGTCAAACCTTTCAGCTCGGTTTTGATATGGGAGGTCTTCTCGGCGGTCTTCACTTCTAAAAATTCTTAGTCTGTACGGTTGTCTTGTGGGCACTTCGCAAGACAACCGACAGAAAGAATTTTAAATTTAATTTCAAATGTCAAATTTCCAATGAAAACGGTACTTTTATTTGAAATTGGAAATTGGAAATTTGTAATTAAATACTATGATAAATAGAATCAAGCAATCATTAACAATTTTATTTACTATCCTATTCTTAGGAATGCAGACTGTTGTTCCTGTTCTGGCAGATGATGTACCCCAGGCACCTTCTGCGCCTACGCCTCCTACGCTACAAACCGCGCCGCAGCAACCGGATAAACCAAGTACACCTTCCCAAGACGATAAACCCTCAGCTCCCACACCACCCCAAAAACCTGATAAGCCTTCACCAACTCAACAATCCAACCAAGCTGTTTCACCAACACCCCAACTCACAGGACAAAATCAAAACAGGGCTAATAGTACAAATGCAAACTCTCCAACAACCAATAGCAATACTTCAAACCAAAACCAATTGAATGCACCTTCAGGAGGAAGCGTAGGAAACTCCGCGATTGCAACGGGCAATGCAAATACTAACGCAACTTCTGCAATAATTGGAAATAATAACTCTACAACTACAAATACCCCAACACCCAGTGCGGCGGCAACCAATAACACTATTAATAATAATTCGAGTGCAACTTTAGCCAATGCAGCCAATGGCGCACTCACTACCAACAATGCGTCTGCACAAGTTGTAAACAATAGCACTACTGACCAGAACAACAATGGAACTGTTACGAATGGCGTGAATCAATCAATTGTCACCGGCCATAACATTTCTTCAGATAATGTTGGAAACTCATCCATCACATCAGGTGACGCAAATACTTCAGGAACTATTATTTCAACCCTCAATACGAATGTTGATGGAGTGAGTGTTTCAGAATTCAATGTGGCAGATGATCATAGGGGAGATCTTGTACTGAATTACAATGCAAATTGTATAAAAGGCTGCAATGGGGGAGCATCACCAAGTGTACAAAATGTTGACAATGGAGCAGCTTCAACGAACAGTGCTTCAATTAACCAAACAAATAATAACTCTATAGTCCAAAATAATGATGGTACAGTCACGAATAATTTGACACTCAACTCAGATTCAGGGAATAACAAAGCAAACCAGAATACAGGCGGAGATTCAACTATCACAACAGGCAATGCAAATACAGTAGGCAATGTTTTGTCTTTTGCGAACAATAATATTGCCGGCGGAAATGTTGTCTATGGCACCGTGAATATTTACGGAAACTTGGTTGGCGATATTATCATTCCGCAAAGTGCCATTGATGCAGCAGGGAATGGCAGCTGTGCAACATGCAATAGCGGAAGCGGTAGTGTCGCAAATACAGGAAACGGTGCTGCCTCCAACAACAAAGCTTCTGCGAATCAAAGCACTACCAATGCTACATTTCAGAATAATGATGCAACTATTCAAAATAACCTCACTTTCTCAGCAACAACAGGCAATAATTTAGCAGATCAAAATACCAATGGTAATAATATAACGACAACAGGAAATAGTAATGTCAATGCAAAAGTTCTCAATATTGCAAATTCCAATGTAGACAGTAATGGTAATATGTGGATAGTTATTGTCAATAATATGGGTGAGTGGGCAGGTAAAATACTCGGTGCTCCTGACGGAGCAACCATGGCAGCATCGTCAGGAACTAATGTATCTACAGACAGTAAAGGAAATATCACCGCATCCAACTCAAATTCTAACAATACGACATCTCAAAATAACAAGGCAAAACTAGTGAATAATATAAATCTTGGCGCCAACACAGGCGGTAATGAAGCAAGTCAGAATACTGGGGGAAATTCAAAAATAAAAACAGGCAACGCTAGAATTGCTGCTAACTTGATCAATTTTGCAAATAATAATATCACAGGCGGCGGCAAAATTATTGTAACTGTAGTAAATATCTTCGGCAAATTTATTGGAGATATTGTTGCTCCGGGTCAACAAAAACGCAGCGATGGCCCTGCTCAAAAAGCACTAACAGCAACTGTGAACTCTACTAATCAAACTGCAAAACCAACAGTGACGCCTACTCCGACTACTCCGATTGAATCGGGGACTACATCGGGGCCTACTCCTACAGTTGCGCAAACACAAATTGCGCAGGTTGCCGGAACGAATAGTTTATTGGGTACTCGAACTATCCGGTATCAAAATCGCGATATGTATTCCTACGCGAGCAATCAGCTATCTACCAGCAGTGACCCGCTTGCATACGCCTACCCCCAAGCATTAGTAGCTGGTGCACACATAGGCCCTGCACAAATAACTTCTGCCAACAATTCTAAGGAAGCACATGTAACAAAAATAAATCTGGCTTGGCTCTTATTCTTAATCCCCTTCGGAGCCATCTATTTCTTCATGAAGAATAAATTTGCAGTGAGAATTAAATAATTTTTTCGCAATCACTTCAAGGTCTCACCTTTGCCAAGCAGGGACCTTACTCATCAAATTCATTTCATGCTATAATTCTTCTTAATGAAAATAAATGAATCTGATAGAAAGAAAGGTGTTGTAGCACTTGTTGTGCTGGCCTTTGTCTTCGCCTCAATGGGCTTATTTGTCCGCTTTCTCAAAACAGACTTCACTATCTTACAACAAACATATCTTCGAATCATTGCTGCATTTCTTTTGGGAATGATTTTATTTTACAAAGATTTAGATTTTTTCAAATTGAGCAAAATTAGCAAAAAAGAATGGGTTATTATATTGTTTCGTACCATTGCAGTATATGTTCTAGCGGTAACACTCGTAAGTCAAGCGTTTGTGATGGCAAAATATAGTAATGTCTCTTTTATCGAAGCGTTGCCAATGACAGCAATCCTTGGATTTATTTTTCTAAAAGAACGGGTAACATTGCAGAAAATTATATATATATTATTAGGCTTCAGCGGTGTTGTGTTAATTGCTGTGAAGGATTATTCGCATTTGTTCACTTGGAGACAAGGAGAGGTTTTAGCATTGATTGCTTGTGCCTTTTTTGCAATTAGTTATATAGCACGAAAATGGCAAGGGAGTTTACTTAATAACAAGGAAATTACGGTACTTATGTTCTTCTTCGCAAGCATTCTACTGTTCGTCACTTCAATTTTCCTTTTCCATGAACCGTTACCTCGTCCAACAAGCTGGAGTGGGATTATTTTCTTAATCATTTTAGTAGGAGGTTTTTTTCAAGTGGTTAATTTATTTTTAACTAATTATGGTTTCCAAAAAGTAGAAGCCGTGCTTGCAAGTAATCTACTCATGCTGGAAACAGTATTTGGAGTACTATTAGGGTTTTTATTCTTTAGAGAAATACCCACCCTGAAAGAACTTATTGGAGGCTTATTAATTGTCTTTAGCGCGTACCAGATGAATAAACTGGATGCCTAGTTTTTAAAAGGATTTATTTATGTACAAAAAGTACTGCATTGGGGATATTTCTGCCTGGGCCGGCTTTGTAGCCGCCATTCGCCCAGAGGGCAGTGGAGCCTCCTTCGTCCAAGTTGATAGCATTTGCAATATTTAAACTTTTCAATATATGCGCGCTGTCACTCATGTTGGCATTGTAAATAGTACCAATATACACAGTGTTACCAGTTGCGCCGACAAAACACCGTGTGCCTTTGTTGGTGAATTTTGTGTCACTGCTGTCAGTGTAGATAATATTGTTGTTAGAAATCAGCATGGGTTGCATCGCAATTACACTGTCAACGCCTGTATCACGACCCCATTCCAAAGACCTGCCGACAAATCGAGCGGAATTACCAGAGAAAATAACAGCTGGTACTGTGCTGTAGACATTATTAGCAGAATTAAAATACGTTTTCTTTTTATTCATCAAAAGCGTATCAAATGAATTAGTTTTCCCTGCACAGCTAGGATATTCGGGCGGGCAGAAAAAGGAACCATTAATCCCGGCGAATGCCCCATTTCTACTTATATAATCAGCCAAAGAGAGTACAGGACAATTATTCGAGCAATCACCATCTGAAGCAGTATCTACAATTACCTTTGTAGAATTTAAATCCGCAGAAATAATATCTACCAAAAAATCACCTCTATCTGTAGTCACCGTCTGCCTACTATAGCCTGAACCCGGCGGTGAATTGCTTTTGGCAACATTTTGCGGAATAACAAACGAACTGGCGATCTTATCATGTTCTTTTTGCATATCTGTGTTTAACGAAGTCAATAGAGAACTCGCGGAAGCATAATTATTGTCAGAAAGAAAGTTGAGAGATTGCGCAAAAGATTTATCAAAATCCGAAGTATCTTTGCTTATTGTCTTAAAATCCAATAACTTTTCATATGTTGCTACTGATTGTTTGTATGTATCATGAATATTTTTAATTTCTTCTTTTAGTTGTTGGTTAATTTTATATTGATCCTGTTCCCGCAAAGCAGCATATTGTTTTTGTGTAGTTACTAATTGGCTGTTTAAACCTGCAGATTTTTGTGCAGCAGTTCTCACTTGTGTTCCTAAGACACGTGTTTGGTAAAAATAATACATTGCTATACTCAAGAGAACAAGAATGAAACAGCAGGCGAGAATATAAAAGATATTTCTTTTTATGATATATAGAAAGGTTTTGAGTTTCGATTGAGAAAGAGAAACAGCTTTCATCCTATGTATTGTTTCAAAATAAAGAAGAAAGATCAATAATGGAGCGCTAACGAATATCAGTGCGCCCAGTAGGATTTGAACCTACGACCCATCGCTTAAGAGGCGATTGCTCTACCACTGAGCTATGAGCGCTCATTCCAGCCAATAGTAAGATTTTAACAAATTTTCATTACTTTGTCATTCTAAACTAAGTTTGGGGATTGTTCTAAGTGAGAAAGGTTTAATATCTCAGAAGATAATTCTAACACCCCCAAGTTCCGAATATTCGTACGGGTGGTGTTTGTGGATGGAGCCTATGAGAATTCTATTCTTTCTTATATTCAGTTCTCTGGATACTTCATCAATCATTTGAGGGCCAAAGGGTTTGTTTTTGTATAGTAATGAAATATTAAATTGCGGATAAATCCCGGCTTTTCTTAAAAAAGGAAGTATCTCTTTTATTTCACGGAAAGTCTTGTCGTAATCTTTCTGCTCGTTATCCCGGCAAACAACAAGTGTGATATTCCTCCCTGTTTCATTTCTGTTGATATAATCCAATATTTTGTGTATCCGGTACGTATTATGCACGAGGACAATAAATTTTCCTTTAATTAAATCATCGAATTTATGTTGGATATATCTGTGTAGTTTGGGAAAGGGTTTGGTAGCACGCTGTAATACATCGAGAATATAATCTTCGTAAATCACACCAAAAACAATAATAATCGAGGGAATAAAGTAATACGCGAAAAACAGTAAATTTCTGGGGTCAATAATAATATTACCGATAATTCCAACAGCAGTTGAGATAAACGCAAAAATCACAAACAATACTGGTGCGCTGTATGTGCGTTTGAGTTCTGTTCTTGTTGTTTTCAACAAAAGATTACCTATCGCGAATGAAGTCATGACCCCCAGAAATGCTATGGTGTATACTCCGGCAAGGGATAATAAATTTCCTTTGGTTAAAATAAGAATGGAGCTGCATAAAAGAAAAAAGGAAAATACAATATAGGGAAAAGACCCTTTAGAATTTTGCTTTGTCAAAATATTTGGCAGGCAAGCGTCTGCTGACATACGGTAAATTAACCCGCTCACACCAACAAAAGCAGTGAGGACTGCTCCTGCTAATACTAAAAACGCATCTACAACAATAATATAACGGAGTATGTTCCCACCTATAGCAAAAGCCGCGTCAGCGAGTAAAAAATCTGTAGATTTTGCAATTGCGGCAAATGGCATTGCGTTTAAGATAACAAGTGCAATTAATGGATTAAAAATTGCAACACCTATGAGCATATTGCGAAGCGTTTTTCTAAATACACCTTTTTTTTGTTCCTCTACAAAGTTAGCAGAGCTTTCAAAACCTGATACGCCAAGAAGAGAAGCAGAAAAAGCTAAAAAGAGCGTAGGAAGTATACCGTTGTTGTGTCTGAGAATTTCACCTGTATGAGAAAGATTTTCCGCAAAATGTGATGTACCTCCATGCAATGCATACAAAACGCCAAGCAATAGAAATCCGAAAAGACTGACAATATGTAATCCAAAAATCCCAAGCGCAACTTTTGCCGAATCTTTAATTCCTGCAATTACGAGTAACGCAAACGCAAGTAGCAGTACAATAGTTCCAGGAATAACGGGTACTGGGAGTATATTGGTTAAATATTCAATGCCTGTCTTACCAGAAATAACTGCTGTCGCAACATACGATAAAATCGTCATAACGCCTGCTGTTGCCGCGAAGGTTTTGGATGAACCGTTTAGTAGACAATTATATGCCCCTCCGTTAATAGGCAATGCTTCCACAACTTCCGTATATACTGATTTATAAAAGAAAAGAACAATACAGACAAAAATAAGTACAAGAGGAGCATAAATACCGGCAAAAATAATTGCAATACCGGAGACATACAGCGCGGAACTGAGAATATCATTTCCGCAAATCGCAGTTGCGAAAAATTGATTTAGCTTAATTCCATTATGTTCTTCATGGCGTTTGTCCATATAATGATATTATTACTGAAAGATTTTAAAAAGGAAAGCGTAATTTAATTTAAAAATGATTATATCGAGATAGAGTTCGTAATACAAGAGTCAAGTTTCAAGTAAAAGCAAGTCGTATTTTTCCCTCTTGCGCTCTCAAACGTTATACGATAATATAAAATACATGGCAACAAAAGGAAAAGTAAGAAAAGCACCAGTGAAATCTGTAAAAAATGCTGCAACAAAACCTGCTGAAAAAATAATATCTGTTTCTCAAACAACTCAAACGCCAAGGATTACAATTAAAAAATCACACATTATTATTGCACTAATTATTCTCGGTGCAATCATTCTTTTGTATCTTTTGAGAAGTTACTTTGTTGTGGCAACAGTCAATGGCCATCCAATTTCCCGAACGGCTTACAATGCGGAATTAGAAAGAGAAGCACGTGATAAATCATTGAGTACCTTAGTCACTAAAACACTTATTTTACAGGAAGCTGATAAGCAACATGTAAGTGTCAGCCAGAATGAAATTAGCACTGAAGAGAAAAAAGTAGAAACCCAAGTAAAACAACAAGGGCAAAAACTGGATGATTTACTCAAACAGCGCGGTTTAACTAGATCAGATCTGGAAGAACAAATTAGAATTCAAAAAATTATTGAAAAACTTCTGGGCAAACAAGTTAAAGTAAGCGATCAAGAATTAAATGATTATATGGACAAAAATAAAGATACACTTGGCAAAACTTCAAGAGACACAGTTCGAGAACAACTCAAGCAGCAAAAAATTAACACAGCTTTTCAACCATGGATTGCGCAATTGCAAGCAAAAGCAAAAATTTCCTACTTCATCCCTCACTTGGAACAACCAAGCCTCTAACCCTTTTTTTTGTCATTGCGAGTTCTGCTAAGCAGAACGAAACAATCTCATGGGCTAAGTTTATGTTCGTCAACTCGTGTGATGACATCATTAGTTACACCAATATAAAAGACTGTATTCTATTTATTGGTGAGAATCTATATGAAGAAGATATATCTACTTAGCGTTATGAGTCTATGCGATTGCTTCGTCGTTCCTCCTCGCAATGACAAAAAGGTAATTACAATCCTAAATTCCGATAATTGTTTAACTGCGAATCCAAACTTTTTGTCGTCGCATTCAGCACGCCAACGGTAAGCCAAATTGTTATTATTAATGAAATAATTGTTAAAATAATAGCTGCCCAACCAACTTTTTTCATTTTTTGGTCGCTTTGCCGCAGGTATCGGACGCCGTAAACTAAACCAAAGGGTGGAAAGAATATACTTACAAAGTATATATAGAGTTGCTTTCCCAAAGTTATTGGCTTTTCCTGAATCACTTTGCCACAGTTAGAACAAAAATATGCAGTTGGAAGATTCGCAGTTTTACAATGAGGACAAATGATCTGATCCATATAACTTAGTGTAATACATTACTAACTAAACTGCTAATACCAATGCAACATATAGTCCCATCATTCCGAGTTGCAGGATACTTGTCTCTTGCTGTAAACCAAATAAGTTATTGAGTGTATGTCCAAGAATTGTTGTACTGCCTGGTAAAAACTGTAAGGGAAGCGAAAGAAATTTTTCTACGTGAATATGTAGATAATTTGTAATAAGCAAACTGATCCCGTTTTTTACCATTGCCGCGCCAATGAGAATAATAAAGTATTCTGTATACAGAAATAATTTCTTCATTGGCAGTTTAATATAGGTAAAACACATTACCAGTCCAATAAATGAAGCAGCAAGAAATCCAATAAAAAGCCCTCCACTCTTTGCCCACATACTAGAAAAGAAAGATGTTGTGGCAATAAGAAGGGTAACTTCAAATCCTTCACGGGCAATAAAAAAAACAATTGTTAAAAAGAGCGATATATCAAAAATCTCTTGTTTCATTTTTTCTCGCGCTTTGGCAAGCGTTGCATTTTTTCCGTGTTTCATAACCGTATGCATCGAAAAAACAACATATGCCAGAAAAAACCCTGAAAAAGTCAAAAAGTACCCTTCTACTATATCTGCATTTTTTTCAGTTACTATATGTTGTATATCAGCTGAAAAGAAAAAGACAAGAATTGGAAGTAAGAGTGAAAATATTATTCCCAAAAGTGCTGCTAAAAGTATTTCCTTTCTTTTTCCTAACTGAAACTTTCGGTCTATGCCGATAAAAATACCAATAAGAATAAATGCTTCAAGAAATTCTCTAAAGGTAATAATAGCAGCGGCAAACATATATAGAATTAACTTTTACTATGAACATATTCTGTCAAGAGTATGACATTCTCAACTGGCGTACCGGGCAACATACCGTGTCCTAAGTTAAAGATATATCCTTCATGTTTGGGAAGATGAGAAAAAATTTTATCCACTCTTTTTTTAATCAGTGAAAAATCACTCAGAAGAAGTGCGGGATCCAGATTTCCCTGTATTGCTTTCTCATATCCTATTTCTTCCCATGCACGCGCAATTGATATTCGCCAATCAATGCTTACTACATTGCATGCAACTGAAGAAAATGTCTTGAGCATCCCTGCTGTATTTGTCCCAAAATGAATAAGCGGGATAGAGACACTTTGGAGATTTTCAAAAATCCGTTTAGTATACGGCAACGCGTATGCCTGGTAATCCTGTTCACTTAGACAACCTACCCAGCTATCAAAAATTTGTATTGCTTGTACACCTGTTGCCACTTGAGACTGAAGATAGATGGTTATAATATCACTTAATTTGTTAAGCAGACTATTCCATACATCTGTGTTGTTATACATAAATGATTTGGTTTTGATAAAGTCTCTTGTTGGTTTTCCTTCAATTAAGTAACTGGCAAGAGTAAAAGGTGCTGCTGAAAAACCGATTAAGGGAACTTTATTTTTCAACTCATCTTTAAGAATTGTAATCGTTTTCAGCAGATAAGAGATATCTTGCTCTGGTACTAACATTCGAAGCTTCTTAACATCTTCGAGGGTCTGAATTGGATGTTGTATCACTGGACCGATATTTTCCACAATATCTAAATCAACTCCAATGCCAAGCAGGGGAACCATAATATCAGCAAATAAAATTGCTGCGTCTACTCCCAGTAGATCAACTGGTTGTAGTGATACTTTCGCTGCTAATTCAGGAGTTTTGACAATATCTAAAATTGTGTGTGTTTCCTTCAGTTTTCTATATTCAGGAAGGTATCTACCAGCTTGGCGCATATACCACACAGGTGTATATGACGTTTTCTTCCCATAGCATGCGTCTAAAAATGTTGTGCTCATATAAATTCTAATATTTCTTCAGGCGTTTTATAAATACAGGAAAAAATCGGCGTATCTTTGAGGGTATACTCGCGCACCTTATCAGAACGAAGCTCCATTACCAAATTTTGAAATATTGAGAGATTATCCGTTTCGTATGACACAATGAATTCGTTATCATCAATACCATATGAATACAACAATAATTGTTCAATCTGAGGATATTTTTTCCCTATCATGACATGTCCGCCCATTAACTTTCGCCGCGAGTCAAAATCAAGCATGTACCATTCTTTCGTTTTGGTAAACGGGTAAATAATGAGGTATCGTCCGCCTTTTCTTTCTGTATGTAAATGTCCTGTTGCATGGGAAGAGTATTGCGTTGGACGTGTCATTCCAAATAATGTATACGCGATGTCTAAGTAAGTTCCCAGTTTCGTATGCATCAGTTGATTAAGAAGTAGTTGTATTGTCTCTATCGCATCTGCTTGAAACCAAAGAAGAATATTTGTATTCGCTTTAAGTCCCAGTGTGGCATAGGTGTAAACAATGACATTTTTTTCACTCAGAAGTTTTTTAATAAATTCTTTTTTGTATATTTTTCGGCTGGCAGTTGGCAAATCATAAAAAGGTGTGCGAATGGTAAAAAATATATAACTATGGCTTGTCATATTGTTATTGTAGAATATTTTCCTTAAGTTTGTTAAACATTCCATCAATAGTAAATATATCTGCAGTGTAAATAGTCTGAAATCCATGATGTTTGAGAGCTTTTGTCGTGACAGGGCCAATTGACACAACAGGAAGAGAAAGTACTTTCTCCCGTACCTTAGCACCTATATTTTTAAGAAACCCTTCAACGGTTGAAGGACTTGTAAATGTAATACAAAGAATTTTCTTGCTTTCCAAAAGTGCTTCAAATGTTTTATTCGGTTTTATAACAAACCCTGTGTTATATATTGGAACATTCATTACGATTGCGCCTCTTTTTTGGAGTTGTTTTATAAGACTAGCTGATGCGATATTCGATCGTGGCAAGAGAATTTTTTTACCTTCCACCTTTTGCAATTCATTTGCTAAATTTCTTGTCGTAAATTCAGAAGGAATAAAATGCACTGGAAGTTGATATTTTTTTACTTCTTCTGCTGTTTTTGGTCCAACTGCTGCTATCTGTTTTGTACGGAGAATTGCTGTATCAACTCCTAATTCTGCTAACTCTTCCATAAAAAAACGAACACCGTTTCTGCTTGTAAAAAGTATCCAGTCAAATGACACAATATCCTCAAGATATTTTTTTGTTTCTTCTGTCAAAGGTTTTCTCTGTATTGCAATACTTGGATAGAGAAAAACCTGCAACCCTACATCTTCTAATTGTTTTTTTATCCTTTCACTTTCAGCAAGCGGACGGGTAATAACAATATAGCGGGACCATTGTTTGCTTGCTTTTAAAAGACGGGTAGCAAGTGTTTGAGCCAATGTAACAGACGCATGTATATTACCTTGTATTGAATCTCTGATAAGATGCTCCCCGTCAAGTGATCCTAAAACACCGTGCAATGTTATAGTATTTCCAAAACACTCTGCATAGACACCAACAGGCATCTTGCATCCCCCGCCTATCTTCTTGGAAAATACACGTTCTGCTGAAGTAGCAGTCACAGCTTGTTGGTGATTAAGTTGTGTTACTAGAGAAAAAAGAGAAATATTATTTTTTTTAATGACAACAGCAAGTGCTCCTTGTCCCGGAGAAGGGATGATATCTGCTACAGAAAAATATTCAGTAATACGATTTTCAAGACCTAAACGCTTAAGACCGGCAACAGCAAGAAATAGACCGTCATAGTCACCATTGTCGAGTTTTTCAAGCCTCCGGTTCACATTTCCCCTAACACTTTTTACAACAAGATCCGGTCTTTTATGTAAAACTTGCACTTTCCGTCTGTTACTATCTGTTCCAATGATTGCCCCTTTTTTGAGTCTTACAAAGGGAACATTATCCCTCGTCACCAATGCTTCCCGTGCATCTTCGCGTTCTGGAATTGCTGCAATAATAAGACCTTCAGGCAAAATTTCCGGGAGATCTTTCAAACTGTGGATAGCAATATCAATAGAACCTTCAAGGAGTGCTTTATCAATTTCTTTGGTAAACCATCCTTTTCCAATTGTATCCAGCGGTACAGGGTGCATGTCTTTATCTCCTTTTGTATGAATTACCTGTATGTCAATTTGTACGTCTGGTATACATGTATGAAGTAATTTTTTAACAATGTCTGTTTGGATAAGAGCAAGTTGGCTTCCGCGCGTTCCGATAACAATTTTTTTCATATATTTCAACCCATTATATGATATATATGCTATACTTTGAAAGTAGATACAAATGAAAAAGTATACCAAACAAAGAGTCGGCGTTATCCTCATGACGTATGGTTCACCCAAAACACTAGCAGACGTACCACAATACCTAAAAAATGTTTACAGTGGAAAGGATGCAATTGAAGAAAATATCGCAGAATTCCAGAGAAGATATGGCATTATTGGCGGATCACCACTTATCCGTATAACACAAGAGCAAGCAACTGCGCTGGAAATAGAGCTGAACAAGCAACTACAAAATGATATAAGTTTTCGCGTTGCTGCCGGTATGCGATTTTCTGAGCCATTTATTGATGATGTAGTTGGAGAACTTGCGAAAAATGTAGACATACTAATTGGCATCATTATGTCACCTCAATATTCACCAATTATTATGAGTGGTTATCTTCGTCAATTAGAATCAGCGGTGAAAAAACTGAAACGAAATGAAATACGACTAAAAATCGCGACAGATTGGCACTTACAACCCTATTTTTTACAAGCACTTGCGCAACGTGTACAACAGGCATTTGATACGCTTCCATCCAATATCCATAATTCTGTTATGGTACTTTTCTCTGCGCATAGTATGCCAAAAAAAGTTATTGAGAAAGAACCCAACTATATCAACGATTTAAAAGAAACTGCTACAGAAGTTGCAAAATTAGCAGGCGTTCCTCAAGAAAGATGGATGTTTTGCTATCAAAGTGCAGGACATACGCCGGAAGAATGGCTCAAGCCAGACTTTGCTGACATTATGCCTGAACTAAAAACAAAAGGACAAACACATGTACTAATTGCACCAGTGCAATTCCTAGCAGACCATCTTGAGATTTTATATGATGTTGGTATTGGGGCTCGGGAGCAAGCAGAGGAACATGGCATCATATTTACGCGTACAAACTCCCTGAATACCACTCCATTATTTATACAAGCGTTAGCAACTGTAGTAAGAGAAACACTATCTAAGAACAAGGACAGAAAACTAAATAGCTACTCTTAAACGCGATTTGATTGTGCGGACAATATATAGAAGCTTAATGAATAAACTCCAGGTTTTGGAGATGGATTGTGGAAAGAGGTTGATTACTAAAGTTGCGTATTTCAACGAATTGCGCGTTTTTATCATTCGGGTCCAATTGAGCAAGAGGAATTATCACTTTTAGCCATCCTCCTGGATAAACACCTGCTAGATATGATGAACTTAATTGTATCTCATGCCGCTCATCTAGATTGTTGCGTTTTGTTGTTATGACAGCGGAAAAATCAGTAATTGGTAAACTCCCTGTGTTGATATAAAAACTAAGATTCTTGTACGAAGAAATATCGATTCCTCCCCGGGCAGACCTAAATTCAACAGCTCCATCTCTATTATAAGCAATTGCATAAGAACACGAGGCAATAATAAATGTAGATGGGTCACATGAATTTTTTGAAGAAAATCCAAAACTACTTTCATAAAAACCATTTTGTACTTTTGTATCAAAAATTATCAAATTACCTGTAGGACTAATTGTTGGTGATGGAAGTAACGTAGGAGATGGTGTTATGCCTTGAGTAATTGTTATCGTAGGAGTTATTGTTGGAATGGGTGTAGGAGATATGTTAGTTCCGCTACCTGATGCTGGAAGAGAAACAGCAACAGTTGAAAATGCAGGAAGGATAACCTGTGTGGTATACCCATTTCCTGAAGCAACAATAGGAATTTGTATGGATGATATCATGGGGTTCGATTGATTTAGACTAAAAACTGTCGCAGTAGAGTTTTGTACTGTTCCAGGATTTTGAAATCCAACGGTTACAGAAGGATATGCGGTAGCGCTGGTATTAACCATAACAATACTATCTTTAGTCGCGGTAGCAAACGCAGTGGCAAGAACACCAGGCTTTGTGCTGGTCACACTGGTCGCCATAAATCCCGTATTGGTAATATCAAGGAATTTGGGATCCGTAAATAATTGATACGCGTAATACTGCGGATAGGGGGTATTCCCCGCGGTACAATCCATCGCGCTGTTCCAGGTCCCAAACAAACAAAACTCATTCCCCGGCGGCGGTTGGGTGGAAACAAAATAGGTGACTCCTGCAATCGGTTGTTGTGCCGCACCATACACACTCGCGGTATCATAAATGGTATTGAGTAAATCAACCAGAATCAAACTATTCCACAGAGGCGCGTAGGTAGGATCATTCCTCGCGGAATTCGGCAATCCCGTATTGGTATTATATTCATCATCATAGATAGGGGTTCTGGTCGCGTTTGGTTGTATCCCTTTTCTGACGTAGGAAGCAATTTGCTCATAGATTGCCGCTTGGCCTGTCGTTGCATTTTGGGTGCCCGCAAGAAACGTGGTCCAATTGTCTCCCTGTGTGCCGCCATTCTGGTAATCATGAAAGGTAATAAAATCCAGATAGGGCGCGATGGCCGGGTCAGATACTAATGCAGGAAACCACAGAGCAGCTCTCGCTTTTGGAACAGCAAGTGCCGGTCCTCCTATTTGAATCGTTGTCCCGTCTCTCTGTGCTTGCTGTTTCATGAGTGGTGCCGCTGCCGCGTATATCTGTTTATACTCACTCAGCCGTGTCTGGTCAGGATTGGGGTCTGCGGGAGGCACACACAGGAATGTCATCCCATCCGGTTCATTCCACAGCTCATACAGCGGATGCACCGCGGGAAACGTTGTATCCATATGCGCCACCACTGCCGCTGCGAGTTGTCCCCACGCGCTCACACTGGTTGGCAGCACATGGGATGATGCTAGCCCGCACGGATTGGAACTGGGTTGCAGCCATGTCGGCGTATACCCAATAGTGAGAATCGGTTGCACATGCTGGGCTTGGATTGCTCCCATCAGGCTATCCAGCTGTGCCCAGTTCTGTTGCCCTGCTGCCGGAAATGTCCCTACCATATCCACACTCACCCGCATCAAATCAAAGTGTGACGGAGACAGATACCCATAGATCTGCGCGTTCCCCTGGATCTTACTAAATCCGTTCATCCCCGCAAAATGGCTACTGATCGGATGGGACGTATTTTGTCTAGTACTGTAATCTGCTGTTATATCTCCTGTTATTCCTGAGGCATGTTGTGTATATTGCTGTATACTCTGAACAAGTAATAGGGTTACCGGAAGAGCGAGAACAATTAATAGTAGAGGAAGCACTTTGGGAAATTCTGATTTAAATTCCCAGATTTGTTTAGAAAATATTCTCATGTTAATTTAGTATTATATAAAACTTTACTATTTGTCAAGTATCCGACTCTTCAGACAGGTATTCTCAGGGAGCGCTATTGCTTAGGAGAAAAAGACCCAGGGATGATGTCTCCGATATGTGCTTCTGCCAACCCTCGAAGAAAGGTATTGTAGTCAATACCGTCAATCACCCCATTGTCATCGACATCGACTGCC
>WNFI01144478.1_pt1 | contig 16647 bp, 9 predicted proteins | sample 5400471 | NCBI WGS metagenome assembly WNFI01 (sample SAMN13153348, study PRJNA577476) | soil metagenome | isolation source: 100 cm saprolite on Douglas fir-dominated hillslope | place: USA:California | collected 2013-09-17 | reverse complement strand
GCCGGTTGCCGCGGAGAGCGCTTCTACGACCTCGTCGGCGGTCGCATAGCGCGAGCCCGGATCGCGCGCGAGGAGCTTCGCCACCGCGGCCTGCACACCAGGGCTCGCGCGGACCTTTGGAATCGGCCCGAAATGAGCCCGGATGACCTGCGCCGGAGTGGGCGCCGCGAAGGGGTTCACGCCCGAGAGCAGCTCGTGCAGCGTCACGCCCAACGAGTAGAGATCCGTCGCCGTCGACGGCGCGCCACCCTCCAGCACCTCGGGCGCCGCATACTCCAGGCTGCCCCGCGAGGTCCGCTCGACGCCGGCGAGCCCCAGATCGATGAGCAGCGCGCGCCTCGCTCCGGCCGGGCCGGCGACCAGCGCGTTCTGCGGCTTGACATCGGCGTGGATCACGCCGCGCCGGTGCAGGTACGAAAGGGCGCGCGCGATCTCCCCGACATGCCGGACGACCAGCGCCTCGGGGGCGCCGCGCAGCGCGCCGAGGTCCTCAGCGCAATACTCGAGCGCCATGACGGCCTCGCCGCCGTGCTGCCAGAGCGCGAGCGCGCGCGCGAGATTGGGGTGCTCGAGAAATGCCAACCTTGCATATTCGCTGGCGAGTCTCTCCACGGCGCCGAGCTTCAACGCGACCTGCTCTCCGGTGAAGAGATCGACAGCGAGATAGACGGAACCCTCGCTGCCCGCGCCGCGGAAGGCGAGGACGCGATACCTGCCGCCGATCAGATCGCGCGGCACTTCGGTGGTCGCTACCTCCCGCATGTTATCCCGTAACTCCCGGTTTTATTCTCGAAAGTTGACACGCCCCCCGGGCACCGGTCAAAGAAAAGGCTCCGTGCTCAAGGTGCGCGACCTCCGAGTGCAATTCGGGAGCGGAGCGACCGCGTTCGCCGCGATCGAGGGAATCTCCTTCGATATCGGGCCTGGAGAGGCGCTCGCGCTGATCGGCGAGTCCGGGAGCGGAAAATCCACGACCGCACTCTCCCTCCTACAACTGCTGCCTGAGGGCGCACAGGCCTCCGGCAGCGTGAAGTTGCTCGGAGAGGAAGTCCTCGGGATGGACGAGAGGCGGCTCACGCAGGTGCGAGGGAAGAAGCTCGCGATGGTGTTCCACGATCCCCTCGCGGCCCTCAATCCAGTGATGCGTGCAGGCGAGCAGGTCGCGGAGGCCCTGCGCTTCCATGCAAGGCTGCCGCGCAAGGCCGCCCGCACCGGCGCTGTCGAGCTGCTCCGCGGTATGGGCTTTCCGGCGCAAGCCGCCGACCTCTATCCACACCAGCTCTCCGGCGGCATGCGGCAGCGCGTCCTCATCGCCGCAGCGGTGGCCTGCGGGCCCGCGCTCCTGGTGGCGGACGAGCCGACGAGCGCGCTCGATCCCGTGGTGCAGCGGCAGATCGTGACGCTGCTGCGGCATCTTCGCAGCGAGAGGGACCTAGCGCTTCTGCTCGCCACGCACGACGTCGCGCTCGCCGCCGAGCTGTGCGACCGCATCGCGGTCCTCTACGCGGGCCGCATCGTCGAGCACGGCAAGGTTTCCGACGTGCTGGCGAGACCCCGCCATCCCTACACGGCCGCACTTCTGCGGAGCCTGCCGCCGCAGCTCGGCGAGTCGCACGCTTCGCGCCTCGATTCGGTGGCCGGGTCGCACCCGTTGCCGTGGGCACGGCCGTCCGGCTGTCGCTTTCGCGATCGCTGCCAGCGCGCGCAGCCGGACTGCGAAAGCCGCGAGCCGGAGCTTGTGGACTTGGGTGGCGCCGAGACGGCGTGCTTCCATCCCCTGGAGATCGCGTGAAGGGCCCGCTCCTCACCGTCGAGGGGCTCTGCGTGGACCGCCGGGGCGTCCGCGTGCTCGAGGATGTTACCTTCGCACTCGGTGCAGGCGAGACGCTGGGCATCGTCGGCGAGAGCGGCTCCGGAAAATCTACCCTGGCGCGCGCCGTGCTTCGCTTGCTGGAACCCGCGCGGGGGCGCGTGTACTTTCGCGGGCGCGACCTGCTCCAGCTACCTGAACCGGAGCTCCGCCGCGTTCGCCGCGAGATGCAGATCATCTTCCAGGACCCGACGAATTCGCTCGATCCGAGAATGACGGTGGCCCAGAGCGTTGCCGAGCCCCTGGCCATCCACCGGCTGGTCGCGCGCGCCGAGCGCCCCAAGCGAGTGCTGGAGCTGCTGCGGCTCGTCGAGCTGGGGCCGGAGCTGCTGCACCGCCTTCCCCACCAGATCTCGGGCGGTCAGGCCCAGCGCGTCGCACTTGCGCGCGCCCTTTCGACGCAGCCTGCCCTGCTGGTCGCCGACGAGGCGCTCAGCGCGCTCGACGTTTCGCTGCGTGCGCAGATGGCGAATCTCTTGCGCGACCTGAGGTCGTCGCTCGGCATCGCCTGCCTCTTCGTCAGCCACGACCTGCGGCTCGCAGCGTGGCTGTGCGATCGCATCGCCGTACTCTCGGGCGGCAGGCTGGTCGAGATCGGGGAAGCGTCGGCGCTCGTCCGCGAGCCTCGACATGCCGCCACGCGCGCGCTGATCGAGGCGGCGGAGCTCAGGGCGCGGTGGAGCCCTCAGCGTTCATGACCTCCGACCAGAAGCGCGCGTTGTAACCGGCGCCGAACCCGGGGGGCGACGACCCCGACCCGGCAACGTAGAGCGTGCCCGAGGTGAAGTAACCGGTGGAGAGCGGAGTGCTAAGCCCGATGCTCACCCCGCAGACCCTGGACAGCTCCTGCGAATCGATCGCCGCGGCCCCGGGAGCCACCACCCATGACGCGTCGATGCTGCGAACGCTGTAGCCGCTCGGATCTCCGGTCGATCCGGTGGTCCCGGAGGCAATGCCCGAACCGGTCGTGCCGGAGGCGATCCCGACTCCACCCGAGTACCCGTAACCCCAGATGTCCAGACCCTCAGCGGAGTTGGTCGTGCTCCCGAGGCTGACGCCGACGCTGACGGTCGGTGTACCAAACCCGCTGCTCGAGCGCGCGAAGGCGCGCGGCCGCTGCGCCGCGCCCATGAAGATGACGCGAGGCACCTCGATCAGGAAGATCTTGCGCGACGCCCCGGGCGACGGTGAAACGAAGCGTGCAAATCCGGATGCGTCCGTCGTCGCCGTCTGCGCGGCGGGAGCAGCTCCGCGCCAGCGCACATAGACGTCGGCATTGCTCACGGGAGCGCCGGTTGCGTCGGCGATCATCACGGCGCCAGCGGCCCGGCCGTCGGCTCGCAGGGCCGCGACGGCGTCGGCATAGAGCGGCGCCGGCGCACGGTAGGTGCTCGCCTGCGCGACAGCGTTGGATGCCTGCACACGGCCCGAGCCCGAAACGCGGTCCCAGCCGTTCTGGCCCATGCCGGCGGCGGTGGCTTGCAGCAAGGGCCGCACCGCGCTGGGCGCGACGCCGGCGCCGATCAGCGCAGCTGCCGCCGCGCTCACGTGCGCGGTCGCAGGCGAGGTCCCGGCAAACAGCCACCAGCTGATGTCGGTCGGCGACCCCGGCGGGAACGACTGGGCGAGGGCCCCGTCCCAGAGACCGTCCCGGTTGACGTCCTGGCGGGGATCGCCTCCCGGACCTACCAGGTCGAGCGCCTCGCCGAAGATGGAGTAGTAGGTGACGGCATACCCTTGTGCCGCGTCGAGCGTGAACGCCCCGACCGAGATGACGTCCGGGAACGCCGCCGGATGGAGCACCCGGCCGCTGCCGGTATTGCCGCTCGCCCCAACGATCACGACGTTGCTCGCCCGCGCGCGCGCGATGGCATCCGTCATGACCGGACCGGGGACGTAATTGCGCGCGAAGTCGAGCGATAGATTGATGACCTGCGCGCCGGCAGCGACTGCGTACCGGATGCCTTCCGCGAGCCAGAACTCGGTCCCCCGGTTCTTCGAATCGAGCACCTTGACCGGCAGGATGATGGCGCCGGCCGCCGGGCCGACGTAGGGGATGGCGGCGGAGGAGAAGCTCCCCCGGCCGACGAGGATGCTCGCCATGGCAGTGCCGTGGCCGTTGTCGTCGTTGGGATGCGCGTCGTTGTTCACGAAGTCCCAACCGGGAGCGAACTGGGTCGCGTCGAAGACGGGCGCCCGCGCATACGTGCCAAACAAATCCTTGTAGCGCTCGTAGGCGACGCCGCTGTCGAGCACCGCCACCACCGGAGCCCTGGCGCTGGCGAACAACAGGCTGGAATCACCCGGCGCGCCGCTGGCGGGGAAGTGCCAGGTCTGGGGATACGTCGCGCTGCCGATGAGGATGCGGTTCGGTTGGGCGGACGCGATGCCGGTAGCGGCACGCAGCGTGTCCAGCGCGTCCTGGAGCGACGCGTCCTTCGGGAGCTGCGCCAGATTGAACGCCGCCCGGCCGGTGGCGATGATCGTTGCCCCGACGAGAGCCAGGGCGTTCGAGCACGAGACGGGCAGCAGCGCCGAATCGCAGCTCACGATGATCTGCTGCGGCGCGATGACCTGCGGCAGCCCATCGATGACCTGCGTCACGCGGGAAACTGCCCCAGCCTCGCCAGGATCATCGAGCGGGTGGGCGCCACTGGCCAGGGCGCCCCCGTCTCCGCGAGCAGGCTGGCATGGGCCTTGGGGACCCCCCAGCGCCAGCAGCGCGGCGACCGGGGCGACGAAGCCTCTTCTGCCGACAGAATGCTCAGCCATTTGCCGACCTCCAGGTTTTCAAGGCGCCCCCGGGAGCAGCACGGTGAAAGTGGTGCCCTGGCCAGGCTTGCTCTCGACGCGGAGCTCCCCGCCATGCTGATGGACGATCTCGCGCGTGATCACCAGACCGAGCCCCGTGCCGGTCCCCTTTCCGGTGGCGAAGAACGGCGTGTAGAGATGGGGCAGGTCCTCCGGTGAGATGCCCGGGCCGTGGTCCACGACTGCGACCTGCGCGCTCGGCCAGGGCTGGGTCTCGGGCTCGCTGGGGAATGGCGAACCCTCCACCTCGATCCGCGGCCCTGGCCTGCGCGTGAGCAGCGGTTCGCCGCTCGTCAGCCGCACTGCGACGGGCATGCCCTTGCCCGAATAGTGGATCGCGTTGCCGACGAGGTTCGTGAGCACCTGCACCAGCCGGTCGAAATCGCCCAGCACCGATGGCAGTCCCTCGTCGACTGCCAGCGCGACCTCGATGGACTTCATCAGCGCGAGAGGCTTGAGGCCGGCGATCGCCACGCCGGCGACTTGCGAGAGGTCGACCCTGGCGCGGGCGAGCTTCACCGCGCCGGCCTCCATCCGCGCCAGCTCCAGGGTGCGTTCGACCAGCCTCGAGAGCCGGGCCGCTTGCGAAGAGACGACCTGGAGGTCCTCCCGCACCTCCTCATGCAGCCCGGGCACCTCGCCGGCCATCTCGCCGTATCCCATGATGCTCATCAGCGGTGAGCGGAACTCGTGCGCCATGTGGGCGAGCAGCTCGCTCTTGCGGCGCAGATCGTCGATCAGGCGCGCATTCTCCAGCGCCGAGCCGGCCAGCGCCGCGAACGCGCTCAACAGCCCGAGGTCCCTTTCGGAGAGCAGCGATCCGACGCGCCGGGAGTCGACGTAGAGGACGCCCAGTTGCCGACCGCCGAACCGGATCGGCGCACAGAGCACCGACCGCAACCCGAGGTCGAGGATGCTCCTCCGCGTGCTCAACTCCTCGCGGCCGACGATGTCCGCCACCGCGAGCACCTCGCCGCTGTGCAGCACGCGATCTGCCACGGTGCGCGAGATGCGCAGGGTCGCGCTCGCGTCGGCTCCCCGCACCGCGGCCACCCGCGGCACGCTCCCTTCCTCGGTGAGGAGGATGAAGCCGCGCTCGGCCCCGGTGAGGAACAGCGCCTCGTCGAGCACGGCCTCGAGCAACGCCGCGGAGCCGTTTCGCGCCGCAAGCCGCTGGGCTGCCTGCGTGAGGGCGTCCACCTGCGAGAGCGACCTGCGCTCGAGGGCTTCGACGTCCTTCTGCAGCCGCTCCACCTCGCGCAAGTCCGGCGCCGCCCCCAGCTTCTCGAACGCGGCGCGAGCCCGGTGCAGGGCCGCGGCGGCCTGCATGGGATCGCTGCGATCCAGCGCCAGCGCGCACGCGACGCAGTCGGTGCGCGCCAGCTCGAGCGACGCGACCCCGACCTTCAGGATTTCGCGCGCCTTCTGTACCGCGGCGGCCGCGGCGACCCCGTCGCCACGGGCCCGCGCCGCCAGCGCGCGGACGCGCCAGAGGTTGCCCTGCTCGACGAGGTTGTTGGAGTCGACCGCGAGCATCAGCGCCGCCGAGGCGCGGGCGTCGGCCGCTGCAGGATCGAGCTGCAGGAGATCGAGCTCGGCCAGCCGCCGTTCCGTCTCCACCTCCTCGTCGCGCGCGCCCGTTTGCCGGGCGATCTCCAGCGTGTCGCGGTAGAGCGTTCCGGCACCCGCCAGATCGCCCTCGCGCGCCGCGATCTCGCCGAGATTGCCGCGCACCATCGCTTCGACTCGCGCGTAACCACCCGCCTGCTGGATCTTCGCCAGCGCCTGCTGGAGCAAGTCCTTTGCCCTCGGCGAATCGCCGCGCTCACGGTAGAGGGACCCCAGATTGTTGAGGATGAGCAACTCCTCCTCGAGCGTCTGGCTCTTCTCCCTCAGCTTCTCCCAGGCCTCGAGCGCGCCGTCCCATTCGCCCGCCAGGTAACGCGCACCGCCGAGGTTGTTCCAGGCGAGCGCCTCCTGGCGCTCGTCGCCCAGCGAACGGTACAGCTCGAGCGCCCGCCATGTCTCACGAACCGACCGGTCGTACTTGGTCAGGAACCGATACGCCGTCCCGAGACCCGCTCGCGCATCGGCCTCGGCGCGGCGGTCGCCGGCGTGCCGGGCGATGAGCACCGCCGCCCGCTCGAAGGCCAGCGCGCGGCGTCCATCTCCTCGGTGCCAGGCGCAGGTGCCGAGCAGGTGATACAGGCGTGTGGCCGCCTCGGCGTCGCCGCGTGCACGGGCGAGGGGCAGCACCGCGGTGGCTATATCCTGCGCGCGGGCATAGTCGCCGCGCATCGCCTCCGCCCGCGCCTCCACGGTTGCCACGGCGAGCGGGTCGGCGCCCATCGCGCGCGCGCGCGCGAGTGCTTCGAGCACCTGCTCGAAGCGGCCCTCCTGCCAGCGCGCCTTGGCGATCTTTTGCCAGAGGCGTCCGGGGGCGCCGCCGCGCGCCAGCGCCTGGGAATACTGGCGCCGCGCCGCGACGGGCTGCCCGGCGAGCGCGAGGCAGTCGCCCGTGCGCTCGCAGAGCACCGCCGCGCGCGAGCTCGCGAACGGATGCCGAAGGCCGGCACGCGCGATCTGGTAGAGCCGCGCTGCCTCGACCGGCGCGCCGGCCCGGAGCCGCTCATGCGCCGCCGCAAGCGCTGCCCGCACGCGGCCCCGGGCCTGGGCCCGGAAGAGATGCCGCGCGCGCGCAGCCGGATCCTGCGCCAGCTGCGCGGCGCGCAGGTGTGCTTGCCTGCGCAGACCGGCGGGCAGCGCGCGTTCGGCCGCGCGCAGGAGCGCGATCTGCGAAAGGTGCAGCCCCAGCTTTTCCGCCAGGACCAGGCCGTCGGCGACGAGCGTCTCCTCATCGCCTGCCAGCGCTTGCGTACCGAGCTCCGGCCACAGCACCGCGGCGACCCCGACGGAGGAGCGTTGCGAATCCGGCAACTCGCGGATCACTGCGCGCGCGGCGCGCACCGATGGTCGCGGCACGCAGCCGCCGAAATCCGTGCCCGCTCGTGCCGCGTCCAGCTCCCATCTGCCGCGGCGGCGCTCGAGAAGACCGCGGGCGACGAGATCGCGCAATGCCTCCTCGAGGTCGCCGGGATGGCCCGATGTCTCGCGAACGAGCAGCTCGGCGAGCCCCTCTGCCCAGGAGCGGCGGGGCCCCAGCGCCTCGACGATCTTGGCTTTTCGCAGCGCGGGCGGGAGGGGACGCAACTCGATCCGCTCCAGCGAGTGGTCCAGCTGCTCCGAAGCCGTGGCAACCACCAGGAGCCGCCTCTGTCTCCAGGCCGGCTCGGAGGCCAGCGCAAGGAGCAGCGAGCGCAGCGCTCCGTCGGCGCGATCGGCACCGTCGATGAGCAGCGCAACCGGGTGTTGTGCGCAAGCCGCGGCGAGCTGCTCCTGCGCCACCGCGACGGTGGGCTCGAAGCGGGCACGGCCGCCGAGAAGCAGACCCAGCCAGAGACCCAGGGTGGCGAGGCCCTGGTCCTCCGCGAGATGCAGCGCGCGCAGCCCGGCGAGCTCGGCCGCTACCACCGACTCCCGCAACAGCCGGGAGCGACCCGATCCCGCCGGGCCGACGATGACCAGCTGTGCGCCGCTCCCGCCGGCCGCGCGGCGGGCCGCCGCCTCGATCCGCGCGAGCTCGGCCTCCCTGCCGTAGAGCTGGCCCATCCCGATTTGATCGGCCGCGAGGCCCTCGCCTTCGCTCTCGAGCCGCAGCCCCGTAGCGGCCGCGAGCGCCTCGATGACCTCGTCCGCGTGCGAGTAGCGTGCGCGCGGTTCGCGGGCCAAGAGCTTGGCCACCACCGCCTGCACTCCGGGGCTCGCGCGGGGCGGTGGGACGGCCCCGAAATGCGCGCGCACCACTTCGGCCGGCGTGCCGGCGGCAAACGGACTCGTGCCCGAGAGCAGCTCGTGCAACGTGACGCCGAGCGAGTAGAGGTCGGCGGCCGCATCGGGCGCCGCGCCTTCCAGGACCTCTGGCGCCGCGTACTCGAGGCTGCCGCGCGAGATGGGCTCGCCGCCCGCAACGCCCAGGTCCACCAGGAGCGCCCGCCGCGCTCCGTCTGGACCAGCGAGCACGGCGTTCTGTGGCTTCACGTCGCCGTGGACGATCCCGCGTCGGTGCAGGTGACCCAACGCGCGAGCGATCCCGGCGACGTGGCCCACCACCACGACTTCGGCGCAGCCTCGTATCGCGGTGAGGTCCTCTTCGCCGTACTCGAGGGCGAGGGATGCTCCTCCTGCCTCATGCCAGAGCGACACGGCCCGCACGAGATGCGGATGCGCCAACGCGGCGGAGCGTCGGTACTCCGCCGCGAGCCGCTCGGGCGGGCCCAGCTTGAGCGCCGTCTGTTGGCCGGTGAAGAGATCGATGGCGAGACGGACGGACGCCTCACCGCCTTCGCCACGAAGGCCGAGCACCTGATAGCGGCGACCGATCGGTCCGTGATGCGCTTCGTTGATGGCTGGTTCGATCTGCATGGACCCCAGGGCGGGTGGACTGAGCGCGCAGTTTGGCAAGCGCCCCACGCCGATCAAAGACGCGCGGGTGCTGTGGGTGCGTGATCTGTTCGGCCGCTTTCAAAACGCCGAGGGTACATTCACCGCGTCAACGGCATCTCGTTCAGTATCGAACACGCAGACATACTGTGTCGAAAACCGAAACCCTGGAGCGGCCCGCGGAAAATCCTGACGAGCTCATTGTGTCGTTTGCACGTCAATCCGACGCCGCACGCCTGCCCAAATCGTTGGGCTCGAAGGATTAGCTTGGACCCTCGATGGCCAAACGATCCGATGGTACGCGGTACTACTTGAACCCGAAGCTCGGGCGCCTCGCGATCATCCTCAACGGCGTCCGTTTCCCGCCTGGCCACTGGCTGCCGGTCGCAGACGAGCAGATCTCCCCTGCTGAGGTGGAAGAGCTGGTCCTCCAGATGTTCCCTAACTTGACCAAGGTGGCGTTCGACGCCTTCCTCACGGACTTCGACGTCGAAGAGTTCGAGCGGGTCCTAGCGGACCCGGCGGACTGAGATCGAGAAGTGCGACTTGCTCATCGAGCTCGACCATCGCGAGCTCGACCATCGCGAGCTCGACCGCAAGATCGGCGCCTCCTCGGCAGAGCTCGACGAGGTCGTGGGCGTTGCGGCCCGGTGCGCCCGCTGCCGTGATCGTAGATATCCAATCGCAGAGAAATCCGGCCGCGTGAGTGAGTTGATCGAGCAGGTCGGTCGCCGCGCAGCAGACCGGCGCGCTAGCCGCTGATCGATTCAGCGACAGAGCTGCCGGCTCGGCACACAAGGTCAATCCCGCGCGACTGCGTCGGACCTGGAATTCGCTGATGCGTGGCCAACCTGCTACCGATCGCGTGTCCGCGCCGCTCGGGCGGCACCGGCACGGTCCGTGAATAGGTGCGGCGGATGACCCCGCGTAGACAGATCATCGCGCTCGTCCTATTCAGCGCCGCTTGCCACAAGACGACCGCGCGTCCACCACCGCCTCCCGCTGTTCAGGTCACGGACGTCGTGCAGAGGGACGTGCCCATCGACTACCAGACGTGGGTTGGGAGCCTGGACGGGTTCGTCAACACTGAAATCAAACCGCCGGTCGAGGGGTACGTCCGCAACCAGATGTACCGGGCGGGGAGGTACGTCGGTCAGGGAGAGCTGCTGTTCCTGATCGATCCGCGCAATTACAAGGCGCAAGCCGATCAGGCCAAGTCCACGCTCGCCGGAGACGTGGCGGCCCTTGCGAAGGCGCGGCTGGAGGTCGAGCGAGATAGGCAACTGATCGCCAACGCGGTCATCAGCCGGGAACAGTTCGACAACGACCTCGCGGCCGAAGGACAGGCAGCCGCGGCCGTCGAATCGGATCGCGCAACGCTTTCGCGGGCACAGCTCAGCCGTGGCTGGACGCAGGTGACCTCGCCGATCGCCGGCATCGCCGGCACCGCGCAGGCGAAGGTCGGGACGCTGGTCAGCCCAACGACAACCATGACGACGGTCTCGCGGGTGGATCCGATGAAAGTCCAGTTCAACATCAGCGAGAGCGAGTATCTGCGCTCCGCCGCGGGCAACCACTGGGGCGAGCCCGGACGAGGCGCCGAACCCGCGCTCGAGCTCATCCTCGACGACGGCAGCGTCTACCCGCACCGCGGGATCGTGATCCCGACGAGTCATCAGATAGACCAGCAGACGGGTATGATCGCGATGCAGGGGTCTTTCCCCAACCCGGGGAACATCCTCCGCCCAGGTCAGCACGCGACGGTGCGGGCCCCGGTCGAAACGCGAAAGGGAGCCCTGCTCGTGCCGCAAGGGGCCATCAATGAGCTTCAGGGCGCGTACCGGATCGGCGTCGTCGCATCGGACGGCCTGGTCGACGTCCGTACGGTGCGCGCAGGAGAGCACGTTGGCAACATGTGGGTCATCGACGAGGGTCTTCGTCCCGGCGAAAAGATCATCGTCGAGGGATTCGCGCGCGTGAGGCCCGGTATGCTCGTGCGCGCAGCGCCCGCCTCCGGCAGTCCGACCGCCCCGGTGACCGCACCACCTGCCGCCGCGCCCTCCCCGGGACGATAGCCGCTCGTCCATGCCCGGCGCGTGGGTCGCTTCATTTCGCGCTAGCTGGGCTGCCGCCCCCGAAGAAGTCGAATCGCCCTACGACCCCCGCCATCGGCCAGACGTTCACGTTGGGACTGTGCACATTCGAGAAAACGCGCTCGCCGGGGAGCTCCTGCGTGAGAAAGATCGACACTGCGGCCCCCGCGTAGGGCGAGATCGCGAGCTGCGGGCTGATGCGGTAATCGACGCCGACGGTCACGCGCGCCACGTCGAGTCCGTGTCGGGACTCCGTGCCCACCACTGGCACTGGCCGGTCGATCCAGAGCGCGCGCCACCCCGCACCCAGGCCAACCCACGGGTCCCACGTGTCCCACGGCAGGAAGTGATAATTCGCCTGCAGGCCCGCGGTAGCGGTGTGAATGTTCGAGCCCCCGGAGAAGATGCCGTTGCTTTGCTTGCCTCCCGAGCCGTACGCGCCCACCAGAAAGTTCGGGTTGATGCGGTAACCGATGCCGAGTTGGGCCTCCCCGCCCGCCGAGGTGAGGTTCCTCAGGCTCGGCTGCCCGCTGCCGATATCGCCAAAGCCTTGAGTGTAGCCGGCGCCCAATGTGATCTCCAGCGCGCCATCGGCCGCGGGAGGACCAGAAGACGCAGAGTAGGCGGTCCCTTCTTGTGCGAATGCACGCGCGCCCAGCAGCGCCGCCGCGATTGCGATCATCGATTTCTTCATGTTGAGGTCTCCTTGTTCTCGGCTCCTGCCGATCTCCCAGCACCGGATCGCGTGTTGCCCGAGCGTCGAGCGCCCGCCCGAACCCGAAGGGTTGGTCTACCCGCGACGCGACCTATGTGGAGATTTGGCAGAGCTGTCGCCGGAGGCAACGGCGCTCAGTGGGACATCACTCGTCGCGAGCGGCGCGCATCTTGCTCTACAGCGAGACCGGCGCTCAGCGCCACGTCGCGAACGCACGTCGGCAGTATGTTTCCCAATATCGTTGGCGCCAGCAGCAGACCAACCCGATGCGACATCCCGGTGAATGCGCCCGCATCAACCCAAAGACGCTGGCAACCAGGACGGCGAGACTAGCAAGCGACCACCCGAACGGCGGCGGCCCGACCGTCCTAGACGACATATTCCAAACTCTCGCAAGAGTCGGGCCGGAATGGGCGAAGCGGCGGTCGGGGTTGTATTCGAGTCCGACTAATTCAGCCTTCGGTCGCCCAACGGCCAATCGACACATCACGTTGCGCTACAAACGCTCCTGACCGACCCTTACTCTGACGATGCCGCAGCGAGCCCGCAGGAGGCAACGGTGAACATCAGCGCAAAGAACGTGGCGGTTCCTCGAGCAGCGATAGCCTCGAACACCATGGCTGAGCTGCGCCGGCAATACGGATGCGGTCCGGTGGAGCTTACGGGTAGCGCTGATGCGCTCTATGAGCGGCACCTGTTCTTCGACAACGTCGCCGCTCCCGCGGCCGTCGGCCCGCGGGAGCGCTACGAAGCGCTCGCGCACTCCGTCCGGGACATCCTCTCGCAGCGATGGGTCCTCACGGAGCAGACCTACGAGAGGGCGAACGCCAAGCGCGTTTACTACCTGTCGATGGAATTTCTGATCGGCCGCTCGCTGACCAACAACCTCACGAATCTGCTGCTCAGCTCCCTCACGAGCGACGCCGTCAAGCGGAAGTCCCTGGATTGGTTCGGCCTGCTCGAAGAGGAACCCGACGCCGGGCTGGGAAATGGCGGGCTCGGGCGTCTGGCTGCGTGCTTTCTCGATTCGATGGCCACCATGCAGCTGCCGGCGACGGGGTACGGGCTCCGGTACGAGTACGGAATGTTCCGGCAATCCATCGAGGACGGTTGGCAACACGAGCAGCCCGACCACTGGCTGCGTCGCCCCGACCCGTGGGAGGTCGCTCGTCCCGACGACAAGGTCGAGATCAAGGTGAACGCGTCGGTCGAGGTCCGGGGAGGACAGCTGCATCCGATCGCCGGCCGGCCGTCCACGTTGATCGGCATTCCGTTCGATCGGCCCGTGGTGGGCCACGGCGGCAAGACGATCAACACGCTGCGCCTCTGGGCAGCGGCAGCGCCCGAGTCTTTCGATTTCCAGACGTTCAGTCATGGCGACTTCGTCAGCGCGCTGGCGCAAACCCTCGCCGCCGAGACCCTCACTCGGGTTCTCTATCCCGACGACTCCACGACCCAGGGGCAGGAGCTCCGGTTTGTGCAGGAGTATTTCCTCGTCGCCTGCTCGCTGGCCGATCTGATCCGACGATTCCGCCGCACCAATTCCGACTGGAACGCGCTTCCCGAAAAGGTCGCCATCCAGCTCAACGATACTCATCCGTCCATCGCCGTCCCCGAGCTGATGCGGATCCTGCTCGACGACGCGCACCTCGGATGGGATCAGGCCTGGGACCTCACCCAACGGACGCTCGCGTACACGAACCATACGCTGCTGCCCGAGGCGCTAGAAAAGTGGCCGCTCGCGTGGTTCGAGTCGCTGCTGCCTCGCCACCTCGAGATCATTTTCGAGATCAACCGGCGACTGCTCGATGTGGTCCGGCGCCGTTTTCCCGGCGACGAGGGCCGTGTGGGGCGCACGAGCCTGATCGAAGAGGGCCCGAGCAAACACGTCCGCATGGCCAACCTCGCCATCGTGGGCTCGCACAGCACGAACGGCGTGGCGGCGATTCACTCCGCGCTGCTGCGCTCGGTCACGGTGAGGGACCTCGCCGAAACGTTTCCCGAGCGTTTCGGCAACAAGACCAATGGCGTCACGCCGCGGCGCTGGCTTTTGCTCTCGAACCCGGCGCTCGCCAGGACCATCACTGAAAGTATCGGCGACGACTGGATCGCCGACCTCGGCCAGCTCGCCAGGCTCAAGCCGCTCGCCGACGACACGAGCTTCCGCGAGGTGTTTCGCGCGACCAAGCGAGCGGCCAAGTCCGCCTTCGCGGAGTGGCTCCGATCGAGCCTGGGGCAGACGGTGGATCCCGACACCATCTTCGACAGCCAGATCAAGCGCATCCACGAATACAAGCGGCAGCTTCTCAATGCGCTGCGGATCGTCGTGCTCTACAACCGCTTGCGGGAGAACCCGACGCTCCAGATGACGCCGCGGACGTTCCTGTTCGCCGGCAAAGCGGCGCCGGCCTACCAGATGGCCAAGCTCATCATCAAGCTCTTGAACAACCTCGCCGTGACCATCGACGCCGATCCGTCGGTGCGCGGGCGGCTCAAAGTGATTTTCCTACCCGAATACTGCGTGTCGCTGGCCGAGCGGCTGATTCCCGCCACCGACGTCTCCAACCAGATCTCGACCGCCGGCTACGAGGCAAGCGGCACGAGCAACATGAAGTTCATGATGAACGGCGCGCTGACGATCGGCACACGCGACGGCGCAACGATCGAGATGGCGCAAGAAGCCGGGGAGGACAACTTCTTCCTCTTCGGCCTGACCGCGGAACAGGTCGCCAAAAGTCGCGCTTGGTACAACCCGCGCTGGCACTACGATCATCAGCCAGAGGTCCGCGCGGCGCTGGACCTGATCTTCTCCGACCACTTCAGCGGCAATGAGCCGGGCGTTTTTGCGCCTCTGCGCGACGCCTTGCTGGCGCGCGGCGACTACTACATGCATCTCGCCGATCTCGGATCCTATCTCGAGGCCGATCGCAGCCTGTGCGCGCTGTACGCGGACCCGGAAGCATGGGCGCGAAAGGCCATCCTGAACGTGGCCAGCTCCGGGAAGTTCTCGAGCGACCGCACCATTGGCGAGTACGCGGCCGACATCTGGCACGCCAAGCCGTGCCCGGTGTCGTGATGGAGCGCGCTGTAGTCGCTGCACTGGCTTCGCCGCCGTGGATCGGGCGTACAGGCGTCCCTCTGTGCCGTTGTTGCCAGCGGCGAATGAGTCCCTAGGTTCGCTAGACGTGGCGTGCTTCGCCCCCGGGAGGGGTCGTGAGGTGCGGCGATGGTGCGCAGCGGCTGGCGTTCCGTACGCAGGGTCGCGAGTGTCCTGGTGGCTCTGCTCGCCACGGCGGCCTCGGCAGTGGCCGACCAGGCTGTCTTCGAAGTCCCTCCCGAGCGCCTGGACTGTCGCTACTCGACGGCGATTCCGGAGGGGCAGACGTCTACGGCGGCGGACATGCCCGGCCCGCTCGAGGGCGTTCTTTTGCCCGACGACGACGTCTTCCGGCCGCTGCTTGCCGACCAACGCGAGCCGCGCTTCTATGCGGACTACCGGCGGGTCGACTTCCTAGGCCGCGCCAACGTCCTGGCCGAAGGGCAAGGCAACACGATCGACGAAGGCCTCGTCGCCTTCGGGGGCGCGTTCGGCATCTGGGGCCTGCGGCAGCCCCGCGGCTGCGACGGCCTTCAAGTAAGCATGTTCGGCGCGGTCTTCGCCCAGTTCAACCTCGACGCTCCTAAAACGGACCTCCTCAACGCCGATTATATCGTCGGGCCGGAGGTGTCCGTGCGCCGGGGGCGCTGGTCGGGGCGGCTGCGCTTCTATCACCAGAGCAGTCACCTCGGCGACAAGTTCCTCCTGAACTTCGGCATCGAGCACGGCGTGGTGGACCAGAACCTGAGCTTCGAGATCCTCGACGGGCTCCTCTCGTTCGAGGACGAATGGTGGCGGCTCTACGGCGGCGGCGGCCTGGTGGTCCTCAGCAGCAGAGCGCCTGACCTCACCACGACGCCCGGGTTTTTCCAGTGGGGTCTCGAGTTGCGCGGTCCCGCCTGGCGGCCTTGGGCCTGGCTCAAGAAGACGACCTTGCGTCCTGTCTTCGGTGCGAACTTCACTTCGGTGCAGGCCACTGGGTGGAGCGTGAACACCAGCCTGAGCGGGGGCCTCGAATGGACATCGTCGGGTGGCGCACACCGTGTCCGGTTGCTGCTCGAGTACCAGCGCGGTCTGGTGCCCTTCGGCCAGTTCTTTGTCGGGCGGACCCAGAACTTCGGCGTCCAGCTGCAGTTCGAGTTCTAGCGCTAGCTGAGCGCTAGCTAGTCCGCGGTGTACACCGCAGTGACAGTGCGCTGAACGCGCGGGCTCACCGCGCTGATGTTTGCGTCGATCTGCGCGTCGTCGGTCTCCTCGTACTGGCGCGCGTAGAGCCAGTACCAACCGCCCGAGAGCAGGGCCACGATCGCGATGACGAGGACGCGGGGACCGAGCCCGCTCCTCTTCGCAGGCGGCGCCACCTGCACCGGGGGCGCCCGAGCCGGGAGAATCTCGGGGACCTTCGGACTGCGGCGCGCCTCGGCGCCGAACTGGCTCTGCGCGGTCTGTGCCATGTCGGTTTCACCCTCTGCAACTCTGATGCTGCGAAGCAATTCACGTTTCGTGCCGGCATGGCAGGCAGTCGCACCAGGCAGGCGAGCGCCCGCTTTGTATCGGTTCC
>WNFI01140592.1_pt1 | contig 16648 bp, 12 predicted proteins | sample 5400471 | NCBI WGS metagenome assembly WNFI01 (sample SAMN13153348, study PRJNA577476) | soil metagenome | isolation source: 100 cm saprolite on Douglas fir-dominated hillslope | place: USA:California | collected 2013-09-17 | reverse complement strand
CCGCGCCCGAGCCGTAGCTCACGAGGGTTAAAAGAAACCGAGCCAAAATCATGAGGGGCAGGAGCCCTGCTGCGATATCGCCTGTGAGCGCGTGCTCGGCCAGCGCGCCGCCGCTGCCCGCGATTGAAGGATAGAAGAGTCCAACGAGACCAAGCACCGTGCCGGCCAAAGCACCGGTTAAAAACGGCGGCCATGTTTTCAACTTCGAAAACATATCGAGGCTAAAAAGCAGCCCGCGATTAAAAACCACGCCGCCTAGACCCGCTAACGCACCTAGAATCAAGGCGAGAGGCAAAGCGGATAACGTTGGAGCGGCGATAGTCTTCAGCGTGAAAACGGGCATTTCACCGGTGAGCACGCGGCCAACGACATCACCCATGGCTGAGGCGAGAAATGCTGCAACGAACACGACTGGCGTGAAATTTCCCTGCAATTCTTCCAGAACAAAAATAACACCCGCCAACGGCGCGTTAAACGCCGCAGCCAGCCCGGCTCCCGCGCCGGCACTGATAAGTGCTTTTCGCTCACCCTCGCCTGCAACAACTTTAAAGGATTCTGCGACGGCAAGTCCGGTCGCTGCGCCCATTTGAATGGTCGGACCCTCGCGACCCAATGCAAGACCGCCTCCGATGCCGGCTATTCCGGCGACGAATTTTACGGGCAGCACTCGTTTCCAATTCAGCGTGCGTTCGCCAAGCACCACAGATTTTAAGTGGGGGATTCCGCTTCCTGCCGCCTCTGGAGAAAATCGACGCACCAGCCAAACGCCCAAACCGCCTCCTACGGACCCCAAGCCCAAAGCGATCACGATTTTCCACGGCCAGGTGGCGTGTGCGATCCAAGCGATGCGCGCAGTCTCAGCAAACGACAGCGATACTCTAAAAGCCGAACCTACCAGGCCTGCGACGCAGCCAACGATCAAAGATTTTAAAAGAATATGCCTGCGTTTAACTTCGCCGGTACTGAGACCAAAGCCGGTCTGACTTCCATGTGACATTTATTGATCAAAGTTCGGCTGATCGTACGCCACAAGAATTATTCGCAAGGCAAAATGGGAGGCTTGCATGACGGGCTAACGCATGCGAATTACTTCTGTACCCACGATTCCGTTACACTCTGGCAGAGCCCGACGAATGTTTCTTCCGCGAGAGGAAGACGCCGCCCGCGCAGATGCCCCACGCCCCACACTCGTTTTAGCTTTTTGCGACCTAATGGCAGGGCGACGAGCGAGTGCTCAGCCAATTCCTTCTGCGCAACCCAGGGCGCAATCACTCCCGCGCCCAAGCCAATTTTTGCCAGCTCCTTGATCGCTTCCATGCTGCCCAGCTCAATGAAGTTGGAGAGGATAATTTTTTCTTTGCGGAAGTAATCACTCACCATCCGAAAGGTGTAGCTGGTTTTATTGTACAGAATCAGTGTTTCAGTCGGAAGCGTGCTGCGATCCGGATACTTAGCCTGAGCCCATGGATGCATGGGAGAGACGAGAAACTTGAGCTCGTCATTAAACAGTGGATGAAACTTTAGCTCACGGTTGGCTTCGGGCATCAACATCAACGCGAGGTCGATCTGGTTGGTGTTGAGCAGTTCGACGAGTTTGGGTGTGTCAGCAGGCTCGATCTTGATGACGCACTTCGGGAAACTCTGCTTAAATTCCCGGAGCACGGTGGGAAGGATATACTGACAGGCCGTGAGACTTGCCCCAACGCGGAGTCGGCTGTGGCCCCACTTGCTCAGGTTATCGATGCCGCTTTTGGCGTCCCGCATCTCTTTCAGGATGCGTTCCACGTGACGCTGCAACTGTTCGCCTGCTTGGGTGAGTTGAGCCTTCCGCCCGATACGGTCAAATAGGCGAGCCCCCAACTCCTCTTCGAGTCCTTTAATCGTGTGGCTTATCGCCGATTGTGTCAGAAAGAGGTCCTTCGCCGCCAAAGTGAAGCTGCCTCGCCGGGCAAGAGCGGCAAAAGCGAGCAACTGGCGGCTGTCTAGGATGTCGTTCATTGATGAATGGCGTTCATCACTTGGATGAATTCTTTGAAAAGCATTTATCAAGCCAGAGGCCGCTTGTGGCACACCGAGCGCTATCTAATGGATACCAAAAATGGCATCCATTCCGAAAAAATCAGCAGGTATTTCAGCGCAGCGCGCGCTGCATTTGGGTTTCATTCCGTTGACCGACGCAGCGCCTTTGATCGTTGCTCACGAACTTGGTCACTTTCGGCGTTTTGGTCTGCAGGTCGAACTCAGCCGAGAAGTCGGTTGGGCTACGGTGCGCGATAAGATCGTTTATCGAGAACTCGACGGAAGTCATGCGCCAGCGGCCGTTGCGTTAAGTGCCACGCTCGGTCTGGGCTCGGTACCTTGCGAATGCCTGACCGCTTTCGTTTTCAATTTGAATGGAAATGCGATCACTCTTTCAGATGAACTTTGGCAGCGAGGAGTCCGCGATGCCAAAACGATGGGGCAGGAAATTCTACAGTGTCGCGGACGGAAAACGTACGTCTTTGGTGTGATTTTCGCACAGTCTTCGCAACGGATACTTTTTCAAGATTGGCTGGTAAGCGGTGGAGTAAATCCTGATCGCGACGTTCGGTTTGTTGTCGTGCCTCCGCCTCAGATGTTCCGAAACCTGATGGCGGGAACGTTGGACGGCTATTCTGTCGGCGATCCCTGGAACTCCTTGGCGGTTCGCGAGAGAGCGGGATGGTGCCCGGCCCTCAGCATGGACCTGGCAAATGCTCACCCCGAAAAAGTGTTCATGGTTCGGAAGGATTTTGCCGAAAAGCGCTCCGCCGAACATCTCGCCATTGTCGCCGCGTTGACTGAAGCGGCTAAGCTGTGCGACGAATCGTCGTTCCGCCCGGAACTGGTCAAGTTGCTGGCGCGGCGGGAGTATCTAAATCTTCCAGAGCGCGTGCTCGCCGCTGGACTTGTGGGTCCGATCGACCGGGGACACGGGCAATTTTCGAGCGCGGAAAACTTCTTTGTTTACCATCGGCAGAACGCGAACGAGCCGACCCCGGCTAAAGCTGAATGGCTGATCGATGGGTTGATTCGCTGTGGAGTGTTTCCCTCACGGGCCGCACTGCCGAAGGATCTCGTATCCCGGGTATTCCGTACAGATCTCTTTCACCAGGCCAATTCGAGCTCGAATAAACCAACAAATGAAATTGCCCTCCACCGCTAAAGCCGACCGTCTCAACCGGCGGGAATTTATTTCCACCGGAGTCAAAGGACTCGGTGTGGCCGCATTGTTGAGCCATTTGCCGAAAGGCTGGGCTGCACCTGATATGGCTTCGGATGCTCCCGAAAATCCTAAGATGAACTTTGGGATGATCGCGTTGACCGACTGCTCTCCCATCGTTATCGCGCACGAGAAAGGCTTTTTTAAAAAATACGGTATCGATTCGACTGTTACAAAAGGCGCGAGCTGGGCGGCAATTCGAGATTCTCTTTCAATCGGGGATATTCAGGCAACCCACATGCTCATTGGTATGCCGATTGCCTCTACCATGGGGCTGCTAGGCTCTCCCAAGAAGCCGATGATCATCCCATGGCTGCTCAATCGCAATGGGCAATGCATCAGTTTGAAAACCGAACTGAGAGGCAAGGTTGCCGGGGATCCGAAAGCGCTGAAACCCTTTGTCGACGACGCCAAGAAGAGAGGCGAACCTCTTGCCTTTGCCATTACTTTTCCCCCCGGCACTCACGCTATGTGGATGCGCTACTATTTGGGAGCGGGTGGCATCAATCCCGATAAAGACACCACTCTGATCGTGGTGCCGCCGGCTCAGATGGTTGCTAATATGAAGATCGGCAAAATGGATGGCTTCTGCGTCGGTGAGCCATGGAACGCTCGCGTAATCGCCGATGGGATTGGTTATACATCGGTAAGCACACAGGATATGTGGAAGGATCATCCGGAAAAAGTCTGCGCATTCTTAGCTGAGTTTGCCGACAAGAATCCGAAGACCGTCAAGGCGGTGCTGAAGGCTCTGCAAGAGGCCAGTGTTTGGCTCGATAACATGGATAACCGGCCCGAGCAGTGCGAAATCGTTTCAAAGCCCACGTATATTAATTGTCACAGGGATCTTATCTTAGGCCGTCTCCAGGGGCATTACAATTACGGCGACGGGCGTGCCAAGGAAGATGATCACTATATGATCTTCAATAAGCGGAACTGCAATTATCCGCAGCCAAAGTATGCGAAGTGGTTTTTAACGCAGTATCGGCGCTGGGGATTTGTCGATGGCACTGTCGATTACGAAGGCATCGCCAAAAAAGTCATGCGCACTGACATCTACGAAGAGGCGATGAAGGAGATCGGTTATGCTCACGGTGGCATCGACAACAAAGCCGAAACGCTTTTTGACGGCGCAACTTTTGATCCGAAGGGCGATCTCGAGGCTTATGCCAAGGGGTTCGCGGTTAACAATGTCAAGGGCTAGGTCTCTCCCGACAACCTCAACTCTCAATTATCTGACTCATGAAGAAGTTCAAACTCGACTGGCTCGTGCTTCCACTTGTGGGCATTGGCGTAGTGGTTCTGCTGTGGGCCGCTACAAGTAAGTATTGGGCGAAGAATCTTCCTTCACCTGAGGCGACGTGGGAGGCGAGCAAGATTTACATCACCGAACCTTTTGCCAAGCGCGGTGAGATGGATCAGGGGATTCTTCGCTTCACGTGGTATTCGCTCCAGCTTGTCGCCAAAGGATATGCGATCGCGTTGATTATCGGCACGCCCATCGGATTCTGTCTGGGGTTGTCTAAGGCGTTTACAAAAACGTTTGATCCGCTCATTCAGATCCTTCGACCCGTTTCTCCACTGGCTTGGCTACCGCTCGGGCTGGTGTTGTTTCTGGGTGCGGGAAAAGACGCCAGTACATTGGGTGCGCTCTTTACGATCGCGATATGTTCGATGTGGCCGACGGTGCTCAATACCGCCGTGGGTGTCCGCGCCGTTCCGCAGGACTATCTTAACGTCGGCCGGGTGTTGAAGCTTTCGCGGTGGAAGATGCTGTGGAAGATTCTCATTCCAGCGACTCTGCCCTACATGTTCACGGGGTTTCGTCTAAGCTTGGGCATCGCGTGGCTCGTGATTGTTGCCGCTGAGATGCTCACCGGCCGTCCGGGAGTGGGCGGGTTTCTTTGGCAGGAATATAATTCTCTCATCTACGAGCACATCATCTTGTCGATTATTACGATTGGTGTCGTTGGCTTTATCCTCGATCGGCTGATGAGCCTGATCGAATCCCGATTCAAGGCGGCCTGATTTTCCTTCCATGCCCTTTCTTGAACTAAGGAACGTTGGCAAGTCCTTCGGAGGTACCCAGATCCTCAACGGCTTAAATTTAGCCGTCGAGAAAGGGGAGTTTGTGGCCATCGTGGGCTATTCCGGTGCCGGTAAAACGACGCTGATTTCGCTCATCGCAGGTCTCATTGCTCCGGATACGGGCACGGTTGAACTCAACGGGCTTGAGATAACGGGTCCCGGTCCTGATCGAGGGATCGTGTTTCAAAATTATTCGCTGCTTCCGTGGCTGACGGTCTACGAGAACATCGCCTTAGCGGTAAACCAGGTGTTCCCCAATCTGTCTTCTGAAAAACAGCGGCAGCACATCGAGAAATACATCGGGATGGTAAACCTGTCGCCGGCGCGAGACAAACTTCCGCGCCAACTTTCAGGTGGCATGCGCCAGCGTGTCTCGGTGGCCCGGGCGCTCGCGATGGATCCGCAAATTCTCCTGCTCGACGAACCTCTTTCGGCGCTTGATGCGCTTACCCGCGCAACCTTGCAGGATGAAATCGAACGTATCTGGGAAGCCGACCAGAAAACGGTCGTTCTTATCACGAACGATGTCGATGAGGGTCTGCTTTTGGCGGACCGTATCATTCCACTCACTACCGGTCCCGGTGCAACCTTGGGCGAATCGATTCCTGTTACATTATCCCGGCCGCGCGATCGCAAAGCTCTCAATCACGATCCTGAGTTCAAGAGAGTTCGGGCCCTGGTTACCAGCCGATTGCTCGACTACGGTGAGAAACGCAGAACCACCGTTACGAAGAAAATGGTGCTTCCCGATATCCTTCCTGAAGACCTCGATACAGTTTCATTCTTCAAACGCCCACGGCGGGGTCCGCTTCGTCCCAATGAAGTAAAAAAGGAGAACATCAGCGTCAGCTCTTGAGTGATCCGTCTTCGCTCGATGAATCGAAAATCAAAATCAGATGAGTTCCTTTCTTGAAATCTCCCAGTTGGGAAAAGTTTATCCGACGCCCAAAGGTCCCGCGATAATCGTTGATAATTTCAATCTCAACGTACGCAAAGGAGAATTTATTACGCTTATCGGGCACTCGGGTTGTGGAAAGTCCACTGTGTTGTCGATGGTAGCGGGCCTGACCGATGTTGCCTCGGGTGGCATCATTCTCGCAGGTAAGGAAGTGGTGGGAGCTGGACCGGACCGTGGAGTTGTTTTTCAAGCGCCCTGCTTGCTTCCGTGGCTGACAGCTTTTGAAAACGTGATGCTCGGGGTGAATCAAGTCTACTTCACGGCCAGCCACGTCGAACGGAAGCAGATTGCCGAATATTACCTTACAGTCGTCGGACTTGCCGATTCGATGTACAAAAAACCCGCTGCGCTTTCCCAGGGAATGCGCCAGCGTTGTGGCATCGCTCGCGCCTTTGCGCTTTCGCCCAAGGTACTGCTGCTTGACGAACCCTTCGGTATGCTCGACTCGCTTACGCGGTACGAGCTCCAGGAGGTATTAATTGATCTTTGGCAGAAGGATCAAAAGACCGCGATCATGGTTACTCACGATGTCGATGAAGCTCTATTTCTTTCCGACCGTGTCGTTATGATGACCAACGGCCCAGCAGCTACCGTGGGAGAAATTCTTGAGGTGAAATTTCCTCGTCCGCGCAATCGCCGCGAACTGCTGGAAGATCCCGAGTACTACCGTGTTCGCGAACAATTGATTGGATTCCTGGAGGAGCGTTCACATATCCGCCCCAATCAGCCCGTGGTCGTTTCGCCCTATAAATCGTCTGCGCCTGTACATATCTGATTTTTCCTACCTAGGCATCATGAGCACCATCGATTTCACAATGTACGTGGAAAAGGTCGAAGATCCCAAGGGAGATCGAGTGAAAATCACGATGTGCGGAAAGTTTTTGCCTTACAAGCGATGGCAGAAATTTGCGCATCTAAGTTAAGTTTATACGAGCCGCGGCAATAAGTATGTCCACCGATATCCAATCGAGTCCGAGCGGTCCCTTCACCGCGGAACAAAAGGAATACCTGCAAGGTTTTATGGCGGGGGTTGCTGCCGCGGGCCCGTTTCTTTTTGTCGGACACACCGGCGCGGGACAGATCACGGCACTAGCCGACGGCACATCAGGCAACCTCGCTGTACCGTGCGCAGAAGACACCGTTTTCGGAACCCCTCTGGGCGATTTAGCGAAGGAAGAGCGCTGGAAGTACGAGGAGAATCCTCTCGATATTTGGGAGAAACTGGTGGCACATGCCGATGCCGATCAGTTTCCCCATGAGGAAGACACATTCCGTTTCAAGTACCACGGCCTCTTCTATGTCGCTCCAGCACAAAACAGTTTTATGCTGCGCTGTCGCGTTCCCGCCTGCGAGCTGACCGCGCATCAGCTTCACGGTTTGGCAGAGATGGCCGCCGACTGGGGAAACGGTTTTGCCGATATTACTACGCGGGGAAATATTCAGCTGCGTGAGCTGAAACCTCGCGATATCATCAAGGTGCTGGTGAGATTGCAGGAGTTGGGTCTTACCTCGCGAGGTGCGGGTGCGGACAACATCCGCAACGTCACCGCTTCGCCCAATAGTGGATTTGACCCCGACGAGCTGATTGATGTGCGTCCGTTCGCCAAGGGACTGCACTATTACATTTTAAATCAGCGCGACCTTTACGGACTCCCACGCAAATTCAACGTCGCATTCGATAACGGTGGTTCGATTTCGGCCGCGGCAGATACGAATGATATCGGTTTCATTGCCTGCACAGTCTCCGAGCGGTCTCTCTCTCATTCTTCGCCATTAAATTCTCAACCTTCAGTTCCTCCTCCTCCTCCAATTGGGATTTATTTCCGACTGCAACTGGGCGGTATCACGGGTCATCGAGATTTTGCTCGCGATACAGGACTTCTTGTCAAGCCCGCGGAATCTGTTGCTGTTGCTGCGGCCATGATTCGCGTGTTTGCGGAGAGCGGCGATCGAACTAATCGCAAGAAGGCGCGACTCAAATATTTACTCGAGAAGTGGGGTGTCGAAAAATTTCTGGAAGAGACTCAGAAGAAACTCGCTTTCCCTCTTCTGCGTCTACCGTTGGAACAGTGCGAACCACGCCATCCGGTCGTGAAGCACGGGTGGCTCGGCGTCTACCGTCAGGCCCAGCGTGGTCTCAATTCCATCGGTGTCGGAATTCCTGTGGGGCGCATGAAGGCGAAGCAGATGCACCAGCTTGCCGATATTTCAACGAATTATGGGAAAGGCGATCTTCGCCTGACCGTATGGCAGAATCTCATCATCCCGCATATCCCCGATGCCTTCGTCGAAACGGTGAAACGAAACCTGATGAGAATCGGATTTTTTATCGAAGCCTCCAGTGTGACGGGCGGTATCGTAGCCTGCACGGGGAACCGTGGATGCAAATACGCAGCAGCTGATACCAAAGGACACGCCGTGGCGCTATCGAAGTATTTGACCGCCAAAAATCTGAACGTGGAGAAGCCGGTCAACCTGCATTTTACCGGTTGTCCCAATTCCTGCGCGCAGCACTATTGCGGAGACATCGGCTTTCTCGGAGCAAAGGTCACTCGCGGCGGCGGTCAAGTGGAGGGCTACCATGTTGTCCTCGGGGGCGGCATGGACCAGGAGCAGGGGATTGCACGAGAAATTTTCAAGGGTGTTGCGGCGGACGAAATTCCTTCATTGGTCGAGCGCATTTTACGCACCTATGAAGCCAAGAAAACGTCCGGTGAGAGTTTTGTCATCTGGGCGCGTCGATACACCGTGAAAGAGTTACAGGAAATGTTTTCCGACTGAGTCGGCCCTTTGCTATGAATTACCGACACGATACATGGGAGCGCAGGCGGCTCGCCTGCTCCCGACGAACTTGCAGGCGAGCCGCCTGCGCTCCGAGCTGTTTCCAGATTAATTTTTCATTCTTGCCGTGAACTCTGTTCCGCTCATTCCCGACAACGCCCCGTTCTCACCCGAACAGCGCGCGTGGCTCAATGGTTTCCTCGCAGGTATTTTTTCTCGCGGCCCTGTAATCTCTGGGACAGCCCAGGCTTCTCCCGCGGCGTCGGCGCCTTCGTTGCGTCCGTTAACTATTCTGTGGGGTTCGCAAACCGGCACCGCCGAGAATCTGGCCAAGCGTACCGCGAAGGAAGCGGGTAAACGGGGATTCGCGCCTACCGTTGTCGACATGGCGCAATTTGATGTCTCACGGCTGAGTCAGGAAAAAAACGTCCTCGTAATCACGAGTACGTACGGCGATGGCGAACCGCCGGATAACGCCAAGGCGTTGTGGGACGCTTTGGGCGCGGTGACAGCGCCACGCTGTGAGAGCCTGCGGTTTTCCGTTCTGGCGCTGGGCGACACCAACTACGAGAAATTCTGCCAGTGTGGCAAGGACTTCGATGTGCGCCTAGAAAAAGCAGGTGGAACGCGGGTCGTCGCGCGCATGGATTGCGAACTCGAATATGAGGCGAATTTCATGAGCTGGCTCGATTCCGTGCTGCCGGTACTGAGCGCAGGCGAGGCTCCGACTCAAACCGTCGAAGCGCTCGCGTCCGCACAGACCGAAAAGACGCCAACCGCCGAATCGAAATCCGCTTATTCGAAGAAGAATCCCTTTCCGGCGAGATTGCTCGCCTCTAACGATTTGAATGGACCTGGATCGGCGAAGGAAACGCGACACGTTGAGATTTCATTGGAAGGTTCAGGGCTCAGCTATGAGGCAGGTGACGCGCTCGGCGTGATTCCTACTAATTGCCCTGAGCTTGTGGACGAAATTCTTCGTGCGCTCGAATACGACGGCGAAGAAGCGGTGATTGAAGCAAGCCCGGCAGGTGAAGGTGGAGTTGTCACCGCCGCCGCGATATCTTTGCGCAAGGCGCTCTTGACCCACCATGACCTCGGCAAGCCGGGCAAGGAATTGCTTCACGCGATTGCCGCGAAATCCGGATCGCCCGATCTCGCGCGTCTGATCGACATTTCAAATGCCAAAGAGCTTTCCGCGTGGCTGCATGGGCGGGGTATCGTCGACCTCCTGATCGAGCATACAGCCGCAAAATTCACGCCCCCGGAATTCGTCGGTTTGCTGAGAAAACTGCAGCCGCGACTCTATTCGATTTCTTCCAGTCCCAAAGCGCATCCTGGCCAGGTTCATCTCACCGTCGGCGCAGTGCGCTATGAAGCGCATAACCGTGCGCGCAAAGGTGTGTGTTCCACCTTTCTAGCCGATCGCGTTGCGAACGGAGGCACGATTCCTGTTTTCGTTCATCACAATTCGGCGTTTCGTCCGCCCGCCGATGCGACCAAACCGATGATCATGGTTGGACCCGGAACGGGCATTGCGCCATTCCGCGCATTTCTCGAAGATCGCCAGGTATCTGGCGCCACAGGCAAAAACTGGCTCTTCTTCGGCGATCAGCGCGGGGCGACAGACTTTCTTTACCGCGAACAATTGGAGAGCATGAAATCCGCGGGAATTCTCACGCGTCTCGATCTCGCCTTTTCGCGCGACCAACCGGAGAAAATTTATGTACAGCAGCGCATGCTGGAGCACGCGGCGGAACTCTTTTTCTGGCTTGAAGCAGGAGCTCATTTCTATGTCTGCGGCGATGCCTCGCGTATGGCCAAGGACGTAGATGCGGCTTTGCATCAAGTGGTCGAGCGCGCCGCAGGACGAACCACGGCCCAGGCGGCCGAGTACATTCAGACTCTCAAGACGCAGAAACGTTATGCTCGCGATGTCTACTAATCTATCAAAAGACGGCCGAAGGACGCAAGTCGAAGGACGAGAGACTGAAAAGGCGCTTTCATATTTGTTAGCCGTTTGGTTCGATTTGGCCCTCGTCCTTCGACTTGCGTCCTTCGGCAATCAACTAGCTGGCCTTCCTGTGCCGTGACCGACTCTAATCGCACCTTTATCGACGAACTCTTGGCAGAGCAGAAGCGGCTCGACACGCCGGTAGTTCGCTTTGCGGACTTGCATGACCGTGCGGAACCTTCATTGGCGCCCGTTTATCGCGACCTGATTCCGCTCACCAAACCACAACCGGGGGAACAGTACGCGTTTCAAGTCGATCTCGATGCTTGCACCGGTTGCAAGGCCTGCGTGACCGCGTGTCACGCGCTCAACGGTTTGGATGAAAACGAGGCGTGGCGTGATGTCGGTTTGTTGCACAGTGACCAAGCGCAGCATCCGTTTACTCAAGTGGTGACGAGCGCTTGTCATCACTGCGTTGATCCAGCGTGTCTAAACGGGTGTCCTGTTTTGGCCTACGAAAAGGACCCTGTGACGGGTATCGTCCGTCACCTCGACGATCAATGTATTGGATGCAGCTACTGTGTTCTGAAATGTCCGTATGATGTCCCCAAGTACAACGAGCGTCTTGGTATCGTACGAAAATGCGACATGTGCCATCAGCCCCTCAGCGACGGCGAGGCACCCGCGTGCGTGCAGGCCTGTCCTACGAGCGCGATCAGCATTGTCACCGTACGTACGAGTCGCGTTTCGAATGACGGCGCTCGCGGCGAAGGTTTTCTGTCTGGGGTCCCATCTCCTGATTATACGCTACCTACGACGCAATATGTTTCGCGCAAACCGCTGCCGAGTCACTTGCGCGCTGCCGATCAGCGAGAGCTGAAACCACAGCCAGCCCATCTGCCCCTCGTGGTGATGTTGATCCTCACTCAAGTTTCACTGGGAAGTTTTGCCGCCGATAGCTGGAGTCACCCTGCGAGTGGAACGCTTCGGATCTTCGGACTCGCTACGCTTTTTTCCGGTTTGGCGGCAAGTGCGCTTCATCTCGGTCAACCATTAAAGGCGTGGCGCGCATTCCTGGGCCTGCGCAAATCCTGGATGAGCCGTGAGATACTTGCCTTTAGCGGATTCGCATCCGTCGCGTTGTTGTACGTCGGGCTGATGAGCGGTTCTACTTACCATGCCTTGGGAGAGAAGCTGGCGCTGCCACTACTCCTCTTAGGCGCCGTGAGCGTGGCTTGCTCCGTTATGATCTATCATGATACGCGTCGCTATTTTTGGCGCTGGCCGCTTTCGATGGGGAAATTCTTTGGCACCACCTTTCTCGTGACCCTGATTTTAGTTGCCCCGCTCGCCGCCTTTTATTTCGCGTTCGTAAAAGTGGCGTTGGAACTTTCCGTTTTTGGCGCGATGCATCGGAAAAAATACTCATCGCAAAAAAAGACGGCGTTGCTGCATGCCGGGCCGCTGGCGCAAACGCTGCGGATGAGGCTCGCGTTTTTAGTGTTAGGATTGGTTGGTCTGTTGACTGTGATTTTGGCATCCGCCGGTTCAGTGCTCGCATCAGATTTCACCTGGGTCGCTCTGGGTTTAATTACGCTGGGTGAATTGTGTGAGCGAACCCTGTTTTTCCAGGCAGTTGATGCGCCAAAAATGCCGGGAGCGGTTAGCGCATGAACGTAGTTGATCGAGCATTTCGCACTTGGGAAGGCCCGCTGACCAGCGAACTCGTGCAAACCCCGGGTGCGTTTGGGCTCGGCCAGGTGCCCGACCGGCTCAAGCCTGCGGCTACGGTCGACGCAGTCTGCGGTTTCTGCAGTACAGGATGTTCATTGAAGATCCACCTGAACGAGCGTGGCGAGGCGCTCAATCTCAGTCCAAATCCTGACTATCCCGTCAATCTCGGCATGGCTTGTCCTAAAGGATGGGAAGCACTGACGCCGCTGAAAGCAGTCGATCGCTCAACGCATCCGCTGCTTCGCAACGAATGGGGAGCGCTCGAACCGGTGGATTGGGAGCGCGCCATGATCGTGATGACGCAGCGGTTGAAGGAAATTCGAGTCAAGCATGGTGCGCATTCGGTTGCGGTCTTGAGCACGGGGCAGATCGTCGTGGAGGAAATGGCGCTCCTGGGTGCGCTGTCGAAATTCGGAATGGGTTTGCTCCATGTCGACAGTAACACGCGTCAGTGCATGGCCACGTCGGCCGTAGCCTATAAACAATCGTTTGGTTTCGATGCGCCGCCCTATACCTATCAGGACTTTGAAGAGAGCGATGTTCTGATCTTTGTCGGTTCCAATCTCTGCATTGCGCATCCGATCATGTGGCAGCGAGTGATGCGCAATCCGCACAATCCGAAAATTATCGTCATCGATCCGCGCTTCACTGAGACGGCGCAGGTGGCGACGCATCATTACGCGATACAACCGAAGTCCGATCTTACGTTGCTCTATGGTCTCGCGCAAATCTTGATTGCGCGTGATTGGATCGATTCCGATTTCATCGCGCGCAGCACAAGCGGATTTACGGAGTTTGCCCGCTTCGTGGCGGAGTTCACATCGGATAAGGTGAGCGAAGCGACCGGCATCACGTCGGAACGTATTGATGAACTCGCGACCGCCATCCACGAAGGCAAGCGCGTTTCGTTTTGGTGGACAATGGGTGTAAACCAAAGCCACGAGGCGACGCGCACAGCTCAAGCGATTATCAATTTGGCGCTGATTACGGGCAACATTGGCCGGCCAGGCACGGGGGCGAACTCTGTCACCGGCCAATGCAATGCCATGGGTTCTAGATTATGGAGAAATCCGTGGATTGTGGATCGTAGCGACCAATACGGCGCACTCATGGATCAACCAAGGCAGGTTTCACGCGCTCCGCGAAAAGTTGGATTTTCTCATTGTCCAGGAAATGTATGCGACCACCGAGACCGCCCGCGTGGCCGATCTCATTTTGCCCGCCGCAGGGTGGGGTGAGAAGGAAGGCATCCTGATCAATTCGGAACGGCGCATTGGTTTGGTCAAAAAAGTCGCACGCGCACCTGGAAAAGCGTTGAGCGATTTTTCAATTTTCAAACTCGTGGCTCAGTACTGGGGATGCGCCGATCTGTTTAAGGAATGGGTCTCGCCCGCAGCGACGTTTCAAATTCTCAAGCGGCTCTCTAAAGGTCAGCCCTGCGACATCAGCGGAATCACCGACTACGCGATGATTGAAAAGTTCGGCGGGATTCAATGGCCCTTCACCGAGCGCGATTCGCGTCAAGCGGGCCTGGTGCCGGATCGGCAGCGGCGCCTGTTTGCCGACGGGCTGTTTTATCACGGCGACAAACGCGCACGGTTGCTCTTCGATGCTCCCCGCCCGATGGAGGAGCCCCCGGATAAAGAGTTTCCCTTTATCCTGCTCACCGGTCGCGGCACCTCCTCGCAGTGGCATACCGGCTCGCGTACAGACAAATCCGAAATCCTGCGGAAACTCTATCCCGCGAGCATCTATGTTGAAATCAACCCAGACGATGCTGAGTGCTTGGGAATCGAACCAAACGATCCTGTGCTTATCCGCTCGCGTCGCGCGACGGTCGAAGCATCCGCCCACATCACCGGCGCCGTGCAACCCGGACAGATCTTTGTTCCGATGCACTACGCCGAAACGAACCTGCTGAAAGAATTGAGGAGGTGGGGCGGGGCCGCTGAGCCCGCCGTCACGCGGAACGCACGAGGCCTAGTGATCGATGGACGCAATCTGCTTACGTGAAATCTTAGTTCTTCCATTACAATACCCCCGACGTCGGGCCTAGCGGTCCCGCCCCATCCTCGGAGCTGTTCGCTTTGCGGCTTGGCTCCTTTGCGCGAGCTTTTCAGGCGCCCGATTTTTTTGACCTGTCCCTTATCGGCTGTCGCGTTCCGCGACGGCATCTCGCGGTTTCCGGAGTCGGTCCTACTTTCGACTCCTTCGCAGGGACGCGACGGGCTCACCTTGACAGCATAATTAATTCCTTTATAAGATTATAATATGGCTAAAATTAATCTTATAAGATTAAAACTGATCGATTCGATCTTGCGAAATCCAGCAGGAATCCAAGGCGTCAAGGCGCCTCAGGAAGGCTGGCTTTACACGGTCCGGAAAGCCTTGGGTTTATCGCTTACGAGTGTTGCCGCACGGATTGGTCGGAATCCCCAAAATATAATCAAATTTGAACGCAATGAAGCGGCCGGTACGCTCTCTTTGGCGAACCTTCAAAAGATCGCGGAAGCGATGAATTGCGAGGTCGTTTACATGCTCGTACCCAAGGCCGATCATGCCCGGTCTTTCGTTGAGTTGACGGGTGCGGTTGGTGGCGGCAACTCGCCTGCGACCTTAGCATCGTCGTCCTCCGTTGCGGAGAAGTCCGGCTCGAAAGCATCGGAGACTTCTTCAACGCCGAAAAATCAGCTTCCGCCGCTGGAAAAATGGCAGGATCTTTTGGCGAGTCTCGCTCAGCAGTATGGGCTCGTGAAGTTGGAAATCCCCGGCCCCGATGCCAAGCCCGAGATCATTCCAGGGTACGCGGCCATCCAACTCATGGTGACTTTTAGAGATAATTCCTTACCTCCTTTGAATCTTCGGCTCAAGTTACAGAAGGCTGTGAGTAAGGTACTGGGCTACGCAGTGGACTTGGAGCCTCGAAGACTCGCTGAGGAAACCAAGCCGGACGACTACTTCCGATGCTTTTTGCAAAATCCGTACACGATTGCAACGTGGTAGGTGTGGGACGACGGCAGAAGCCGAAGTGGGGAATCGAGTGACACGTGTTCTCGCGACCGGAAGCTGCGAGCAATCAGTTGACGAACGTCGAACGCATTCAAGGTGGGCTGACGCGTCCCCGCGGCGACAACGGGCAACAAGGATGAACGTCGAAATCGAGAAATGCCGCCCGCGGGGACGCGTCGGCCCACCTATCTCGCCCTCTGACTTCCGACCTCCGATCTCTGCGCTTACGCCCAAACTGGCGGATTCTGCAGTTGTGGCTTTAGAACGCCAATACACGGAAGATTGCGGTAGCGCTCGGCGAAATCGAGGCCATACCCGACCACGAAGTGATCCGGGATTTCGAAGCCGACAAAATCAGCGATAAACTCGACTTCACGGCGGCCTTTCTTATCGAGGAGTACACACGTTCTGACGCTGGCCGGGTTAAGCTTCTTGATCACTCCCACGACGGCCGAAAGCGTTTTGCCGGTATCAAGAATATCATCGATCAGAAGCACGTGGCGGTGGCTGATATCGAGCGTTAGGCTATGGATGATCGAAGGCTTGCCGAGAGACTTTGTTTCGTTGCGGTAGCTCGAGACACGGATGCAATCGACCCGGACGGGGTTTGATATGAGGCGAAGAAGGTCGGCCGTGAAAAGGAGCGCACCATTGATAATCGCGATTACGGTGATTTCTTCATCGCCGTAGACCGTCGCAATCTCAGCTGCCAACTTTTTAAGGCGGCGCTTGATTTGGGCTTCCGAGACTAAGATTCGTTCCAAGTCTTGATTAACGATATCGGCTGAAGCTGGCATGAGAAGGTTGGTTGAATAGGAGAAATCGGGCCGAGGCAAACTCAGAGGTGACGCTTTAAAACCTTTATTTTTTTGACTTTGACTAG
>WNFI01176877.1_pt1 | contig 16649 bp, 15 predicted proteins | sample 5400471 | NCBI WGS metagenome assembly WNFI01 (sample SAMN13153348, study PRJNA577476) | soil metagenome | isolation source: 100 cm saprolite on Douglas fir-dominated hillslope | place: USA:California | collected 2013-09-17 | reverse complement strand
TTTCAGGTGCAAGTCGGAGGCGCGCCGCTCCATCGCAGTTCGCAGAAGATCATCAATATTCATGCAGGAATCCTCAAGAGCCTTCTGTATCATCCCGCGAATGGGCGCTTGGCCCAAGATGACCTAAGTAATTGACCTTCTGGGGGTGCATTGCGGAGGAAACCCTTTTATCACGGAGGACGCAGGGTACACAGAGGATTTTGAGAAGTTGAACCTCTACCGGTTTCCTTCATGGAGTTCCTCAGTGGATTTCCTCTGCGGACTCCGTGGCCTCTGCGGTGGGGGCCTTGCTTTATGCGCCCAGCTTTTCGAAAAACAGGCAGATGGACTCAATCCCGCGGTGAAAGTTCGGGATGTGGAATTTCTCGTTGGGGGCGTGCAGGTTGTCATCTGGCAGCCCGAAGCCCATCATCACCGACGGAATTTTCAGCACGTCCTGGAAATCGGTAACGATGGGAATCGACCCGCCCGATCGAATGAACACCGTATCTTTCTTAAACACTTCATGCAGCGCTTCAGTCGCGGCCTTGATGTAACGGTTGTTCGTCCCCACCACGCAGGCTCGCCCGGTGCTGAAAACCCTGATGCTGGTGTCAATCCCTTTCGGCGTGAGCTTCTTCACATAGGCCTTGTAGCGCTGCAGAATATCGTCGGGATCCTGGTTCGGCACCAGGCGCATGGAAACCTTCGCTTGCGCGCGCGCTGGAATCACCGTCTTTGCGCCCGGCGCAGTAAATCCTCCAGGCATCCCGTGAACTTCGAGCGTGGGCCGCGCCCAGGTGCGATACAGCACCGAGTATCCCGGCTCACCGGTCAGAACTTTCGATCCCACTTCAGTCTTGCGATAGTGCTCTTCGCTGAACGGTAGACGCTTCCAGGCTTTCAGCTCGGCCTTAGTCGGAGCCTTGACCTTGGAGTAGAAGCCGGGGATGAGGACGCGGCCCTTGTCGTCTTTCAACTTGCTGATGATTTCAATCAGTGCAAACAACGGATTAGGCGCCGCCCCGCCGTACATGCCGGAGTGCAAATCGGTTTTCGGTCCGACCGCCTCGATCTCGGTATAGACCAGCCCGCGCAGGCCAACGCATAGCGTGGGCAAGTCTGGCGCAAACAGTTCGGTGTCGCATACCAGCGCAAAGTCCGCCTTGAGTTTCGATTTCTGCTTGCGAAGGTACGCGGCAATCGATTCGCCGCCCACTTCTTCTTCACCCTCCAGGATGAACTTCACATTGATCGGCAGCTTGCCGGCATGCCCCTTCATCAAGGCTTCGATGGCTTTGAGCTCCATCCAAAGCTGCCCTTTGTCATCCACAGCCCCGCGCGCGTAGAGGTTGTTGTTGCGCTCCTGCGGCTCGAATGGAGGCGACACCCATTCATCCAGCGGATCAGGCGGCTGCACGTCATAGTGCGCGTAACACAGAACAGTCGGCTTGCCGGTCGCGTGCAGCCAATCGGCATAAATCAGCGGATGGCCCCTGCCCTGAATGACTTCGACGTGCTCCATGCCGATTCGACGCAAGTCGCTCGCAACAAACTCGGCCGCCCTTTGGACGTCTGCCTTATGTTCCGGCGCGGTACTGACGCTGGGAATGCGAATCAGGTCTTTCAGTTCGTTCAAGAATCGCTGCTGATTTTCACGGGCATAAGCAACGGCGGGGGAGGCCATTCGCGGATTCCTTTCGAGGACGCTCAACAAACGTTTCAGTATAGCGAAAAGTGAGGTGGGGCTCGCGCGGAGGCTTATGGAACCTTCGGCCGTTTTCCGCTCTCCGCTTCCGACATCACATACACGATCAGGATCCCCAACTCCGGCTCAATCGGGTGCCGGTACCGCGGATGCGGAAACACAAAGTAATAAATGAACGAGTACGACAGTATAAGCCAGAAGAACAGCCACGCTCCGGGCACCTTCTTGCGCATCGCCCGACCCAATCCCCAGAAAGCCAGCACTGTCGAAGCGAGGAAGACAGAATTCTTGAACGGCGCCAGCGCTGCAATCTGCGCGGACCGCGGCAGTCCGCCCCAGTAATAGATAAACCGCTTCATGCTGATCCACGCAAATCGAGGATAGTCGGCCCGAATCCAATCAACCGCTTCGCGCTTGCGGGCCGCGACGTACGCAATTTCGCCAAGCTGAGTGTAGCGGCGCATTTCGATCACGTTCTGCGAAGGATGCAGCCACTGCATCCAGGTTCCATCAGCGTCTGGACCATTCCCCAGGCGCAGTTCCGCCCCGAAGTTCGAACGAATGAAGATGAGCTTGCCAAACATTTCATAGTTTCGCACCAGCCACGGCGAAATCGTCGCCGCAAAAAAGACGGATGCGAGCGCCACTCCTGCCAAAGATGCCTTGTCCGATCGAGCTCGCCGCCACCAACCCAGGGCGTCAGGCCTTCGGATTGCTCCAGCTGCAGCGTGAGCCAGAAGATCACCGCCAGCAAAAGCGCGGCGAGGCTTGTCTCCCAAATCCAGCGCGTGCACCAGAACATGACCGAAGGCAGCAAGGCCCACATCCACGCGGTCCAGACGCCGACTTTCTCGCTGAAGCATTTCTTCCCTACGAGGTAGATCGGAATGCAAGTCAGCGCGGAAAACACGCTATTCAAACTCAGAAGAATCAGCGCCGAGGCGTTCGTGTAAATCCCCGTCAGCCGAAACACGCCTGCGATCAAATATGGATATAGAGGCGGTTCCCACGCCGTCGGTCCGGTCTGGGCATTGAATGGGTCGGCAAAGCCACGGCCGAGCGCAAGCGCGCGCCCAATGCGTCCCATCTCCCAGCCAAAACTGAACGTGCCTTCGATGCCTTTGAATTTGTAAGTGTGGGCGATCAGGATGTACCCGACTCTCAGTAGAAGGCCAATCACGAACATCCAAGCAAAGGACGTTCGCGCACGCGGCCACCAGCCTCGCGTGGTTGCTGCCATCTGTTGTGAGTGGGACGACGAAGCCGGGATCATTCGGAATCTAGCTTCTCACAAGCCAGCGCCCAGCGAAACGCGACCTGCTTTGTCAGTTAACAAATTTCTACCAAAACTTTGATCGAACTCAGACAACAGCATGACATTCCACGCGCCACTGCTGCCTAGACTCCTCGCAGGTGGAGGCTCCCATCCGCCAATATTGAAAAAAAGGAAGTGCCTCGCATGAAATCTGATAAGCCCTCCCAGTCTGCCCCGCCGAATTCTGCCGGGCCCGAACCAACTTCGCGAATCAACGCGCCGGTGGACCGGCGTTCCTTTCTCAAAAACACCGCCATCGCCGGCGCTGGCACCGTGGGCGCAGGACTGCTTGCGGCTGCACCGAAAGCTTTCGCAGATCCAAGCCATAGCGGCATCACCCGCGGCGACGCCGCCATATTGCGCTTTCTTGCCGCCGCTGAAATTCTCGAGACCGACATGTGGCAGCAATACAACGAACTCGCCGGCGTCCAGGATGAAGAAGTCCCCGGCGGCAGCGGCATTGCGGTTTTCACCGCAAGGCGACGGGCGCGCAGCAGATCGGCCGCCTGACGAACCTGATGCAGCTGACCGTGGATACCACGTGGCAGCCGCGCTATCGCAGCCGCACTGGCAATCCCGACCTTGGCGATACCTTCCCGCCAGCCATCCCCAGCCTTGCCGTGGGACAGCACCCCGGCATTCCGCGCGCCGACTCTGACTTGAACGATCCCAACTTCCTTCAGGCTATTGCCAACACCGCGGGCTACCACTTCGTGAACATCGAGGTCGGTGGAACCAGCCTGTATCCGTCATTCGCCCAGCGCGTCACCAGCGTCGAAGTTCTGCGGATCGTGCTGAGCATTGGCGGAACGGAAATCTGCCACTTCCAAACCTGGCAGGACAAAGCCGGCAACGCTCCCCCGCTGACCGCGACTGACCCGATGACAGGCGTCGAGGTCACGTTCCCCGATCTGAACAGCCCTCCGTTCGGTGGCGAGGACTTTCAGACTAACCTGATCATGCCCGAGCCCACGGCGTTCCTCAGCCGGAGCCTGCCGGCATGTTCCATCATTCGCCCAACCCAGACCAAGGGCGCGGCCATGGGAGCCCTGCACGGGTTGACGAGCATGGGCATTTTCATCGGCCAGTCTCCAGCGTTCTTTGCGTTTATGCGCGAACTGGCGACGCAAGCGGACGCGGCGATGCGCGGAGGCAATTAAGTTTTCGCAGGGAAAATGTTTGCCAAGTGTGCCTGGGGAAACCCAGGCACATTTGTTTGCGACGGATCGCTGGCTCGCGTTTGACACTCCAAACCCTCGAAACCTAAACTGCATTCCAGACGAAAACCCACCCATGACCTACCTCAAGATTGCCACTGAATCAGAACTGCCTGGCGAAGGCGAAGCCCGTGAATTCGAGGTCGCCGGAAAAGCCATCTGCGTCGCCAATGTGAAGGGCGCCTGCACTGCGATCGACAACGTGTGCCTGCACATGGGCGGCCCCCTCGGCCAGGGATCAGTGGAAAATGGAAAGGTCGTCTGCCCCTGGCACGGCTGGGAGTACGATCCAAAGACTGGCGCGCTCGAAGGCGACCCAAAAACCAAGATTGATGTGTATCCGATTAAGATTGAGAACGGCGACGTGCTGGTGGATGTGTAACTCTTTGCTGTTCCCTGTCATCCTGAGCAAAGCGGAGATTTAGCTCTTTGCTATCCCTGTCATCCTGAGCGCAGTAGCTGCTTTGCTGCGCAAAGCAGCTACTGCGCTCAGGATGACAGTGGTGAGAGAAGAGTGGGTAGAGAAGAGGTGAATGCAGCCTACCGCTTCGGCCGATACATATCCGTGCTCGTCCCGAAGAAAACTTCTGCGGCCTGCATCACGGTTTCTGACAGCGTCGGATGCGGGTGAATCGTCAGTGCAATGTCCGTCGCAGTCGCGGCCATTTCAATCGCCAGCGTGCCTTCGGCAATCATGTCACCGGCGCCGACGCCGACCATGCCCACGCCCAGCACTCGTTCCGACGCCGGATCAAGGATCAGCTTGGTCATGCCTTCGGTGCGATCAAGCGTCGTGGCTCGGCCGGACGCGGCCCAGGGGAACTTCGCCACTTTGATCTCGCGGCCTTCTTTTTCTGCCTGGGTTTCTGTAAGTCCCGCCCATGCAATTTCAGGATCGGTGAACACTACCGCCGGAATTGCATTCGGTTCAAACGCGACTTTGTGTCCGGCGATGTGCTCGACCGCGGTGCGGCCTTCATGCGAAGCTTTGTGCGCCAGCATGGGCTCGCCGACCACGTCGCCGATGGCATAAATAGCCGGATCGTCCGTCTGCAATTGTTTATTCACCTGAATGAAGCCGCGCTGCCCGACTTTCACCTGCGTGCGATCGAGACCAGAAATTTCTGAATTCGGCTTGCGCCCCACCGAGACCAGAACTTTGTCGAAAACCTTCTCGCGGTCCTTGCCCTGTACGTCTTTGCCGTCGAACGACACCCGAATTCCCTTGCCCTCATCTTCAACGGACGTGACCGTCGTATTCAGCAGGATCGCCTCAAAGGCTTTTTCCAGACGTTTGTGCAGCGGCGCCACCAGATCGCGATCCGCGCCGGGCAGCAGGCCCGCCGTCATTTCGACGACCGAAACTTTCGATCCCAGCGCGGCATAGACCGTGCCGAGTTCCAGGCCAATGTATCCGCCGCCCACAACCAGCAGGCTTCCCGGCACATCGCTCAAGTCGAGAGCAGAGGTCGAGTCCAGCATGCGCGGCGTATCCAGCTTGAGGCTGGGAATGACCGCCGGGCGTGAGCCGGTCGCGATGATGATGCGATCGAAGCCCAGCGTCTCTTCGCCGCCGCCGTGCTTCTTGACGCGAACGGTCGCGGAGTTCTCGAAACTGGCGTCGCCGCGAATGTAGGTAACTTTCCGCTGTTTCGAAAGTTGGCCAAGGCCGCCGGTCAGCTTGTTGACCACGCCCTCTTTGAACGAACGCAGCTTGGCAACGTCAATCTTGGGTTCGCCAAATTCGATGCCCCAGCTCTTGGCGTGGCGCGACTCTGTGATCAGCGCGGCCACATGCAGCAGCGCTTTCGAAGGGATGCATCCGCGATACAGGCACACGCCCCCGGGATTCTGTTCCCGGTCGATCAGGGTGACCTTCATTCCGAGATCTGCCGCAAGAAACGCCGCGGCATAACCACCCGGCCCGCCGCCGACTACTGCAATGTTCAGATTGGAATTCTCAGTCATGAATTCTGTAAACCACGAAGGGCACGAAGTAACACGAAGGAAGATCAAGAGGAGTTGTCCTTTGTGTTACTTCGTGTCCTTCGTGGTTATTTCCTTATCCCTTTATCCCTATCCCTGTACCGAAAGCAGGAACGGCTGCTCAAACGCTTCCGCAATCCACCGCAAGAAGCGCGCCGCGTCGGCGCCGTCAATCAGCCGATGATCGTACGACAAAGACAGCGGCAACACTTGCCGCGGCTCGAACTTGTCGTTCATCCACACCGGCTCGATGCTCGAACGCGACAGCCCCAGGATCGCAACTTCGGGATGATTCACAATCGGCGAAAAACCTGTTCCGCCGATTCCGCCCAGGTTTGTGATAGTGAACGTCCCGCCTTCCATGTCAGCCGGGGCGAGCTTCTTTTCGCGCGACTTTTTGGAAAGCTGCGTCAGTTCGGCCGCCAGCTCGACGATGTTCTTCTTGTCCACGTTGCGAATCACCGGCACCAGCAGCCCGCGGTCGGTATCCACCGCGACGCCAATGTTGATGAACTGCTTGTAAACAACTTCCTCTTTCTCCATATCAATGGAGGCGTTGAACTGCGGGAAGATTTTCAGCGCCGATGCGCAGACCTTCAGCGCAATCGCGGTGACCGTCAGTTTGCCGCCCGCTTCCGCGGCCTTCGGTCCGAAGCGCGTACGCAGCTGTTCGAGCTCGGTGATGTCAGCTTTATCCTGCTGGGTAACGTGAGGAATCGTAGTCCACGCTTCCCACATGTGCTCGGCGGTCTTGCGACGCACGCCGCGCATGGAGACGCGTTCAATCTTTCCCCACTTCGCAAAATCTGGAAGCTTGGGCTGCGCCAGGCGCGCTGCTGTGCCCGATGCATTCGATGCGGCGCTGACGATCAGGCTCTTGGCGTACGCCTTCACGTCATCTTCACTGATTCGCCCACCCGGGCCCGCGCCCGGCACATTGTGGATATCCACGCCGACCTCGCGCGCCAAGCGGCGAACGTGCGGCGCCGCAGGAACCGGGACGCGGTGCTCCACGCCGGCCGACCGCGGAAGATCCAACGGCATGCTGAAGGTAGCGACGGGCTCAGTGCGCGGCTTCTCGGGAGGCAAGGCTTGCTCTTCGGTCCGGCCTTCGGACTGAATCGCCGCCTGGAACGCCATGCGCGCCCCTTGCACGTGGGAAGTATCGGCGCGGCTCGGCTGTTGCGGAGTCGACGCCGTAGTGGCACCCGGTTCCAGGGTGAATATGACTTGCCCGACCCTGACCTTTTCTCCCTGCTTCACCACAACATCTTTCACGGTGCCGGTGACGGAAGAGGGGACTTCAACCACTGCCTTGTCGGTTTCAAGTTCCATCACGGGCTGCCCAGACGAGACCTGCGATCCCGGCGAAACCATCAGACGCACAAGGTCGCCCTGATCGATGTTCTCGCCCAGCTCTGGAAGCTTGAATTCCACGGCTGAAACTGCAGAAAGTGCACTCACTTCATTTGCGGGGGTAGCGGGGATCTTTGCCTCAGGGGCGGACGGAGGTTCACCGACCGGAGCAGCCTCAACGGGGGCAGATTTGGCGGGCGAGGGCGCGCGTCCGGCACCTCCTGCGCCATTCTCAACCGTGAACACGACTTGTCCAACTTTCACCTTCTCGCCCTGCTTCACGAGAATATCCTTCACAGTGCCGCTGATGCTCGACGGAACTTCGACGACAGCCTTGTCGGTCTCGAGTTCCATCACGGCCTGGCCCTCGGCGACGGTCGCGCCCGGGGCAATCATCAGCCGCACCAGGTCGCCCTGATTGATGTTTTCCCCAAGCTCGGGAAGCTTGAATTCAGTCAAAAGCAGTCTCCAGTGGTCGGTGGTCAGTGGTCGGTGGAGAGTGGCCTCGCCTTTACCGGCAACCGGCCACTGATCACTGCCCCCTTGCTTTAGCTTATTGCCGGATTCGCCTTCTCCGGATTAATTTCTAAATCTTTGATTGCCTGCTGAACTACTTTGGATTCGATTTTCTTCTCGCGCGCCAGTGCGGAGAGAGTTGCGAGCACAATGTGCTTGGCATCCACTTCGAAGAAATCGCGCAGTGAGGTGCGGCCTTCGCTGCGTCCGAAGCCGTCGGTGCCAAGCGCCACCAACGGACGCGGCATCCATTGCGCAATCGACTCGGGCAACACCTTCATGTAATCGGAGGCGGCAATCAGAACTCCATCCGTGTTTTTCAGTTGTTCGGTCACGAACGGCACCTTAGCCTTATCGCCCGGATGCAGCATGTTCCAGCGCTCGCAGTCGTTGCCATCGCGGTAGAGTGCCTTGTAACTGGTCACGCTCCACACATCGGATGCCACGCCGTACTTGCTCTCCAGAATTTCCTCGGCCTTCAGAACTTCGAACATGATCGCGCCGCTGCCAAACAGCTGCGCGCGGAGCTTGGAGTCCTTTTTCGTCGAAGGCTTGAACAGATACAGGCCCTTCAGAATTCCCTCGCGAACGCCTGCGCCCTCCGGCATTCCGGGCATGGGCAGCGGCTCGTTGCCGACAGTCAGGTAATAAAAAACTGACTCTCCGTCCACATACATGCGCTTGATGCCATCCTGAATAATGATGGCGATTTCAAAGGCAAACGCCGGATCGTACGCCAGCAGATTCGGCACCGGCAGCGCGAGCACATGGCTGTGTCCGTCCTGGTGCTGCAAGCCCTCGCCGGCAAGCGTGGTGCGTCCTGCCGTTCCGCCGAGAAGAAATCCGCGGGTGCGCATATCCGCGGCTGCCCAGATCAAGTCGCCAATGCGCTGGAAGCCGAACATCGAGTAGTAAATAAAAAACGGGATGGTATTGATCCCGTGATTGGAATACGCGGTGCCAGCGGCGATGAGCGAGCTGATCGATCCCGCTTCCGTGATGCCTTCTTCCAGAATCTGCCCGTCTTTCGCTTCCTTGTAGTAAAGAAGCGTGTCCATATCGACCGGCTCGTAGAGCTGGCCGACGCTCGAATAAATTCCCACCTGGCGGAACAAGGCCTCCATGCCGAAGGTGCGGGCCTCGTCGGGAATAATGGGGACAATGAGCTTCCCGATTTCCGGGTCGCGCAGCATCTTGGCCAGCATGCGGACAAATGCCATCGTGGTCGAGACTTCGCGGCCTTCGGTGCCTTTGTAGAACTCTTCAAATAGCGACTCGGCCACCGGCTTGATGGGCTTCGAGCGCACCTTGCGCTCGGGCATGTAGCCGCCCAGCTGTTTACGGCGCTCCTGCATGTAGCGGATTTCCGGGCTGTCATCGGGCGGACGATAGAACGGCGCCTCGTGCAGTTGCTCATCGGGAATCGGAATGCCAAAGCGCGAGCGGAACATCCTCAGCTCGTCTTCGTTCAGCTTTTTCTGCTGGTGCGTGATGTTCTTGCCTTCGCCGGCTTCGCCCAGACCGTAGCCCTTGATCGTCTTGGCCAGAACCAGCGTCGGTGCGCCGGTGTGCTCCACGGCGGCCTTGTAGGCGGCGTGAACTTTGATCGGGTCGTGACCGCCGAGGCGCATGCGTGACAGCCGGTCATCCGAAAGATGCTCGACCATGCGCAGAAGCCGCGGATCAGTGCCGAACAGGTTCTGCCGGAAGTAGGCGCCGCTCTCCACGAAGAATTTCTGATACTGCCCGTCCGTAATCTCGCCCAGCCGCTTAACCAGGAGCCCGTCGCGGTCGTTCTGAATCAGGCTGTCCCAGTCGCTGCCCCAGATGCACTTGATCACGTTCCAGCCGGCGCCACGGAAAATGGCTTCAAGTTCCTGAATAATTTTCCCGTTGCCGCGTACCGGTCCGTCGAGCCGCTGCAGGTTGCAGTTGATCACCCAGATCAGGTTGTCGAGTTTTTCGCGCGAAGCCAGCGTGATCGAGCCGAGTGACTCAGGCTCATCCATTTCGCCGTCGCCGAGGAACGCCCACACCTTGCCGCCGGTCGAAGTTTTCAGCCCGCGATTTTCGAGATACTTGATGAAGCGGGCGTGATAGATGGACTGCAGCGGCCCCAGGCCCATGCTGACAGTTGGGAATTCCCAGAAATCAGGCATCAGCCAGGGATGGGGGTACGAGCTCAGCCCACCGCCGGGCTTCAGTTCGCGGCGAAAATTCTCCAGCTTCTCTTTGGGAAGGCGCCCTTCGAGAAACGCCCGCGAATACATTCCGGGAGCCGCGTGACCTTGGAAATAGACCACGTCGCGATCACCGCTCTCCGTACGCGCGCGCAGAAAATGATTGAACGCAACTTCGTAAAGGGTCGCGGCGGATGCGAAAGTGGAGATGTGGCCGCCGATTCCGTTTTCCACCCGGTTAGCGCGAACCACCATCGCCATGGCGTTCCAGCGCACCAGGCTCTTGATGCGGCGCTCCATCTCCTGGCTACCGGGAAACGGCGCTTGCTGGGGTGCTGGAATCGTGTTCTGGTACGGAGTCGTAGCGGTGAACGGAAGGTTGATCCCAGCAGCGCTTCGCGCATGCAGCTGGAGATGCTGCAAAAGCCGCCCGGCGCGCTCTGCCCCACCTTTGGCGAGGACGTAGTCCAGGGAATCAAGCCACTCGCGAGTCTCCAGTACTTCAAGCCCGTCGCCGTTTCGAGAAGCCGAAGCTTTTTGATCTTCTAGTGTCGGGGTCTGTGCCAATTCTGCCTTCTCCGCGCTGTAATGGGAACTTCTCATCATAAAAGATATTTCGATTTTCTGCTGCGATCCCGTGACTCAATCTTGCCTCCGGAGAAATTTCAGGCGTCGCAACGCGCTTATAATCATCTAAATTTGGGTATCCAGGAGAAAATTCCATGCCTAAGAAGAGCAGCAGTTCCGAAAATCACGGCGTACAGAATTCGGAGCCTCGCGTCCACCAGCGCGCGCCCGAGATTCAGACTTATGGAACCGTAACCCACGCTTTCCACCTTCAACTCGAGGAACCGGTCCGGCTGGAGATGACCGAGCAGCTCAACCAACTGCTCGCGGATTCGATGTCCCTGCGCGACTTATACAAGAAGGCGCACTGGCAAGTTATTGGTCCGACCTTCTATCAACTCCACCTCTTGTTCGACAAACACTTCGGTGAGCAGGTAGAAATCGTCGACGCCATCGCCGAGCGCATCCAGTTGCTGGGCGGCCTGGCTATCGCCATGGCGGCTGACGTGGCCGAAACAACTCAAGTCGCGCGCCCACCCCGCGGACGGGAAGAAGTGCCCGTGGTGATCTCACGTCTGCTGGACGCTCATCAGGTCATCATTCAGCAATGTCGCGAGCTCGAGGAACGCTCATCGAAACTCGGCGACGCCGGCACCAACGATCTGGTAGTGAGTAACGTCCTGCGACCGAACGAATTACAGTCCTGGTTCATCAGCGAGCACCTAGTCGAAACGCCGCTCGTGCATGCTACCCGGGAAACATCGCAAGCCGCTGATTAATAATCCCAATCGCCTAAAGGCTGGCGGAAGCCAGCCTTTTCTCTGCCCTAAGATGACAGCATCGCCGCTCGCCCCGGTGGTGTTGTAAGTTGCCAAATGTGAAGCACATGTTACCCAGAAAGGCCGCGGGCGCGGACTTGGGTTAGCAGACCTCCGCCAGGCAAGGTTCTTCTTGACAAAAATCTGACAAGAAAATTGCGTAAGTTCGCTGTATGATGAGTTAATGTTTCGGGGCTTTGGCGAGAGTTCGTGACAGGGGGCCACAATCTACGCGTCTTGCGGGAAAAGCTCGGTCTCACGATGCGCGACATCGAGACCGCAAGCGAAGAGATTGCGCGCGTGCGCGGCAATGAAGAATACTCGATCCCGATCAGCCGACTTTCTGATTTTGAAACCAAAGGCGTAATCCCTAGCGTTTATCGGTTCTATTCGCTGGCCGTCGTCTACCGCAAGGACTTCCGCGCCATCCTCGCCTGGTACGGAGTAGATCTAAATGTTCCCGTGTCCGAGTACGCGATTGCGGTTCCGCCGCGGTCCCATTTGGCTTCTGCCCTGGCTGGCACTCAGTCCGTAGAGATGCCAGTCCGCATCGACCCGGCATTCGTTCCTCGCAGGACGTTGAATTTCGGCAGGATGATCGAGCAATGGGGCACCGTTCCGATGGCGTACCTTGCCCAGTTCTCCAAGGTTGACTTCACTTACGGATACATCGGCAGCGAAGACCTGACCATGTATCCCATTCTGCCGCCGGGCAGCTTCATCCAAGTGGATGAATCGCGCAATAAGGTGGTGGAAGGTGGCTGGCGCGCGGAATTCGAGCGGCCCATTTATTTTGTCGAAACCCGTGAAGGCTACACCTGCTGCTGGTGCGCGAATGGACGAGAAGACCTGATTCTACAGCCCCACCCGCTCTCGCCGGTGCAGCCCAGAGTGGTACGCAATTCCCAGGCGGAGGTCGTAGGGCAGGTAGTTGGGATTGCTATGAAGCTCGGTGAGTGGCGTTCCGTTCCCGACTCTTCTCGAGGCCAACGAGAGCGTGCAGCACTGAGCTAAGGTGGCGCGCGGAACCTGGGCCGGGATCGTTCGGGAGCAACCCATTTCCCTTCTCCGACAAGGCCTTCAGGTAGTCTTCTGTGCTTTGTCCTTCTTCGGCGGTTGCCCTTTCCACGTCTGCCAGTAACTGGGAAAGCGGCGTGGAGAGAACCTGCGAGACTATATCCTTGTGGGCCTCTGTCAACGCCTTATTGGCCGCAGATATGCCGTGCAGTTTTCCGAATCCCCAGTGCGAATAACCCTCGCCGCGGGCCCTCAGTCCCGAAAGATACTCCAGCTTCTGTAAGCACCCGGAAATCGCCCGCAGGGTGCTGCGCGAAATATCTTCCAGCGCTGATTTCAGTGTCATGTCACTATGGCCGGGCAGTACGACGCCCGCCCAAGGGGTGCCTAGAAGTGACGCTATCACGCCCAATGAGCAAATTCAACAAAAGCGCGTAAGCCACAGAAACGGCGGAGCCTTTGGATCTAGCGACCAGATCGAAAGTGCCCAATTCCCAAACGAACCTCGAAAGTATTGATTCCCGGGTTCAGATCTCCGAGACCGGCGTTGGAGATATGGAGATATCGCGCTTCGATCGCCCAGGCGCGTCTTGGGCCGAGGATGTGCGTGCCCAGCGCAGCGGCCGAGGTGAAGTTCACCGTCGAGGTGCCCGCCGGAACCTTGCTCGTGGTAAACAGCGTCCCGCCGCTCAACTCGAAATAAGGGGAAACGCGACCGCGGCTGGTGAAGTTCCACTTCAGGTTCAATGGGTTCACCCCAACGCCGTAAGTGGTCCCTGAAGGTTGAAAAATCAAATATGCGGGCACTGCGTCAATCGCGCATTCAAATCGGCCTTTCAGGAACCCTGGAAGATGGGCGTCGGTCAATACCCAGCCATAGCGCAAACCGGCGTTCCAGATGCCAGCGTCTCCGCGGCCGCCGGAAACCGAGTGGCCGCCCGAGGTCCACACCTGAATTTCGCTCGCACCTTTCTCCGGCCCGGATTGCGCGCGGGCTAAGCTGGTCGCAATTGCGAAAAAAAACAAGGTACAGAGAATCAATTTGTATTGTGAGCTTCTGCTTGCAAACCTCTCGCGGATTTTCATTTCTTGAGCAGCCCCCGGTCGCGCAGCCAATTGGCAAGAAGTCCCGACCATGTTCCGAGCACCGGATCTTCCAGGTCCAGCCCAACGCCGTGCGGTCCTTTCTCGAAGATGTGCATCTCGGCAGGAACTCCCGCCTTACGCAGCGCCAGATAAAACGCGACCGAGTTCTCGGGCGGAACCACGGTGTCGGCGGTGGTGCTGAATAAAAAAGTCGGCGGTGTCTGCGGGGTTACGTTCAACTCGTTCGAAAGCTGCTTTCGCAGCTCGGGACTTGCGTTCGCGCCAAGCAAATTAGTGACGGAGCCCTCGTGCCCGTAAGGCGGCAACATCGAGATCACCGGATAGGCCAGGACCAAGAAATCAGGACGGCAACCTACCCGATCAATCGGATCAGCAGCGCCGGGATCGCCGGCGTCAAAGTGCGTGCCTGCCGTCGAGGCCAGGTGTCCGCCTGCAGAGAATCCCATGAGGCCGACGCGGTCGGGACGGAAGCCATATTGCTCGGCGTGCGCCCGCGCCCAGCGCACCGCCCGCTGCGCGTCGCCCAACTCCACCGGATGGTGGTAGCGCGGACCCAACCGGTATTTCAGCACGAACGCGGTCACGTTCATGCCGTTAAACCAGCTGGCAAATTGACGGCCCTCGTGGTTGGCTGCCAGCATTCCGTAGCCGCCGCCGGGGGCAATGACCACGGCCGTCCCGGTCCGCGTTGCGTCCAGCGGCGGATAGACCGTGATTGTCGGCGTGTCCGCATCGCCGTTCCCCTGCGCTCCCGGAGCCCCGTGTTCCCACAGCGGGAAGGTTTGCGTATCGGGTGAAAAACTTAGCGGATGATTCTCTTGTGCCTGGACGGAGCCAGCCATTGCGAGTGCCACTGCAAGCACGTATGCACCTTTCATAAATTCCCTTCGCGAAAACGCGCGTGCGACCCGCTGAAGCGGGCTCGGGCGCTTCTCCTGTTCACCGGCCCGTTGTTCACCAACCCGTTGTCTACCGATCCGTTGTTCACCAAATCGGTCAAAGCCCCAGCCCGCCATCGACACACAAGATTTGGCCGGTAATAAACCGCGGCGCGGTTGCGAAGAACAGCACCGCCGCGGCGATCTCTTCCCCCGTCCCGTTGCGCCGCATCGGGGTCTGCTTCGCCATGCTGCGCATGAAGCTAGCCGCCTTCGGGTCGCCCAGGTCAATCATCCCGGGCGCGACACAGTTCACCGCGATTTCCGGAGCCAGTGCCTTCGCCATGGCTTTGGTCAACATGTGCAGTGCGGCCTTGGACGAACAATAGTGAGCATGCGTGGCCCAGGCTCGCAGTCCGCCGAGCGATCCCAGATTGACAATCCGCCCTCTTCGCTTCCGCAGATATTTCAGCGCCGCCTGGCTCACCAGAAATGGCCCGCGCACGTTGGTGGCAAAAATTGCGTCCCATTGCCGCACGGTGACGTCATCGAACGCAGCCGTCTCGTATGTGCCGGCGTTGTTAACCAGAATGTCAATCCCGCCCAAGCGCTTAGCCACCGTGCGTACCGCCGTTCGCACACTCGCCGGGTCAGTGACATCACAGCGGACGGCGATGCCCTTCCCGCCCAGCCTGACTATCTCTTTTAAGGTCTCCTCGGACTCGCGTTTCGACCGCAGGTAAGTGATCGCAACACTCGCCCCGGCGGCTGTTAACGCTAACGCGGACGCCTTCCCTAAGCGCTTGGACGCGCCCGTAACTAGCGCTGCTCGTCCGGCCAAAATCTTAGGCTCGCTTGCCATGAGAACAGGATTGTACCTTGTCTCGCATCCATGCCTTTTTTCTTCGCGCGAGGCACGTAACTTTCCCGTGGAAACGGCATCTGAGGTTTGCTAGACTCCGACCAAGCTATGAGCGCGCAGCCGGCCCCCCAACCGAGAGAAGTCGTGGTCTATTCCCGCAAGGGATGCCACCTGTGCGAGATAGTGAAAGAAAAGCTCACCAAGCTCGCGCGCCGAGGTGGCTTTCAATGGCGGGAAGTGGACGTTGACGCCGATGATGGCCTGCGCCGCCAGTTCACTGACGAAGTCCCCGTCGTTTTTATCGACGGCCGCAAAGCCTTCAAGTACCGTCTGGACGAGCAGGAATTCCTGAAAAAGTTAGCTAGTTGATGAGGCAAAATCCCCTGGCGGTTTGGTTGGGGATCAATTCGCCGCTCATTCCTCGCGGCTCATTCTACGAACGGTTCACCCTTGGGACGAATCGCGATCTTGTGATCGGTAAAGATGCCGTGCAGTCCGGGGAGCTCATATTTCGGCATGTGACAGGTCACACACAGGTTTCTTGCGACTGTACAGGCCGCGCCGGGATGGTCTTTGGCTGTGGTGGAAACGCCGGCAAGCGCATGGCAGGCGAGGCACTTCTTGTCATAGGACGCGGCATCCTCGACTAGCGGACTGTGTGGGTCGTGACAGGCGACGCAAGTGACGCGTGCATCGCCATCCGATCCCCAGCAGCGGCTTTCTTGCAGACGGAAAGCGGGAAAGCGGATGGTGACCAGGCCACGCAGGCCCACCTGCATGATGTCGCGACGGGTTCGATGACAGGCGCCGCAAAAATCCACGGAATCTGAGGGCGTCAGGGATGCTGGATTCAGAGCAAAAGCGGAAGTCTGATTGCCGTCGTCGTTCGCCAAAGTCATGGTCGCAACATGCTGCGCCCCGGGCCCATGGCAGGACTCGCAAGTAATTCCCGCGATGGACCGGACGGGATCGAAGTGGTTGCTGGTAGTCGCGGCGGAGGCATGGCAATCGAAACACAAACGCATGGAGTCCAAGGTCTGGGGCACTCCCAAGGCATCGGGCAAGGTCCCCGGAGCCGATCGAACATGCCCGGGAGTAAAATCCAGCCCCTTGATCAGCGGGTAGTAGCTCAGGTTGCTTTCG
>WNFI01441843.1_pt1 | contig 16650 bp, 22 predicted proteins | sample 5400471 | NCBI WGS metagenome assembly WNFI01 (sample SAMN13153348, study PRJNA577476) | soil metagenome | isolation source: 100 cm saprolite on Douglas fir-dominated hillslope | place: USA:California | collected 2013-09-17 | reverse complement strand
CACACTAGCCTAGTACTATTCAAGTACCTAGAACCACGGCACAAGATTGGGGACATGTACCGGTAGTCACGGTAGTGATAGGACTTCAAGTTGGCGCTGTTCAATCGCTAACCTTACACTACCATCACGGTATTCATTGCTAATGGTTGTACCGGGACGAACAAACTGACGTACTATTACGAGCCAACTTCAAGCTTCAAGACGTAATGACATGCGTCTAGTGACAATCGATCAACGGCCAGTGGAGCGGGAATACCCGGAATAACTGGTGCACAGGGACTTGTAGCGTAGTAGCCTGAGAGTGGACTAAGGCTATCATGATTCTGGTGGCCAGATGGACGCAGGATTGCAACACAAGTAGCGGTAGGGTATCAGGGGCGACCAAGATTTTTACGGTCTCACGGAGAACCCTCTGCCCAAGATCGTTTTAATGGTTTAGTCTGTACTTACGTTACTGTAAACGTGGCCCATCAGCGCCCCGGCAAAATCGCAACGCTATGATAGTGAGCGTGATTGATTATCAGACGATTTTCTACATCATATTATCCTTTAGGTTGTAGAAGTATCCCTACAAGAGGGTACTACGCGAGGGCTGTAGCTGAGAACAAATATACAAGAGCTGTTCAATCGCTGGCCTCATAAAAGAATTTCCAACCCCGACTGAGCTGCCAACGCAGTGGCCCTGGTAACGGTATCATTTCAACACAGTACAGCTTTATCGATTGCCTTCGTACTCCACTATTGTAAGGCTACAGGTGAGATAGGCTACATGAAACGCTGTCTACAGCTTATGGCCACATAAACTCTGAGAACGAAAGGCCAACCACTAAACAGGGCGTTAGCAACCCGTCCAATGCGGTGCATCCATCATACATCCTGCGACGACGCAAGGGCCAAAAGGCATTCACTCCTCGAGGAAGAAATAATTTCCGGAAGCTGAACAAAAAGCCATCAGACGGCGATCGCAAAACGTCAACAGGATACAAACCTTTCTGCTCCTTGTCCTTGACTGAATTAAGTTTGTTCACACGGGGCCGGAAGTTTGTCGGATCGCGACGGAACGTTATTCCAAGCGACTGAAGGAACCTGTTCATCCCCGTGAGGAGTGATTGTGGTCTGCGGTGATACGATCGCGATCAGGTTTCCTATACATAATACAAGAACAGAAAAAAAAATCCGTACGGTGTGGCGGTGGCAGTAATTGCTGGAGAGCCCTCGAAGACAATAACACGGTCAGCGAGATAAGTTGCCATTATGAAATCGTGCTCGATGACGAAAGCCGTCTTCTTCGCATGCAGGATGAACCGCTTGATCACCTTTGCTGCAATAATTCGCTGTTCCGAATCCAAGAAGCTGAATTTCCGCTCAGTTCGCGTAAGCTTGACCATGATTACTCAGATACGTACGAAGACGGCTCATCGATGAGGTAAACGTTCACGTTGGGCTTTCCAAGTGCCAGCACTATGGCCACGCGCTGCAGCTCACCCCCTGACAACGTCTTGACTTCCTGATCGAGGATATTTTCAATGTTCATAGGCTTCACGACGTCGCTCTGGAATTGTGCGTGCATAAAGGCAACCTTGATCTGTTTTAATAATAGCATGCGGACGGTGCCTGAGTACTTGGGCGAGATCGTCTGCGGCTTGTGTGACACAGCCATGCTTTGTTTGTCTGCTGGGTCGTCGGGCTCATCGCCAGCAAGGAGACGCACAAATGTCGTCTTTCCGGGAAGCCGCCGAGCGTTTTTGTCATTGATGGGTAGGAATAGTGCCGCGTCTTATCGACCAGGATTTCCTCTGCTGTTTCCACCATTTTGAAAGTCAGAGACTCGTCGCGGAACCGCAAGTTTTCAGTGGGGATGAAACCATCCAGGAAGATATTGATACCTGCACGATGTCAACAACGGAGAAGCAACAAGCCATTCTGCTGACCTTCCCGTACAGAATAAGGCATCGTGACGACACCGTAGATGGATGGCTTGCCGTATAAGCAGCACACAAAATCGGAGAGGTAGTCAAGAACGGACAAATCATGCTCCACGGCGACAACGTAGTTGTCAGGAGTCAATAGCCCGCGGATAACTTCGGCAGCCTTCAATCGTTGTCTGACGTCCAAGTAACTTGAGGGTTCGTCGAACATGTACCTGGAGCAAGATCTGAGGAAACATCACGATATGAGAGTAAAAGAACGCACACGTCCGCACGCTGGATGCACGACATAGCGATCGCGAATCGTTGAAGCTCACCACCGGATAACTGCGATACTTCGCGCTCCAGAACCTTGTTGAGCTCGAGGTCGTCGCACAGCTTTTGTTTGTTGTCGAGCTCTAGTTTGGAATCAAGCATTTGGCTGACGGTCATCTTATTCTTGATTGCCCGAGGAATGTGGTCAACGTATTGAGGCTTGATAAGAGCCTTGAGATTATCCTCAAGGACCTTCGTGAAGTAGTTTTGCAGCTCCGACCCGCGAAAATAACCAAGGTTCGGTTTGAGCTTCCCGGCAAGGATTTTGAGAGCAGTGCTTTTTCCTATACCATTGGTCCCGACAAGGCCAAGAACCTGGCCTGGTCGAGGAGTGGGGAGACGGTGGAGCTTGAAGGAATTGGCGGTGTATCTGTGTGTGACTGCAGATTCTAGATTCGTAGGAAGATTGATGATTGTAATGGCCTCAAAAGGGCATCTAGAAGGTACAGCTCAAGCAAACCGCACAAAACGCCTGGCACAGCACATACTTTTTGACGCATATACCACACCCGATGCAAAGGTACTCCGAGATAAATGCGATCTTGTCGCTAGGCTTCACTTCGATACAGAGTTTGCCTACATGAAAGTTACACGTTCAACCTGGGCACATAATGATGGGATGAGAACCAACCCATTTTGACGACGGGACATGACTGTCGGGAGTCAATTAGATTTGCGTGCTACCTGATGATGGAAACGCAAGGCGTACTTTTTTACACTCCTGTGCGCAACGCTTTGGCTTGCAGCGATTGCCATCGACGATAGCTATACGCGTAATTTTGTCTGTCATGATGGAAAAGAGTAACAGAATCTCCAGAAGTAGAAGTCAAGTTTTGTGTCCATCGGACCCGCGATTTCCATACCAGTCCGCAACCCACGTGGCTTCTGATCACTGTAAATCCCGTCAATCCGATTGGTGCCTGCCCGGTGCCCACTGCCCACTCCACGATAACGGTACCCAGGCTCTCTTTCTGTACTAATGGCGAAGGGCGCAACCTCCAAAGACAAGAAAAGTGCCGTGGACAAGAAGGGTGGAGAGAAAGGCAAAGGGAATGCCGAGGAGACGACAAACAAGGGGGGAAAGGTATGGACATACTGCCAGTGAACTCCTCTGTTTTGTTGTATGCTGATCGTGAGAGGTCCTGGCAGGGTAAAGGGTTGAAAGCCTCCACGGCCGTCAACGTAAGGCATATTCTCTGTGAGAAACACTCGAAGGCCCTGGAAGCACTCCAGCGCATCCAAGTATGTTAACAAATATATATCGTGAGGCTGTCTTTCCTTATTATAATATTAACCGTGATCTCCTTTGTTTCGTTGCGCCCCCAGGCCGGGGAGCGATTCGACAAAGTTGCTCAGGGATGTTCGGAAGACAAGGCCAAAGGTACAGTATCTTAACTAGCCCAGTTATGAGGTGTCACTCAAACCTCTTTCTGTTAAGCTGGTGGTAGTTTGGGTTGGATGGCTCGCGGATCGATGGTGGTACGTGCTCATTTTGTCCATCTGATTAGAGTACCGCATCTGATATCACTTGAAGGGCCCATTTCAAGATGCAGCGTTTGCCCTTGAACCATCTACTGTGGACAAACCCGTTCTTTCACCTCTTGTCAAGACGAACTTTGGATATCACCTCATCATGGTAGAGGGCAGGCGCTAAGCCAACACTAGTGCAATGATTGGTATGCTGCCTCGGTAGGTGTCGAGTATCCATCCTCTCTTCATCCATGTGCCTCTGATTGCTGCAAAGAATGGCGTACAGTATGTGGACAATTATCTGGTGGACAAGGTACATAAATAGTCCGTGTCACTAAAATCCAGTAACAATACAGTAACGAGATACGAAATAGGTCTACATCTAAATCGGAGAGGATAGGTGGGTAGCGACGCTGGAGTGTAGACTAGGAATAGAGACGCAGTGTTGGACCTGTTGATGACCCGGGAATAGAAAAGGGAAGGGTCTGCAGGTCCATTAAGTGGGATCGCGAGGTTGCTGACATCGGTGGTACATCACTGATCGTGAACGGGCGTTCATGTTTACCATTTGGGATGTCGAGAAGCACTTCGGACGAATCGGACGAATCTTTCTTATCTTCTTCGGGAGGATCAGGGGTTTGTGAGTGTTCAGGTGCCTGCGCCGGGATAGTGCCCAGATTGAACCCCTCGAGGTTAGACCCATAATGATTGCCCACTTGAAGGGTCGTCTAAGAAGAAAAAGTGAGATCATAAAAGAGAAACAAAGAGTGGAGTAAACACCTTGTTCGAAAGGGACGCAGCGATGCGCTCCAAGTCTTTTCCGTATTGAGCTATGAAGCGGCCTGCTGTGTATGCATTAGCAGATGGACCAATATACTCGCACACATTCTGACCTATTTCCTCGATGGAAGGATTTGCGATGGAAGGATTTGGGACTTCGATAGCCGGCTTGAGATTCGGTTCCGGTGTCGGTGTTGAGGTTTCTGGGACTGGAACGATTTTCGGCTTCCGCCGCCCTCGTCTACTCCTTTTAGGTGGTGGTTCCTCTGTTCCAACTCCAACAGGCTCCGGCTCAGGGGCTGGGCGGGGATTTCTTCGACGCTTAGGGCGCACCGGCTCGGGTTCTGGTTCTGGTTCTGGTTCCGGCGTCGGCGTTGTAACTGGCGTCTGTTCCTCTTGCTGCACCGCCGTGCTACTCCGGCGCGGTGCTGTCCTCGCAGACTCGCGCCTCCTCCGAGCTGGCGCACCCGCCCGGCGTTTAACGGAATCTAGGCCCTTCGACACCTCTGCGTCGTGCTGGCGAATGTCGGCGAGCAGGCCACCCTTCTTCTTATCTGTCCTTCGTCCGCCACGTCTCCTTTTACTCTGGCCATATGTAGTAATTGCCTCGCGGAAATCGATGAGCGCCTTCTTGTGCAGATAATAGAACTGAACACATTGAGCTTGCGTCTTGTGTGCAAGCCCCTCGGCAATGTGGCCGAACTGTTTCGGATACTTGGCGAAGCGCTGTTTATAAATTTCCACTTCATCATCAGTCCATTCAGCGAGACCGGGTGAGGGATCGAAAAAGGACTGAGGATCATTGACCGCGTCGTTCGTATCGTCAAAGACGGCATCGACTTTGCCCCGCGTCACTGAAATCATGTCTGGTATGACAGCAAGGTTGCGCATCGCAAGATGGGCTGGATCATAAAGTTCGTCATTGCCCAGGCTGGCAATAATCTGCTCCATCTCGAGGTCTGACCGGACGGCATCGCCGAGGACTGCAGCAGAACGACGAGTGGTGCGTGTGGGGACCGCAGATACTTCACCAGCAGTGGGATCGACTCGGTGCGAGTTATCCAATTCAGCACAGCGTGCAACCCACTCTCTGTGAAGCGCAAGGTATTCTCTACGGAGACGAACGTTCTTCTCATCGACAGTTTCTTGTCGGGAAGCCATGTTTGCAACTAGAGAATTCCGCACGTGAGACTCGAAGGCTTGGATTGTGTTCTCCGCACGTTGGCCAGCCAAGACCCTTTGCACAAGAGTATCCGCAGATAAAGTAAGAACATCGGGGAGGGGTGAGGCTATGGCCCTGTTGGATATTAGGATGGGGATGATACGCTCCTCGCGAGTCTGGACATCCAACTGCTGTCGAGCACCAACCACCATGTGCAGAGCCTCAGTTAATGATTCTGCCTCCTTTGCATTTGCAGAGAAGGTATCACGTTCAGGGCGTACAATTGTAGGTACGCCAACGGCTTGCAATGCTGACGACACTGGTGAAGCTGGCATTAGATCATCTTCTGGTTCCTGTACTGTTGGTGTTGCCACAACCACGGGGTCTACGTAAGGCGGTGACGGTGTCTGTAGACTAGGAGTTGGTGCGGCAGAAGACACGGGGGAGGATGTTGTGGCTTCTGATAAACCGTTGACAGGGGGAAATCGAGGTGGACTACATTGCCCCAAGAAAGGGTCCGATGATGGGAGCGGGTGGGTCGTGTTTCCTACAGGTACTGGAGAGAGTAATGCTGACTGAGATCGAGATGGCGAGTCGGCCTTCGTCACTTCATGGAGACTATCTTGTACAGACGGAGGTTCTAAGGGTGCATCTGAAGGTGGGATAACGAGTCTCGGAAGCTCCGGGATTACTTCGACCACAGGTGATGATGTAGCCTTATTGACATCCTGGAGGAACGGTTGCTTGCATATACCCGCTGGTGAACTTGTATATGCTCTGGTAAGCGCAGGAGCCTCTGATTTTCGATTAGAAGGGCCCTCAAACAGGAGAACTGTCGAGGGAAGAAGTTCATTCTCTGTGGTTGAAGAGGGTTCGATTTCTGATCCTGGGGGAGTTAAAAGTGGAATTTCTTCCTCAACCACAGAAGCAACTGCCTGAGATTCCGATAGTACAGGAGGGAATAAGTCCTTTGATGCTTTCGCTTCATCCACAGGGGATGGAATATGGGACACAACAGATCCTAAGTCATCCGACGGTGAAGGACTTGCAAAACTACCTGCACTACTTGTCAGCACCCAACCGGACCCCAATAATACCCCAAATTTTACCTCTGTCAGCTTGGGAATCGGGATATCTATTCTGCACAGGGCCAGAAGATTCATGTTCAGATAAACGGGCTGATTCACCAGGGCCTTGAGTAAGATAAGGCGGAGACGGTCGTTGAGGGAGAGAAGGATGGATGTCGGGGCGATCCTCAGGTGTCAACTCGTTTGGATTTGGGTACATTAAAGGGGGGGTAAAAGAGGGCGCATTCGAGTCCCGAAAACCATCCGTCGGAAAGCGCATGCCAAATCGTTGACCACCGCGACCTCGGCCACGGAATTGGCCAACAGGGTGACTTCGCTGCACAGGCACTCGCACAGGAGGTTCGGCAGTATAGGAACGAGAGTCAACAGAAGATCGAACAGACGATCGAGAACGCTCGGGAGACCGGGGCGGAGATTTCGATCGCTCTCTGGACGAGCGAATAGAGGACGAAGATGGGGAATGAGCCCTGCGCGAGGCAGTCGCGCGAGATTGCCTCGGAGATGAAAAACGGGAAGAACGGGGCGATCCACTAAGAGACTTCTCGTACGACAAGTCTCTATAGTCCAGTCGCCCACGGGGAGGGTGAGATGTGTTACTCGGAGATCCCTGGCGAGCCCAGGAATTGGAGGTATCATCCAAGGGATACGAAGAGTTCCAGCGCCCTTCGTCAGTGTAGCCAGGTCTGTAGAGATTGGACTGGCGCGGGTATGCCGAGTCACGTCTTGAGATGTAAGAAGGCCCATTCCGGTAGGAATCTCCGCCATAAGGGTACACGTAGTCTTCTCTAGGTGGCGGCATCCGATTACGAACCTCGGAAAATCGCCCACAGAAACCCTGGTCTGAATCAGGTCTATGTGTAATGGGGTAAACAAGGAGGAATGAATGTTCGCAGGTGTGTATCCGACAACTCACACATGATCATGTTTCCAAGACTCAGATGGCTCAAACATCCTTTCTGCCATGACGTCGCGCCGCGACGATGAATCAGAAGATGGATCATAGCCATGGGAGTGAGAATATCTCGCTCCCCAACCGAAGCGAGGCTTGTCGTTATCATAGCCAGACTCATAGCGATCTGCATTGGGAAACCTTGGGCGATATGAGGGTTGGATTCGCCTAGATTCACCACGAAATTTGCCAGGTTTTACTACCCCATTCCAATGAAAAGAGCTTCCGTGTGAAGGCTGGCCGTGCGAAGGCTGGTACCCGCCATAACTAGGGCGTGGGCGCGATGGTCCAGGGGGTTGAGGAATTGGGGGGTTGGACATTTGCGGAACACTATGGCGATTGGAGTTTTCATGTAAGTTCCGAAACCCATCTGTAGGAAAGGAGTACGCAGACATTAATACCCCGGAGATGAAGACGTGTCGCGAACGAGCTCGGGCAAGACGGTGGTGATTAACGCAAACCCAGCGTCTGGAGGAATATGTTTAAGCCGGAAACTCTATGCAGAAATATCTCTGCAGATAGAATCGAGGAGTAGGATAGCGCGCGTATGGCGGAGTGAGCACCGTTTTGGAGTTACCTGAGCGCGATGGGCCTGCCAGAAGGAAACAAGTGAGTGGAGACTTACAAGGGGGTTCTTGCAAGGGGTGTAACGTGCCACAGATTCGAACTCCGCCGGGAAGTGCCGACAACTCTGCCTGCTGACAGTTGAATTTGACTCCTCAAGACGGCCGACGGTGACGATGAGCAACCATGTTGACCATGGCCTGAAGGAGCCCTCTACGCTGCCATTTGAGCAGCACCATACACGAGTAAGGATACTCGCCTCTTATCTACTTCTTGTTGTCCTCGGCCTCCCTCTCTGGTGGTCAACCACAAGCATAAAACGGCTGTCGTTGCCCACATCTCGCGTCGACTCCCTGGGAAGTAAAGAGGTTAGTCACTGACTAAATGAATATGAGTCTGCCTAATAGTTTGTCAGCTCCATTTACCTATCGGCGTTGCGGTCGACATAGCAAATCCTGGAACACCTTCGGATGACCTGGTAGAGAAACTGCAGACGACATTCGAGTCGAGAAGACGAGATATACCTGCGCTGTATAGCCATCTGGAGTTCTCTGTAGATTCATTTCAAGGTGTCAGTCAGTGGTTTCCTGCTTCGTGAATGTCTTGTGATTTGAACACCGGTCCGGGCAGTCTACGCCACCAGATGCATACAGCATCTCATTGACTAAAGATACTCAATTTCCTACTATCCAAAGGAGGCATTTATCCATCCCAGCACATTACGGTCAGTTTTGTGCGCCTTTCTTGTGACATTTGTAGCCGAGGTGTCTATGAATAGTAAATCAGGCTCCCGACTTGTTATTGTCTCTCTTGACGCCATATGTGACTTCATCGCCACCCGGGACGTTCCGCCATTTAGTCGCCAAATATGCGCCTCGCTATCGCCTCGCATTCACTCTTCTTAATGAGGATGCTGCAGCTGGCAGAGCTGTGGTTGGTTGGGACGTTGCCGATATGATCTCTCGTCGGTCTTTTATTGATTTTCCTCGCAATGAGAAGGACTAATTTCTAAAGATAGGGTGGATTTTCCCTATTCTAAAGCAGACTTCCGAACTTCACAATTTCACCGTGGAAAGCCAAATTCAATTCTACGCCCCACTAGCATTCGAACCACGCGTCCTCAGCAATGGCCAAGATGTGATATACGGACTATCCCAAGAAAACCTCAAAGTATTTGTTAATTCTGCCGAGTGGACACTAGGTATGTATCTAAGACGATGGCATAGAAGCTCTCAGGTTGATGGTATTTTAACAGCATCTAGCGTGTCCAACGACCCTGTTCTTCATTTTGTTGTGTTCATTCCTTCCGTCTCTCATACGCCACTACGCATACTTGACGACGCCAGTGAGTCTTGCTACTTTTTTTCAAGCTGCTGGGATCTCATAAGGCCAGGTCAACCCATCTCTTCCGACTCTTTCATACTTCCACAATGGGGTGGCATCGTCTTGTTGAACTTGCCAGCGGATGGCACATCAAAGCTTCATCTCACAGAAGCTGAGCTCGATCACGTCTTCAGTGGCTTCCGAGCTCAACTGCTCAGACTTATCGGGGTTTCCGAGCTACCTCCGGAAGTGCGGTCAGCTGAACCCAGTCTACCCTTGACCGATTTTCAACTGGACACACTCTATCGCCAACGTGCGTTCGAGAACGCGGGAAGCAGCAAGGAGACATTACAGAGCATCGTCAAGTTGGTCGATCAGATATCGAATATGCCAGTCGGCCAAGACGTCCGTGACGATGTCCTTGAGGCGCTCTCATCACTTGAAGTGGTATGTCCTCCCTCTTTCAGCGTTTTCTTCCGTCGTCTAAAAGTTTTAGCTTTATGTCGGGGTTTGGAATATTCCTTCATTGGCTTTGCAGCACTCAAGACGGGGGTTGACACTTGCCTCACGCGCTTTCTTCAACCCGGGGATGTTGGCATTGCTCTACTTCCCAGCCGAACACAAGTACGCTGTATACACACCTCTCTTCGCCCCGGTAGCCGTTCCTTTAATGGTCACCCTGCTGAAGGAAGTTTCCGCGTGGAGAAAAACCAGGAATAGGGCAAATGCAACGTGATGTGGTGTTGCTTTTTGTCCATTACAAAGGTTCGCACCGATTCGAGCCTGTAACGATATCACGCGATCCTTGAGTACTTGAGCTGTTGCTGTTGCATGCTCAAGTTCACAGCAGGGCGGGCGTCGTATTCTTATTCCTCAATTAAGAGGATCGCACTATTCTCGAGTTGTAGACATCGTCAGACTCGTCCAATATCCGAAAAAGTAGAATGCATCAGATACAGATGAGGTTGCAAGCATACAAAGTGCACGGCAGACATGACAACAATTCAGCAAACGATGAAAATGCCTGGAAAAGAACGAACGAATGAAATAGTAAGTGTTGGTCATTCCCGAGGGAAAACAGTATATCCTACATACTTCTCGCCACCGAAAATTACATGCCGTGTGAGGACTTTAATTCAACTCCTCGAGCGTGTTGTCCTTCTGTTGTGCTTCCACATCGAAGTTTTCAACCAAATCCGGAACGTCGTCGTCGTCATCTTCTGCAGCAGCGGCGCCGGCCCTTTGTTGTCCCTGTTGAATCGCCTGGTATGACTCAGCAAGTTTGCGCAACGATGCGAGCGAGTCGGGGCCAAGCTGGTTGAGAATGCCCGGGACGAGCTCAGTAAGCTCTTTCACTTGCCCAGCGCCGTAGATCGCAAACGTATTTGCAGTAACGGCAGCGTGCACTGTTGACGAGTGGCCATACCCCACAAAGTCAGTCACCGTAGGATGTAATCGTCATCCCTAACAGGGCACCGAGAAGTCTTACCTTTAGGTGCGCTGAAGTGCAACACGTTCCCATCTTCCCTGAACATGTTAACCTCCTCCACGCCCGTGATCGGCTGCACGTTTAGCTTCTTCAGCGCACCCTGAAGCTTCTTGTCGTCCTGTGTGTTTGAGGGTTTCGATTTGCGCACTATCTTTCGCCGCACTGTGCCCTTCCCGCCTAACCGCGCGCTGGCGTCAGCAGGCCATAGACAATCGCACGTACGCAAACCGCAAAAACACGGCCTGATGTCGCAGATACCAACGTACCTATCCTGTTTGAAGCCGCCTGCGCCTGCAGCTTGGCCAGTTTTGCGGGATCCATGGTTGAGTTGACTGTGGACCGTCGCTTTGGAGTTGGTCGATGCAGCGCTCTTTGGAGAAAAAACAAGGTTCGCGGTTTGCCGCCAAATAGTAGTAAATAGATCCATATGTGGCAATGACCACCAAAGGAAACGCCCGGATCCAAAAACTCCCTTGTTGTGTGAGAGGGGATTGGATATTTGCCATGCGTATTTTAGCTTGAGGATGGTCAATGGCCAATCATGCTACACAAGCTGATGAAGGTCATATGGGTATTTTATCAGGGCGATCGGAGGTCAGACCTCTGCAACAAATAGAGCGTGGGACTGTCGGAGTGAGATTTAACGTAGGTTCAATTGACCTCGAGTACAGAGGTGTCCCCCAACTTGTCCCGTTACCAGTGAGTATGTCTGATTTTCCATATTTCATCAGGCCCATACAACCGGAAGATGTAGTAAGTTTTGGGCTTTGAAAAATCCTTGCAAATGGGATGAAAACAGCGATGATTTTTTCCAGCCTACGGTGGTACAACTCATCTACGAGTTGGCACGGGTCGATCTCTTCATCGCCGACTGTATTTACTCATGTGTTCGGTTGGGCAGGCTGTATACGACAAGGCACCACATCGAGCAGTGGCGACTCCCGCACTGGTGAGCGCACATCAGGCGAAATCAGAGGATGATCTGCAGCTTTCCATAACGGCCATTATCCGCAGATCAGAAAGCATATTTTTGAATCTCGCATTGCAAATGCACTTCTTGCGTTTTCCGGGTCCTTGGATGCTCCAGGAGAAGCGATCGGTTTTGTACTGTACTTTTTCAACTTCTCAACGTGGACGGGCAGACCAGGGCTATACGTACGTTGTTCTACGGAAAGCACCAAGATTGGAGTAAAATCTGGCGTAATGTTTCGTAGGTCGAAGACATCTACGTAAGAGCCGAGCACAGGAATAAGGGTATAGGAAAGGCGTTGTTCAAAGAACTTGCCATAATTGCGCAAGACAAGGTTACAGAGTTGACGTCTTTTACTTGACCATGCAATTGACTTTGGACCTTATTCCAGGACTGCGCTCGCATGGAGTGGACTGTTCTCAAGGTAGTGTTCCGCTGAGCGTGTGTCAGTGAACCATGCTGACGGCCGCGAAGTGGAACAAGCCTTCTATTGACTTCTACGAGAAACGTCTCCATGCCAAGGCCCAAGACGAATGGTTAGGCATGCGTCTCGAGGAGGAAGGGGTCGAGAACTTGAAGAATATCGCCATGTAAGAACGAATGTTTGTAGAAATGGCGCACAACATAGTCAGACGGGAAATTTCGCTTCAAGGAAATGTGACATTGGCATTGAGTTGTAACGCGACCGAGAGATGTGCAACAGTAATAGAATGCACTTAATTCCAGGAACTCTGGGTGTAGTCTCGGTGCTACACGCCATCGTAGCTGGCGCCCCCGGCCTTGGATGAAAGAGTCAGCTTATCGACGCCTAGGACAAAAAGTAGGAGTAAGACCTTGCGCAACCGGTCAACAATTGGCTCTTCCTTCAGATCATCTTTCTCCCTCGCGGCGACGTCAATGGAATATGCGCGGAAGACCGACTTCACGTCAGCAGCGTGCACTGAGATCTATTGCGAGAACGTTAGCTCGCAAATATCATTTACAGCAAACCCAGAAACATCAAAGAAAGTATGGTCCAGGGATAGGCATCATAGATGCATATGTTATACACACGATCCGAAGGACGCACCTTCGCTTTCCTCATAATCTTGCAGCCCGAGCCGATCCAGGTAATGAGGATGAATTTCTCGCGCTGAGACTCTTTGTCGTTCGAGTAAGTAATACGGGCGTATGCGTAGGAAGCCTTAGCAGGATCCAATTTCTCTTGAAGTTCAGTTAGGCCACCAGTGCCTGTTGCTGTAACGACCAATTTATCGGAACGATCATCCTGGCCATACGTACAATCAGGAAGAGTCAGAAAAATCAGGAAAAAAATCATGAGCAAACCTCGTAATCTATGAGAACCCAGTTGACATCGGATTTGTTTGAGCGAACATCCTCGTATGCTGATGGCTGATGAGAAACTGAAGATACATCATGATGGATTTACGGAAGCACCTTCGTTGATCTTGGGGTCAGAGACGTCAGCCATGTCGAGAAAATAACGGAAAAACGAAGTAATATCGAGCCCTGTATGACGGGGAAAACCAGAGAAAGCAACCGTTGAATGGAACCGCCACGCCTGAACCTCAAACCCGGTGGCTGTGCTGCTTATTGCCATAGTTCATTCCACCACGTGATCCGTTTTATGCCTTGATGCTGCCCCTCTACCGTCCTTTCAGGCTCTCACTCTCAAAGGCCTCAAATCTCATTGTCATCTATTCAAAAATTTGCATCAGACTCACACATAACGCGGGAAAACCTTCCGCCTTGCGTCATCGGGACTGGGGCGTTGTTGGACATTTGTCTCGACCACCTTCGCTCTCCGAAGAGGAGCCGAATGAAGGTGTGGAAGATGAAGAAGACGAGAAAAAAGCCGTTCGATACCAAACGGACAACTACTCCCCCATATCTGATCCCACTCCCTCACGCTGGGCACAACACCGCGCCTCAATGAAAGCCAAATTCCCTGAGGGGTGGGCACCACCGCACAAACTTTCTCGAGCAGCCATGGATGGCTTACGAGCGCTGCACGCGCACGACCCCGATACTTTTACTACACCTGTTCTCGCCGACAAGTTTCGTATTAGCCCAGAAGCAGTGCGCCGCATCCTCCGAGGCAAATGGCAGCCGACACAAGAGCAGCGGGTGCGCCTGTTGGAACGCGAAAGACGGCACAGGCAGGACCGCATTCGATCGAAGCGCTTTATTAAACGCATAGAGGAAACAGAGAACAAACGGAGGAAGACCGGTCTCCAGACTTAGAGCCTTGTGGCGCAAGACATGTGGACAACTGTCGGCATCATTTTCGACTTCCGAGATAAACACCGTTTTGCAGCAGATCACTCTAATTTTTTTACGTAGTAAGTCGACATTCGTACGTTGAAGTTCCTGCATTTTGACTTGAAGCACCAAAGGGACGCCGCAGTGATATGATATGATTCATCTCCGAGCTTTTTTGTACCTTTGATGCGGGGAATCTCTCCTTTGTCAGTCTTTAACCAGATGATGATGAAGCAAAAGAAGTCAATGCTAAGCTCATGATGCGCTTTCCGGACAGTGAACTAAGCCAAAATGCAAAGTTATCGGTGGCTCCACCGTGACGGCGGTCGCGACGTTGAGCGTTGGACACGTCGTACTTCAATCTAACGGCCTGCCATCTGCCCACCTATCTCGAGAATGTTGCTGTCTCTCGATGTTCCTCTCCCTGATTCCGGTGATACCCACCAGTCGTTTAAATCAAGGACAGAGCTCTGACACGGCAGCGGCAGCGGCGGCGGCGGCGCACGGTATATCTCATGGGTTGAAACGGCCGGATGTACCTTCCTGACCCGCGGCGTTTCGTGTACGGCCTCTTGAGTTTCCGTGCCGACTCCCAGTTGGTAGTACGAGAGCGTATTTCGGTGCCGATGCTTACGCCATGTTTTGATTGCAATCGAAGCAAAAATTTCCATCAAAACAACACTCCAAAGGCATAATAAGTACTAGCATGGACGTATCAGTACCAAGTACGTATCGTGCCGCTGCGGTACTCGTGCCAACTCCAGTAATTTATGGTCAATGACGCGGTGCTTAACTTGGGTGTTCATAGACTTACTATTCTTTACCTACCAGATTAAGACGCAGGCACTGCGATTAGCAGTCGTCGTGAGGACGACCACGAATGGAAATCGAACAGCCAATGTCAGAAGACGACAGGTGGTCAAGATGCCGTCCGCTCTCAACTAGGGAAGCGGTGTCTCTCATTCTCGTTGTCCTATCAATTGTGACCGCGGGTGCGCTCTCAGATAAAAAACGGAACGTCGCCGCAGAGCGAGGTACGAGCCACAACAGCGCGGCGCTCTTCGGCGGTGCACGGTTACCAAAAAAATTATTTCTACTGTACGACCGTGGCGAAGGACCATTACGGAAGGCCTTCAGTATTGAATGGCCTCACTGGTGATACGTACGCAAGTGTTTCCTCCAATGCATAACGCTAAACTAGCCTTCCCTACCAACATCAAATGTGTACATGCACAAGCCGACAAAGTTCCTGCCCTGAAACAATGCATGTCCGCAGCGGTGATCATCCCTGACGTGACTTTGATGCGATCACATTTTACTTTCAATTCTTTGCCTTTCGTCCGTGGAATTTCTTTCGCGTGGTGCATCCTGTAGTAAATTACATACATACCCTAGCAACCCTTCGACTTTGCTCCGTGTCAGAGAAACACTGTGCTCTTGACGCCCAAGCTCCCCGTCGAATCTCATGGGGTCATAACGCCACGAGGTGGCATTTACGAAATGCGACTGCGGTAGAGGCCTGGAGGCCGCAAATCGGTCTTTTCGCAAAATCGCAGGAAAATACTCTTTATCCGATATTCGGTCGGAGGGTTTGCTGGGCTTAATAGAACGAGAGTCTAATCAGACCGTGACGGGGTAAGAAAAAAATGTAAAACTTGGGGATTCTTCGGATTCTTGATCCTGATCCTCAGCGTTGTTGGCAACTTGACAGGAGAACCCGTTAGAATCCAGATTCCGAATCTGGTAGTGCGTTTAGTCTACATCGGGCTAACCCATCTTTGGTCAGCACTTCGACTATGAAGATCTTCTCCATCTCTCTCCATTACAGCACCATTTTGCAAAGTCTTGCTTAGATATTATATACCGTACTTACCCAATACCGGTACTGACACAGCTTGCCGTTTCTTGAAAATAATCTCATGATCCGGGCCAATCAACTGTTCATCTCTACGTAGATATAGAATCATAACATCATGCCGAGAAGTAGATCAACTCCATCAAACTCCGACGTGCTGGTGGGCCGCGCTTGTAACAAAAAGGCCAGTCATTGTTTCCTTTTGCCAATGCGACAGAATCATCATCAAAGAGGGAATCTGAAAGATCCTCGGAGAATACTAAGAAAAGGTACTACAGTACATCACATAACAGTTATCATGGTAATTGGACAAGAAACAAGCAACAATTGCAGAGTGACCCAAACATCAGTAAACCTGCAAGAAACATTTGTTGGACTTGTACAAGCTTGTACAAGCAAAAAAAGTCTGAAAGTACTGAAAGTGCCAAAGCAACCTAGATTTGAGCCATAAGCTCCTTTTGGCAATATTGTCAAAAAGTAAAAAGCCAAAAAGTC
>WNFI01263120.1_pt1 | contig 16651 bp, 18 predicted proteins | sample 5400471 | NCBI WGS metagenome assembly WNFI01 (sample SAMN13153348, study PRJNA577476) | soil metagenome | isolation source: 100 cm saprolite on Douglas fir-dominated hillslope | place: USA:California | collected 2013-09-17 | reverse complement strand
TCCGGCCTTTCAGGGGATTCGCGCGGACAAGAAGCCGGAGGAGTGTTTGCGTGAATTGGCGGCGGCTACGCCGCCGTTGCAGGCCTCCGGCCTCTTGCCTCAGGCCTCGGGCCAGAAGCCAGAGGGCGCGCCGCGGGTCGAGTTGTCGAATCCTTCGCGGCTGCTTTATCCGAAAGACAAGATCACCAAGCAGGAGGTGGCGGACTATTACCAGGCGGTGGCGGAGCCGATGTTGCGGGCGTTGAAAGACCGGCCGTTGACGCTCATCCATTGGAACCAGGGGATCGAGAAGGCGAAGTGGTTCCAGCAGGACTTGGGCGACAGCGCGCCGGACTGGCTGACTACCGTCGAGACCCCGACGAGCACCAAGAAGGGCAGCGTGAAGCACCTGGTCGCCGATTCGAAGGATGCGCTGCGCTGGCTGGCGCAGAACGCCGTGCTCGAGATCCACGCCTGGCACTCGCGCGCGCAGAGCCTCACCACGCCCGACTGGGTGGTGTTCGACCTCGACCCGGCGGAAGGGCGCGGCATCGAGCAGGCGATCGAGATCGCGCAGCTCTTGCAGGACATGTTCGAGCGGCTGGGCCTGCCGAGCGTGCCCAAGACCACGGGAAAGCGCGGCCTGCATATCTACGTCCCGCTGGCCAAGGGGCACACCTTCGACGACGCGCAGTCGTTCGCGATCTCCGTAGGCGAGACGGTGGCGAAGCAAGTGAAGGCCGTCACGCTCGAGCGATCGCTCTCGAAGCGACAAGGACGGCTGTACTTCGACTGCATGCAGAACGCCTACGGCAAGACGGTGGTGGCGCCGTACTCGCTGCGCGGCATCAGAGGCGCGCCGGTCTCGACGCCGCTGCGCTGGAGCGAGGTGAAGCCCGGCCTCGATCCGGCGCAGTTCAACCTGCGCACCATGCCCGCGCGGCTGCGCTCGGTGGGCGACCTCTTCGAGCCGGCGCTGACCCAGGGCGTGCGCCTCCCGCGCTTCAGCCGCTGAGGATGATAGGTTCGCTCGCGTGAGCGACGACTTCACCATCCCCGCCTTCCGCACCGTGCCGCGCACCGGCGTCATCTACGTCACCTCCGAGGCGCACAAGCTCGGTTACCGCAGCGCCGATCCGGCCTGGTGCAACCTCGGCCAGGGCCAGCCCGAGACCGGAGACCTGCCGGGCGCCCCGCCGCGAATGCACGAGGTGGCGGTCCGCGTCGACGATCAGGAGTACGCGCCCGTGCCCGGTCTCTGGGAGCTGCGCGAATCGGTGGCCTCGCTCTACAACCGGCTCTTCCGCAAAGGCCTGCCCTCGCAATACAGCGCCGAGAACGTGAGCGTCTGCGGCGGCGGCCGCGCGGCGCTGACCCGTGCCGCGGCCTCGCTCGGTCACGTGAACCTGGGGCATTTTCTTCCCGATTACACGGCATATGAGGAATTGCTCGACGTCTTCAAAGCCTTTACCGCGATACCGATCCTGCTGGAGGGCGACCGCGGCTATTCCTTCACCGCCGACGATCTGGTGCGCGAGATCCAGGGCCGCGGCCTGTCGGCGCTGCTGCTCAGCAATCCCTGCAATCCCACCGGCAAGCTGGTGCAGGGCGAGGAGCTCGAGCGCTGGGTGCGCACCGCCCGCGAGCAGGAATGCTCGTTGTTGATCGACGAATTCTATTCGCATTACATCTGGACCGGCCCCTCCGGGCGATTGCCCGTCGAGAGCGCCGCTCGCTACGTCGAGGACGTAAACCGCGATCCGGTGGTGCTCTTCGACGGTCTCACCAAGAACTGGCGCTATCCGGGCTGGCGCGTCACCTGGACGGTCGGGCCGGCCAAGGTGATCGAGGCGGTGGCGAGCGCGGGCTCGTTCCTCGACGGCGGCGGATCTCGGCCGCTGCAGCGCGCGGCCATCGCGCTTCTGGAGGAAGAGGTGGTGAAGAAGGAGACGCTGGCCATCCACGCCGCCTTCCGTGAGAAGCGCGACAAGATGATCGCGCGCCTCGAGCGCATCGGCATCCGGCCCGACCGCGCGCCCGACGGGACCTTCTACGTCTGGGGGAACCTCGCAAGCCTGCCGCCGCCGCTCAACGACGGCATGGGCTTCTTCCGCGCCGCGCTGGCAGAGAAGGTCATCACCGTTCCGGGCGAGTTCTTCGACGTCAATCCGGGAAAGCGCCGCAGCCACCGCGCCTCGCGCTTTCGCGGCTATACGCGCTTCTCGTTCGGTCCCGAACAGGCAAAGCTCGACACCGCGCTGTCCCGCATCGAACAGGTGGTGAAGCAAGCTGGCTTCTGAGGGGACTTAGCGGCCGCGGTTACCTGCTGCTCCAGCCGTCGCGCGCCTTGACGCGGATCCGCCGCGGAGCGGATGCTTTGCCGCATGAGCGACGCGCCGGAGGATTTCGCAGCACGCATCATCGCGCTGGAAAAAGCGGTGGACTGGCTGCAGCGCGATCTCGCGCAGCTGCGGCAGGGGCCCGCCCGCGCGGCGCCGCCGCCCCCTGAACCGGTGCTGCGCGCGTCCCCGGCGCCACCGGTGATCGAAGCGCTCCGCGTTCCGCTTCCCATCCCGCGGAGCCCACCGGCGCGCCTCGATCTCGAGACGCTGATCGGCCGCTACGGCATGCTCGCGCTCGCCACGCTGCTGGCGCTGGCCGCGGTCGGCACCTTCGTGGGCTGGGCCGTCAAGCACGGGCTTCTCGGGCCGGTGCCGCGCGTCGTTTTGGGGCTCGCCGCCGCCGCGGCGATGGGTGCGTGGGGCGTCTGGCTGCGCCCGCGCGAGCGATCGTTCGGCGACAGCCTCCTCGGGCTCTCGCTGGCGATCACGCACGTCTGCGCGTGGGCGGCGGGGCCGGAGATGCATCTCGTGCCTCCATTCCTCGCGCTCGCACTGTCGGCCTCGGCGTCGGTGGCGCTGGCCGGATTCGCGCTGGTGCAGCGGGACGAGCCGCTCTGGTGCGTCGGCTTCGGCGGCGCGGCCATCGCGCCGTTCGTGACCAGCACCGGGCACGGCACCGCGCCGATGCTCGCAGCCTACGCGGCGGCAGTGTTGATCGCCGGTGGATCGGCGCTGGGTTCTCGCAACACTCGGCGGAGCTTTCGCTGGCGCTGCCCTTCGCGGTGGCGGCGCTCGGCGTGATGCCGTTCGCCCAGGGAGCCGCGATAAGGCCGCGGCTCCGTACGCTGGGCCTCTTGGCCGGCGCCGCCGCGCATCAGGTCGCCACTACCGGCTACGTCTCGCGCACTGCCGCCGCCATCGGGGTTGCGCTGGCGGGTGCCGCCTGGCTCGTCCTGGTAGAGCTCGTCGACTCCGAGCCCGCGGGAACTCTCGTCGACGGATTCGGCGAGGCCGGCCCGCACGTGCCGGACTGGATCGACGGCGCTCTGATCCCCGCCGCCTTTCTCTCTGCGATCGGGCTCGCGCTGCGCGCAACCGATACCGCCACGGCGGCTTTCGCCCTCGCTGCGGCGGCGCTGGTCTTCTTCTGCTCGCGGCGCGAAGGCTCGCTCAGGGACGCCGCCGCGCTGGCCGCCTTCGTTGCGGCGATCGCCGCGGCGCTGATCGCGATGCGCTCGTCCCTGCAACTGCAGGCCGCCGCCACCTCCGCGGTCTCGGTGCTCTTCGTCGTCCTCGAGCGCACGGTGCCGAACCGGACCTGGCGCTGGGCGCCGCAACTCGCCCTCGTGCTCGCCGGGGTCGCCGCGCTTGGAGCGGTGACCGGGCGGACCTCGTACGCCTACCTGCCATTCGGCACGGCAGAATCCGCCGCCGCGCTCTCGGTTGCGCTGGCGTGCGTGGCCGTGGCGGCGCTCCAGCGCGAAGGCCCCGCGTGGGTGCTCGCCTCGGTCTTCACCTTTTGCTGGGTGCACCAGGAGCTGGCATGGGCCGTGAGCCCGAGCGCCTCGACGGTGCTGCTGGTGAGCTGGTACGCCGTCACCAGCGTGGCTTGCGTCGGAGTTGGACGCGCGCGCGCCTTTCCCCGGCTGCGGCACGTCGGCCTGGGGCTGGGCGTGGTCGCGGCGCTGCTCGCGCTCAAGGCGGCGTGGGGTTTGCCGTCCACCGGGGCGCGGATCGGCGCCTACCTCGTCGTCAGCGGGTTCCTGCTGGGGATCGCCTGGTGGTATCGCCGGCCCGGATCCGCGCCGGTCACTCCGCCGGCGAACTGATCGGCAGGGACTTCACTTCCTCGATACGTCGTTCACTGGATGCGTCGGCCGCTCGCCACGCAGCACCAGCTCCACCTGGGAGAGGGCCACCTCGGCCATGCGCCGGCGGGTCTCGCGCGTCGCGCTGCCCAGGTGGGGGAGCAACACGACGTCGTCGCGGCCCAGCAGCGCGGGGTTTATCTTTGGTTCGTGCTCGAAGACGTCGAGCGCCGCGCCGGCGAGATGCCCGCGCTCGAGCGCGGCTACCAGCGCCGCCTCGTCGACGATCGGCCCGCGGGCCGTGTTGATCAAGAACGCGCCGCGCTTCATTTGCAGAAGTTGCTGCGGGCCGAAGAGGTGCCGCGTCGCCGTCGTCAGCGGGCAATGGATGGAGAGCACGTCCGACTCCTCCAGCAGTTCCTCGAGGGGCACGCCGCCGCCGCGCGAGGTGAAGAGGATGCGCATGCCGAATCCTTCCGCGCGGCGCGCCACCGCGCGTCCGATGCGCCCGTAGCCGAGGATGCCCAGCGTCTTGCCGCCCAGCTCGGCGCCGAGGAGCTGCGTCGGCGCCCAGCCCGGCCAGGCGCCGCCGCGCACCATCCGCTCGCCTTCGCGCAGGCGCCGCGTCAGCGCCAGGATCAGCGCCAGGGTCAGGTCCGCGGTGGCGTCGGTGAGCACGTCGGGCGTGTTGGTGACCCAGATGCCGCGCGCGGTGCAGGCCGGCACGTCGACGTTGTCGTAACCGACGGCGTGGTTTGCGACGATGCGCAGGCGCGGGGCGGCGTCGAGCAGCTCCGCGTCGACGCGGTCGGCGAGGATGGGCAAGAGCGCCGCGGAATCGTGGACGCGGCGGAGCAACTCCGCGCGCGGCGGCGCCTGGTCGGCGTCGTGGTGATCGATGTGGATGCCCGGCCCCAGGACGCTCGCGGGATCGACAGCCAGCCTGCGGGTGATGAAGACGCGCGGCTTCTCCACACCGCCTATCTATCACTCTTGACGCCCGCGTCGCGCGGAGCAGAGTCGCCCCATGCTCACCATCCGTTCTCCCGCGTTTTCGCAGGGCGGCGTGATTCCCCCGGTGCACACCTGCGAGGGCAAGGACCTCTCGCCCGCGCTCGAGTTTTCCGGCGCTCCGCAGGGGACGAAGAGCCTCGCGCTCATCGTCCACGACCCGGACGCGCCGGACCCGAAGGCGCCGAGGATCGACTGGGTCCACTGGCTGCTCTACAACCTTCCGCCCGACTGCAAGGGTCTTGCGCAAGGCGTGGCCGAGACCGCGCTGCCGACAGGGACGCTGTCCGGCGTCACCGACTTCAAACGCACGGCCTGGGGCGGTCCCTGTCCGCCCATCGGCCGGCACCGCTATTTCTTCGTGCTGCACGCGCTCGACATCGTGCTGCCGGATCTGGGTACGCCCGCGCGCCCGGGCCTGGAGAGGGCCATCCTAGGCCACGTCCTCTCGTCGGCGGATCTGATGGGGACGTATGTGAAGACAGGGCGGAGGCCGTAGAAGCAGGCCTCGGGCCTCGGGCCTCGGGCCACAAACACAAACACAAACTCAAACTTCCGCCACAAACTCAAACGAACTGCGTTTGTGTTTGTGTTTGAGTTTGTGGGAACAGCGTTTGCGGGAAGAGCGTTTGTGAGCCACAAAAACTCAAACTCAAACTTCAGCGTCGGGCACACTTCCTCCGCGAAGCTCCAACGCGCGCGCCGCGGCGGCGTCGGCCTTCTGCCGCGCCTCGTCTGCCCTGCGCCGGGCTTCGTCCGCCCGGTCCCGCGCGCGCGCCGCTTCCTGTTCGCTCGCGGTCGCGGCGCCGGCCAGCTCTTTCGCGCGCACATCGAGTTGGTGCGCTTCCTGGTCGGCCTTGCGCAGCGCCCGCGCGGCCTCCGCTTCCTGCTGCTTCTTCTCGCGCAGCGCGGCGGCATCGTCCGTGCGCGGCGGCGGCGGCGCTGGAGGCGGAGCCGCGCCGAGCAGGCCTTCGAATCCCGACGGTTGCAGCTCCGTCTCGAGAGCTCCCTCGCGCAGCGCTTCGGGATCGCCCGCCGCCGCGGCCTGCACCGTGTTCTGCACGCGCCGCTGCAGCTCCAGCGACAGCTTCGTTCCGGCCTCCAGCGCCGCGCGTCCGGCCGCATCGACGAGGCGTGCCAGCGCCTCCCGCTGCGCGCGCATCGTCTCGCGCAGTTCGTCAGCCGAGGCGCCGTGCACCGCCGCGGACTGCCCGTGCCGCAGCCGCGCCGTCGCCTCGATCAACGCCTTCACCTCCGCGGGCGCCAGCCTGCCTAGCTGGTTCGCGATCCACAGGGCAACGGACGGCCTTCGAATCTTCGCCAGCGCCTTGGCTTCGTCGGCCTGACCGTTTCCGCGCAGCTCGCGCGCAAGCTCGTCGCGCAGGTTGGTGAAATCGCGCAGCGGCGCCGCGAACAAGCGCTTTCTTGCAGGCAGCCCCAGCGGCGTCAAAGTGTAGCGCCCACAGCGGGGATCTTGAGCGCCTCGGTAGGAAGCCCGCGGCGCTCCCACTCTGCGCGCAGGCGGCGCGGCGGCTCGTCGAGCGGCTCGTCGGTGAGCTTGAAGGTGCCCCAGTGCATGGCGACGAACCTGCGCGCGCGCAGGTCGAGATACGCCTGCACCGCCTGCTCGGGATTCATGTGCTGCTTCTCCATGAACCACGGCGGGTCATAGGCGCCGATGGGGAGGAGCGCCGCGTCGATATCGGGAAAGCGCTTTCCGATCTCGGTAAAGCCTTCGAAATATGCGGTATCGCCCGCGTGATAAACGCGCGCCTTCTTTCCCTCGATGACGAACCCGCCCCAGAGCGTCTGGTTGGCATCGAACAGCCCGCGCCGGCTCCAGTGCTGTGAGGGAACGAAGGTCACCCGCACGGTGTCGTTGACGCGCTCGGTGTCCCACCAGCCCAGCTCGGTCGCCGGGAGATCCATCGCGGCGCCCAGCCCGGTGCCGGTGATCACCCGCGCCTTCGCCGCATTGACCGACGGTCGATCGTAATGGTCGTAATGGCTATGGGTAATCAGCGTCGCGTCGATGCGCGGCAGCTCCGCCGCCTGCAGCGGCGCTTCGACGTTGCGCGGGACGATTCCGGAGATGCGCTTGGAAAATACCGGATCGATGAGCAGCGAGGCGCCGTCGATCTGCAAAAGCCAGCTGGCGTGCCCGATCCAGGTGAGCCGCGCCGGCTCGCCCACCGCGCTTGGCGTTCCGAGGAACGCGAGGTCCGGCTTCACCCGCGGCACCTCCGCGGTGGCCGCGCTCTTGCGCCTGCGGCCGGCCACCTTGTCCAGCACCGCCCAGCGGAACACGTCGGAGCCCGGATGCGGGCCGGAGCCGTCGAGGTTGAGGAATCGCGCCATGTCCTGCTGTATATAGCGCGATAGCGCGTCCGCGGCGCTCGGCTTCGGATCGGCGAGGGAGGGCCAGCTCACTCGAAGCGCAGGGCGTCGATCGGATCCAGCCGCGAGGCGCGCAGCGCCGGATAGAAGCCCGCCACCACTCCCGCGAAGCCCGCGAGCAGCAGGGTGCCGAGCATCACCGGCGGGGAGAGCAGCGTCGGCCAGTCGAACTTCACCGCCATCCATTTCGAAGTTCCTACGCCGAGGGCGAGGCCGATGGCGCCGCCGACGCTCGCCAGTACCACCGCCTCGGTGAGGAACTGGAAGAGGATGTCGCGCCCGCGCCCGCCGACGGCCATGCGGATGCCGATCTCGCGGGTGCGCTCGGTGACCGAGACCAGCATCACGTTGGCGATGCCGATGCCGCCCACGATCAGCGAGATCAGCGCCACCGACGCGAGCAGCGTGGCGATGGTCTGAGTGCTCTGCTTCATCGCGTCCTGCATCTCGGCGAGGTTGCGGATTTGAAAGTCGGGCTCGGCCTGCTCCGCGAGGTGATGCCGCTGGCGCAGGAGCGCGGTCACCTCGCGCTCGGCGTCGTCGATCTGCGCGGGCGAGCGGGCCGAGACCAGCAATTGCCCGACCGCATCCGACTGCGTGCCGATGAGGCGCCGCACCACCGTCGACCAGGGCATGACGATGACGTCGTCCTGGTCCTGGCCGAAGGAGGTCTGTCCTTTGGGCGCCAGCAGGCCGATCACCTTGCATGGGACCTGCTTGACGCGGATCTGCTCGCCGATGATGGGCGCGCCGGGCGTGAAGAGCTTGTCCACCACCGTCTTGCCGAGCACGCAGACCTTGGCGGCGGCGGCGTCCTCCTCGCGGCCGAAGAACTCGCCTTGGGCGATGGACCAGCTGCGCACTTGGAGGTACGCGGCGGTGGTGCCCTGGATCTGCGTGAACCAGTTCTGATCGCCGTAGACCACCTGGCCACCGGTGCGGTTGAGGGGCGCGATGGCATTGATGGAGGAGGCGAGCTCGCGCTCGATGGCGGCGGCGTCGTCGCGGGTCAGGTTCTGGGTGGCGCCCGCGCCGGTGGCGACGCCGTGCATGGCGATGGAGCCCGGCAGAACCATGAGGAGGTTCGTGCCCAGACTTTCCATCTGGGTGGCGACCTTGGCCTGCGCGCCCTGGCCGATGGAGACTGTCGCCACGACCGCACTGACGGCGATGACGATGCCCAGCATGGCGAGCAGCGAGCGCAGCTTGTTCTTGCGCAAGGCGCGCAGCGCCGTCCGCAGCGAGGCAAAGATGTTCATGCCGGCGCCGCCGCCTGGAGCTCGTCGCTGGCGAGGCGGCGGCCCTGGACCTCGTGATCGGTCAGCACCACGCCGTCCTTGAACACCACCACGCGGCGCGCGTGATCGGAGATGTCCGACTCGTGGGTGACGAGGAGCACGGTGAGGCCCTGGTCGTTGAGCTCCTGGAAGATGCCCATCACTTCCACGCTGGTGTGCGAGTCGAGGTTTCCGGTGGGCTCGTCGGCGAGCAGCAGCGTCGGGCGGTTGACCAAGGCGCGGGCGATGGCGACGCGCTGCTGCTGGCCGCCGGAGAGCTGCGCCGGAGTGTGATCGAGCCGGTCTCCCAGGCCGACGCGCGCCAGCGCCTCGGCGGCGCGGTCGCGGCGCTCCTTCGCGCCTTTGCCCTGGTAGAGCATGGGCAGCTCGACGTTCTCCATGGCGCTGGTGCGCGGCAAGAGGTTGAAGCCCTGAAAGACGAAGCCGATCTTGCGGCCGCGGACGCGGGCGAGCTGATCGCGGGAGAGTCGGCCGACGTCCTCGCCGTCCAATAGATATGCGCCGCTGCTCGGGCGATCGAGACAGCCGAGCAGGTTCATGAAGGTGCTCTTGCCCGAGCCGGACGCGCCCATCACCGCCACGAATTCGCCTTTGTGGAGGGAGAGCGAGACGCCGCGCAGCGCGCGCACCTCGACGTCGCCCATGCGATAGATCTTGGAAAGGTCGCGCGTCTCGACTACGGGCGCAGCGCTAGTCGCGGCCACCGCAGGCGGCTTGGCGACTGCGCCTGTAGCCGTTTCAAGGGTCATGAGATGCGTTCTAGAACGGTCCACGGCGCCTCTGGGCCGCGGACGGCGCGGAGCCGGCATCGCCGCCGCCCGTGATCACCGAGTCGCCGTCGCTCAGGCCGCCGAGCACTTCGCTGCGCTGCCCGTCGGAGAGGCCGACACGGATGACCACCGCGACGGGCTTGCCGCCCTCGAGCTTGTAGACGCGGCCGGCGCGGCCCGGGCCCTGCATTGCGGAAACGGCCTCGGGCCTGCCGCGCGCCGCGGCGGAAGGATTGCGCGCCATCGGAGCCGGGTGCTGCGGCGATTGCTGCTGCTGCGGCTCGGCCGCCGCGTCGTCGGGCCGAAAGCGAAGGGCGGCGTTGGAGACGCGCAGGGCTTCGTCTTTGTGCGCGGTGGTGACGGTGACCGACGCCGTCATGCCCTGCCGCAGCTTGTGCTCGGGATTGGGCGCGTCGATTACCGCCGCGTATGTGACGACGTTCTGGATGGTGGTGGGCGCCTGCCGGACCTCGCGGATGCTGCCCATGAACACTTCGCCCGGATAGGCGTCGACGGTGAACTTCGCCTCGAGGCCCTCGCGCACCTTGCCGACGTCGGCCTCGTCGATGTTGGCGAGGATCTGCATCTTGGTGAGGTCGTTGGCGATGAGGAACAGCGTCGGCGCCTGAAAGGCGGCGGCGACGGTCTGGCCGACGTCGACGTTGCGGGAGACGACCACGCCGTCGATGGGGCTCGCGATGCGCGTGAAGGCGAGGTTGACGGCGGCGAGGTCGCGGTCGGCCTTGGCCTGCAGGACGGAGGCGCGGGCGGCGCTGAGCGAGGCTGCGTTGCCGTCGCGGGTGGCGACGGCGGTGTCGAGGTCGGCCTGCGAGACGAGGTTCTGCCGGCGCAGCTCCACCTCGCGCTTGGCGATGCGCTCGGAGTCGGCGAAGGCGGCCTGGGCCTTCTCGACGTTGGCTTTGGCCGAGGCGAGGCCGGCGTCGGCCTTCTCCAGCAGCGCCTGGAAGAGGCGCGGGTCGAGGGTGGCGAGCGGCTGGTTCTTCTTCACCTTGGTGTTGAAGTCGACGTAGAGCTTGTCGATGATGCCGGAGACCTGCGAGCCGACGTTGACGGTGACGATGGCGGAGACGTCGCCGGTGGCGTTGACGATTTCGCTCACCGGGCCGCGGGTGACCGGATCGGTGCGGTAGCCCCCGCCCTGCTTGCGGCCGCAGGCAGTGGCGGCGAGGCCGGCGAGGAGAAATGCGGACGCGATTTTCTTCATTCCCTGCGGACCGTAACCAGCGCGCTCGCTCCCGGTCAACGCAGGCGTCGCGGCCGAAACAGGAGTGAAACACGCGGCCGAAACACGAGCGCAACATGCGGACAAAACACTGCGCGCCTCGCCCGAGGGCGTGGGGATGGCGAGGTTCCGGACCCCCCTGGAGGAAATTTTGTACAAAATTTTCTGCTGGGGGCCGGTCGCTACTTCTGCGGGATCATCCGCCAGAGCAGGTTCCGCAGGGCGCGGCGGTCGGTCTGGTCGAGCGGCGCGAGGACGCGCTCCACCGCGGCTTCCATCAGCGGCCGGTCCGCCTCGAGGCGCGTCTTGCCTCGCCGGGCCAGCGAGACCACCACCACCCGGCGGTCGAGGCGGTTGCGGCCCCGCTTGATGAGCCGGTCGCGGGCCAGCTCGTCGACCAGCCGCGAGATGCCGGGCGCGTGCTGCCCGAGCCCTTCGGCGAGGGCGCCTTGCGGGACGGGGCCGAGGCGGTCCAGGAGGTTGAGCGCCTGCCAGGCGAGGACCGAGTCACCTTGCGGCTCGAGGCGCTTGCCGGCCTCGGTGAGGATGAGGCGGCGAACGCGCATGATGCCGCGCCCGATCTCGTCGGTGAGCAATCGTTCGGGTGAGATCACTGCTCCCCTGGGGTGGACCATTCGTGGCGCAACGGTCTCAAGGCAACGCTTTCAATGCAACCGTTTCAAGGCAACCGTTCCAAGGTAACCTTTTCATCGCAACCGTTCCAATGAAATCGTTGCAATGAAACTGTTGCATGTGCAATGATTGTGCTGCTCCAGCGCGGCCTGCGCGCCGTTTTCCGCCCGAGTGCATCCCAACCACACATGACCGTCCAGCTCCTGCGCGCCCTCTCCCTGCTGCTCCTCGCCTCGCCCGCCTTCGCCCAGGAAAAGCTGACGCTGGACGAGGCGGTGCGGCGGGCGGTGCTGCGCAACCCCAACGCGATCATCGCCGAGCAGGAGATCGCGCGGGCGCGAGCCCTCGTCGAGGAGGCGCGCGCGCCCTCCCTGCCCATCCTCTCGGGCAATGCGGCCGCGACGCGCATCGACAATCAGCGCGAGCTAGGCGGCCGTGTGCTCACGCCGCGCGAGATGCTCAATGCCAACCTGACGCTGGCGGTGCCGCTGATCGCGCCGCAACGCTGGCTCGCCTGGTCGCACGCGGGCGACCAGGCGCGCATCGCCGAGCTTTCGCTCGCCGACGTCCGCCGCACCGTCGCGGTGTTCACCGCCCGCGCGTACCTGGGCGTGATGGCGGAGCACCGCCTGGTCCTCATCACCACCCAGGCGCGCGACGCCGCGAAGGCGCACCTCGACGACGCGCACGCCCGCTTCCAGGTGGGCAGCGGCAACCGGCTCGACGAGGTCCGCGCCGGGCAGGAGCTGGCCGCCGACGAGGCGCAGCTCTCCGCGGCGCTGGCGGGGCTGCAGCGATCGATGGAAGCCCTCGGCGTGCTGGTGGGCGAGGAGGGCCCGGTCGAGGTGCAGGAGGAGGTCGCTCTGCCCGATCTCCCGGCGCCCGAAGCGGCGATGCGCGATGCACAGGAGAAGCGCGCCGACCTGATCGCGGCGCAGGAGCGCAGCGTCGCGGCCCGCAAGGTGGAGCGCGACAGCTATGCCGACTACCTGCCGCTGCTCTCCGCCGTGGTGCAGCCCTTCTACCAGACGCCCGCGACAGCAGCGGTGCCGCAGAGCGGCTGGGCGGCGCAGCTGGTGCTCACCGTGCCGTTCTACGACGGCGGCGCCCGCTACGGGCTGCGCCGGGAGCGCGCGGCCCTCTCCGCCGAGGCCAAGGAGCAGGTGGACGCCCTGCTGCGCCAGGCGCGATCTGACGTGCGCACTGCCTTCGAGGCGCTGCGCCGCGCCGACGAGGGGCTCGGCTCCGCGCGGCAGGCGGCGAAGCTGGCCCACGACGCGCTCGAGATGACCATGCTCGCGTACCGCGAGGGCGCGACCAACGACCTCGACGTCGTCGACGCCGAGCGCCGCGCCCGCGATGCCGACACCGCCGCGCTCTCGGCCGAGGACGCCGCGCGCCAGGCCCGCATCGACCTGCTCGCCGCGAGCGGGCGCTTTCCCTGACGTGAGGTGAAGCGGCCTCGGGCTTCGGGCCTCGGGCCGGAAGCTTCGGGTCTGAGGAGTTTCCCTCCACCGAATCCGCCTCGTCATGGCCGCCGAGCCTCGGCCCGCTTCCGGGGGTGCAGGCGGGCGCGCGGACGCCCGCCGTCGATCGTGCCGGCGGGCGTCGTCGGCATCGTGCTGGTGATGCGGTTTCTCCGCGACTGACCGCTTTTTCGAAAACGAAAACGAAAACCCAAGGAAAACCAAAATGGGCTTGCGCCCGTCCGCGGCCGGACTGGAACGCGCTCATCTGCAACCGGGCAGTCCCCTGAAAGACGACAAAAGACCCGTTTTCGTTTTCGGGGTCGTTTTCGGGATGGGGCAGGCTCGCGCCAGCCCTTCGGGCTGTCACTGAGCCTGCAAGGGTTTGTGGTTTTGGGGTAGCTCGCTGCGCTCGCGCTGGTTGTGGATCGTCGTCCGTTCGTCATCGTCGGCCTCCCCGCTCCGCTTTTGTGAGGGAGGCCGACGATGACGAACTGGACGACTTTGCCCCACGAAAACCTGATCGCTTACCAGGTGGCTCGCGAGTTGCTCATGCTGGTGCGCGACGCTCACATTCGCGATGGCAGCCTGCGGGACCAGGCGTTGCGCGCCGCGAAGAGCGCGTGCCTCAACATCGCGGAGGCGAGCGGGCGGCAGGGCGCGGCCGACAAGGCGCGCGTCTACGCGATCGCGCGCGGAGAAGGTTGCGAAGCGGCCGCTGCGCTGGACATCGCGGCGGCTGCGGGAGACTGCACCGAGGAGTCGGCGCGGCTCGGCGGCGCGGTCTCGCGCCGGCTCTACGCGCTGCTCAGCGGGCTCATCCGGCGGTAGACCCGTTAGCTTGCTCCCGCGCCGACGCAAGTTCCGCGGCGACGTCGAGGCGCGGCGCCCATTCGTCGAGATAGGCGTCCTCGAGAGCGCCTGCGTTGATGCGCAGGATCTCCACCACGTCGCGCCACTGGTTGGTCGAGACGCTGCCGCCGTCCTTGAACCAGCGAAGCTTGCGAAGCACGGAGTCTTCGGGGCTCTTGACGAACAGCTCGGCGTCTTCGCGAACGAGCATACGCCGCCGGCGCGCGAACTCGCTCGCGTCGAATGGCGTCCGGCCCAGCACGAAGAGATCGATCTTGATCATCAGCGGCGCGAAGAAGACGTTCCACGATCCCTGCTGCCGCACCGCCTCTGCCAACGCGTGTTCGTCCACGTCGAAATCGGGTCCCAGAGCAGCCATCAGCGGAGCGATCTGCTCCTCCCGCAGATCGAGCACGAAGTCGATGTCGTTCGTGGCGCGGGGCTCGCCCTGGAGCGAACTGGCCATGCTTCCGCCGAGGAAATAGGCGATGCCGGTGCTCTCGAAGGCGCGCGCAGCGGCGAGCGCGACGTCGAGCGCGTCAGAGGGCATCGTCGGGGACCGTGCCAAAAAGGCGCACGGCCGCCGCGCGGCCGTAGAGCCGCACCGTGAGCCTCACGCGGATCTCCGCTTCGCTCGCGTGCGGGTGCCGCGAGCGCAGCCCGGCTGCGGCCAGCTCCCGCACGGCGCTGGAAAGCGCCATCGCCGTGCGCAGTCGCTGCCAAGGCTCCATCGCGCGCAGCCGCTCATGGTAGCGCCGCATCTGCTCGGGCGAAGTGTCCTGCTCCACGAGGACAAACTAGCAGACAACAGGCGGCGATTGTCGGAGCAAGGCGAGGACTGCGTCGCGCTTGGGCAAGGATGCCTGCGCTCCCAGCACGGTCGTCGCGAGCCGTGCTCGCCCGCCTGCACCGCGGCGGCCCGCGCACCGCGGCGCAGGAGTTCCCGACCGGCCGCGCGCGCCGAGTCGCGGTCGCAGACGCGGATGCCGGTCAGGACCTGCGCCTCCGAGGTATTGGGCCGGATCAGATCCAGGCAGGCGATCAGTTCGTCGGGCAAAGGCGCCGGCGGTCCCGGATCGAGCACCACCCGCGCTCCCGCGGCGCGCCCGATGCGCACCGCCTCCATCACGGCCTCCAGCGGCACGCCCAGCTGGCAGAGCACGACGCGCGCGGAGCGGAGCACGTCGGCCGCGTCGCGCACGAACGCAGCGGTCAGCCGCGCGTTCGCGCCCGCCGCCGAGAGGATCTGCTTCTCGCCCGACGCGCCCACCTGGCAGAGCGCGATGCCGGTGGGCTCCTCCGGATCGCGCGTCACCTGCCGGGTGCCGACGCCCTCGTCGCGCAGCGCCGCCAGCACCGCGTCGCCGCGCGCATCGCGGCCAACCCGCGCCACCAGAGAGACGCGAGCGCCCAGCCGCGCGGCGCCCACCGCCTGGTTCGCGCCCTTTCCGCCGGCCGCCTCCTGGAAGACGTCGCCGTTGACCGACTGCCCCGGCACGGGCAGCCGCGGCCCGCGGACCAGGTAGTCGATGTTCGCCTTGCCGACCACGGCCACGTCGAGCACGCGGGCAGTCTAGCTGTTCAGAGCAGGGCGAGCACGTCGACGGCGAAGGAGGCCGTGTTGGCCTTGGGGAAGACGTTCTTCACCTTCCCGTCGGGCCCGATGATGTACGCGACCCGCTTCGCGTTTCCGCTCTTGGCGTCCTCGGCCGCGCCGTAGGCTATGCCCATGGCGCGCGTCGTGTCGGAGAGAAGCGGATAGGGGAACTTGAACTTCTCGGCGAAGTGCTTGTTCTCTGCGACCGTGTCGAAGCTCACGCCAAGGATGGCCGCGTTCTTCGCATCCACATCACGGGCTCTGTCCCGGAGCCCGCAGCCCTGCAGCGTTCAACCAGGGGTGTCGGCTTTCGGGTAGAACCAGAGGATGACGTTCTTTCCGCGCAGGTCGCTGAGCTTCACCGTCTTCCCCTCGTGGGAGGGGAGCGAGAAGTCGGGCGCCGGATCTCCGACCTTGAGCATGGGCATGTGCGGTGGCGTAGCAGAAGGCGGGCGCGGTTTCCAGCCACACAATTGCAGGAGCCAGGATTTCACCGTTGAGGCAGCAGGCGGGTCAGCCTGCCAGAGGGGTACGCACATGAGATCGATCGCCGTCGCAGTGATCGCCTTGCTCTGCTTTCCCGCCAGCGCGCAAGACGGCGGGGTGATGGCCTCGGAGGACGCCGTGATGAAGGCGTCGCTGGTCGAGGGCATGGTCACCATGGTCCCCTCGACGGGCGGAGGCCCGGGCCCCCTTCAAGAAGACGACCTGCTCCACCAGGGCGACACCGTCATCACCCAGCCCGGGGCGCGCCTGGAGATCACTTTCGCCAGCGGGACCGTGATCCGGGTCGGCGAGAGCACGCGCCTGACGCTGGGCGAGGTGGTGCCGAAGAAGGCGTTCAGCGCGAAGATCTTCTTCGGCAACGTCTGGGCCAAGGTGCACAAGCTCCTCGCGAGCGAGACCTTCCACCTGGAGACCGAGAACGGCGTCGCCGGCGTGCGCGGCACCGAGTTCCGCCTCGAGGTCGCGCCGGGCAAGGACGACCTGCTGCGCGTCTACGAGGGCGTGGTGCAGGTCGACGCGAAGGACGGCAAGTGGTCGCACCGGGTCGAGGCGTCGCACGAGCTGCGCTTCCACAAGGACCGCGAGCCGAAGGGGGCCGCCAAGTTCGATCCGGCGGCGGAGAAGGGCCACCGATTCATGGAGTGGGTCCGCGCCCGCAAGGAGAACTTCAAGTACAAGAACCCGGAGCGGGAGCACAAGAAGCGCAAGCACTAGCCCCGGCCACCGGAGTGGCTTAGGGGCCACGCTT
>WNFI01309823.1_pt1 | contig 16653 bp, 17 predicted proteins | sample 5400471 | NCBI WGS metagenome assembly WNFI01 (sample SAMN13153348, study PRJNA577476) | soil metagenome | isolation source: 100 cm saprolite on Douglas fir-dominated hillslope | place: USA:California | collected 2013-09-17 | reverse complement strand
GTCCTTCCGTATTAGTTGCCCGCCGCTCTCCGGCCTTCACGGGCACCCGAAATCTGCCGCCCCGGGCCTGATGCCGCACCGCTTCTTGCGACTCCTGGCGGTTTCAGAACAGTGCTATGATCGCTACCGCAAATACGCGGCGAATACCTATGGAATGTTTCGCATCCCTCCTGATGCCCTCGCGGCAAGGCCGGCCATGACCGCACGGCTCGCGGCCATAGCGGCCCTCCTGCAGCGCCTGTTCGGGTGGTGGATCGGCGAGCTCGCCGCGCTTGTGCCCGAGCGCCTGCGCCGCAGGCTGGCGACGGCGACGGATACGCTGGTGGTTCTGCTCGGTGACGGCGAAGCCACCCTGCGCCTGGAGACCCGCCAGGAGGTGAAGACCCTCGGGCGGATCGACCTGCGCGGCGAGGGCGAGGCGCATCACCGCGTCACCGCATTGCTGCGCCAGCACGGCCTCGCGCGCGAGCTCGCCGGCGGCAGGGCGCCCACCTGCCTGCGCCTCGGCGCGGACCGGGCGCTGCGCACAATCGTCGACCTGCCGCTGGCGGCAGAAGCGAACCTCGAGGAGGTGGTCTCCTTCGAGCTCGACCGCCACACACCGTTCCGCGCCGACCAGGCCGCCTTCTCCCACCGCGTCCTCGAGCGCGACCCGGCAGCGCAGCGTCTGCGCGTCGAGCTTATCGTCGTGCCCCGCCCGGTCATCGACCAGGCCGTCGCCATCGCCGCGCGTCTCCAGCTCGACGCGGACCGCGTCGATGTCGGCGACGCCGGCGGCAATCTCGCCGGCTCGGGCAACCTCCTGCCCTCGCGCTCGCCGGTCGCGCGCCAGCGCGGCCACGAGCGAACCCTCGTCTATGCGCTCGGCGCCGCCGCCGCCGCGCTCGGGCTCATGGCCATCTATCTTGTCGATCGCAAGCGCGACCGCCCCACCGTGTCGAAGCTCCTGCTCGAGGCGACGCGCATCCTGCCGGACGACACCTGGCTCTCGGAATGGCAGCTCGCCGGCACCGAGATGCAGCTCACGGGATACGCCGGGTCCGCCTCGGCGCTGGTCAATCTGCTCGAGCAGTCGAAGATCTTCCGCAATACCACCTTCCAATCGCCGGTCGTGCAGGACAGCAAGAGCGGCCGCGAGCGCTTCCACGTCGCGACGCAAGTCGCCGGCGAGGACACGCCATGACCCCCTCGTTGACGCCGCGCGCCAGCCGCGCCCTGGCGCTGGGCATCCTGGCTGCGCTGCTGCTGCTGGCCTTCTTCGGTTTCGTCTCGCCGCTGCTCGATACCTACCGGCAGGCGAGCAGCTCGGCCGAGCAATATCGCGCGGCGCTCGAGCACACGCGTCACGCCGGCAGCGACCTCGCCGGGCTGCGCGCCGAGCTCGCGCGCCTCAAGGAGCACCAGGCTTCCGCCGTCGGCTTCATGCAGAGCTCGAACAGCTCGCTGGCTGCGGCGGAGCTGCAGAACCGCATCAAATCCTCGGTCGAGGCGGCGCATGGCGAGCTGCGCAGCACGCAGATCCTTCCGGCGCGCGAGGAAGGCGCGTTCCGGCGGATTTCCATCCGCGGTCAGATCGCCGTGAACACGGCGGCGCTGCAGCGCGTGTTCTACGACCTTGAATCGGCTACGCCCTTCCTGTTCCTCGACAACGTCGAGATTCGCTCGCGGCCGGCGCGCCGCTCGAGCGGCGCGGAAGACGATCCCATCCTCGAAGTGCGTTTCGATCTCTACGGCTATCTGCGGAGGACGACGTGATCGGCTCGCGCCGCCATCGTCCGGGACGCACGCCTTTGCTGCTCGCCGCCGCTTGCGCCGTGCTGGTCGGCGTCGTCTATATCGAGCTCGACGCGCCCGAGATCGAGCCGCCGGCCAAGGCTGCCGGGGCCGCGGCACAAGAGCCCGAAAAACTGCTGGTGCAGGACGCGAGCTTCTCGATGCCGCCGCTGCGCAGCTTCGCCGGCGTGCTGTCTCGCCCCTTGTTCTCGGAGACGCGCCGGCCGCCGCTGCAGCCCGTCGCCGCCGCCGACACGCGCGCCGCGGCATTCACCCTCGTCGGCACCATCCTCTCCGCGCAAGAGCGCCATGCACTCGTCGAGCATGGCCAGCCGCCGCACCTCGAACGCATCAGCGAAGGGCAAGACATCGACGGCTGGACGGTGGAACAGATCCTGCCCGACCGCGTCGTCTTCGGGCGCGCCGACGCACGCATCGAAATCAAGGCCAAGGATTCGTCGTTGCGCCCCGTCCCGCCGCGGCGCGCCGCCGGCGCCGCGCCGGTCACCCCGGTACCCGATCCCGCGAATTTCGGCGTCCAGCTCGGCGCCGCACCGGGCGGCGGCTGAGCTACTCGCCGCTCTCGGCCGCGCGCGGCTCGCGGCGCGCCTGCCGCCACGAGAGGACGGAGTATGGCGCGCTCGGATCTGCGGAGAGCGACACCACCGCCGCCCGCGTAAAGGTCGTGCCGCCGGCCGTCTGGCCCTCGGAGACGACGGTGGCGTTCTGCAGCACGCGATGCGCCAGGAACCCGCCGGCGGCGCCGGTCAGCGACGGCAGCTGCCCCGGCACCGGCCCCAGCCGCTGGCGCGCCGAGAGGAAATCCTCGACCTCGGCGGCATTCACGTCGGGCAAGCTGCGCAGCACCTGGGGCGGCGCGGTCAGCGGATCGATGTCGGCCACGCCCGAGTAGACCGTGACGAACGGCGCGACGCGATCGTAGATATCGCGCGTGACGCCGGGGACGAGGCGCAAATCCTCGATCACGCGAAACGTGGTCGCTTGCCGGCGAAACGCCGCGCGTGACGCGCCGCGCCGGCGGCGCGGCATTGAGGTCGATCTTGCCGCCCTCGTCCTGCACGCTGACGCGGATCGTGCCGTCGGCATAGCGCAGCACGCGCTGTCGCCCATCGGCGGGCCATTGCGTCTCGGGCATGGGATCGAGAACGCCGAAAATCGCCAGCGACACGCCGGTATCGGCGATCGCGCGTGCCCCGGCGCTTTCATAATTGTTGCGCGCGAGCAGAAGCTCCGTCCTGGCGTCGCCGCTGAACCCGACGATGAGGACCGCGAGCAGCGCAAGCACCCAGACGACGACGAGCAGCGCGATGCCGCGCTCGCGCTGCTTGCCGGCGCTAGTGAACCCGCAGCTCAAGCGGCTTCACCGCGCGCATGCGGTTGCGCAATTCGTCGGTCGTGGCGCGCGCCTCCTGCGCGTTGCGCAGGATCTTCGGCGTCAGCATCACCAGCAGCTCGGTGCGGGCGTTGCTCTTGGTGGTGGAGCTGAACAGCAGCGGGCCGATGAGGGGAATGCTCGACAGCAGCGGAACGCCGCTGCGCCCGTTCGTCTGGTTGTCGATGATGAGGCCGCCCAGCGCGATCGTTTCCCCATCCTGCACGACGGCGGAGGTGACGATCCGCCGCTGCGTGATGGTCGGCGAGTCGATCGTCGACGTCGTCGTCTTCGCCACGTCGCTAACGGATTGATCGATGTCGAGCGTGATGAGGCCGCTCGAGTTCACGCGCGGCGTGACCTGCAGCACGACGCCGGTATTGAGGTATTGCACGCTGTTGACGATCGGGGCGCCGCTGGTGAGCACGCTTTGCGCGCTCTGCGTGATGACGGGAACCTGATCGCCGACTTGGAGCGCCGCGGTTTGGTGATCGAGCACAAGCACCTCCGGCGACGAGACGACATTCACCTGGGTCAAGGTCGAGAGGGCGTTGAGGATGACTTTGATCTTTCCGCCGCCGGCCAGGTAGTTGAAGCCCGGGAAAGCCGGGCTGATGTCGACGCCCGACAGGCTGAGCGCGCCCGCCGCCGCGCCCGCCGCCGTCGTGGCAGCGCTGGCCCCGGGTACGCCGTTGTTCAGCTCGATCCGGCTCGCGGCCTGGCTGAAGAACCACTGCAGGCCATATTGCAGATTGTCGTTGAGCGTCACCTCGGCGATGGTCGCCTCGATCAGCACCTGCAGCGGCACGACGTCGAGCCGCTTGATGGCCTCCTCGATCATGCGGTAGTCGCGCGGCCTCGCGTAGACGACGAGCGCGTTGTTCTTCTCGTCGGCGACGATGCGCACCGACGGCGTTTGCAGGTCGTTGGCGCCGCCGCCGCCGCGCAGGCCGGGCTGGAGCGCCTGCTGGCGATCGGAGAGGCTGCCCGTCTGCTGCCGGCGGGCGCTCGGGGTCTGACTGCCCGTCCCCATCCCCAGCCCGGTCCCGGTGCCCGCCGACGGCAAGCCGGCGCCGCCCGTGGCCGAGCCCGGCATCGAGCCGGTCGGCAGCGTCGAGCTGGTTCCCGGCAATCCGCCAAGGCCGGCAGCACCGGCGGCACCGCCCATGCCCTGCTGCGAACTCATGTCGACCAGTTTCATGCCGGGCGCGACCTCGGGCTGGACGGTGCTCACCGAGCCCGAGGAGAGCAGCTGGGTCAGCACCGCGGCGAGATCGGCGGCGCGGCTGTTCTGCACGTGGTATTCGAAGACCCGCGGCGTCGTCTGGTCGTCGCCGTAATCCAGCCGGTCGACCCAGGTCTTCACCTGCCCGAGATAGGCCTGGTGCGGCGAGATCACGAGGATCGCGTTCAAGCGCTCGATGGGCATGATGCGCACCAGCCCCGCCAAGGCACCCGATCCGCCTTCACCAAAGATCGCTTCGAGCTCGCCGGCGACGTCCTTGGCGTTACCGACCCGCAGAGGATAGAGCGCGAAGGAGGTGCCGGTGAGCCAATCCACATCGAACTGGCGCACGAGATCGACGAATCCGTCCATATCGGAACCCGCCCCGGCGATGATCAGCAAGTTGCGCGCGGCATCGACCTGGAGGACGCTGCCCGGCGGCAGAAACGGCTCGAGCACGCCCTTGATCTCGTTGCCGGAGACAAAATGCAAGGGCAGGACGCGCACGGCATAGCCCGCCTGCCCGCGCGCCGCCACCGTGCCGGCGCTCGATTTCGCCGCGTCCTCGATCGCCAGCACGCGATAGAGCCCGTTCACCTGCACCAGCGCCAGGCCGTTCGCGCGCAGCACGCTTTCCAAGGTCGGCAGCACCGCCTCGCGCGGCACCGGGCCGCCGGTCTGCGCGGTGATCATCGCCTGAATCTTGCTGTCGATGACATAGTTAAGATGCAGCTGATTGCCGAGGATCTCGCGCACGACTTCGCGAACATCGGCATTGACGAAGTTGAAGCTCACATCGCCATCGGGCGCGACGTCGACGCGCGCGGCGCGTGCCGCAGGCGCTGCGACGAACACGCCGGTGCCCGGGGAGACGAGCGGGCCCGCTCCCCGTCCCTCTCGCGCGCCGGCGTCGGCGTCGAGCGGCGCCGGCGCCGCCACCGCGGTCTCCGACAGCGTTCCGCGCACCGGCAGGGGCGGCCGTGGCGCCGCGGCGCCGGTGGCCGCCGGGCGCGGCGACGCACACGCTGCCAGCAACAGCGCCAAGCCGAGCGCCAAGGCGCGACCTCGCACCGGCCGCAGCGTCGGTCGTGGGACGGATGGATGCGCCGGCCGGCTGCAATCTCGGCTGCGCTCCGGCAAAAGCCGTGCGCATCCGGCGCCGGCGTCATGTGATATGCTGATGTCGCCCATAATGTGCGTGCCACTACAACGGTACCGCCCGATCCTACCGTGCTGGCCGCGCGAGTCTAGCCGATTCGCCCGCGCTGTATCGGCAAAAGAGCGAGCGCGCTCGCGGCACGCGCGCGACAACGAGCATTAACTTTATTTCATCCTGCGCCGTTGCAGTAATTGCCGCGGATCGGCGAAATTCTCGCGCGCGCCGCCCTGCCGCCGTGCTGGCAACGCCGTCGACTTTGAGAGGGCCGCGTTTGCTGCAGTGCAAAAAAAGACAGTGCCCGCGACCCTCAGGGACGCGACTTCGGCGGCTTCTCGGCGAGGCCGAACAATTGCTCGCGGCGGCCCATTTCCGCCCACACGCTCGCGGGATCGATGCCCAGCGCGAACCACAAGACGACGAGGTGGTAAAGCAGGTCGGCGCTCTCGATGACAACGCCCTCGCGCCGCTCGCGCACGGCATCGATGGCGACCTCGGCGGCCTCCTCCACCAGCTTTTGACTCATCTTGGCGAGGCCCGAGGACAGCAGCTTCACCGTGCGCGCGTTATGCACTTTGCCGCCGCTCTGGCCGGCCAGCGCGTCGAAGAGCTTGGTCAGGGGCGCGGTATCCGACAGGTCGCCGCCCGCCGCCGCGTGCTTGCCCTTGCTGCTGTTGCCCATGCCGTTTACCGCCCGAAGCGATGCCAGGCGACCATGGTGGGCGCGCAATCGTTAACACATGGTGTTGTGGCTGCGGCGCCCTGGCGCGGTATGATGGCGCGAGCCGGCTGCGAGCATCGGGAGCAGGACCATGGCCGATCTGCCGAAGACCGTCGACATCCACGAGGAAGGCCCGCGCGAGGGCTTCCAGATCGAGCCGGGGCCGATCGCCACCGCCGACAAGGTCCGCTTCATCGAGGCCTTGGCCGAGACCGGCCTCAAGGAGGTGCACGCGTCGGAGACCTTCTCGATCCGCAACACCAACAAGAACACGGCCGAGACCTTGGCCGAGCAGCGCCGCGCGCTCGACTATTACCGCGCCCACGGCATTCCCGTGACCTCGGCGATCGTCATGACCGCGTTCGGCTGCAATTTCGAGGGCGCGATCGCGCCCGAGCGGGTGCGCGATTGCGTCGGCATGCTGCTCGACCTGGCGCAGGAATATGGCGTCACCCTCGACACCATGCGCCTCGCCGACACCGTCGGCTGGGCCAACCCGAACGCCATCGCCAGCGTCATCGGCGCCGTGCGCGAGCGCTGGCCCGATCTCCCCATCGCGCTCCATCTCCATGACACGCGCGGCGCCGGCATGGCCAACGCGCTGACCGGGCTGCAGCTGGGCGTCGCGCATTTCGACAGCTCCTGCGCCGGGCTCGGCGGCTGCCCTTTCGCCGGCCACAAGGGCGCGGCGGGCAACATCTGCACCGAGGATCTCGTCTTCCTGTGCGAGGAGATGGGCATCGCCACCGGCGTCGATCTCGATGCGCTCATCGAGTGCGCGCGCATGGCGGAGGCGATCGTCGGCCACCCGCTCCCCGGCAAGGTCATGCATGCCGGCAGCCTGACGCGCTTCCGCCAGGCCGCGTCCGGCCGCGCCGCCTGAGGCGCAGCGGGCCGGTGGCGACCGGCCGAGTGCTACAGCTTGCACCATCTGGGAACGCGGCCGGGCGCGGCCGCCGGCGGGCACGGCTCACCCGAGGATCGCGCCAATGCCGCGGAATCCGCGGCATCGCACGCCTCGATGTATCACGTGAAACCTATACTTTGCGCCGCGAGTGCTACAGGTCGCGGCGCGATCCGCTACAGCAGCGCTAACGAGTGGACCATGCCGCGCACCATGACTGCGCCAGCGCTGCACCAGCGCCGCTATTGGGCTAGCTGCGCGCCATTGATTCCATTCCCGTCGTCCCCGCGAAAGCGGGGACCCAGGGCGAGCGACGTGCCGGCGGCCCCTGGGTTCCCGCTTTCGCGGGAAAGACGGTGAAAAGCTTGAACCTGTTCGTGCAGCGCCGCAACGCTCAGCGCCTGCGCTCGGCGACCGCCCAACCCGCTTCGGCGAGCGCGCGCGCTTTGGCGCCGCGCTCGAGCGCGCCCGGCGAGCTGGCGTTGCCGTCGAGGCCGCGCTTGTAGACGCCCTGCGCGATGGCGGCGAGCCGGAACAGCGACAGCACGAGATAGAAATCCCAGTCGGCGATGCCGCTGCGGCCGGTGCGGCGGCAATAGGCGGCGACATAGTCGGCCTCGCCGGGTATGCCGGAACCCGGCGCGACCTTGCCGAGGTCGCCGCGGCTGCCGTCGGGCACGTGCCAGGGCAGGCAGTTATAGGCGAGATCGGCGAGCGGATGGCCGAGCGTGCCGAGCTCCCAGTCGATGATCGCGAGCACGCGCGGCTCGCGCGCATGCCAGATCATGTTCTCGAGCCGGAAATCGCCGTGCACGATGGCGGTCTCGTCCGCGGCCGGAATATGCGCCGGCAGCCAGCGCATGAGATCGTCCATCGCCGGCAGCGCGTCGGTCCGGCTCGCCTGATACTGCTTCGACCAGCGCGCGATCTGGCGCTGCGCGTAGCCGCCGGCCTTGCCGTAATCGCCGAGACCGATCGCGGCGTAGTCGACCGCGTGCAAGCGCGCAAGCGCGGCGTTCATCGAATCATAGATGGCGGCGCGCTCCTGCGGCGAAGCGTCGGGGAGCGTGTAGTTGCGGAACAGGCGGCCCTGGACATGCTCCATGATGTAGAACGCCTGGCCGATCACCGCTTCGTCCTCGCACAGCGTGTAGGCGCGCGCCACCGGCACGTCGGTCGATGCCAGCGCGGATATCACCTTGAACTCGCGCTCGACCGCATGCGCCGACGGCAGGAGCCGGCCCGGCGGCTTCTTGCGCAGGACATAGCGCCGGCCGGCGCCGTCGCGCAGCAGGAAGGTCGGGTTGGACATGCCGCCCTCGAACTGCGCCACCGTGAGCGGCGTCGCAAAGCCCTCGAGGTGGCGCGCCATGAAGCGCGCGAGCGCGGCCTCGTCGAAGCGGTGCTGCGGCGCGACGGGCGCGACGTCCTCGGTCGAGGAGACGGTCGTTGCCGCGGTCATGGCGCTGCTCCGGCCCGCCGCGCTGCCCAGCGCAGCAGGGCCAGCGCGGAGGTGAAGAGCATGGTGAAAAGCATCACGACCATTGTGGTTTCGCGCAGATCTTGCGCTCGCCAGCCGTGGCCGGTGACGTCGACGACCTCGCCGTCGTGGCCGATCAGATAGGGGACGGCGTAGCTGAGGGCGACGGCGAGGTAGACAAGGATGGGCGGCAGCCACGAACCGTGCGGTCGCGGCCGCACCGAGCTCGGCCGGAAATACACGAACAGAGCGAACGCTTGATAGAAGAGCCAGACCGTCAAATACCAGCCGACGTAGTTGGACAAGGGGACGCCGAAATATCCGCCGCCGTCATGCCATATCCAGGCACGGTACAGCGTCGCATTGGGCGGGTCCATCACCACATCCCACTGCACCATGACGAAGGCGGCGATGAGCGGCAGGGCGACCACATTCAACGCGCGATCCATATGAAGATCCGCGTCGTCCAACAGCAGGCTGGCGATCATCCAGGAGAAATAGCCCATGGCGAAATAGAGCAGTCCGACGATGATCGGCACCGCGCCGACATGCGGGAGCGCGGCGGCGACTTCGAAGTGGTAATGGCCGAAGGGAAAGCCGGTGATGATGCTCAGATTCTCGATCGCAAATGTCGCCGCCAGAGAAAACGCCAGGAATACGACAATCCCTGAGCATCCGTAGACCCGAACGCCATGTGCGAAGGCAATGATGGCGCCGCCGACGGCGAGCCCCTGGGCTATCGGCGATGGTGTTCCGGCCAAGGCGACGATCGCGACGAGGAATGCGACGAATAACATTTGTCCGGCCCGTCCGAGCGCTCCTCAGAAATGAGACGCCACCACCACCATCTCCGCCAGGACAATGGGCCTTAGCGCTTTGATCCGACTCACCCATCCGCTGTGGGACAGCAATGTCTCTGACCCCGATTCCCGCCATGCCGATTCCCGCCATGACGCCGATTCCCGCACCGATTCCCGCAGAGAGCGCGCTGACGTCCACATCGGGATCAGAGACGGATCGTCTCATTGAGTCGGTGCGGCACGGTCGCGGCGAGGAACTCGATCACGGCGCGCACGCGCGGCGGCAGGTGGCCGCCCTGTCCGAGAAATAGAGCGTTGATCTCCTCGGTATCGCCCGGGTTGAAGTCCTCGAGGATCGGCACGAGCCGCCCAGCCTTTATGTCCGGCGCAATGAGGAAGAGCGACAGGCGCGCGATGCCGACGCCGGCGAGTGTCAGGCGCCGCAGACTTTCGCCGTCGCTCACCTGCGCGTTGCCGACCACCGGGAGCGTTGCGCTCGCGCCGGCGGGCGTTCGGAACGGCCAGGCGTCGAACACGCGGGCGAAGCAGTAGCCGATCCGGTTATGCCGCTCGAGCTCCTCCAGGTCGCGCGGCGTCCCGCAGCGGACCAGATAGTCGGGCGCGGCGACGACGCGCATGGGGCTTTCGCCGAGCTTGCGCAACGTAAGCTGGGAAGAACGCAGCGGCCCCACCCGGATGGCGAGGTCCGGGCGTTGCTCCAAGAGATCGATCACCTGGTCCGTCAGCGCGATATCGAGCGTGATCTCCGGGTGCTGCCCCAGGAAGGATGGGAGCAGCGGAAACAGGTAGTTCAGCCCCACCGGCACGTTGGCGTTGATGCGCACGCGGCCGCGCGGCGCGGCACTGGTCGCGGCGCTGCGCTCGGCGTCGTCGATGTCCGCCAGCACCTTGACGCAGCGCTCATAGAATGCGGCGCCCTCGGTGGTCAGTTGGAGCTCGCGGGTCGACCGGTTCACCAGCCGCACCCCGAGCCGCCTCTCCAGCCGCGCGACCAACTTGCTTAGCGCCGACGGCGTCATGCGCAGCGATCGCGCCGCGGCCGAGAACGCGCCGTGCTCGACGACGCGCACGAACATCTCCATTTCGCCCGAGCGATTGACTGGCGCGCGCGCCATGTGACTGCAAGTCACAAGTCCTATTCCCATCGGCAGACTATTTCACCCAGCGCATTGCATCCATGTAATCGGGCGTCGCGCCGATCTCAGATCACTTCAGGAGTCTTCAGCGGCCGCTCAAGGACTTAACACGCGCTCGGCCCCATCCTCTGCAATGACCATTTGCGGGACATCATCACCCGCAAGCTCACGAAGAACCGCAGTTCCTTCTGCAAGGACTGGTGGCGACGGCGCAACTCGATCTGGCGCGCGAGGTGTTCTAGGCGATGACAACGAAGCACGCGACAACTCGAATTAGATGGAATCAGAATGACATTCGTTCTGGGCTTACTGCTCGGCATCGTTCTCACCGAGCTTACCCGTTGGGCGGTGCGGCGATGAAGGTTGTCGATCTAAAACGCCAGCGCCAACGAGCGTACGGCTGCGCGGGTGCGTGCCTATGCTGAAGAGAACGAGAAGTCGGAGCAGATCGGGAAGCTCGCCAGATTGTGAAGCAATAGTCACGTTCTTGTGATGGATGGCCGAGCTTTGGCGAACAGTCTGTTCGGCTTCCGCTCGGTTATCAGATGCCCGCGCCGGTCATAGCTTTCACCTACCGAGAGCGCGGCAGCAGCGCCTCACCCAGAACTGCGTAAAAACGGAGTACTGCAATGTGGAACGATTTCGCCTAACGACGACCGCCGCACGACTAGGTCTCTTACTGGCGCCGCCCCGATTGCCCTTGCCGACGTCTTATCCCAATGTTGGGCATACTTCGCCATGCCGTCTTGCTTGAACACGTAGATTTTCGGCGGATCGCTTTCGAGGTGACTTCAAATCACACATCCTATTCCCATCGGCAGACTATTTCGCCAAGCGCTCCGCGTCCATGTCATCGGGCGTCGCGCCGATCGACGACACGCCTTCCACGATCACGCTTTCCACTTCAGACGAGGCAAACATGCGTATAACTCTGATCCTCTCGGCCTTGGCGATCGCCCTCACGGCCTGCGCGGACCCTTCGCCCTTCGCACGCACCGCCAATAATGGCACGCTCAGCATCCCTTCCGCCGGACTTTTGCCGGGTGAAACCAGCGGCTGCAACGGCAGCGTCTGTGGTCTGGGGAAGGACAGCGTCGACGAGTAGCCGTGCTTATCAGCTTCAACCCCGATCTTCCAACCGGCCCGCCGTGTCGCGCGGCGGGGCGTTCATGGCATTCTGTCGGGTGACCTTCCAAATTGAGGAGCGCATCCAACTTGAGGAGTGCATCCTATGAAGGGAGCCGACCTGCTCGTAGCCGCACTGGAGAACGAGGGTGTGCAGCACATCTTCGGCGTGCCCGGGGAAGAAAACCTCGACGTCCTCGACGCATTGCGCCGCTCCACGATCAAGTTCGTGCTGACCCGCCATGAACAGGCGGCAGCCTTTATGGCAGCAACGCACGGACGGCTGACCGGCAGGGCCGGAGTCTGCCTCTCGACGCTTGGCCCCGGCGCACTCAATCTGACCACGGGCGCCGCCTTCGCTCTGCTCGGCGCGATGCCCATGGTCATGGTCACGGGCCAGAAGGGCATTCTGAGCCGGAAGCAGGCGCGCTTCCAGGTTGTGGACATGGTCTCGACCATGACGCCGCTGACCAAGATGGCGCAGCAGATCGTCAGTCCGGCGACGATCCCCTCGATCGTGCGGGAGGCGTTCCGGGTTGCGCAACAGGAGAGGCCAGGCCCGGTCCATCTCGAACTGCCGGAGGACATCGCCGGAGGGGCGGCACCCGAGGTTCCGCTGGTGGCGACGCACCCGGTCGATTTGCCCGTCGCCCCTCCCGCGGCATTGGAACGAGCGGCCGAGCTGATCCTCAAGGCCGAGCGACCGTTGGTGATGCTGGGCGCGGCAGCGAGCCGCCCGCGCCTGGCGGATGCCCTGTCGGATTTCGTGAACCGCCTGCAGATCCCGTTCTTCAATACGCAAATGGGCAAGGGCGCGGTCGCGGGCGGATCCGGACTCTACATGGGCACCGCCGCGCTTTCCGAGCGCGACTATGTTCACCGCGCGATCGACCGTGCCGATGTGATCGTCGCGATCGGCCACGACACGGTGGAAAAGCCGCCCTTCTTCATGGGTCCGGACGGACCGAAGGTCCTGCATGTGGGCTATCTTCCCGCGACGGTCGAGGAGGTGTTCTTCCCGGATGCGGAGCTCGTCGGCGATGTCGGCCCCAGCCTCACGCTGCTGGCCGACCGTCTCGAGGGCAAGCTGCCGAGGGCGGGGGCGCTCTTGGGACTGCGCGAGGAGATCCTCGCGCGGATCGCCGAGCGGGCGAAGGAGGCCCGCTATCCGCTGACCCCGCAGCGCATCGTGTACGAGGTGCGGCAGGTGATGCCGGAGGACGGCATCGTCTGCCTGGACAACGGCATGTACAAGATCTGGTTCGCGCGGAACTACCGGACTCATGTCGCGAACACGCTGCTGCTCGACAACGCACTCGCGACGATGGGGGCTGGGCTGCCCTCCGCCATGATGGCCGCGATGCTCCATCCGACCCGGCGCGTCCTGGCGGTGTGCGGCGACGGCGGGTTCATGATGAATTCGCAGGAAATGGAAACGGCGGCGCGCCTCGGGCTCAATCTCGTCGTGCTTGTCCTGCAGGACAATGCTTACGGGATGATCCGCTGGAAGCAGGCAGCGGACGGATTTGCCGATTTCGGCATGACCTTCGGAAATCCGGATTTCGTCGCCTATGCCGAGGCCTACCACGTAAAGGGCAGTCGGGTGGAGAGCGCCGACGGTCTCGCGCCGACGCTCGAGGCGGCATTTTCCGGAGGCGGCGTTCATCTCGTCTGCGTGCCCGTGGATTACTCCGAGAACATCCGGGTCCTGGTCGACGAATTGCGTAACCAAACATAATCGAAAGGAGCTGTCTCATGAACCACACGTCGGAGAAAGGCAGCATCGTCACGCTGATAAATGTCTTCACGGTCGAGCCGGCCAACCAGCAGCGACTTGTCGATCTTCTCACTCGCGCAACCGATGGCTCGGTCAACCGCGCGCCGGGCTTCATTTCTTCGACGCTCCATCGCAGCATCGACGGCACAAAGGTGACCATGTATGCCCAGTGGCGCAGCGCGGAAGACTATCACGCCATGCGGCAGGATCCTGGCCCTCTGCCGTTCCTGGAGCAGGCGCTCACCATCGCGACGTTCGAACCGGGCATGTACGAGACCGTGCGGACTTTCTGGCCTGCCGGCGAAAAGTCCCAAGGTTCGTCCTTAACCCGCGGATCGGGGCGAGCCGACGCTTGACACTCATCGTCGCTGCACGCCCCCGAGCGATTGACCGGCGCGCGCGCCATGTGCCTTCAAATCACAAGTCCTATTCCAATCGGCAGACTATTTCACCAAGCGCTCCGCGTCCATATAATCGGGCGTTGCGCCGATCCTCGGTTGCCGAACCCGAGAGGAGACAACCATGTCCGCAGCCCTGCCTCGTCGGACTTTTCTCGTCGCGAGCGCGACGGCGGCGATGGTCGGGGGCTTTCACTCCCAAGCGGCAAGCGAGAAGGAGCCCTCGATGACGACACCTTCATTTTGGCCCAACGGGGCGCGGCTGGCGGTGAGCCTCTCGCTCATGTTCGAGGGCGGCGGGCAGCCGATCTCCGGCGCCGGCGGCGTCATCCCCGACCCGATCGAGAAGGGCGTCCCGGACCTGCCGACCAACGCCTTCTTCGCCTACGGCCATTACGAGGGCATCCCGCGCGTGCTCGACCTCATGGACAAGCACGGGATCAAGCTCAGCTCGTTCATGATCGGCAAGGCGGTCGAAACCTCGCCCGATCTCGCTCTGGAGATCGTGCGCCGGGGTCACGAGGCGGCCGCTCACGGCCGGGTATGGGACAACTCCTACCAGCTCCCGCGCGCTGAGGAAAAGCGCTTCATCGCCGACAGCGTCGAGACGATCCAAAGGGTCACCGGCCAGAAGCCGATCGGCTGGAACGCCTACTGGATGCGCAACTCCATCTACATCCTGGAGACGCTGCAGGATCTCGGCTTCCTCTATCACATCGACGAGCCGAGCCACGACGAGCCGTTCATCATCCCGGTGCGCGGGCGGGACTTCGTCACCGTCCCCTATACCTTCCACATGAACGACATCGTGTCTTTTCCCTTCGTCGGCTGGAATCCCGCCGCTTACGAGCAGGCGTTGCGCGACGAGTTCGACCAGCTTTACGAGGAGGGCGCGCATCGGCGGCGCATGATGGTGACGAGCCTGCACGACCGAATCTCCGGCCATGCGGGCAGGGTACGCGCGCTCGACCGCTTCCTGACCTATGCCAAGAGCAAGGGAGATGTCTGGTTCGCCCGGAAGGACGAGATCGCCCGTTACGTATTGGCCAATCGCGCTGGAACGCCGGTCATCGACCGGGGCTCGCCGAGCAAGACGGGCCTGCCTGGGCCAACGACATAAAGAGCACCCATTCCGGCTCAGCCTGGGAGTCAATCGATGGTAAACGAAGGCGATCTTAGGCGGTGGGTGACCTTTTTTGTCGTCGCATCGCTGTGTGGAATTGCTGCCGTGTTGTTTCTGCTGTGGGCCTTCAACGGATTTCACGGCCTCGGCATCGGCGCGGCCGGCACCGTCTCTGTCGTGTTCGGCATCGTCGTCACGAGTGCCCTCGGTGTCGGGCTCATGGGGCTCATATTCTACAGCGATCGGAGCAATATGGACGAAGACGTTAATCGCTCGGCGGTGAGCAGCACCGAGGAAGGGCAGGAGAGCGCCTCCACCGCTCCGGACAAGCACGGCGGTAAGCAATGAGAGAATGAGGGCGCCTGTAGCGGGCGCGTTCCGTACGCACACCATAACGATATCGGACCAATGCTCAATTTGAATCGACCTGGGCGATCCTCGCTGCTCGTTGCCGCCTTGTCGGCCGTGATCACGCTTGACGCTGCCTCCGCACTTGCGGCGGACCTCGTGAGGCCCGAGGAAATCATCGTGGCGGGCGCGATCACCCCTGCCGAACGTGATGCGGAGCTCGATGCAGCGCGCGCATTCTACGATTTCTGGAACACCGGCGACGCCGCATTTCTGAAGCGCGCCATCGCCGACGATTTCACCGATCACACCCTGCCGCCGGGTCGGCCGCAGGGGCCGGAAGGACCGGTCTTCGCGTCTCGCACCTTCCTCGGCGCGGTGCCGGACCTGAAGGTCACCGTGCATAAAATGATTGTGGCAGGCCCCTATGTGACGGTGCATATGAGCTTCGCGGGGCACTTCACGGGCGCCTTCGCGACGGCCAAGGGCGACGGCCAGCCGGTTTCATTCATTGCCACCGATCTGCTGCGGATCCGGAACGGTCGCATCACCGACAATTGGCATATCGAGGACAACCTCACTCTCCTGCAGCAGATGGGTATCGCCACCGTCAAGAAATGACCAAGGGCATCCGCACCGACGAGATCGAGGGGCTCATTCGCGCCAAGGTCTGGACGCCTCAATTACTTGCCGTACAGCCGGGTCAAAAGCGCCGCTGCTTAGTTCGGCGAAGGCGGGAGTATTCCGGTGATCGAGACGATCCTCGATGGGCTGCTGCCGGTTGAAGCATGCTGATGCAGGTGTGCTTGCGCCACAGTGAACGCAGCGTTTTGTTCACGCCCTTGTGACCGCAGCGTCGCTGAATAGTCTTTTCAGCGACCGCTCAATTATCAAATGTCCGCGCCGGGCACAGATGATGCCGAGGCGACGTAAGTCAATATGGAACACGCTGGAAAAATCGACGATGAGGGCTTCCCCCACAACTTGTCGAGCGGCGGCTGAGTCGCCTCTTGGTGCCGGCCGGTGCTCGGGCGCTGCGCCGGCACTACACGACAAGTCGCGTGGCGGCACTACCCAGCAAAAAGCCGAGGGACCGGAGGTTCGAGATGACTAGCCTTGCCAGGATCGCCACTTCGGGACCCGCCGCAAGCGACACCTCGAGCCGGGTGATCGCCTTTCGCACGCCGCGCGCACCCGTCCATCCCGAGCCCGCCTTCGACGGGCCAAGCCTGCGTCCCGCCGACATCGCCAGGCGCCAATCCATGGCATGGCC
>WNFI01137494.1_pt1 | contig 16653 bp, 12 predicted proteins | sample 5400471 | NCBI WGS metagenome assembly WNFI01 (sample SAMN13153348, study PRJNA577476) | soil metagenome | isolation source: 100 cm saprolite on Douglas fir-dominated hillslope | place: USA:California | collected 2013-09-17 | reverse complement strand
GGACTGCCGAAGGCGTTGTCGTTGATCGTGAGTGTGTCCTGTCGCAGACCGACCGCTGTTGGCGCAAAAGTTACACCCACCGTGCAGCTAAGTCCTGCCCCGATGCCGGAACCGCATGTATTGCTGGCAACGGCGAAGTCCCCGCTCGTAGCAATCGACGAAAATAGCAATTCCGCATTGAGATGATTAACAAGGGTGACAAGCGAAGCGCCGCTAGTCGTGCCCAGCAGGCGGTTGGCGAACGTAAGGCTTGCCGGAGAAATGCTGACTGGAGCGATACCGTTACCCGACAGGGCAAGTGACTGCTGGCTGTTCAATGCGCTGTCAGTAACCGTCAACGACGCCGTGCGACTTCCAACTGCTGACGGAGTAAACGTCACGGAAATGCTACAGCTCAACCCGGCGCCCAGCGTGCTTGGGCTGATCGGGCAGTTTCCGCTTGCGGCGTAATCCGTTGGCGCATTCCCGCCAGCAATGGCTATGCTGCTGATGGTAAGAGGCACCGTCTGCACATTTTTGAGCGTTACCGTTTTTGCCGTGCTCGCCGCTCCTTCGGCTTGACTTCCGAACGTCAGGTTCGCGGGGGATAACGTCACCGGAGCGACACCATTGCCCGACAGCGTGATCGACTGCGGGCTATTGGAAGCGTCATCAGTAATGGTCAGCGATGCGGTACGGCTTCCCAGCCCCGATGGGTTCAACGTGACTGAAACACTGCAACTCTTCCCGGCACCTAACGTGCTCGGGCTTATCGGACAGTTTCCGCCCCAGGCATAATCGCCCGGCGCAGTTCCACCAGCGATCACAATGCTGCTGATGGTAAGTGGTACGGTCTGTGTGTTCTTAAAAGTGGCGCCTTTCGGAATGCTGACTACACCGACGGCCTCGTTGCCAAACGACAGGTTGGATGGGATAAAGCTCGTTTGTGCGAAGGCGGGTGCGACAAGGATCAATAGCAGTGTAGAAGCGGCAGCACAGCGGAACGCAGTCCGGCGACTAACGGAAGCCCCGTCAAGAACAGCAACTGAAAAATGAAATTGACGGACAGCAGCCACGCGCAACCTCCAGCGACGACTCGCACGGTCCTGACGCAAGCTGTCGCGCAAGCGCCAAACAGCTCAGCGAGCAGGCGAGCGATTCGAAGCCACGTTACAGTTCGGGGGTAAATGGAAAATATTGAAGCCGCCTTCGAATGCTAATCAGGGCATATTTGCCGCTGGACAACACACCGCAGGCGGAGTGAGTGTACGCGGGGCAAGTTACGCTACTGTGAAAATGCCGCCGCTCTTGGACTTCGCGACATTTCTAGATTCCATGCCGCAAGGGATTGCAGATTCGGCGAAGTTGATCGATACGACAGAGAAACAGCAGGGGAAGAATTGTGTGGCCCCCAAGCCGAACATTTACGATTGACGCCACGCGGCCATCAGAAGATAATGTGGCATCCGTTCTCGATCGACTTTTGGGATTTCCAGCCCTTGAGTACGAGGGAACACTTGAGTCGCATAGCAGTCTGGTCTGGTCGTCTTAGTACCACCCCTCTGGAACTAATTTGAGTGGCAAAACAACCACTAGCAAATAGTGAGAGGGAAGCCCATGGTTCGGAGTCGGTTGACGCAAAGCACTCGCACGCTCGCGAGTGTGCTCGGCAGTGTGTTCTTCGCGAAGTTCGGTACTCCACTCGGCGCTCAAACGGCAGCCGAGCCTGGCTGTGTGGTTAATATTCGCCGCCCGATTTTCCTTCTCACTGCTCTTGCCACGATCGCCGCGCTGGCCGCCTGCGGTAGCTCGAAAAAAATCATCGCGCCGCCGCCCCCGATTTCGGTTGCCTTCAGCACCACCTCCGCGCCCCCTTCGTCGATGTTGACCGATGCCCAAGTGAGATTTGCGGCGGAGGTGAACAATGATTCCTTCAATGATGGCGTCACTTGGTCTGTGAGCTGCGGCAGCACGGTGGCCGGGGCCTGCGGCGCTTTTGTGCACCCGGCCACCGGCAGCGACATCGACAATACCTACGTCGCTCCAACACAGGTCCCCACCGGTAATACAGTTACCGTCACAGCGACTTCCGTATCTGATACGACGAAGTCGGTTCAAGCCACCATCACAGTCGCCGCTCCGCTCACCGTAGCTTTTACACCCAGCACGATAATTCCTTCTTCGCTTCTGACCAGCACTCAAACCACGCTCGCCGTAGTTGTGACCAATGATCCAGCGAACGCTGGCGCTGCGTGGTCGGTGACGTGCGGAAGCACGGGAGTAGGGGCGTGCGGCACCCTCAGCGCCACCACCACCGCCAGCGGTGGAGCGATCACCTATACCGCACCTTCCGCGGTGCCAACCAATAGTGCTGTGACGATCACCGCTGCCTCGGTCACCGATCCTACAAAATTGGTTCAAGCCATCATCCCCATTGCAATAATTTCCGTCACCTTCAATCGCGGCACCGCAACCACCTACAATGCGCCCGCTGTGGCGCCGACCGGCACATTCGTCACGGTAACGGCGACCTCAGTCACTGATCCTACAAAATCGGTGCAGGCAAGCATCTCCATCTCGGTTCCCGCCCTGGCCGATGGGACCTATGTATTTTCTTTATCGGGGATTGACAAGGCCACTGCGCAACCTTACTTCGTCGCCGGAGTCTTCACCGTGTCGGGGGGATCGATAACCAGCGGCGAGCAGGACTTCCACGATTTGAAAAGTCCACCAGCCGGACAGAACGATTTGATCAACCCTGCCAGCAGCAGTGTGTCCAACACCGCCGATGGCAACGTGCAGGTCGCGCTCGCCGCCTGCAACGGTACCGACTGCACTTCCAGTGACAGCGGCGTGGGCGTGAATGGGGTCGAGACCTTCAATGGGACGAAGGTTACGACTTCCCACTATCGCCTGGTTCAGTTCGATATCGCCGCTTCATCAAGTGGAACCATGGATTTGCAGACCAGTATCGCTGCGCCGGCGGGAGGCTATGCTTTCATTATTTCCGGCATCGATCATAATGCGTTGCCGTTAGCTATGGGAGGCGTGATCAACGTGGACGGGCCGGGAACGATCTCGGGAACAGGCAGCGTTTTCGATTACAACGATGCTTCGATACCTGCCCATTCCACCTTCAGCGTCATATTGGCCGATCAGAGTTTCTTCCCCAGCACCGTTTCATCACCAGACAGCTTTGGCCGCGTGGTTTTCAATTTGACTCCAAGCAACTTCTTAAAGCTTTCCGGCCTTACCTTTGCCGGTTACATTGTGGACGCAACCCACATACGGCTGGTGGAGATCAACGACTCAATCGGGGCGTTTACTGGCGGGACGGCTCTTGGCCAGGGAACAAGCACGGGAAGCTTCACCAGCGCTTCCATATCCCCGTCACTGGGCCCTACACCGTCGATCCCACCGGCCGAGTAACGTTGTCGAACCTGACCGATAGCGGGTCGACGTTCACTTTCAATGACGAGTTTTACCTGGTCGGCGATGGCCAGGCCACGATGGTGGGTCTGGATACGACCGATGTGCTTTCTGGGCTGGTCTTTCAACAGACGGGCGGAGGAGGCTTCACCGCAGGATCATTCAGCGGAAAGTATGTTGCAGAAGCGACGGGAGCCGATATCAGCAACGAGGCCGAACTCGACGGCATTGGGCCGGTCACGGCGGACGGAGTGGGCGCTTTTGCTGGAGCTGTGGATCTGAATTGGGTGTTCGGTTCCAGTTCCGGCTTCCCACAGTCAGACGGGAGCGTGTCCGGAGCTTTCACCGCCGATCCTAGCGGTGTTTTCACGGGCACGATCACCGGGTTGGACGTGACTAACAGCGTTAATCAGGATGCTTTCACTTACTACGTGATCGACACCACAAAAGTCCTGGCGATCGAAACCGATTCCAATCAGCTAACGCTAATTTACTTCGATTTGCAACAGTAGTTAGGGAAGCCAATCAAGTGTTTCCGTAGAAGCGTGCAACCACGAAAGAATCGCAGCGGCGCTAACAGACCACCTGCAGTCATAACGCAAAAGATCAAAACGGTATGTCTTTGTAGACTTCGCGGAATCTTCGGGAACACGTCCTGTCCTGTGATTTTGAATCCAGCTTGTTTTTCGCTTCACGCGACCTTACCTCTTTACTTCGCTCATGAGGCCGAGCAGATTATTTTCCGAGTCGCGGAAGAAAACCATCCAGAGATCGTGGTCGGGCATTTTGGCGATGAGGTGGGGCTCGTCTTCAAAGTGGACAGCGGCGGCCTTCATTCGCGCGTGAGCGGCGTGAATGTCAGGAACGGCGAAATAGAGGACGGAGCCGGGATGGTCAAACTCTGGTTTCTCGGGGCGTGTCAGCATTAGGCGTACGCCATTGCAGTCGACGAAGGCGAGGCCAGGAGCGGCCTTGAACAATAACTTCAGGCCGAGGATATCCTGGTAAAAGGCGGCGGCGCGGTCGACATCGTGGGCGTTGATGGCAATCTGCCCGAGGCGCGAAATTCCAATTCCAGTTGCGGACGTGGTCATGGGTTGACCTCCTCACTTCATATTAGTTAGCATAGCTAACTATATTCAATGAACAAAGTCAAGAAGGAAAAGACAGCGGACACAAGCCAGCGTGCGACTGACGACTTCGGCGTGGCCGACGGTTTACACTCGGCTGCCATCCACCTGTTGCGTCGAGTGCGCAAGCAGGATGCGGCGACCGGGGAGGGGCCAGCGCGACTGTCGGCGCTGTCTGTGCTGGTATTTGGTGGCGACAAGACTTTAGGAGAACTCGCGGCCGCAGAAGGAGTGAAAGCTCCTACTATGAGTCGCATTGTCGCCGGGCTGGCGAAGAGCGGGCTGATCGGGATTACCGCCGATGTACAGGATGGGCGGCGCATGCACATCCGCGCCTCTGCCAAAGGAAAACGGCTGCTGATAAAAGGGCGCCAGCGGAGGGTGGAATATCTTGCAAAGCAGCTATCCGCGCTGACTTCCGAGGAACTCGAGAAACTGAGGAATGGGGTGGAAGTTCTGCGAAGGTTGCTTGAGGGCTGGCGCTGAATGGGATGCGATGGTAACCATCACTCGGGGTACTGTTGTGACGTGAAACAAACGTCGGCATGCCGGATACTGATAGGTCACGGTAGAAGTGTCCAACGAAGAGGTTAGCAGTGATTTAGGAAGTTAGTGCGGATTAAGTCCCTCCCTGGCAACACCATCTGTAAAAATCTTGCTGTTCGCGAGGTCTGTTTTTGCAACGTAGGCTCATCATTCCAGCTACGGCTGGATTTCTGTTGCTGGCGCATGTCGGCGTCGTCGCCGTACTAGGGACGAATTCGCCGGGGCCGATCCTTTCCGACCTGATCCAGCTGTGTCTGGGCGGAGTACTGATTTGGGGCGTGGCCGACGCCGGGCTGCGTTCGGGGGGCTGGACGCGATCGTTCTGGCGGCTGACGGCGGCGGCTTATAGCGTGTGGGTGGTGGCGCAAGGGCTCAGCGTTTATAACGACGTTTCGCGTTCTGTGGCCGTGTCGTGGATCGCAAACCTTCTGTTCTGCTTCTGGTTTGTGCCGCTGGCTATGGCGATGTTTCTGGACCCGGAGCTGGAAGCGGGCCAACTCGATGCGCTGATCGCGCTGGACTTTGTGCAGGCGGTATTGGTGTGCATGGCAGCGTATCTGTATTTCTTTTATCTGCCGAAGTCGGAAATTCCCGGCGAATTGGCGCACTCGGTGTGGACGCCGTATTTCGTGGGCTACGCCTTTGTGGCGGGAGCATTCATTCTGCGGGCGGTGGTTACGCGATCGCGCGATGCATTCGTGCTGTTTGGGCGCCTGGGCAGCTTTCTGGCGCTCTCGGGATGCGTGGACGCGCTCTACTTTTATGGACCGGGGCGAGGGCTGAAAACAGGGGCATGGTTCGACATATTGTGGAGCATCATGCTTGTCTTTCCTATGCTCATAGCGGTCACATGGAAGCAGGAAGGGACGCTGGATCACGCACTCGAGCCGCGTAAACGCGAGAAGCGGATTTATACCGAGATCTTCTATCTCTTGTATCCGCTGCTAGTGCTGTTCATGTCGTTGCGGATCGCGCGGGAGAGGCTGGGATTGGCAGGTATTGTCGTTTTTCTTTCGTTTGTATGCTCTAGTGCGCGGCTGCTGGTGACGCAGCATCGGCTGCTGCTGGCCAAAGACGCGTTACGGCGGGAGGCGTCGCGGGATGGACTGACGAGTTTGTGGAACCGGAAAGCGATCCTGGAGATTCTGGATCGCGAGCTGTTGCGTGCGGAGCGGGACCACGATCCGGTGGGCTTGATCATGGTGGATGTGGATCACTTCAAGAAGATCAATGACACGCGGGGACATGCGGCTGGCGATTTGGTGCTGCGCATTATCGCGAGTGGGATTGCGGCGGTGGTGCGTCCTTACGATTCGGTGGGACGGTATGGGGGAGAGGAATTCCTGATTGTCGCGCCGGGATGTGGAATCGCTGAAACATGGGAGCTGGCGGAACGGGTGCGGAGTCACGTGGCTGAGTGCAATATTGTGGTCGGGGGACACACCGTGAAGGTCACGCTTAGCCTGGGGATAGCGACGGGAGAAGCGGCAGCAGATTCGGAGAAGTTGCTGCATGCGGCGGACACGGCGATGTATCAGGCGAAGAATGCGGGGCGGAATCGGGTTCTGCCGAGTATGGGAACTCGGACTGCGGGAGAGCATAGCCCATCGACGGCGCAGAGCGATTTCTGGCTGTAGGGTTCAGTGACGAGAAGATGCGCAGAGCCATTTTGGGAAAAAGCGGGTTGAGGTGGGTACCCCCCCTCCCCTCCGGTCTCTTAGAATCAACATGGTAGCGGGAAAATGATGAAAAATCCTAGGGCTGCAACAACTTGGGGGCAAAATCCAGATAGCAAAGGAGTTACGCTATTCGTTGCCAACCGCTGGCGGTCTCTTCCCTTTCGCGACGATACGCATTCCCATCTGTTGAGGTCAAGGTTAGACGTCACAAAACTGCTGGAGCTTCGTCAACCCACTGCGCCTATTCCTTATTGCATAACTTCGTTGCATAACTTTTCTTAGCCGTTCTGCTGAACACGTTTATTGCACGATGCGGAAGTTGTGGTTGCTGGTTAGCGTGCCTGTCGCCGTGGTGACTACGACGGGGCCGGTGGTTGCGCCGGTGGGGACGACAGCGGTCATGTAGGTGTCGGAGACGACTTTGAATGTTGTGGCGGCTACTCCGTTGATGGTGACGGCAGTGGACCCGGTCAGGCCCTGGCCGAGAATTTGTACGGGCTGTCCGATTCGTCCCGTGTAGCGGACCAGGGCGACGAACGGGCCGAGGCCCATGTCGAGACTGTAAATCGCCCCTTCACTGTCACGCCCACCAAAGCTGGCGTTCCCGTAGAACTTTCCGTTAGTGTGCTGCATCAATGCCGCATTTGCGCCTGCACCAATCCTCTGGGCAAAACTGTACAACAGTTTATACTGCCCGCTCAGAGTGATCTGATAGAGAACCCCAAGGTCGTTTATCCCTCCCTTGTCAGTTCCACCATACAGATTGCCGTCCGTTCCTTGAACTAGTCCAGCCAGTGCGAGCGCACCGTCGCTGGGATAGCCCGCAAAGCGGTAAAGTATAGAAACGATTCCATGACTAACCTGGAAGACCGTACCGCAGCCGCTTTGGCATTCGCCTTTCGACGTCATGGTGCCGCCCGCAGCTGTGATTCCGTAAAGATTCCCATCAGAAGCTTGGATGAGAGCCCCGTACGGTGTACTACCGCCAGCTCCACACGGAAAGCTATAGACGCTAAGCAAGGTCCCAGCGGTCGAGAGCCGAAAAATAGTCCCACAGCCGTTCGCACCATAACCAGCTGCGACGCCATATAGACTTCCATCCGAAGCTTGGACCAGCGGTGAAGTAATTTGATTGCCGAACTGGTGAAGAAGTGTGTAAGTCCCGCTCGTTGTTATTTTGAACAACACGCCGCGGTCCACGCTCCCACCCGAAACGGTGGTTCCATAGAAATTGCCATCGATTGCGAGTGTCAAGCCCGGTATGGGAAACGCACCATCGGCTCCGCCGAAGGAATGCAACGTGGTTACCTTTCCCCCTGTGGAGACCTGAAACAACGTACCATCCAACATTGTCGTGCGATCAAAGCCGCTGGTTGTGCCGTGGAGTTTGCCATCGCGGCCTTGGGTAAGCGTCATTGCGCCCCCGTTCGACTGCAAATTACCCGAAAAGCCCAAGACTTCGTTGGCAGTTTGACACTCGCCAATACCCGGTAAAATGACTACCAAGAGCAGGCCGACCAGCGTAACAAAAGCTTTCATAGTTTCACCTCAGGTGGCAGGACTTTTAGGGGAGAGAACCTAGACCGAAAAGGAATTGTACACCGGCTTGGCCTGAAGGGCTGAGATGCTCGTGTGGCGCATCGCATGATAGAAGCTGCCGGAGCCAAGCTGCATGGGTCCGTGGTACCCACTCGTCGAAAACCGCGACGAGTGGGGCAGCCTCGGTCGAACGCCGGTGAGGACGACGGCGGTCATGTAGGTGTCGGAGACGACTTGAGGCTGGTGGCGGCTACGCCGTTGATGGTGACGGCGGTAGAACCGGTCAAGCCTTGTCCGAGGATTTGCACGGGCTGTCCAATTCTGCCGGTGTAGCGGACGAGAGCAATGAAGGGACCGAGACCGATATCGAAACTGTAGAGCGAACCGGCATTGTTTCTGCCACCGCTGCCAGCTGTGCCATAAAACTTTCCGTTTGTATGCTGAAGAAGGGCCATGTCGGGACCAGACCCCACTTGGGCGAAGAAGCTATATAGGAGCTTGTATTGACCGCTGGTCGTGACTTGGTAAAGCGTTCCGAGCTGGCTCTTTCCTCCCTGACCTGTGCTGCCGTAAAGGTTACCATCCGTACCTTCGGTGAGGCCGGCTAGCGGGTATGCACCATCGGCCACCGTGCCGGAAAAGCTGTATAGGATGGAAACCACACCGTGACTCATTTTGAAGATCGTGCCGCAACCGCTTTTACACTGCCCTGTTATGGTGCCTCCAGCATAGGTGGTCCCATAGAGATTCCCGTCGGACGCTTGAACAAGCGGAGCCAAAGGGAACCCTCCTCCGGCTCCTCCTAGGAAGCTGTAGGACTGAAGCAACGATCCAGATAATGACAGCTTGAAGACGGTTCCGGCGTTACTAACCCCGCCAAGTTCAGTCGTACCATAGAGATTTCCATCTGATGCTTGCATCAAGGGGGCCAGCATTTGCTTGCCTTGGGACCCATCCTGCGGGAAGCTGAAAATGGTAGTGAAAGTTCCGCTTGACGGCACCAATCTATAGACAGTCCCAGCGTTCACGTTCCCGAAACTGGTGTTGCCATACAAATTGCCGTCCGAGGCTTGGATAGGTGCTGTAGTTGGCGCTCCTCCATCGGTCGCCCCAGTGAACTGATGAAGGACTGTGTACGTTCCGCTCGGTGTAATCTTGAATAAAGCACCAAAGCTGGAATCCCCTCCTCCCGGTGCCGCCCCGTAGTAGTTGCCATCTAAGCCGAGTGTGAGCCCGGAGGCGGGATTTGTCCCGTCTGCCGTGGTGAATGTGTGCAAAAATCGCGTACCTTTAGCAATCAGTGGGGTCTCGAGAACAGCACCGTTTGTATGTGTGATCCCATCGCCGCTAGCGGTGGTGTAAAGGCCACCGTCGCGGCCCTGAGCCGGGATGCTGATCGGCCCGGGGGCACTGGTTGGGTACGCGTAGACCTGTTTGACTGCTTGGGAGAAGGCCAGCGTGGTAATCAGCGGAAGAGAGACCAGAATAGTAAGCCGCAATCGATTCTTCATGTTTGGAACCTCAAGGATTCAGTCTTCAGGGGAGGGCGTGAGCGCAACGACAAAATACAATTGCAGCATACTCCCATTCAGCGATGCGTCGTCACGATTCGGTCAGTTCTCGTCAGAGTTACTGGACGATGCGGAAGTTGTGGTTGCTGGTTAGGGATCCTTTGGGGGTGGTGACTACGACGGAGCCGGTGGTTGCTCCGGCGGGGACGACGGCGGTCATGTAGGTGTCGGAGACGACTTTGAAGCTGGTGGCGGATACGCCGTTGACGGTGACGGCGGTGGAGCCGGTCAAGCCTTGTCCGAGGATTTGCACGGGCTGTCCGATTCTGCCGGTGTAGCGGACCAGGGCGATGAAGGGGCCGAGGCCCATATCGAGGCTATAGAGGGAACCCGCATTGTTCCTTCCATACTGAGTGGTGGTGCCGTAAAACTTTCCGTTCGTGTGCTGGAGCAGTGCTGCGACCGGGCCACGACCGACCAGCGTTACGAAGCTATACAATGACTTGTATTGACCGCTCGTCGTGATCTGGTAAATCGTTCCCAGTTGGTCGCTGCCACCACTATTTGCGGTGCCGTAAAGTTTGCCGTCTGTGCCCTCTGTTAGACCCGACTCCGGAGCTGCACCGTCGTTGGGAAAGCCGGAAAAGTTATACAGGATGGACACTGCGCCGCCGCTCATCTTGAAGATCGTGCCGCATCCCGACCCACATTGCGAATTTGTGATGCCTCCGAATGAGGTTGTTCCGTAGAAATTCCCATCCGACGCTTGAAGGAGCGGGCTGAAGGGATATTGTCCGCCTGCACCACAGGGGAAGCTGTACGACTGAAGCAGAGATCCCGAAGTTGAGACCTTAAAGATGGTTCCGCAGTTTTTGGCGCCTCCCACCTGCGTGGTGCCGTACAGATTGCCGTCGGAGGCCTGCGTGAGCGTTGTCACCACCTGTTCGCCCTGCGAGCCGTCTTTGCTGAAGCTGAAGATGGTTGTAAACGCTCCAGTTGAGGGGACGTACTTGTAAACTGTACCGTCATCGAGATTTCCGACGCCCGTTGTGCCGTACAGATTTCCGTCAGAGGCTTGCACAGGAGGCGCGATGGGATACCAGCCATCGGATTGACCAGTGAATTCATGCAGAATGGCGTAAGTGCCGCCCGGAGTTAACTTGAAGAGCAGTCCTAAACCCGATCCGCCATTAGAAGTGGTGCCATAGTAATTTCCGTCGGTGGCAAGGATTATCCCAGAAAGCGGGACTCCGCCGTTAGTCCCGTCGAAAGTGTGCAATACGCGGCTGCCTTGAGTACTGACGGACGTTTTAAGGACCGCGCCGTTTGTTGTCGTGAGTCCGTTTCCACTCGCCGTAGTGATCAGGCTTCCGTCGCGGCTTTGGGTGGGAGTAGCTATGGGGCGGGCCTCGGTCGAAGGGTACGCAAACACCGCCTTCACGTTTTGGCCGAGGCCAGCCACGGACAACACGGGGAAAAAAGCCAGAACTGCAATGCAATAGGAATGCTTGATAGGAGTTACCTCACAAGGGAAGATACTCCCGTTTCGGCGATACGTCCAGCATCCGTTGGTAGCCGAGCTTGGCTCGGCTTGTCCGGGTCTGAGACCCGGACCCACATCATCACGTCTGGCAACATCGGTTCTACGATTTCGTTGTATTCACTGAGAAGAAGCGTGTGGAGAAGTTGCGCTACATGCATCGGAATCCAGTAGTGCGCGGCCTTGCGCTAGAGCCGGGACAGTGGAACTGGAGCAGTACGCTGTGGGAAAGCGTGGACCGGTCTGGTCAATGAAGTGCAAAAGGCAGAGATGCGGGTGCGGCGCATCGCATGATAGAAGCTGGCGGCGCGAAGCTGTATGGGACTGTGGTGCCCTTTCAAAACTGAGTCGCAGCCGGAGTTTTTCAGCGGCCTGCCAGGCCGTCTTTCACATGGTCTGGCGCGCGGGAATTATACAGAGACTCAAGAAAAAACCGCGCCCTTTGCGGGACGCGGTTGTCTGCGGATCATGGTGAGCTTCAGTGCTGGCGCAACGACTCCGGTTTTGGTTCTTCCACCTGAATGCGGTGTTGGTTGGCGTAGGCATCGTGGCGGATGCCGGTGACTTGCCATGAGACTTCGACGCCGGGCTTGTTGGTTTTGATCACGAAGTGGTTGCCGTTGACTTTCTCCGCGACCATTGCCTGGGCGAACTGTCCGACAGGCGTGAGCTGGTAGCGGAAGTCTCGGTTCAGTGCTTCGAAATAGGCTGGCAGAATCACGGTCGCCAGGCCATGCTTGTCGGTTGTCACCGAGCCGTTGTAGATGTTCATCATATCGGGCGACTCGACGAAGGAGTGATAGAGGTACTGGTTCGCCGGATCAAGCGGGTGGTCGATACGGAACGAACCGGCAGGCTTGGTAAGAGTCCCGGTAATGTCGGCTGCTCCTATTCTCAGCGAATAGGCTCCGGAAGACAACGCCGTGCTGCTGGTGAAGATGTTCGGAGGATTACCGGTCCCCAGGAAATACCACCCGAGATAGTTGTCCCCCACGGTATAGCTGGTCATGCTGTCGTTGATGGTGTGAGTGTTGATCGATTCGTGGTTCAAGTTCTCGATGAGAACGTTGCCGGTCGGATACGTAGTGTTGCCCAGAATGTCCACATCATAGCCGAGGTTGTTGTTGCCCACGGTTATGTCGGATAGTCTCACGCCGGTAGTAGTCAAACTGGCGGAGGGGTTGCCGATCACAATGCAGGCCGACGTGCCGGAGCAGTATTCGACGTGGCTGTTGGTGATCGCTGTAGAGACGCCGAAAACCTCGATGAGAGTATTTGGGGTGCTCGAAACATTGTTGCCGCTTACCGTGAGATTGTCGAACCCACGGATGCTGCGGCCTTCACCCGTTGTGCTGGTCGTGGTAGGGCCATCGATCCGCAATGCAACGGAGTTCGCACCGCAAGTGGAGCAGCTGTTGTAATTGATGAAAACGTCCTGGTAGGGACCGCTGTTCACGCCGCCGTACCCGGTGCTATAGGTGTTGTTCGTGGTCACCCACAGACCGTACGCTGGGGCATTGAAGATCTGGACATTATAGAGAAGCGATCCTTCCTCCGCATTGTTGTTAACAACGCCAACGCAACTGGAAATGCTATTGCAGTCCACCGTCAGGTTCCTGATCTGGATGCCATAGGATGCCGCCTGATGCGTAGCACTGGTACCCCCGAGGCCCATCTGAAGAACGGCAAGAGCTGGCTGACTTCCTTGCGATCCCCAAGCTGTAAGGGAAGGGGAAGAGGAGGCGTAGATCATGGTGTTGCTGTTAGCAGTTCCGTTGATTCCTCCTCCATTGGTGCCGATACCTTGAATGATGATGTGGCTGGGGATGACCCAAGTGACCTGCGCGGGGATTTCAATATCGCCCAGGAGGAGCATTCCCGTTTTTCCGGTCAGAGTGGTGGCGCTGGTGGCAAACGGATTGACCGAGCAGACCCACTGGGTGCTTCCGCTGGGAAAGTTTACGGTGTTAAAACCGCGGGCATCGACCGTGGCCCCGCGTCCCGGCGGAATAACACCGGCGGTGGTGTAGACGGATTGGATCCTCAGGCAGATATCGTTGTTAGTGCTCGTCGCTCCGCCGGTTTCAACGTAGGCGTCAATGTAGGCAGGACTCGACGTTCCCGCGGCGGCCCCGGTTGCAATCACGGGATTGCCGTTGGTAGCGCCACTGATTTGGGCATGAGCTGGATGATTGGCGAAGAGCGTGAGTACAACGACAACCGTGGAGAGACTACTGACCTTATGTAGCATTTTCTTCCTCCATCACTGGATTTTCTGAATTGAGTTGTCCGGGGGGAGGCGCGGGCCCCAAGGAGGCACGACTCTATCGCAGATAGGAAGAACACCTGTCTTCGTCTTTAAAATTTTCGGAAATCCGGACACGCCTTTGGATATAAGAGTGCCTACGACTAGTTTCCGCAGTCGTTTACGGCGATTAAGAGGCGCCGCACCGACCGTGTGAAAATCTGGCCAAAAACTAAAATTCGTTCCGGCTTTTGAAAGCCTCGACTGGGACTACGAGCGGCGCCCAGCGTCAAACTCGAAAGAGGGTGCGCTTCGTCAGCTCCCCCGAAGGCGTGCAAAATTCGGCTGCCCGTTACAGCGACGGGGCCCGAAAGACTCGCCGTGGTTCCATATCCGCTGGCGGTCGTATAAAAGGGCACCGTCACGGCCTTGGGCCGGAGTGCTTTATCGGTCCGGCGGCGCTAGTTGGGTACGCGTAAACCTGTTTCACGATTGGGCAGGTACCCCAAGAAAAGAGAGAAAAGATCAGCGTCGCGATGCGAAAGAACTTCTTCACAAGGCACTCGATGATGTGAAGGCTGACTAGGGGGGAGCTGCCAACGTGGAAGCCAAATCATATACAGCAAATATAAGCGGGAGGGCGGTGACAAAAAAGAACCGCAACCCTTTTAGGAGCTGCGGTTCTTTGTAACCGAATGTCTTGCTTTTACTAGCGACGGCCCTTCTTCGCCTTCTTTTTGGCAGGGGCTTTCTTGGCAGCCTTTTTCTTAGCCGGCTTGGCGGCCTTCTTTTTAGCCGGCTTTGCTTTCTTCTTGGCTGGCGCTTTCTTGGCTGGCTTCTTAGGTGCTTTCTTTGGAGCCGGCTTAGGTTTGGGCGGCGCGGGCTTGGGTGGCGCCGGTTTTGGCGGCTTGGGGGCTGCCGGTTTGGGCGCAGCGGGTTTAGGAGGGGCTGGAGCGGAAACGGGCGCGGGTGCGCTCATTCCGGGTTCCGGCGTGCCGGACTCTTCTTCCTCCTCCTCCTCTTCGAAATCTTCTTCGAGCGACTCGCTGTAAGCGCCGCTGTCGCCGAATTCTTCCTCATCGTCACGAGCGTAGAGCGTTGGATCGTAGAACGTCATCTTACTCCTCCTGAACTTGGTAGCGGCCGGGTGCGGGACAGTACGCCCCTGGCTGCGGGCACGAGAAATTTTAAAAGACCACCGCGTTTCGTTTTTTTAAACGGCTGCTGGAACGGCGCGCGATTATAGCACGACGCTCGGTGCGGGCTGCAAGCACTGAGATGCAGACTGCTCGCTTAACCTGTTATCACAGCGCAGGGCGGGATGGGAAGAAAAATCTGAATTATGAGCAGCTTAAATTCTTGAACCAGGAAGGACACGAAGATCCAGGAAGGAAAGCCTATGGAACTCGGGTCGCAAGTGGTTCTTTTACGAGCCAAGAATCGTTTGCCACGCTGGGACGCCGATCTCCTGGTGGCTGTTGGTTCCGCATGTCTCAGTCGCCCTGGCGAATGCTGGCCCTCGAGATTCTCAACCGCCAAGCTCCGTGATCTTTGGTGAAGATGTGCGTGGTGTCTTCCCGGACAATGTTGCCGTTCCCCTTGTCCGTGTAGGTCTTTACATAGGCGGCAACGGCGGTGTCGCCGAGGATGTATATGCGCATGTCCGCGGTTTCCAGGGAGTAGGGAGGAGCTTGCCCCGCGCGAGGCTGAAGGTGGCTTATGATCTCTGCCTTGCCTGGCCCAAGGCCGCTTGGAGTCAGGTTCACGTAGTCGTCCGCGAGAACCCTATTCAGCACGGCAATGTCTGTGGTGTTCTCCCCCTTCAGCCAGTCGTCTTCGATTCGCTGTACGAGATCGGATTCGCTCATGGGCGCGGAGTTGATCGAGGCTTTTGGAGCAGGGCTGGACGGGCTTTGGGCGAAGGCAGGCGCGGCCCAAAGGCACAGCACGGTCAAGCAAGACAAGATGTGTTGCATCGGAACCTCCGGGAAACGTGGACTGCCAGCAGAATGCGCGTGGGTCGATTCCTTGCGTGAAATTCCTTGGAGGCGACCGAGCAGAGAGTGGAATCTCGAGATCTTACCGCGTATGTTGCACGATCAAGATCATGCCGGGGCGGATGATGGCGATGTTGCGGTTGTCGCGCTTGAGGGCGGCGACGGTAGTTTTGTAATAGGTGGCAATGGAATAGAGAGTTTCGCCGGTGCGGACTTTGTGGTGAACCACGGCGGGGGCTTCGGATTGGGCGCGCTCTTCCTGGTCAATCTGTCGTTCGATCTGGGCCGACTTGGTGACGGGCGGCTTGACCACGGCGGTTTGCGTGGTCTTCGAGCTGTGCTTTGATTTCGAGTGGGCGCTGGCGACTTCGGCGTCGTGCGCGCTAGGCGAAATGGGAAGATGGAGTGCCAGCACTTTGCGTCCGCGGAGGCTGTCGCCGTGAAGGCCGTTCCAGCGGCGGAGCATTTGCGCAGAGATGCCAAAGTTCTCGGCGACGGACTCGACGCTGTCTCCCTTGTGAACTTTGTAACGGGTGATGCGGCGGGCGTAGGTCGCGGTATCGCTCACGGGATGCTTGCCGGGGGCAACGGGAATGATCAGTTTGGCGTCGGCTTCGAGCGCGGAGGCTTCGAGATGGTTGGTCGCAACGATGGATTTGGGGGTTGAGTGATAAGTCCGGGCCAGTGAAGCCAGAGTGTCACCGGAGTGCACGGTGTGGTAACGCCACCAGAGGCGCATATCCGGCGGAATGGAAGTAATAGCGGCTTCGTACTGATCTTTGGTTCCGGCGGGCAGATGCAACTCGAATTTGCCTTCGCGCGGGGTGGTTAGGCGCAGAAGGCTGGGATTCAAGTCCTGGAGGTCGGCAGGCGTGGAATCGATGCACTCCGCGACCAGGCGGAGGTCAACGGGATAGTTGATGCTGACGGCGTCGTAGGCGGCGGGGTGACCCATGGCAACTTCGTTCAAGCCGTACTGCGAGGGATTCTTGGCCATGATAGTGACGGCCAGAATGATGGGAACGTAATTGCGCGTCTCCTTGGGGAGAACGTTGCGG